>Ga0075435_100000539_pt1 | contig 23181 bp, 18 predicted proteins | sample RhiMethybrSRZTD4_FD_75302 | JGI IMG/M metagenome (GOLD analysis project Ga0075435, IMG submission 75302) | Populus rhizosphere microbial communities from Tennessee, USA - Rhizosphere MetaG P. TD hybrid SRZTD4 | ecosystem: Host-associated > Plants > Roots > Rhizosphere > Soil | place: USA...
CCCGCACCGCCCAAGTCCGCGACCAATCCCCCTCAGCCGAGCGAAGGCGGGGGACGCGCGCCGTCGCGCCCGGCGGCAACCAGGCCCTCGGCGCCGGGCTCGGCGCCCTCCGCGGTCGTCCGCTCTGGCGCACCGCCTGCGGAAGGGGAGAGGCCGCCTCGTGCGAGCGTGGTGAGGCCCGCCGCACCGCTGCCGCCAGGCGCCAGGGTGAACCCGCCGGCCAAGCCTGCTCCAGGATCGCCTGCAGAGGCCCCCGGCAGGGTGTCCAAGGAGCCCAGCCGTCCGAAGCCGGAGGTTGCGCCCGGTCCGTTGCTGGGCCATCCGAAGGAGGATTTGCCGCCCAGGACGGATCCCCTCAGCAACACAGAGCAATGAACGCGGCCCCTTGCGAGCCCCGAGTGCCCGCCGGTGGCGGGATCCCCCTCGCGGTCGCGATCACCTGGGCAGTGGCCAGCGCCCTGCTTCTCTTCGCCGATGGGCCGGCGCAGGCAGGCGCGTTGCCCCCCGTTGGCCTCGCACCCTATCCCCGCTCCTCGAGCGCCGTCCTGCAGCGCGCCTCCGATTTCGGCGTCAATATCGTGCGGATGCCGCCGCGCCCCAACGCGACCGCACCCGGCACGGGGACCTCGGCATTGGTGCCGCCCCCGGCGATGGTGACGCCGCCGATGACGCCGCCGGTGCCGCCCCCGTCCAACCAGCCACCGGCGCCGCAGGGGCGCCTGGTCAAAGTGACCGTCAAATTGGGCGCTCAACCGCGAGAGCCGGAAAAGGGTTGGCTTGGCGTGCACATGGATGTGCTGGAATTGCCATTGGCGCTCTCACTTGGCTTGCCCAATGCCAACGGCGTGCTCGTGCTCGAGGCGATCGCCAGCGGCCCGGCTGCACAGGCCGGCATCAGTTTGGGCGACATCATCGTTGGCCTCAACGGCGGCCCAGTCACGCAGGTGGGCGAATTGCGCCAGCGGCTGGCGGCGATGGCGCCGGGCAGGGACGTGGAGGTGGAACTGTGGCGCGTCGCCCAGAGCGGCGGCGACTTCTTACAGACGTTGCGCCGATTGGGCGAGGGCGGCAATGCCCACGTCATGTTTCGTCTGGGCCGGCTCTATGCCAACGGCATCGGCGTGGCGCGCGACGACATAGAGGCGGTCCGCTGGTACAGGATGGGCGCGTCCGCCGGCAATCTCAACGCGACGGGCGCGCTTGCCATGGCGCTAATCGAAGGGCGCGGGGCGACCAAGGATGAACAGGAAGGCCTGCATCTGCTGAGGGCGGCGGCGGACGGGGACAATCACGAGGCGCAGCACTTGCTGGGCGTCATCCTCGGACAAGGCAAGCTCGTGAGCAAGGATACGGCGGAGGCGATCCGCTGGCTTACAAAGGCCGCTGAGGCTGGCCACGTTCCCTCGATGCTGGATCTCGCTGCTTTGCACAATAGCGCGGAGGGAGGCGCCGCCGATCCTGTCAAGGCCGCCTTTTGGTACAAGCGGGCCGCCGATCTCGGCAATTCGGCGGGCATGGTCAACCTCGGCTTCATGCACCAGCAGGGCAAAGGTGTCGAGCACAACGACATCACTGCCGTCGCGCTCTATCGCAGAGCGGCCGCGGAGGGCAATTCGACAGGCATTCACAACCTGGCGGCGATGCTCGACAGTGGCCGAGGCGTCCCGCGCAAGGACCCCGAGCAGGCCGCCGACCTCATCCTGCGCGCGCTCGAGATGCGCAACGAATTCTCCTACAAGCAGATGACCCAGAATTCGCGCGCCTGGAGTTTGGAGTTCCGGCGTGCCTTGCAACGCAAGCTGCAGACAGCCGGCGTCTACTCGGGACGCATCGATGGGGAATTGCGCGACACAACGATCTCCGCCATCAACGCCTACATCAACCGCACCCGCTGAGCGGTGGCCCGACGTGAGGAGTAAGAGCAATGCGTTTCGACGAATACCGCCGCCACGATGCCACGGCGCTGGCGGCACGGATTGCCAAGGGGGAGGTCAGCGCCAAGGAGGTATTGGAGACGGCCATCGCCCGCGCTGAGCAAGTCAATCCCTCCATCAACGCCATCGTGCACAAGCAGTATGAGCGGGCGCGAGCGGCGATCGCAGCCGGGGTGCCGAGCGGGCCGCTTAGCGGCGTGCCCTACCTCATCAAAGATCTGGGCTTCTTGGAGAGGGGTGAGCCGGCCACATTCGGCAGCAGCCTGTTCAAGGACTTTGTGGCCGACCACGACAGCGCCTACGTGCGACGCTGCAGAGAGGCCGGCCTCATCATCATTGGGCGAAGCTCGAGCCCCGAGTTCGGCCTCAATCCCAACACGGAACCCCGTCTTTACGGTCCTTGCCGCAATCCCTGGCAGCTCGGGCGCTCGGCAGGCGGCTCCTCTGGCGGTGCCGCCGCCGCCGTAGTTGCGGGTGTTCTGCCGGTGGCTCACGCCACCGATGGTGGGGGTTCGATCCGCATCCCGGCGGCCCAGTGTGGTCTGTTTGGATTGAAACCCTCGCGCGGACGCATCTCGCTCGCTCCCGATGCAGGGGAGGGTTGGGGCGGGCTGTCGATCGGCCACGTGGTTAGCCGCTCCGTGCGCGATTCGGCGCTCATGCTCGACTGCACCGCCGGTGCGGAGCCCGGCGATCCCTATACGGCGCCTCCACCTGAGCGTTCTTTCGTGCAGTCCCTTGGTCGTCCGCCCAAGAAGCTCAGGATCGCCGTGTCGCTCACGGATCATCGGGGCGGCAAGCTCCACAGTGAATGCGCCAAGGCCGTTGCCGCCGCAGCCAAGCTGTGTGCCCAGCTTGGGCACACCGTCGATGAGGTGCCCATCGCGCCGGACCTCGTGGCGTTGCGGCCCATGAACAGCCGCATTTCCGCGGCCAACACCGCGCGGGCGCTCGGGCTGCGCTGGAAGGCGCTCGGACGCGAACCCAATGCGAACGATGTGGAGGCCGTGACATGGGCGATCTATCAACGCGGTCTCAAGGTCGCCGGTGTTGAGTATGTCGAGGCCATCGCCGCCGCTCACGCCATCGGGCGCAAGTTCGCCGCCTTCCTCGCCGACTGGGACGTGCTGCTCACCACGACGCTGCCAGCGCCGCCGCCGCCGCTTGGCTACTTTGACCAAAACGGGGATGTCGAAACCTTCGTCGCGCGGGTGACGGAATATCTGTCGATCACCCCGCTGCACAATGCCACTGGCACGCCGGCAATGAGCGTGCCGCTGCACTGGACGGCGGATGGCCTGCCGGTGGGCGTGCATTTTGCTGGCCGCTACGGCGAGGAGGCAACCTTGCTGCGGCTCGCCGCTGAGCTCGAGACGGCACAGCCCTGGTTTGAGCGTGTCCCGCCACTCTAGCGGCTGTGCGGCCGGTCGTTGGGGCAGGCGTTAATCACGCCGAGAACGCGCGTCTTTGACATCAGCGTGAGCACAACAGCGTCGCGTGCGAGTGCGATTGCCATGGCCAGTTTTGGTGAGTACGCTAGCCTCTGGTGAGTAAGAAGGAGCGTACACATGGCTGTCCAGATCGTAATGGATCGCACGGGCGATACGCGGCACGAGTTCGACGTTGCCGACTCGAATGCAGTGGCGCTCGCGGAAGAACGCTTCCGGCAATTGACAGGCAAGGGCTTCCGCGCCGTGGCGCTGAGCGGCGATGGTAGCCCCGGCAAGCTGGTTGAGAAGTTCGATCCCACCGTTGAGCAGACCCTGTTCATCCCGCAGCTGCAAGGCGGTTGATGGAGCGGGTTCGCAACCTGCTGAGGGCGCTGCTGCGTCGGGCCCTCAGCGAGCATGGGCAAGAGGCCCCGGCGCTCACCGATATCACCATCGAGCGGGCGTCCGGGCGCTTCGAGCCGCGGATCGGGGCGCATTTCGCCAATGGCTATTGCACCTGGGCTCCGGTGCGCGCCGATGACTGCTATGCCGTGTGCGAGCGCTACGGAGCCTGGGACTTGCCGAGCCTGCGTCGGGCGTTGCTGGTGGAGGCACACGAGATCTACGGGCGCGTCTGCGAGGAGCATCTGGCAGAGATGGCTCGTTTGCGCGCGCGCCGCAGCATGGCTGCTGCATTCTTCGATCGCCTGCGCCGGCGTGTGCCGCTCGGAGGGCGCGAGCCCGGTTCGTCGCGCGAGACGCCCGAGGCGGTGCGCAGTCGGGCGGATCAGGCCTCACGCCGGCAGGAATCGCAGCGCAGACTGCTGGAATGGTGGGCCCAGCAGCGCAACGATTATGCCCGCTCCGCCCTCTTCGCCGGTGGCGTGAACGCCGACGTCGGCAGCAAGCGGGCGCAGGAGCGCGGCATTCGGTTGCTCAAGGAGAACCTCACTCTTGTGCAGCGCCGGCAATATGAAAAATACGGCTACTTCGATGTCACCGGCGGCATGTCGGGCAAGCGCTACCGCATCCGCCACGGCCGGCAAATGAACATCGAGCAACTCGATCGCAATGGCCGGCGAGTGTGCGGCTGGTGCTTCTTCCCCCACGGCAGTCTGGTGTCCGGCGACGTCATGCTGGGTCAGAAGACGGCCCTTGAGCTCTACGAAGCCGACGCGTTGCGCATCGCCAATCGGTTTTGATTGGGATCCCTTCGAGGTCCGACGGTTCAATATCGCGCGATCCTGCCTGCCGGCACGCGCCGGCGCTAGTGCGGTGAGCCGCAATCTGGGAGCCCTCGCACCCCTCTTGCCTCACCTCCCCTGCCGATGCCGACAGTCAGCCGCACTCGGGGCAGCGCATGATGCGCCGGTCGTGCGAGGCGAACCGCAACCAGCTCTGCCGGCCCGCTCCCCTCGGTCTGCGCCCTGCAGCGCGTGGCCTCAGGCATTCGTCGGCCGATCGTCGCCGGCCTTCGCAGAACAGGGCGAGCCGGCGCAGGAATTGCGGGGCGCACTGAGAGCATGTGCAACCCTATGGGCGAGCCGAGCGGTTCTTCAACTTCAACCGGATGGTTCCCTCTGCGCCCGGCACGATCGCGGGCTCCCATCCACCGCACAAATTTTCATGGATCGACCCCAATTCTCAGCCTACCCTGTGTTTCTATCGGACGGGTCAAGGCTGGTCGGGTCGTAAAAAAGGGCCCTCCAAAGCGACACAAAACTATTCTGGGAAGGAAATGCTATGGCCGCAGTCGCAGGAGTTGGTGATCGGTCGGGCGCCTGGTGGAGGGAGCCGACCAAGGATCAATGGCTCGCCTGGGTGGCTGGTTGGCTTGGGTGGATGCTCGACGCTTTCGACTTCACCGTGTTTTTCCTGATCATGGTGCCCATCAGCCAGGAGTTCGGAGTGCCGCTGACTCTAGTGGCCGGCACCGTGACGTTTACGCTCTGGTTGCGGCTGCTAGGTGCGTTTGGCTCAGGGTGGTTGTGCGACCGCATCGGCCGCAAGACGCCTCTGATGATTTCCATCTTGTGGTATTCAATCTGCAATTTCGCTGCCGGCTTTGCGCCAAGCTTTGCGATACTGGCTTTTTTCCGCATCGCCCTCGGCATCGGCATGGGCGCGGAGTGGCCCGCTGGCGCAGCGCTGGCCATGGAGTCTTGGCCCGCGCGCTCTCGCGGCATCATGAGCGGCCTACTGCAGGGTGCATGGGGTCTCGGCTTCTTGCTGGCGAGCTTGGTCTATGGGCTGTTCTACTCCATGATCGGCTGGCGCGGCATGCTATGGATTGGCATCCTGCCGGCACTGATTTGCGTCTACATCCGCTTTTATGTGAAGGAGTCGGAGGTCTGGCAGGAAAATAACAGGAAGCGCATGGCGCAGCAGTCCACAGCGCCGGCCGTTTCCGTCTGGTCGACGGCCATGATGCTGACGGTCGCGGGCTGGGTCGCCGGTGCGATCGTCGTAGCGGTCGGGTTATTCTTCGCGGTGAAGGCGCTGGCCCCCGTTGCGCTCGGTGGGCTGGTCGAGCCCAAATTGCTTAGCCTCCTGCTCGATGACAAGTTGATCGGCGTCGTGGCCGCGGGATTGACGCCGTTCGTGCTCCCAAGCCTAGCCGCGCTGATCGGTGCCTCGATCCCGACGCAGCTCGCTATCTTCAGGCCACCGTTCCTTTGGAACACGTTCACCGCCTCCATTTGGATGACGGGCCAGTTCCTCGTCTACTACTCCATGATCGCCATGTTCGCCTCATGGCTGCAGAAGGATCTGAAGCTCAGTCCCGGAGACGTGGCCCTGCCGAACGTGCTGCACAACGCGGTCGTGTTCTTCGCCATGGGATTTTGGGGTTTTGTCGGCGACAAGATTGGGAGACGGCTTGCGATCATCATCCCTGCCATTGTCGGCTGCTTCATTGCCCCGCTCTACCTTAACACCACCGATCTCACGTGGATCACGATCGGGTTTACCCTGCAAGGCGCGTTCGCGGGTGCCATCTATGGTCTCCAGCCCGCCTATTTGACCGAGCGCTTTCCCACCGAGGTGCGCGGCACGGCCAGTGCTTTCTGCTATCACTTTGGCACCATCCTGGGGGGACTCGTGCCGCCAACGGTCACCTACCTCGCCGTCGACAGGGGCATGGGATTTCCCCAACCCATGCTGTACGGCACGATCATCGGTGCCGTGATAGCGGTGGTGGCTTTGATTTTGAGCCCGGAGACAAAGGGCGTGCGGTTCACGTCCGAGGTGCAGGTGAAGTAGCGCCGCTGCGGCAGCTTGCTCAATACGGCCGCATGACCCTTGCGTGAGGCGTTCGCCGCGGCCCGTTGGCGCGGCTCCACATCATCTCCATCTCCCATAGTGGAGCTGCAAGTAGGCTGCCGTGAACTTGCCGGATCGGCAGTCTTTTTCGATGTCCGGACCGTCGCGCTCGGCGGGCGGCCCATAGCCGCCAGCGCCGGGCGTCTCGACGATGAGAAGTTGGTCTGGCGTAAGCTCCAGCCGTCCAGTTTTGGGCGACAACTCCGAGCGCGTCCCGTCGGGCGACTGCAGCAGAAAGCGTCCGCACTTTCCGGCCGCGGCACCAAAAATGCCCCACGGGGAGTGCCGGAAGCGCTCACCGACGCCATTGAACTCGCAAGTGTGGCCGACGGGACGAATGGCGCGCCGCAGCCCCATGCCGCCGCGGAACCGCCCCGCTCCCCCAGAATCCGGGATGAGCGCGTATTCTTCCACCCGCAGCGGGTATTCCATTTCGATCGCCTCCACTGGTAGGTTGGAGGTGTTGGTAATGTGCACCTGGACACCATCCTTGCCATCACGGTCGCTGCGACCGCCCATCCCGCCGCCGAGCGTCTCAAGATATACGTATGGCGAGCCGCTGTTGGGATCGACACCGGCCAACACAATGCTGGTGTTGGCGCCGTTGGCCGCGCCGATGGCGCGATCGGGCAGTACATCCGCAAGGGCGCCGATCACGATGTCGATCACCCGCTGACAGGTGTTGGCGCGAAGGGCGACCGCGGCAGGGGCTACACAGTTGGCGACCGTACCTGCAGGGGCGATGATCTCGATCGCATCGATGACAGCCTGGTTATTGGGCAGGTCAGGATCGAGGAGCGCCTTAAGCGCATAGCAGACTGCCGACTGGATGGCGTTGCGCGTGAGGTTGACGTTACCTGGCACCTGCGGCGAAGAGCCGGCAAAGTCGAAGACAATGCGTTCTCTTTGCTTCCGAATAGTGAGCGCAAACTTCACGTCCCGAACCTTCAGTCCATCATCGTCGAGCACGTCCTCGAAGTGATAGCTTCCATCGGGAATGAGGTTGATGCCAGCGCGCATGCGCGTTGTCGTGCGCGCAAGGATCTGGCGGTAGGCACGTTCGACCACGGTTGCGCCGTACCGGGCAAACAACTGCTGCATGCGTGCGACACCTAGGCGACAGGCGGCAATCTGCGCATTGAGGTCACCGCGGCGTTCGTTCGGCAGGCGCATATTCAAGAGCAGCAGATCAAGCAATTGGGTATCGAGTTCACCGCGGCGGTAGAGCCGCATGACCGGGATGCGCAGACCTTCCTGGTAGATTTCGGACATCCCGCCCGACATGGATCCGCGAGCGGCGCCGCCGACATCGGCATGGTGCGCGAGGTTGGAAACGAAGGCAACGAGCCTCCCTTCCGCGAACACCGGCATCGCCATGTTGATGTCGGGCAAGTGGGTCCCGCCGGCGACATGCGGGTCGTTGGCAATGAAGAGATCACCTTCTGAGATGTCGTTGCCGTAACGCACGACCAAAATGCGCATGAGATCGAGCAGAGACGCCAAATGGATCGGCAGCGACATTTCCGCCTGCGCTATCAACCTGCCCTGCGCATCGGCGATGGCAGTCGAGTGGTCGTGGCGCTCCTTGATGTTGGTAGAGAAGGCCGTCTTCTGGATGGTAATCCAGCACTCGTCGTTGATCGACTTGAGGCCGCTCCAGACGATTTCGAGCGTGATGGGATCGAGGTCAGATGGCTGGGTCATGGTTGAGCTTGATCACGATGTTCCCGTCCTCTTCAACGCCAAGTCGGCAGTTGGGTGGTACCAGTGTCGTGGCATCGTACTGTGTTACGACGAGCGGTCCTTGCAGTGTCGTTCCTGGTGCGAGCCCGCTGCGCTCGATGAACGGGACGTCGATCGGCCGGTCGGTGTTGAACCAGACCGGGCGGGCGATGGTCGAGACAGGTGGGGAGCGCATCGGTCGGACGCCCAGCCTTTGCCCGACGAGATGCGTGGTTGCCTTACGCACGGTCACGCGCACGTTGACGATCTCGATGGCCGCCGTCGGGTCGTGATGGCCGTACTTGCGCTGATGCGCATCGAGAAATGCTCGCTTCAGCCAATCGGGGTGCGGCAGCGATTTGCCCTGCGGGATGGGGATCGCCAGCTCGAAATTTTGTCCAACGTAACGCATATCGAGCGCAACGTCCTGCGAGCCCACGGTCGCCAGCGTGTCGTGCTTGTCGAGCCATTGGGTGGCAGCGTCCGTGAGTTCGGCACAAATGGCTGCCACCGGCGCCAATTTATCCTCGATGGCGAGGCGGCAGCTTGCAACGAAGCTCTCCTCCAGAACGGATGCGGCGACACCCTCGGCACACAGGATACCTGGAGCTGCTGGCACCAGGACGGTGCGGATGCCGATCTCGCGTGCGATCTCGACGGCATGCAGACCCCCGGCTCCGCCGAACGCCATCAACGCGAAGTCCCGCGGATCATAGCCGCGCTCGACGGATACGACGCGGATGGCGCGAATCATATTGGCGTTGACGATGCGGATGATGCCAAGCGCTGTCTCGCGCAAGCCGAGGCCCAACTTTTGCGCCAGCGGGATCAAAGCAGCTTCGGCCAGGGAACGGTCTAGGCGCATGCGTCCGCCGATGAGTATATCGGGCAGCCGTCCCAGAACGAGATTGGCATCCGATACTGTGGGGTCGGTGCCACCACGACCGTAACAGGCAGGCCCAGGCACGGCGCCAGCGCTCATCGGTCCGGTGCGCATGAGACCATCAGTTGCAATGTGGGCAATCGACCCGCCGCCAGCGCCTACGGTGTGGATATCCAGCGATGGCAGGCGCACAGGGAAGCCTGCAACGCTGCGAGCGAAGGTCATCTCCGCCTTGGCATCGAGCACGAGACACACGTCGGTCGAGGTGCCACCCATGTCAAACGTGATAAGATTCGAATGGCCAGTCGCCAGGCCAGCGGCTATTGCGCCGACGACCCCGGCCGCGGGACCCGAGAGCGCAGTGCGTATTGGCATCTCGGTTGCGCGCTCCAGCGACATGAGCCCTCCGGAAGATTGGCAAACCCCTATGGCTGCCTCCGGCGCGTGCGAGCCAACCGCATTTTTCAGGTGCGCGAGATAGCGGCTCACGATCGGTTGCAGAAAGGCATTGAGCACGGTCGTGGAGAGGCGCTCGTACTCGCGGAACTCCGGTTGGACGTCGCAGGAGAGCGAGACGTGGATTTGGGGTAGCGCGGCGCGGAGCGCGCGCCCGATCCTTCGCTCATGGACGGGGTTGACAAAGCAGAAGAGAAGGCACACAGCGACGCTCTCGGCTTTGCTGGCCGCAACCTCGGCAACTGCGCGCTCCACTGCTGCATCGCTGAGCTGGCGGATCACTTCGCCATTGGGACCAATGCGCTCGTCCACTTCGAAGCGGCGTTCGCGCGGCACCAAGGGCTCTGGGTGGTCGGCTCTCAGGTCGTAGATTTTGGGACGCGTCTGGCGGCCGATTTCGAGGAGATCCTTGAACCCTGCCGTGGTGATGAGGGCGACCCTTCCACCCCGCCGCTGGATCAGTGCATTGGTGCCAACGGTGGTGCCGTGCGCAAGGAATCCAAGAGCACCGCGCGGCAGCAGATCGCGTAGACCTTCCAGGATCGCGCGCGAGGGGTCGTCGGGCGTGGATGCGATTTTGTGGGATCGGGCTTCACCCGACAGAACGTCGCGCAAAAAGAAGTCGGTGAATGTGCCTCCGACATCAACTCCCAGAATTGCGCTCATGCGTTCTAGACCGAAGGCCTGTTTTGGTGCCCACAGGAGAAGATTGGGGGGATAATGACGCGGGATTGGATCATCCGCAAACCTGACGCCGACACCGAACGTTGCCGAGAGATTGCCCAAAGATCGGCTTCTGTGGGGTGGACGAGGTGCCCTGCCGGCGGCGACGGTTGAGACCCGGTGGGATTGCAGGGCGCAAGACGCCTGACCATTAGGCAGCGCGTTCCACCGCTCGTTGCGTCGAGAGGCTCAAGGTCAAGTCGCTACGACAAGGTACTTGCCCAAGGTCTGCTACCGTTACGGTGCCCAATGACCCCGGCGCAGCAATGCTGGTGCCAAAGCAGTGTCAGCCGCGATCCTGGGGTCGGACCGCGATGCAGGGCAGGAGGGAAGTGCCAGCGACGGTCAATCGCCGATGGCAGCCTCGATGCGTCGGTCGGGCACGAACCACATGAGCGCAACGGCGACATAAAGCGCCACCGCAATCCACGGCGCGACGAAGGCCACCGGCACGCCGAGGGCATAAATTGCGAGGGAGAGTTTGCCCTTGAGGTCGTGCCCTAGCGCGGCCGCAAGCCGCGAGGTGCGACCATTCGCAGCGATGATCGCCCGCTGCAACAGGTTGTAGCCGACAGCTGCCATGGCAAGGATCCCGCCGTAGGCCGCCGTGGGAAGCGGCGCGATGCCTGCTTCATCCATCCAGCGGATCACGAACGGGATGAGCGATAACCAGAACAGCAACAGGAGGTTGCACCACAACACGCGACCATTGATACGCTCTGTCGCATGCAGCATGTGGTGGTGGTTGTTCCAGAAGATGCCGACGTTGACGTAGCTAAGCGCATAGGCCAGGAAGATCGGTGCGGCGGTCTTGAGCGACGGCAAATCTCCCCCTTGAGGCGCTTTGATCTCCAGCACCATTATCGTGATGATGATGGCGACGACGCCATCGGTAAATGCTTCAAGTCGCCCTTTAGCCATCATCAGTCCTTCTCCGTCCTGTTTTGAGAGCATTCTCTTCGTTTCGATAGTAGCCGGACGCGGTGCCTGGCGTACCGGCGGCCGGCGATGCCCAGCAGAAGTGACAATCCCACTACGGAACGATTGGGGCGCGAGGCCGCCGGGAGACGGACACGAAGCCTCGCACGAAGGCGGATGGGCTACTTGGGCAATGACGACTTTGGTGCCGCGAAGATCGATGATCGATGTGCAGCATCGATGGGCAGCTCCAGGAAATTTGCAGCCGGAATGCGCTTTTGGCTCACTGTTCTAAGACCGGCTCTCAATTCGTCGGTCGCGGCCGGTGCAACGAGTTGCCGCGCCGATCGTTGGTTTTTGTGATCAGGAGGTGTGCCATGTCATCCATTACTTGGTCTGCAATCGACTGGATCTCACTCGTCGCTCTGTCGCTCTTCGTCCTCATCGTCGCTCGCATCGGCGAGCAACTCTCCTTCGGCAATCGCGGTGTCGGTGCGCTCATTGCCGCGCTACTCTTCGCACTCGGCTTTGCGGCGTGGTCCTACTCGCTCCATGCATCTGTTACGCACGCGATCGCCATGTTCGAGCTACCTGGCCGCGGCTGAGGCGCGAGCAACGGGTACCCCGAACCCAAGGTTCGGCCAAAGGCCGGCGCTGGAGAAAACGTGATGGCCAACGAGCCTGGCCTACGCCGGCGTTTGGGCGTTGGCGTCGGCCATGGTGCTGTGCCGGTCGGTGCGCGCCAAGAGCAGTGCGCGCCAATGGGCCGCGGCCGCATCCGTCTCATCTTCGAATATTCGCTCGCACCATGGGCGCTTACGAGCGCTATGGAACGAACGTGCATCAGCTGTAGATCGTCTTCAATTCCCCGTCTGCCCACTTGACGACGTCCTCTGCCGGCATGCCTTGGATCGCCTTCGCGTACATGTCGACGATGACGTATTTGGTGAGCACCTCAGCCGCCTTCTTGCCGGCCGGACCCGCATAGCCGGGCGCTTGGCCCAGGCGCCCGGCGACCTTGTAGGGCTCCATCACTGGATCTTCGCTCCAGAGCTTGTGGCTCTCCCACTTGGCCGTTGGCGGAGTCGCAAAACCCTTCTGGGACATAAACCACTTCTCGTAATTGGCCGGCGTGTGCGTCCACCTCAGGAACTCTTTGGCAGCCTTCTGATTCTTTGAGTAGCTCATGAGCATGTGAGAGAAGAACGTGTGCAAGCCAAATTGACCGGCCGGCCCCTTGGGCAGCGGCGCATGGAGAATATCCTTGTTCAGCGGTTCACCCTTCTCGTTCTTGTACTGATCGGCTTTGCGCAGCGATTCGATATAGATCGACGCCCCGTTCAATGTCGATGAGATTGTACCCGACAGGAAGGCGCGATTGTTCGAGCTGTCATCCCAGGCAAGGCCGCCTTCGTCGCACGTTTCCTTGAAGAAGGCGGTCATGAATTTGACCGAGTCGATCGAAGCCTTGCTGTTGAGGGCGACGGTCTTGCCATCTGCTTCGACTTCTTTGCCGCCGAACGACCACAGTAGCGGATAGACAAATGTCGGCGGATCGCCGAATGAATGGCTGACCGCCTGACCAATCGGGTGCCCCTTCGCCTTCAGTTTCTTGCCTACTTCGTGATAGGCCTCCCAGGTCTCCGGGAATTTCGTGACCCCAACCTCGTCGAACCACGATTTGCGATAGGCATTCATCGCACCAACAATGGCCCACGGCATGGCGTTGAATTTCTTCCCATCGCTCGTGACAGCGCGCGAATAGGGATAGAGCCCTCCCTCGCTGCTCGATAGCTCCTCGGCGATGTCACTTAAGTCGATAACGCTCTCGGCGTAGAGGGCCGACTGATTGTTGAAAATCATAATGAGGTCGGCACCACTTCCCGACTGAATGGAAGCCGTGACCCTCGGCTGCAGGTCATTGCCGTTCACCGTCTCGAAGTTGACCTTAAGGCCGAGAGCCTTTTCGGCTTCGGGCAGCAGCTCCTTGCGGAGCAACTGATCCGACGCTGGCACGAAGTCGTTCCATCGCAGCCAGTGGATCGTGGTTTGCTGCGCATATGCGGGGGCCCGACCCGTCGCCAGGATTGCCGCAAGCCCGCCGGTTGACGCCGCCGCCGCGCCTCCTGAAAGTTTCAGGAACGTCCGACGAGGAATGCGACCCATGATGCTCTCCCGATGTTTGTCGTTCTGCTCGCGTTGAGCATACCGGGACCCCGATCGCCATACAAGCGACCGGCGTTCCGGAAGCGGCAGGCACGCTATGGCCGCTTGGGTGACCCGAACGCACGCGCTCCTCTGGCAACAGCCATTTGCGTCGGCATGGGGGCAGGGCCTTGCTCCGAGGGTTGGCGTGGGCCTGCGGCGCGGGCGTGGAAGGCGCCCTTCAGCCCGGCTCGACCCGGCACCGGCGCGGATGTTGCGGCTGCGACGCCGGCGCGGGCTCGATTGTGGTGGCGCTCTTGAAACGGTTGAGGCGTTCGGGCGCGCGGTCTTGCGCGCTCAACTCTCTGGCAACCAAAGGCGATGCTCAAAGATCGCGAAATCGCCGGGCCAGGGCGGAGTCCCAGACGCGCTCGCGTCTCTCTTCGAAAATGAGGTCGGCATCTGCCGCTGCGGTGAACCAATCATGACGGGCGAGCTCTGCTTCAAGCTGGCCAGGCCCCCAACCCGCGTAACCAAAGGCGATGAGGGTCTTGCGTGGCCCCTTCTTGTGTCCGATGTCGCGGAACACCTCGCTGCTCGAAGTGACGGCCACGCGTCCATTGATTGGAATGGTTTCTGAACGGGTGTAGTCCGTCGTGTGAATGACAAAGATGGCCTCAGGTTGAACGGGCCCGCCTGCAAAGATTTGCACATCGCCATCAACTGAACTGCCGTTCTCCCCGAGCATCGCAAGAAGACTTGCGAGCGAATGCTCTCCTATCGGACGATTGATGGTGATGCCCACGGCGCCGTCCTTGCTGTGACGCACGATCAGAATAACCGTTCGCTGAAAGCGAGGATCTGCAATCTTCGGGGATGCAATGAGAACCTGTCCAACCAATGAAGAGTGTTCGGGCCCTTGCTCAAGCCGTGGTGAAACGGCGCCAAGCAGCACGCCCGTCACGAGAAAACCGCAAAGCGCCAACATCGACCGCCCGAGGCACATCACGGCAATCGCCCTCCGCTCGTGTTGTTGGGACCTGCCGATCCCTTATGAGAGCAAGCGCGACTAGATCACCCGGTAGCCGCCGTCCACCATGATCATCGAGCCCGTCACGTACGCCGAAAGCTCTGAAGCAAGAAAGATTGCTGGGCCGACTATGTCCTCAGCCTTACCGGCGCGGCCGAGCGGCGTGTGGTCCATGAAGGTCTGCACCAGCTCTGGATTGGCAGCCCGCACCCGGGCATTGAGCGGCGTTTCGATCAGGCCCGGGCCGATCGCGTTGACGCGCACCCCGTCCTTGCCAAGCTCCGCCGCCAGTGCTCGGGTGAAGCCCAGGACGGCGTGTTTGGAGGTGGTGTAAGCGGGCGAATTCGGCGTGCGCACGTGCATGAAGGACTGGATTGATCCGATATTGACGATGCGGCCCTTGGTGGAGCGCAGCTGTCCCAAGAATGCATGCGTCACGTTGAAGACGCCACCGACGTTGATGGCCATGATGTCTTGCCAATCTTGGAGAACAGCTTCCGGTTCGGCGGTAAAGGCGTTGCGACGGTTGATGCCGGCATTGTTCACCAAGATCGATACTTGTCCGACCGTTTCGGCGATGCGAGCAGCAACTCGGCGGCACGCATCTTGCTCGGTAACATCCAGCTTGAAGCTCCAGGCCTTGCCACCGGCGCCGTTGATCGACTTCTCGGTCTGCACTGCCGTTTCTTGGTTGACATCCAGGACAACGACGCGCGCCCCTTCGTTGGCATAACCGAGGCAAATCGCTCGTCCGATGCCGGAACCACCACCGGTGACCACAGCTAACTGTCCGTCAAGAAGCCCACGCATCCTTGGCTCTCCCTCTTTGTCGGTCCTGGCCGGCGTTCTGGCGCAGGATATCCCGTGATGGTCCGCCCGCATATCGGTGGAAGGTTGGTGCTCCCTTGATCGCCAACCATCAGCCCCACGATGCCGAACCGGGATCCCGTTTCCCTGCGACTGCGAAAGACGTCCCGTCGGCACCGCCCACAGGTCCTGCAGCGGGCCTGTCAAAGGCAATGCACTGCCCGGTCGGCCCGACTGAGCCTTTGCGGGATGGTGAGCCGGTCGATGGTCAAAAACCATGAAGGGCGACCCTGGTCCCTAGACCCTCTCCACGTCCGGGTGACGTCGAAGCGCCTGCCGGATCCACCCCCGTGGCGTTGTCGCTAGCGGGTGCTATCGTCCGGTTCCCAGTAGTCGCTCAGGACGAGCTTCATAGGAGGGCCGAAATGAACCGCTTGGATGGCAAGGTTGCGCTGGTGTCCGGTGCCGCACGCGGTATCGGCGCTGAGACGGCGCGCAAGATGGCAGCGGCAGGAGCCACGGTCGTCATCGGCGACGTGCTGGCCGACCGCGCCCGCGAGACAGTCAAGGAAATTGCTGAGGCGGGCGGCAAGGCGCTTGCGCTCACCCTTGATGTAACCACCGAAGGGTCGTGGGCCGCGGCAGTCGCTACAACAACCAAGAAGTTTGCCAAGCTCGATATTCTCGTGAACAACGCGGGCGTATTCCTCGGCAAGGACCTGATGGACGCGACCATGGAAGATTGGAACCGCCTCGTGGCCATCAACATGATGGGCGTATGGCTCGGCACGAAGGTGTGCGCTCCCGCGCTCGCCGAGAGCGGCAAGGCGACCCGACATGGCTCGGTGATCGTAAACCTTGCGTCGGTCGCCGGTATTGTGGGATCGCAACTTGATCCCCTCTATTCCATGACCAAGGGTGGAGTGACGCTGTTCACTAAGTCGGCGGCCCTTTCCTTCAGCCGCAAGGGCTGGAAGATCCGTGTTAACTCGATCCATCCGGGCGTCATAGAGACGGACATGGGTGCGCAGACGTTTGTGTCGCGGGCTCGGCAGAGCGGCAGCAACGATGTCGAGGGCGCCCGTAATGTGGCAATGAAGCAGCATCCGATCGGGCGGCTTGGCATAGCCGAGGATATTGCGCTCGGCATTCTGTTCCTGGCCTCTGACGATGCAGGTTTCATGACTGGATCGGCATTGGTGGTCGACGGCGGCCTGACCGCGCAGTAACTGAGCGGCTTCAGAATTTGGAGGATACTTGGCCTCAGCGCTTGAGGCGGATTGCAGCCGCCGGCTTCATGGAAACCCGGGAGTGAAGGTAGAGCCATCTTTCTCCACGACTCCGGCAGCCTCCGCTACCCGCAGCGCAAGTAGGCTAGGTGAGGACCTCGATTGTGCCGCCAACCAACTGCGGGCAGTACGGGTGAGGGAGCCCTGTCCGCAACCAGCGTCGTCAAAGCCGCGGGGGAGCCAAGCGCTCCGTCTTGAGCAGGTCCCAAATGATATTGGAGGTCAGGTTGCCAATGACCTTGCCCTCCTTGAGGAGCGGGGTCATCTCTCGGGCATGCCCGGGCAAAGAAGATCTCCTGAATCTTGCGCAAGGGCTGCAACACCGGGTGAGACTGGCCCGGCACAAAAGCGGGGACCGCTGGCTCCAAACCGCCTTCGAGCACCATTGGCAACGAAGGGCTCGATCAATTGAAGGTTGCGAAAACCGGCTTTCGCGGCTGCGGCTTTGAGGGCGCCTCTACTGGGCCAGCTGAACGCGTCGCTCGTGAGGCTTCCTGCCGCAATCCCCTCTGCGCCGGCCGACAGCGCACCGTGGCCTCGGTGCACCGGCGCACAGACAAAATAGCACTTGGCATCGATCGTGTGTTGGGGGCATCCGCGAGGGGAGGTAATACTAAGCGCTCGATGGCAATGATGGGGATCACCGTGACCAAGAAAGTCGCAGCCGTGGCGCTCCTTTGCGCCGTTGTCGCTCTGGTGGCGTGCCGCCGCGAAGAATACCGGCCGCTCAAGCTCGGCGGACCGGTCGCAGAGCAGCCCGCTCGATAACCTTTCGCTTCTCTCCTGCTTGCAACACTTGGGCCCCTGAAGGGGCCCAATTTTTGTGTGTCCGGGCGCAACGGCCACTGCACGCGATGCCCATGCCAACCCGGCTGGAGTGTGCGGGCTTGCGATCCCATAAGATAAGATGGCGGCGCGATGCCTGCGTTGCCCGTGCGGGCCGTGCAGGGATCGTGGTTGCGGGAGACCCATTGCGCCAATGCCAGGGCTTACCGCTTCACGCCTAGCGCTGCCGCGCAACAAAGTAGGCGAGATCGAGGATATCGGCATCGGAGACTGGCTGGAGCACCTCGGCCATAGAGGCGTCGTATCCAGCACGTACGTTCCCTTTATACTCTCGCATCGTCTTGACGAGAAAATCCTCGCGCTGACCAGCAATGCGCGGAACGTTGTCGCGTCCGGCAAGATCCGCATCGTGGCAAATGTTGCACCGGTATTGGCGTATGAGAGCTTGTCCACGCTCAATGCGCGCGGGATCGCCCGGATCAGCACTAGGCCGTGGCGGCGGCAACTTTGCAATCGTGTCGGCGAATGCCCGCAAATCATCGTCGCTGAGGCCCTTCACCGCATCGTTCATGAGGTCAAGGCGGCGCAGCTTCTCGCGAAAGAGGAACAGCTGGATGAGCAGATAGGGTGATGGTTGGGCGCCAATCGACGGGATCTCAGGATTGGCCGATTGCCCGTTCTCGCCGTGGCACGCAAGGCATGGAGCGAGGCGCTCCTCGATCGTGGTCGTCCATGCAGGCTGGGCCCCGAAACCGAGCAGCGTCACGGCGAGCCAGAGAGTGTGCCTCCCCGCGTTCATTGGCTTGAGCCCATGCCAGAAGATCCTGGGGGCTCCTCGTCCCCGGATTGAAGGCTCATTTGGTCGCGACACGACCGGTGCGGCTAACACGATAAACTGCACCGTTAAAATCATCGGAGATCAGCAACGACCCATCCTTCATCGGAAGGACATCGACGGGGCGCCCGACGTAGTTGTTGTGCTGAATGAAACCGGTAACGAAAGGTTCCATCGACCGGAAAGTGCCATCCTCGTTCAATTTGATGACCACCACATCACCGCCAACCTTTACGCTGCGATTCCAAGATCCGTGCCGGGCGAGGAAGATTACGTTGCGATACTCTTTGCCAAGTCCGTTCCCGGTGTAGAACCTCAGCCCGAGCGCGGCCGAATGCGGGCCTAGCAGCGCGACTGGCTTGGTGAACTCGCTGCAAGAGCGACCCCAGCCGAATTCCGGATCCGGGAAATTGCCTTGGTGGCAATAGGGATACCCGAAGTTGTCCTTGCCGGCTTGGGTGACGCGATTGAGCTTGTCCTCCGGCACGTCTTCGGACAGCCAGTCGCGTGAGTTCTCCGAGAAGTAGAGCTGCTTCAATTTCGGATGCCAATCCATGCCAACGATTTGCCGGATCCCCGAGGCGTAAACCTCGAGGCCCTGACCATCCAAGCCAACGCGATAGATCTTGCCGTGCCGCTCCGATGGCACGCAGATATTGCAGGGTACCCCGATTTGGAAATAGAGCTTCTCGTCAGGCCCGACCGTGAGGTACTTCCAGCCGTGTGGCTCGTCCTTTGGCAAGTCAGACAGAATGACGGTCGGCTTCGGCGGGTTGTCGAGGTTGTCTTCGATGTTGTCGATCTTTGAGATCTGCGAAAGCTCGGCGATGTAGAGTGTGCCCTTATGCAGTGCGATGCCGTTCGGCCGGTGCAGACCCGAGGCAACGACCTTCACTTCGCGCTTGCCGTCCTTGGTGATGATTGCGTGCACCTTATCCTGCAGGCGGCTCGAAACAAACACGCTGCCCTTGTCACCGAGCCGTAGGGTGCGTGCATTGGGGACGCCAGCCGCATAGACCTCGATCTTGAAGCCAGCTTTGAGGCTGAGTTTGTCGAGCGGGAGCTTGTCGGCTGGGGTTGGCACGGGCGGCGGCGCCACGGGCGCCAATTGGGAATTGGCAACGCCTGCCGGTTGACCCTGCTTCCAGGGAGGGGGCGGATCGGCCTGTTGCGCAAAGAGGTTACCAGCCGCTGCGGCCATCAAAGTCGCAGTCAGGCTCATCGAAATTGCGAGCCTTGCAACACCAGTGCCTAGTGTGTGCATGTGGGCGTCTCCCGAAGCAAAGTGTCTGAACGCGCTCTTTCTGGCGAGGGCGCTGGGCAATAATTTACGCGAGATGCGCGGGAACTGCCAGCAGCTGGAGCGTGCGCAGCGCAACACAAACCGATCGCAGTGACCTTGGCGCGATGGCGAGGCCACGGGCTGCCCTAACGCCCGCAGGGTGCCTAAGATAGGGTGCGGTTTGCGATTTGCATGGCGTTCGCGAAGAGCCGGTCGATGTCGCCGGCAACTCTTTGAAAACATTGACGAGACCGAGGCCTGCGCGCGCCTCAACATGGTGCAGACCAGCTTCCAAGCGAGCGCAAGCCATGACGAGCTACGGGGGGCTCGGTTTGAACTGCCGAACACCTTGCCTTGGCGCCACACCCTGCCTGTTGAGGGGGCTGTCGGGGATGCTTGCCGTCGCCGCACCACGTTCAAGGCGTAGCGTGTTGAGCGATGGTGCAGCCAGGCACGGCGGCGTACGCTGCAAGCGTGTGGGGTGATCCCAACGCATCGCTTGTGTCGGCCAGGAACATGTACCATGCCAACGGGTCGTATCCGCCTCAGCGTTGCTGAAGCTCGCAGATTGGCTGAGGGGGCGCTCCAGGGTATCGGTTATTCGAACGATGACGCACGCATCATTGCTGACCATGTCATTGATGCAGCACTGTGCGGCTACGAATATTCAGGCTTGCCCAAGATTCTCAATATCCCGGAGAGCAGACACTTCCGGTTGCCCCGCCGTCCCATGAGGGTGCTGCGGGAGACCGGTGTGTCTCTAGCATTTGATGGCGGTAACAACGTCGGCATGCTCGCGCTCTTTCATGCAGCCGAGGCGACGATCAAGAAGACGGCTGCACATGGGATTGCGCTGGTTTCGGTGGCCGACGCCTGGATGAGCGGGCGCAGTGCATATTATGTCGAGATGATTGCCAAGGCCGGTCTTGTGGCCATTCACACCGCGGCCAGCTCGCAATTGGTTGCGCCACCAGGCGGCATCAGGCCGGTCCTTGGCACCAATCCAATCGCAATTGCTGTTCCTGCATCGCACGGACCTTTGGTGCTCGACATGGGCACGTCGGCGTACATGATGACCGAGCTGATGCTGCGGGAAAGGCTCGGTCAGTTGCTGCCGGAAGGTGTTGCACTCGGGCCTGGGGGCGAGCCAACCAGGGATGCGTCACTGGCGCGGCAAGGCGCGCTGCTGCCGTTCGGCGGTTATAAGGGATTTGGCCTGGCGGTGATGGTTCAGGCGCTGGGATTGCTCGCGGGCTTTGGCCCGAATGGGGAGAGCGACTACGGGTATTTGTTCATTGCGTTCAGGCCCGAGCTGCTCGGGTCGACCGAGCTGTTCGAGCGGGAGGTAACGCGACTGATAGAGCGCATCAAGGCCACGCCACGTCGGCTCGGGATCAACGAGATCCGCATTCCATCAGAGCGCGCATTTCGTTGTCGGGAGCGAGCTCTCCGGGAGGGACTGGAAATCGATCGGCTCGTCCATGAGGAGTTGGTAGCATTGCGCCCGCAAACTTTAGCTTAAAGCATTGGAGCTGGGGCGCAGAGCGTCCAGCGTCGAGTGGTGCAACGGGCGCAGCACCGTCTTTGAGCTCTTGAACTCTCAAGCGCGAAGCGATGGCCCCACGAAGTCGTCGGCCCGGGCATGGCGGCCGAATTGGTCGGGTTGAGCCCTGGCGGTCGGCGCGGCCAGATGAATTGACGCGTACCCAGGCGAACCACCGCCAACGCCAGGATCGGCGCACCACGTTATCAAGAGCATGAGGAGACGAATGGGCAGGTCTCGTGACCCAAGCACCCATTCATTGCCTGAGGAGCGCGCGGGGTTGATCACAGTGTCGCTCTGTCCCGCCCCCGCCAACCCCGCCGCATGAAGGACGATACGGCCAGAGAAATCTGCAAGTGGTCGAACGCATCCAGCAACGGCTCGTCTCGGCCACGCATCGGAATTTGCTTTGGCGGCGCATCACTGTTTGTGACCTCTATGAGCTTGCTAGCGTCACGCGCAGCAATGGCATCGCTGAGAACGTATGGGGCGGTGATTGACGATTTGCTCCAAATCACGATAACGAGCTCAGCGTTGGCAAGCTCGGCGGCTCTCACGCTACTAGAAGCGTAGCCGCTTTGCGGACCCTTGTCCCACCACACCGACCAACCAAGCCCCTCTAGAAATGCGACAAGGGATTGGGCGGCGTCGCCGTCCCGCGCCGAATGGCTGACATAGATGCGGGCCATCGCCGCTCGCTCCACAATAATCCAAGCAGTCAACTATTTCGGTCCGGCCGTGGTGGGCATTTTTTCAAGCCTCCATCAGAAAGGGAAGTTAAATGATGGCATTGGACGCCAGTCCATGAAGCGATGGTCAAGGGACTGTCGGCGGGGATCTCTGAGGATGAACGTCGAGACTTTGCTGGCCCCACGAGGAAGACGAGGTGAGGAAAGTTGCAGGCGGAGGTTCGCAAGGGGCGGCCTTACCTTAAGATTAACGCCCGGACCGGCGCGGCCAGGTCTTGATGGATCGTTCTGTCACCGCGCATTTCTATTCAATTGCTGGCGATTAGCTAACGTCGAACCTAACACCTTGGGCGAGCGGAAGTGTTCTGCCGTAGTTGATGGTGTTGGTGGCTCGCCGCATATAGGCTTTCCACGCGTCTGACCCGGACTCACGACCGCCACCAGTCTCCTTCTCGCCACCGAATGCCCCACCGATCTCCGCTCCGGATGGGCCGATATTTACGTTGGCAATCCCGCAATCGGAGCCCTGTGCCGAGATGAAAGTTTCAGCTTCGCGCACGTCATTGGTGAATATGGAGGAAGCGAGACCCTGGGAGACCGAGCTGTGCAGCACGAGGGCGTCTTCGAAAGCCTGGTATTTTATGATGTAAAGGATGGGGGCAAAGGTCTCACGCGTGACGGGAGCCACCTGCATCGGCATCTCCACGAGAGCCGGGCGTACGTAAAATGCTGCGGGGGGGTGATCAGCTTCGAGGCGCTCCCCGCCCGTTACAGAGCCCCCGTGCGACTTGGCCTCATCCAACGCCTTCCGCATGGCAGCAAAGGCACGGTCGTCGATGAGTGGACCAACTAGCGTACCTGTGTGGAGCGGATCGCCGACCGTGACCGATAGATAGACTCGCTTGAGCCTGGTTACAAAACTTTCGTAGATGCTCTCGTGGACGAACAAGCGTCGTAGCGTGGTGCAACGTTGGCCTGCTGTACCCATGGCAGCGAAAGCTACGCCCCGCAGTGTCAATTCCAAATCCGCGGAGGGGCATACGATGGCGCCGTTGTTGCCGCCGAGCTCGAGAATTGCGTGGGCAAATCGTTGGGCTAACCGTGGTGCGATAGCGCGACCCATCGCCGTCGAACCGGTGGCGGAAACCAGGGGAATGGAAGTGTGATCGACCAAGACTTCGCCAACGGTACGTCCGCCGATGATGAGTGTCGAAAGGCCTTCCGGTACGGTGTCACCGTGTGCCCCGAACTGCCCCGCGACCCGATCGAACAAGGCCTGGACGGCGAGCGCGGTCAGGGGCGCTTTCTCAGATGGCTTCCAGACGCACGAATTCCCGCACACGAGAGCAAGCGTCGCGTTCCAGGCCCAAACTGCGACAGGGAAGTTG
>Ga0075435_100000541_pt1 | contig 23137 bp, 12 predicted proteins | sample RhiMethybrSRZTD4_FD_75302 | JGI IMG/M metagenome (GOLD analysis project Ga0075435, IMG submission 75302) | Populus rhizosphere microbial communities from Tennessee, USA - Rhizosphere MetaG P. TD hybrid SRZTD4 | ecosystem: Host-associated > Plants > Roots > Rhizosphere > Soil | place: USA...
TGTGTCCTTCGTGTCCTTTGTATCCTTCGTGTCCTTTGTGTCGGCGCAGCCGCCCCAGTACCCTGCGCTGCCGAGCGAGACGCCGCGTACCTTCAAACCGGTCACCGACAGCTTCGACCACGTCCGCCGCGATGTCATGATTCCGATGCGCGACGGCGTCAAGCTGCACACCGTCATCCTCGTCCCCAAAGGCGCGAACCGCGCGCCGATTCTTCTGACGCGCACGCCGTACAACGCGACCGAGTTGACGACGCACGCCGAGAGCGCGCATTTGGGACCGCTGCTGTACGGCTACGACAATGCGACCGACGTGATCGTCGAGGGCGGTTACATCCGCGTCGTCCAGGACATCCGCGGCAAGTACGGATCCGAAGGCGACTACGTGATGAACCGGCCGCTGCATGGTCCTCAGAATCCGACGCCGGTCGATCACGCGACGGACACGTACGACACGATCGACTGGCTGGTGAAGAACGTGCCGGAGTCGAACGGCCGGGTCGGGATCCTCGGCATTTCGTACGACGGGTTCCTGCCGTTGATGGCGCTCGTCAACCCGCATCCGGCGCTGCGCGTGTCGGTGCCGATGAACCCGATGGTCGACGGGTGGATGGGCGACGACTGGTTTCACAACGGCGCGTTCCGCCAGCAGATGTTGCCGTACATCTACCAGCAGGAAGCGACGCGCGCGAACGAGGCGAAATGGTGGAGCAGCCACTACGACGACTACGACACGTACTTCGAGACGACCAACGCGAGCGAGCTCGGACGGCGCCGCGGCATGGAGCAGATCGGGTTCTGGCAGAAGCTTGTCGAGCATCCGGCCTATGATGCGTTCTGGCGCGACCAGGCGATCGACAAGGTCCTCGCGACGCAGCCGCTCAGAGTTCCGGTGATGCTCGTCCACAGCCTGTGGGATCAGGAAGACATCTACGGCGCGATTGCCGTGTACAAAGCAATCAAACCGAAGGACACGAGCGACGACAAAGTGTTCCTCGTCATCGGACCGTGGCATCACGGTCAGGAGATCGGCGACGGCAGCGCGCTCGGCGCGTTGAAGTTCAACGGCGATACCGCGTTCGAATTCCGCCAGCGCGTGCTTCGGCCGTTTCTCGATCAGTATTTGAAGGAGGGCGCGCCGAAAGCGGACGTCGCGCCGGTCACCGCGTACGAGACCGGAACCAACACCTGGCGGCGCCTTCCGGCGTGGCCGGCCGGCTGCGACAAAGGATGCGCGATTGCACCGACGCCGCTCTATCTCGGATCGCGCGCGACGCTCTCGTTCACGGCGCCGGCCGATGCCGGCTTCGACGAGTACATCTCCGATCCGATGAAGCCGGTGCCGTTCCGCTCGCGTCCGATTCAGCCTGCGGGCGGATCGTATTGGGCGCGCTGGCTCGTCGACGATCAGCGTGAAGCGTCGGGACGGCCCGACGTCCTCGCGTTCACGTCGGACGTGCTGACGCAGCCGGTGAAAATCAGCGGCCAGCCGATCGCGCATCTCATCGCGTCGACGAGCGGCACCGATTCGGATTGGGTCGTCAAGTTGATCGACGTGTACCCGGACGAAGTGGCGGGACAGCCGGCAATGGGCGGATATCAGCTGATGGTCGCTGCGGATATCTTCCGCGGCCGCTATCGCGAGAGCTTCTCGTCGCCGAAAGCCATCACGCCCGACGCGCCGCTGTTGTACCGCTTCGCGCTGCCGACCGCGAATCACGTGTTCCTTCCGGGACACCGGATGATGGTTCAGGTGCAATCGAGCTGGTTCCCGCTCTACGACAGAAACCCGCAGACCTTCGTCCGCAACATCTTCTTCGCGCAGCCCGCCGATTTCCGCAAGGCAACCCAACGCGTCTACCGCGGCCCGGGCCAGGCGAGCTACATCGAACTCCCGCTGGTCCGCTAGCTCGGCGCGCGGTGGCACCCGGCACCCAGCACCCGCGGCGCGGCACCCGTGGCACCCTGGGCACCTGTGGCACCCCCTTCGTGAATTATGATCCGGTAAAGATTATTGATTTGACTACTAGGTCGATTACCTGTGTAATGCTCGCCACAATGCCATTGATTCCTGTCGCTGTCGTGTTTCTTGGGCGCCAACGCGCCGGGGGATGAGGCATCGACAGGAGGGTTACCGAGGCCATCATCCCCCAGGGGTGATGGCCTTTGTCGTGTACAGGGTCTTTTCTTATGAAGATTGCATACCAGGGAGAGCCCGGCGCCTTCAGCGAGGCGGCGGCGCGGCGGATTGACAAAGAGGCGACGCTCCTCCCGTTCCGCGGCTTCGAGGAGGTCTTCGACGCCGTCGAAGGCGGACCCGCGACGCACGGCGTCCTGCCGGTCGAGAACTCGATCGGCGGCAGCATCCATCGCAACTACGACCTGCTGCTGTCGCACGAGCTGCCGATCATCGGCGAGGTGGAGCTGCCGGTCATCCATCATCTGCTCGCCGTTCCGGGCGCGACGCTCGCGGGACTCAAGCGCGTGTACTCGCATCCGCAGGGGCTCGCGCAGTGCGAGCGCTTCCTGCGGACCCTCACCGGCGTCGAGGTGATTGCGACCTACGACACCGCGGGCAGCGCGAAGATGGTTGCCGATGCCGGCGCGACCGACGCGGCGGCCATCGCATCCTCGCGTGCCGGCGAGGTCTTCGGCCTCACTTCGCTTGCCGCATCCATTCAGGACTACGACGACAACATCACGCGGTTCATCGTCATCGGCCGCCGTCCGCTCGCGAACACGGTGCCCGACAAGACGACGATCGTGTTCACGGTGCCGAACGAGCCGGGCGCGCTGTTCAAGGCGCTGAGCGTCTTCGCGCTGCGCGGCATCGATCTGACGAAGCTCGAATCGCGGCCGATTCCGGGCCGGCCGTGGGAATACCTCTTCTATGCGGACCTCGCCGCCGCGCGCGACACGCTCGCGTGCGCGCGCGCGCTCAGCCATCTGGCCGAGTTCGCGCCGACGCTGCGCGTGCTCGGTTCGTACGCGAGCTGGAAGTCGCGTCAGGAGCGCTCGCCCGATCCGTTCGAGGTGGTGTCGTGAGCGAACGCGCATCGAACGGCACCGCGGGCAACCCGCTGACGTCGGGACCGCACCGCGCGCCGGCGCGCGCGATGCTCAAGGCGGTCGGATTTTCGGACGCCGATCTGAAGAAGCCGCTCATCGGCGTGGCGAACACGTGGATTGAGATCGGACCGTGCAACTACCACCTGCGCGATCTCGCCGTGCACGTGAAGGACGGCATTCGCGCCGCCGGCGGCACGCCGATGGAATTCAACACCGTGTCCATCTCCGACGGCATCACGATGGGCACCGAAGGGATGCGCGCCTCGCTCGTCAGCCGCGAAGTCATCGCCGACTCGATCGAGCTCGTCACGCGCGGCAACGGCTTCGACGGCCTCGTCGTGCTCGTCGGCTGCGACAAGACGATCCCCGGCGGCGCGATGGCGCTCGCGCGCCTCGACGTCCCGGGCCTCCTCCTCTACGGCGGATCGATCGCGCCAGGCACGTGGAACGGTCAGGAAGTCACGATTCAGGAAGTCTTCGAGGCGGTCGGCGCGCACGCGGCGGGGCGGATCTCCGACGACGACCTGTGCCGGCTGGAGGCATCGGCCTGTCCCGGCGCGGGCGCGTGCGGCGGACAGTTCACGGCCAACACGATGGCGATCGCCGTCGAGTTCCTCGGCATCGCGGCGCTCGGCAGCGGCAGCGTGCCGGCGAACGATCCCGGAAAGTCAGCGGTGGCGCGGCAGGCCGGCGAACGTGTGATGGATCTCGTGCGCCGGCGGTCGCGGCCGCGGGAGATCCTCACGCGCGACGCGCTCGAGAACGCGATCGCAGCGGTCGCGACCACCGGCGGATCCACCAACGCCGTGCTGCACCTGATCGCGATCGCGCACGAAGCGGGAATCGATCTGTCGCTCGGTGATTTCGATCGCATCAGCGCGCGCGTGCCGCTGCTCGCGGATTTGAAACCGTCCGGCCGATTCGTGGCGACGGACCTCCACGCCGCCGGCGGCAGTCCGCTGGTCGCGCGCCGCCTGCTCGATGCCGGCATCCTTCACGCCTCCGCGAAGACAGTGACCGGACGATCGATTGGCGACGAAGCGAAGGACGCGAAGGAGACGCCCGGTCAGGAGGTCGTGCGTCCGGTCGATCGCGCGTTGAAGAGCAGTGGCGGTCTCGTGATCCTCCGCGGATCGCTGGCGCCGGACGGCGCCGTGATGAAGATCTCCGGCGCGAACCGCACGGAGCATCGCGGTCCCGCGCGCGTGTTCGACAGCGAAGAAGCGGCGTTCGACGCCGTGCAGCACCAGGCCATCAAGCCGGGCGACGTCGTCGTCATCCGCTACGAAGGTCCGAGCGGCGGTCCCGGGATGCGGGAGATGCTCGCCGTCACCGGCGCGATCGTTGGCGCCGGCCTGGGCGATTCCGTCGCCCTTGTCACCGATGGGCGATTTTCAGGCGCGACGCGCGGGTTTATGGTGGGTCACATCGCGCCCGAAGCCTCGCGCGGCGGCCCGCTGGCTGCCGTCAGGGACGGCGACACAATTGTGATCGACGTGCCACGCAGAAAGATCGACCTCGACGTGGCCGATAACGTGATCAGGCAGCGTCTGGCCGAATGGCGGGGGCCCGCGCCGCGATACACCTCCGGTGTGCTCGCGAAATACGCGCGGCTCGTATCGTCGGCGGCGACAGGCGCGGTAACCGGGTGAGCTCGCCCTTCGACAGGCTCAGGGCGAGCGGGGAATAGGTTCCGCTCATGGTGAGCCTGTCGAACCATGAGCCGAGAAGCCCGAAGAACGCTTATGAAACTGACCGGGGCACAAGTCCTCTGGGAATCGCTCGTCCGTAACGGCGTGACCGATGTATTCGGCTATCCGGGCGGCGCGATTCTGCCGGCGTACGATGCGATGCTCGCGTACCCGATTCGCCACATTCTGGTCCGCCACGAGCAGGGTGCCACGCACATGGCCGACGGCTACGCGCGCGCGAGCGGCAAGGTCGGTGTCGCGATCGCCACGTCCGGTCCCGGCGCGACGAACATGGTGACCGGCATCGCGACCGCGATGATGGACTCGTCGCCGATCGTCTGCATCACCGGTCAGGTCGGCAGCAAGCTGATTGGATCCGACGCGTTCCAGGAATGCGACATCACCGGCATCACGCTGCCGATCACGAAGCATAACTACCTGGTGACGCGGCCCGAGGACGTCGCGCCCGCGGTGCTCGAAGCGTTCGCGATCGCCTCCGACGGCCGTCCCGGTCCGGTGCTCGTCGACATCACCAAGGATGCGCAGCAGGGGAGCTGCGAGGTGGACTGGGCCGCCGCAAAACCGCATCTCACCGAAGCGTACGACGATGCGCTGCCCGGCGATGGCGATTACCGTGACGCGGTGGCGTTGATCAACGCCGCCGAGCGGCCGCTCATTCTCGCCGGCCACGGTGTGATGCTCTCCGGCGCCGAACGCGAGGTCATCGCGCTCGCCGAGCAGGCGCACATTCCGATCGCCGTCACGCTGCTCGGTATCGGCGGGATCGCCGCGTCGCATCCGCTCAATCTCGGGATGATGGGGATGCACGGCGAGGCGTGGGTGAACCACGCCATCCAGGAAGCGGATCTCCTGATCGCGCTTGGCATGCGCTTCGACGATCGCGTCACCGGCAACCTGAAGACGTACGCGCCGCTCGCGAAGAAGATTCACGTCGACATCGATCGCGCCGAGTTGAACAAGAACGTCCGCGTCGACGTCGCGATCGCGCAAGATCTGCGCGCGGCGATCCAGGAATGGCGTCCGCACGTCGCGAAGCGCGATCGCGCCGAATGGCTGAAGCGGATCGACGCCGTCAAGGGCGACTCCGCCGTACGCGACATCCAGAACCTGCCGGACAACGGCCACCTGTACGCGGCGCACGTCATCAACGATCTGTGGCGCCTCACCGACGGCAACGCGGTCGTCGTTACCGATGTGGGGCAGCACCAGATGTGGGAAGCGCAGTACTACAAACACGATCGCTCGCGGTCGCTCATCACGTCGGGCGGGCTGGGCACGATGGGATTCGCGCTGCCGGCGGCGATCGGCGCGAAGGTCGCGAACCCGGAGGCCGAGGTCTGGGTCGTGGTGGGCGACGGCGGCTTCCAGATGACGATGTGCGAGCTGGCGACGATCGCGCAGGAAAAGCTCGACGTCAACGTCGCGATCATCAACAACGGTTATCTCGGGATGGTCCGGCAGTGGCAGGAGTTCTTCTACGAGAAGCGCTACGCCGCGACGCCGCTCGTGAACCCGCAGTTCGCGAAGCTCGCCGAGGCGTTCGGTATCTGCGCCACGACCGTCACCAAGCGCAGCGAGGTGGAGGCCGCCGTGCGCGCCGCACGCAGCTCGAAGCGCGCTGCGGTGATTGATTTCAAGGTCGAGCAGGAAGACACGGTCTATCCGATGGTCCCGGCCGGCGCGGATCTCCACAAGATGATCCGAAGGCCATCGCCGATCGTGGAGACGGCCGCGGATTAGATTCGAGGCATTAGTGCAACCACGAAGACGCGAAGACACGAAGGCACACGAAGAAGATTGAATTTGTACTCAAATTGTCTTTTTCGTGTTTCTTCGTGCCTTCGTGTCTTCGTGGTTGCAGTACTGATGGTGATGTGATGGTCCACACATTTGCGGTGTACGTCGACGACAAGCCGGGCGTGCTGAATCGCGTCGCCTCGCTGTTCCGGCGGCGCGCCTTCAACATCGAGTCGCTCACCGTCGGGCACACGGAGACGCCGGGCGTCTCGCGCATGACGGTCGTCGTCGACACCGATGCCTACGGCGCGCGGCGGCTCGAAGCGCATCTCTACAAGCTGGTGCCGGTGCGGCGCGTCGACGACATCACCGAAACGCCGTCCATCTCGCGCGACCTCGCATTAATAAAGGTGGCGGCGACCGGCGACGCCCGCACACACGTGATGCAGCTCGTCGACGTCTACCGCGCGCGCATCGTCGACGTCAGCCCCGAGTCGCTCGTCATCGAGACGACCGGGACGGAAGACAAGATCGACAGTCTGGTGGAAGTGCTGCGGCCCTACGGCGTCGTCGAGATGGTGCGCACCGGCCGTGTGGCGATGGCGCGCGGCATCGTGAAGACGCGCCGCCGTCCGCCGGCCAGACCGCCGACCCCGACCTCCGAGATCAGCGGAGACGTGAGCAACTGTTCCGTGTAGCGAGAGTACGCTTGACCGCGGAGAACGCGGAGAACGCAGAGCAGGCTAAGTACAATTATTCTCTGCGTTCTCTGCGCCCTCCGCGGTCAAGTACAACGATCGAATTTTGATGGAGACGCAGATGGCAACGATGTATTACGACAAGGACGCAGACCTCGCGCTCGTTCGCGGCAGGAAGGTCGCGGTGATCGGGTACGGCTCGCAGGGTCACGCGCACGCGCTGAACTTGAAGGACAACGGCGTCAGCGTCCGCGTGGGTCTGCCCGCGACCAGTCGATCGCGCGACAAGGCGCGGGCCGCGGGTCTGACGGTCGGCGACGTCGCGGATGTCGCCAAGTGGGCCGACGTTGTCATGATTCTCATCCCGGACACGATGCAGCCGAAGGTGTACCGCGACGACATCGAACCGAATCTCGCGCCCGGCAACATGGTGATGTTCGCGCACGGCTTCAACATCCGGTTCAACACGATCGCGGTGCGGCCCGACGTCGACGTCGCGATGGTGGCGCCGAAGTCGCCCGGCCATCGCGTGCGCGAGCTCTTCGTCGAAGGCGCCGGCACGCCGGCGCTTTTCGCGATTCATCAGGATGCGACCGGCAACGCGCGTGCGTTGACGCTCTCGTACGCGAAAGGGATCGGCGTCACGCGCGCCGGCGTCATCGAGACCACGTTCGCGGAGGAAACCGAAACCGATCTCTTCGGCGAGCAGGCTGTCCTGTGCGGCGGCGTCAGCGCGCTGATCAAAGCCGGATTCGAAACGCTCGTCGCCGCCGGCTATCAACCGGAGATCGCATACTTCGAGTGCCTGCACGAGCTGAAGCTGATCGTTGACCTCATCTATCAGGGCGGCCTCAATTACATGAGGTACTCGGTGAGCGATACCGCCGAGCACGGCGACTACACCGGTGGACCGAAGATCGTCACGGAGGAGACGCGCCGCGCGATGAAGCAACTGCTGCAGGACGTGCAGGACGGCACGTACGCGAAGGCCTGGATCGGCGAGAACGAGAAGGGGCGTCCCGAGTTCAACGCCATGCGGAACGCCGAGCGCAGCCATCAAATTGAACAGGTCGGCGCGCGGCTGCGTCAGATGATGCCGTTCCTGAAGCCGGTGGCAAGCGAGGAAACCGCGGCGGCGACAAAATAAGCCGAACGTTACGTTTAACCGCGGAGAGCGCAGAGAACGCAGAGATAGCTGAGAACGCAGAGATAAGACACACGTTCGCTCGCCTGAAAGGCTCTCGCGACGCTTTTTCTCTGCGCTCTCTGCGAGTTCTCTGCGCTCGCCGCGCTCCGCGGTCTCCGCCATCTCTGCGGCCTCTGCGCTGCGCGGTCTCCGCCCTCTCTGCGTTCCCTGCGCTGCCGCTCTGCGGCCTCCGCCCTCTCTGCGATCTCCGCGGTGCCTCTGCGGTCTCCGCCGTCTCTGCGGTCTCCGCGTCATGCGGCCTCTGCGTCCCTTGACCCTTAAACAGTACAGATGGTAAAACTTGCAACCGACTCGACTGTCTGAATGCCGCAGCTGTTTCCCGTTGCATGGAAAAACTGATCGAGCGCGAATCCGCGCCGCGTAACCCTCTGGCTGCCGCGCCTGCCCTGGCCATACAATTTTTTCTGATCCCGCTGGCGGTCGTTGCCGTCACGGTCAGCGTCTACGTCGGCTTCAGAACCCTGCTCGCCGACGATCGGTCGGCGCAGGACTATCTGACCGAAATTCAGCGCGGCGGTTCCGATCGGCGCTGGCCCGCCGCGTACGAACTGTCGCGCTTGATGGCCGATCCGAAAGTGCGCGGCGACAAATCGCTCGCGCCGGCGCTCGTCAGGGCCTTCGACGATTCCAAGACCGATACGCAGGTGCGTCGATACCTCGCGCTCGCGATCGGCCGGCTCGATCCGCCGCTGTCGTCCGACGCGGTGACGGCGCTCACCGGCGCGCTGGACGATCCCGACAGCGAGACGCGCATCAGCGTCATCTGGGCGCTCGGGTCCTCCGGCGATCCGGCCGTCGTCCCGCGGCTGGTACCGCTCTACACGGCCCCCGACGCGGATCCGGGCATTCGCAAGATGGTCGTGTACGCGCTCGGCGCGCTGCCGGGCGATCAGCAGATGCCGATTCTGCGGACCGCGCTCGAGGACGCAGTATCGGACGTGCGATGGAACGCCGCGGTCGCGCTCGCGCGCCACGGCAGCAATGCCGGCGTGCGCGTGCTGGAGCAGATGCTCGATCGCGGGTACGTCGAGCAGGCAGTCAAGCGGACCGTGCGGCCGGACGAGGATCAGGATCCGGTTGCGGATGTAATGATCAGCGGGCTTCGCGCGGCGGCCGCCCTCCGTGACGAATCGCTCAAGCCGACTGTTGTGACGCTCAGTCGGACCGATCGAAGCATGAAGGTGCGGCAGGCGGCGCTTGAAGCGCTGAAAGTGTTCGGGTAGATGAGGCAGCATGGCTGACGACAACAAGCCGATTGTTCCGAGCGCGCCGCCAACGGGTGCGAATCCCGCGGCGACGCCCCATCAGAAACCAGTCGGCGTTTCCGGAGGCGACGCGCCCGCCACGGCCGCTGCAACGGCCAAAACCGGCGCCACGGCAACGATGCCGCCGCCCGCGGCGCCGGCCGCGCCGGCGGCTCGTCCTGCCGCGCCGCCGCGACCCGCGGCGGCCGCGCTGCCGGATCTCGCCGGCAGGACCACGACGGCCGCGGCCGCTTCCGCAAAAACGCCGGCGCCGGCCGCGGCCACGGCGTCCGCGTCGACGCGCGATCCCGACGACACGTCACCGCTGTTCACGCGCCGCGCGTGGATGGGACTTGCGTGGGGTGCATTCTCGGCGGCATCGGCTGCCGCGCTCGCCGCGACCGGCCGATTCATGTTCCCCAACGTGCTCAACGAACCGCCGCAGCAGTTCAAGGTCGGTTTCCCGAACGAGTACGGCATGGGCGTCGACGAGCGGTGGAAGGAGAAGTTCGGCATCTGGCTGGTGCGCACGCCGGACGACATCGATCAGCACGCGAGCGGCTTCTACGTGCTCATCTCGACGTGCACGCATCTCGGGTGCACGCCGAACTACCTGGCCGCGGAAAACAAGTTCAAATGTCCGTGCCACGGCAGCGGGTTCCGCTTGACCGGCGTCAACTTCGAAGGGCCGGCGCCGCGTCCGCTCGAGCGCGCGCGCATCGTGCTCGCCGACGACGGGCAGATTCTCGTGGACAAGAGCCGTCACTTCCAGCGCGAGCTGGGGCAGTGGACGGATCCGGAGGCGTTCCTGAAGGCGTAAGGCGTAGTCGACAGTCAACAGTCGACAAGTATCAACATGGCTGACACGAAAACCGTTTCCCCCAAAGAAGGCGCGGCCACCCGGTTCTGGAACTGGCTCACGGAGACGCAGGCGTGGACGTCCATCTTCCGTCACGGACGGCCCGACAACGATCGCAACCGCGTCCTCGTGATGCTCTCGAACGTCTTCCTGCATCTGCACCCGGTGCGGATCCGGAAGTCGGGCGTGAAGCTGCGCTACACGTGGTGCATGGGCGGACTGAGCTTCTTTCTCTTCCTCGTCCTCACGTTCACCGGCCTTCTTCTGATGTTCTACTACCGGCCGACGCTCGAGTACGCCTTCACCGACATCGTCGGCCTGCGCGAGCACGTGCCCCTAGGCATCATGCGCGAGATGCATCGCTGGGGCGCGCACGCCATGGTCATCACCGTGTGGCTGCACATGTTCCGCGTCTTCATGACCGGCTCGTACAAGCCGCCGCGCGAGTTCAACTGGTCGGTCGGCGTCATCATGCTGGTCCTGACGCTGCTGTTGTCGTTCACCGGATATCTCCTGCCGTGGGATCAGCTGGCGATCTGGGCGATCACCGTCGGCTCGAACATGGCGCGCGCCACGCCGTTCCTCGGCCACGAGGGTCCCGGCGCGCAGCTGCTGCGGCTCGGCGATGTGCCGCTCATTCACGCGGCCGACGATGCGCGGTTCGCGCTGCTCGGCGGCACGTTCGTGGGCGAGGGCGCGCTGCTGCGCTTCTACGTCCTGCACTGCGTGGGCCTGCCGCTCGGGATTGCGGTGTTGATGGCGGTCCACTTCTGGAGGGTGAGGAAGGACGGCGGGATCAGCGGGCCGCTGTAATTTGGAATTTGGAATTCGGAATTTGGAATGCGTGTCACGCATTCGAAATTCCAAATTGGGAATTCCAAATTGCGAGGATCACGACATGGGTTTCATCAAGGGCATTTTCAACGCTGTCGCAGACCCGCGGCTGTTCTTCATGCTCGCCGTGCTCGCGCTCGTCGTGCTCGTCTGGAAGCGCGATCGGCTCGCCTCGACCAGGGTCGGCTACGGCCTGCTCGGCTTCCTCGGACTCTTCTTCGTGTTCGGCGTATTCGATCCGAACTTCCGGCTGATCGTCACCAAGCCCGACAACGTGCCGATCGTCGGCCTGATCTTCCTGCTCGTGTTCTTCACCTGGTATTCGATGCGCGAGGCGGTGCTGAACGATCGCCGCATCGCGACGGGCCAGGGACCCATCGAGAAAGCCGAGTCCGATCGCGTGTGGGTGTGGCCGGACCTCGTCTACACGGAGCTCATCTCGCTCATCCTGTGCTCGGTCCTCCTCATCGTGTGGTCGATCTTCCTGAAGGCGCCGCTGGAGCAGCCGGCGAATCCCTCAAACACGCCGAACCCGTCGAAGGCGCCGTGGTACTTCCTCGGGCTCCAGGAGATGCTCGTCTACTTCGATCCATGGCTCGCCGGCGTCGTCCTGCCCTCGCTGATCATCGTCGGCCTGATCTGCATCCCGTACGTCGACCGCAATCCGAAGGGGAACGGCTATTTCACGTTCGCCGAGCGCAAGGCCGAGATCACGATCTTCCTCTTCGGGTTCGTCATCCTGTGGGTGTCGCTCATCGTGCTCGGCACGTTCCTCCGCGGCCCGAACTGGAATTTCTTCGGACCGTTCGAGTTCTGGGACATCCACAAGCTGGCCGCGCTGACCAACGTGAACCTGTCGGAGTACATCTGGGTGCGCGGGCTCCGAACGGGCCTGCCGACCAATCCGTTGATCCGCGAGATGTTCGGCATCCTGCTGGTGCTCGTGTACGTGCTCGTGCTGCCGGTCGTGCTCGCGCGGCGGACGTTCAGGACCTACTACGAGAAGCTCGGCGCGCCGCGCTACTACGTGACGGTGTTCCTGTTCCTGATGATGATGGCGCTGCCGATCAAGATGCTCGCGCGATGGATCTTCAACCTGAAGTACATCGTCGCGATCCCCGAGATATTTTTCAATATCTGAGTGATTGAAGACCGCACCGGAATGAGAACGCAACGTTCGCACAGTCTGCAGGAATGTCTTTCTCTTTGCGTTCTCTGCGGACTCGGCGTTCTTCGGAGTGTCGCTAGCCATGGCTGAAAAGAAAGGCGTCGGGCACGCATACAACGTCGACTTCCTGAACGTCGTCTTTGCCGCGTCGAGCGTGTTTCTGTTCGTGTCGGTCATCTGGATGGTCTGGGACGACTACGACCGCGAATGGAAGAACACGCAGCGGCACTTCGTGCAGCTCGAATACCAGGTGACGCAGGCGCAGCTGCAGAGCGCGACGCGATCGATCGACCGCAACAAGCTGCAACAGCTCGAAAGCCAGGAGGCCGCGGCGCAGAAGAACATCAGGGCCAACCAGGCGAAGGTCGACGACCTGCAGACGAAACTGAAGGACGCCGACACCAGACTGTATCGCGCGACGCTCGACATGCAGTACATGAAGGCGACCTACGATCAGGATCGCTACGACTTCGAGGCGGCGCGCGCGACCAACAGCGGCAACGTCGCCAGGAAGCAGCGCATCGCCGAGGAGGAAGGACGCAAGTTCGACGAGCTGGAGGCCGCGCGGCAGAAGGCCGAAGGCGAGAAGACTTCAATCCAGCTGGAGCTCGAGAAGTACACCGGACTCGCCGGCTCACTCGCCAAGCAGATCGACGACATGCACAGCGAGCAGAACCGGCTGCGCAAGCGGCTCGACGTCATCGCGCCGAGCGTCGTCAAGGATTACTTCCGCAACGCGCCGCTCCTCGACTTCATGGCGCCGACGATCAAGATTCAGCAGGTAATCCTGCCCAACGTCGTCGACGATGTGAACTTCATCCGCGTGCCGAAGATGGACCGGTGCATGACCTGTCACCTGGCCATCGACAAGAAGGGCTACGAGAAATATCCGCAGCCGTACACGACGCATCCGAATCTCGAACTGTTTCTCGGCGGCAACTCGCCGCATCCGATCGACAAGACGGGCTGCACGGTGTGCCACGAAGGCATGGGGCAGTCGGTCAGCTTCCGCGATGCGGCGCACGCGCCCGCGGACGAGAAGCAGAAGGAAGACTGGGAGCGGAAGTATCACTGGGAAGAGCCGCACCTGTGGGATTTCCCGATGCTCCCGACGAAGATGACCGATGGGTCGTGCGCGAAGTGCCACAAGCAGCAGGTGTACGTGCCGAACGCGGCGAACCTGAACGTCGCCTACGCCACGTACGAGCGTGCCGGCTGCTACGCGTGTCACAAGACGCGCGGCTTCGACACGAACATCCGGAAGCCCGGTCCCATCCTGACGAAGATCGATTCGAAGCTGACACCCGACTGGGTGAAGACGTGGATCCGCAATCCGCGCGCGGTGAAGCCGACAACGTGGATGCCGCGCTTCTGGTACAACTCGAACAATGACTCGCCGCAGGACGCGGTGAGAAACGAAGCCGAGATCAACGCCATCGTCTCGTATCTCTTCGCGAACGCCGAGCCGCACGAGTTCGCCGTGAAGAGTCCGCCGCACGGCGACGCGAAGGCCGGCGAGGAGATCGTCAAGTCGGTCGGCTGTCTGGGCTGTCACGTGGTCGGCGAAGGCAAGCGATCGGAGATCGGTCCGCGGCGTACGTTCGGTCAGCCGCTCGAGAACATCGGCAACAAGACCTCGTACGAGTGGATCTACAACTGGGTCCGCGATCCGAAGCACTACAGCCCGGCCACCTACATGCCGAACCTGCGGCTCACCGATCAACAGGTGGCTGACGTCGCGACGTATCTGTCCGGGCTGAAGGGCGGCGGCGGCGATCAACCGAAGGCGACGCCCGACGCGAAGGCAGCCGACGACGTGCTGTTCGACTATCTGAAGGCTGTCATGCCGATGGAAGACGCCAAGGCGCAGCTCGCGAAGATGAGCGGCGACGAGCGGCAGGTGGAGCTCGGCAAGCGCGCGATCGGCCGCTACGGCTGCTTCAGCTGCCACGAGATCAAGGGCTTCGAGACGGCGCAGTCGATCGGCACCGATCTGTCCGAGGAGGGGAGCAAGCTCGTCACGCGCCTCGATTTCGCCTTCATCACCGACATTCCGCACACGTCGAAGATCGCGTGGTTCCGATCGAAGCTGCACGATCCGCGCATCTTCGACAAAGGCCGCGTGCTGCAGCCGCTCGAGAAGCTGCGCATGCCGAACTTCGATTTCACCGACGAGGAAATCGGCCGCCTCGTGACGGCGCTGATGAGTTTCCAGCGCGACATTCAGCCGCCGGGTGCGATGCCCGCCCGCTCGGCGCGGTACGACTACCTGCAGAACGGCCGGACGCTCGTGCATCGGCGCAACTGCGTCGGCTGCCACGTCATCGAAGGCGACGGCGGCGATTTCGTCAAGCTGGTTGCCGATTCGTCGCTCGGTCCGCCGATGCTGACGCCGGAAGGCGCGCGCGTGCAGGCCGACTGGTTGTATTCGTTCATTCGCGGCCCGATCACGATCCGGCCGTGGCTGAGCGTCCGGATGCCGACCTTCGGCCTCGACGATCCGAGCCTGAACGGCGTCATTCGTTACTTCGGATCAATCTCGAACTCCATAGGACCGTTCCAGACGCACGAAGTCCTGCGCGCGTCGAACACCGAGGCGGTCGGCAAGGAGATGTTCGAGAAGCTGAAGTGTCAGCAGTGTCACGTGCTCGGCACGATCCCGAAGGATCAGCCGACGGCGAACCTGGCGCCCGATCTGCGCATGTCGCCCGAGCGCTTGAACCCCGACTGGATCCTGCAGTGGATGAAGAAGCCGTTGGACATTCTGCCGGGCACGCGCATGCCGGCGTTCTGGCCCGACTACCCGAAGTCGTTCTATCCCGAGTTGAACGGCGACGCCGAAGCGCAGATTCGCGCGATCCGCGACCATCTGCTGACGTTCCGCGGCGGACCGAGTCCGAAGAACGCCGCGAAGAACGCTAATAACTGACGTCGGTAATTAGGAATTTGGAATTTGGAATTTGGAATGCGTGTAGTGCATTCAATCTTCTGAATTCCTCTTCCTATTACTGGTCGGCCCACCCAGTCATGCCTTGACTGCGATCACGCGGCGTCGTAGTGTGCGCGTCATCGGAGGATGCAGATGAAGCGTGCATTCGTCGCGTGTCTGCTCGCGTGGTGCGCACTCTCTTCGATTCCCGCCTTCGCGCAGACCGGCGACGGGAGTCTGCGCGGCTACGTCAAGGACGAACAGGGCGGTGTGCTGCCAGGCGTCACAGTCACCGCTCGAAGTTCCGAACTGCTTGCGCCGGTCGTCGCCGTAACCGATACTGCCGGGTACTATCGACTCAACAATCTGCCGCCCGGGACGTTTTCGATCACGGCGGAGCTGACCGGATTCGCAAGCTACAAGCGCGAAGGGATCCTGATGCGCGCCGGCAGCACGTTCTCCGTCGACATCGAGATGAAGCTGAGCACCGTGCAGGAAAGCGTGACGGTGACCGGCGAGTCGCCGATGATCGAGACCTCGAAGCCGACCAGCACGCTGAACATCCAGGGCGAGTTGCTCCGCGCCGCGCCGGTCACCTCGCGCCGGCTCTTCAGCGACGTCCTCGACATGGCGCCCGGCGTCAGCTCGCGCAACGTCGACGACGGCGTCGGGCGGCGGGCGTACTACTTTCACGGCGCGGTCATCTTCTCGCACGTGTTCCAGATCGAGGGCGCGCCCGCGTCGTCGTTCCTCGACTCGTCGGCGCATTCAATGGGCATGGGCGGCGACGCGATCGCCGACTCCGAATTGAAGCTTGGCGGCGTCGACGCCGCGTCTCCGATGGGCACGGGCGTCGTCATGAACGTCGTCACGCCGTCGGGCGGCAACCGGTTCAAGGGATCGGCGAGCTACGACTACCAGGCGCGCGCGTGGAACGCGGACAACACGAACTGGGGAAAGTTTCCGGGCGGACTGCCGACGGTTCAATCGGTGAAGCAATACGATCTGTCCCTCGGCGGTCCTCTTCGGAGGGACAAGATCTGGTTCTTCGCGTCGTTCCGCGATGCCGATCTCACGAACGGCATCAGCCGGAGCCCGTTCAATCTCCAGAACCTGCAGACCTGGCAGCCGGGATTCGCGCCGTTCGACAACTTCATGAAGAGCAAACAGCCTTTCGTGAAGGTGACCTCGCAGTTCAGCGCCAATCAGCAGCTCTCGGCGTTCTATCAGGGCGATCGCGCGCGGTACACGAGCGATCGTGAGCTCGACACGAACCTGTTCCAGTACAACTCCACCGGCGGCGGACTCTATCAGGCGAAGCTGAACTCGGTCTGGAACAACAAGCTGACGACGCAAGTCTCAGCGTCGTGGAACAACAAGAGCGGCAACGACGAGGACACGTATTCGGGTGTCGAACTGAGCGGTCCGCAGATCATCGTCCATCAGGACATCTTCCTGAACCGCGGACTCGCGACCGGTACCGGCGGCCTCGTCAACATGAACACGCCGACGTCCATCTCGATTTCGCCCGCGTCCATGTTCATCATGCGCGGCGACCTGACGTACTTCACCGAAGCGTGGGGCGGCTCGCACGAGATCAAGACGGGCGTCTTCGCTGCGCCGTGGCTGCACCGCGACACGACGACGAACTACGTGAACGGCGGCTACGACCAGCTCGAGACACGGCAGCTCGATCCGACCAATCCGGCGGCGGGCACGACGCCGTTCCATCAGCGGTTCCGATTGCCGGCGGTGAATCCGAGCATCCGTGAGCGCGACAGCGACATCGCGTTCTACCTGCAGGATGCGTGGAAGCCGCATCCGCGCCTGACCGCGAACGTCGGGCTGCGCGTCGACAAGATTCGGCGTCACGACGATCTGCTGAACATCGATCGCGAGCGCAGCACCGCTGTGCAGCCGCGGCTCGGCGCCGCGTACCTCGTCACGTCCGACGCGAAGAACGTTCTCCGCGCGAGCTACTCGCGGTTGTTCGAGCAGGTGAACGGCCGCGACTACATCGTCAGTTTCGGGAACACCGGCGGCGTGACCACGACCGAGGTGTACATCGACAAGGCCGGCGTGCCGACGACCGTCGTGACGCCGCCGACGCGGAGCGTCGACCCGTCGCTGCTGTTCGACTCGAACCTGCATCAGCCCTGGGCCGACGAGTTCGTCGTCGGATTCCGCAAGCAGTTCGCCGGTCAGTTCAGCGTCGACATCGCCGCGACGCGGCGGATCTACCACGATCAGTTCGAGATGGTCGACATCAACGGCCGCTATCCGGACGCGCCGTTCCAGGCGTTCGGCGGCTTTGGCCTGGTCGATCCGAACCAGGGGCTCATCTACAGGGAAACCAACGGATCGTGGACGCGCGTCGTGGTGAGCAATCTCGAAGGGACGGTGGCGAAGAACCTCTCGCACAACTTCCAGATGGTGCTGAGTCTCACGCGTCAGTGGCAGCATCTCGACGGGACGTGGAACCCGACCGACCCGGCGCGCTTCATCCAGCCGGATGCGTTCGCGAACGACCGCGACTTGTCAACGCAGCTCTTCGGCAACGGCGATCACAACACTCTCGATGGACGCGGACGCGAGTCGGGGGCGGCCTATCGGCCGTACTCCGTGCGTCTGGCGAGTCAGTACTACGCGCCGTTCGACATCAGCATCGGCGCGAGCTACGTGATTCAGGCCGGCGGTTATGTCGGTCCGCTCGTCACGCGCCTTGCCGCGCCGGATCCGCGCTTCGGTCCCGCGACCGTGACGCTGGCGAACGGCACGCCGCAGCCGAATCCGCTCGCGGCGACGATCCGGTTCTGCGGCAGCACGACGCTGCCGTGCCTGGCGAACCCGACGCGCGGCGACGGCCAGATCATCAACGACACGGCGAAATATCTGCAGCTGCACATCGGCCGGCTGTTCAGGTTTGGCTCGACGCAGTCGATCGAGCCGGCGCTGAACGTGTTCAATGTGTTCAACACCGGCGCGAACACACAGTGGAACACCGGCGCGAATCAGCTGTACAACCCGGGATTCCTGCAGCCGTTCAATCGGCATCCGCCGCGGGCGATGCAGCTCTCGCTCGCGTACAGGTTCTAAGCAACCGGGGTGTCAGACACGGGGTGTCAGACACGGGGTGTCAGACACGGGGTGTCAGACACGGGGTGTCAGACACCGCTTTTACCGCCACGAATTCGTTTGACTCGCCGATCGCGCGGGCATAAATTTTCCGTCGTTTTTCCCGCTTGCAGTTTCCGTCGCGATTCAATCGCACGAGCTCGCGCCAGCTGCAGCTCAGTTTCAAGTATCGTTTCTAACGTCGACGCCTCAACTCTCGACCACGGAGGACACGGAGGGCACGGAGTCATGAAGAAACTCACACTTCTCCTGATCGTGACGCTGCCTCTTGGCGCGGGCTTGCTCGCGCAGGGACAGGCGACGCGTCCCGGTCCGGATGTGTACGGCCAGATGCGCTGGCGCTACATCGGCCCGGAAGGCAATCGCGTTTCGGCCGTCGCCGGCGTCCCCGGCGATCCACTCACGTATTACGCGGGCAGTGCGTCGGGCGGCATTGCCAAGACGATCGACGGCGGCGCCCACTGGGAAAACATCTTCGACAAACAGGACGCGCAGTCGATCGGCGCGCTTGCCGTTGCGCCGTCCGATCCGAACATCGTCTGGGCAGGGACGGGCGAGGCGTGGATCCGCAGCCATATCTCCATCGGCGACGGCATCTACAAATCGACCGACGCCGGGAAGACCTGGACGCGCACGGGTCTCGAGAAAACAGGACGTATCGGACGCGTCGTCATCGATCCGGTGAACCCGCAGATCGTGCTCGCGTGCGCGCTCGGGACCGCGTACGGCCCACAGCCGGAGCGCGGCGTATTCCGCACTGCAGACGGCGGCGCGACGTGGCAGCGGACGCTGTTCGTCGACGAGAACACCGGCTGCTCGGAGATCGCGATGGACTCGAGCAACCCGCGCGTGCTGTTTGCGGGCATGTGGCAGATCGAGATCCACACATGGGGACGCGAGAGCGGCGGTCCCGGCAGCGGTCTCTTCATGTCGCGTGACGGCGGCGTCACCTGGACGAAGCTCACTGGACATGGACTTCCAACGAAACCGGTCGGCAAGGTGATGCCCGCGATTGCACACTCGAATCCGAAGCGCGTCTACGCGGCCATCGAGACCGGCGACGGCGTGCCGTGGAAGGATCAGGACACGGAGCGCGGTCAGGTCTGGCGGTCCGACGACGGCGGCGACAACTGGACGATGGTGACCACCGATCGGAACGCGATGGGCCGCACGGCGTACTACGGGCGCATGGCGGTGTCGACCGACAACGAGAACGAGACGTACTTCATGAACGCGTCGTACAGCAAATCAATTGACGGCGCCGTCACGCTCGTGCCCCAGAACGGCGCCGAGGCGCCGGGCGGCGATCATCACGACATGTGGATCGATCCGACCAACGGGAACCGGATGATCGTCGGCCACGATCAAGGCGTGTCGATCTCACAGACGCGCGGACGCTCGTGGCTGAAGCAGCGGCTGCAGAACGCGCAGCTGTATCACATAACGGTCGACAACCAGATTCCGTACTACGTCTACACGAACAAGCAGGACGGTCCGTCGTACCGCGGACCGAGCAACAGCCGTCTCGACGAAGGCGGCGGCCGCGGCGGCGGCGGTGGCGGGCGGGGCGGCATCCCGCGCGGGATGTGGCATTCCATCGGCGGCGGCGAGAGCGGCTTCGCCACACCGGATCCGGCCGATCCCAACATCATCTGGTCGACCGCCTCCGGCTCCGGGACCGTCGGCGGCATCGTCGTGCGCTACGACGAGAGCCGTCGTCAGCTGCGCGACGTCGAAGTGTGGCCGGACAGCGAGAACGGTCCGCCCGCGGATCTGAAGTACCGGTTCGTCTGGGACGCGCCGTTCCACATCTCGCCGCACGATCACAACAAGATCTACATCGGCAGCCAGTACCTGCATCAGTCGACCGACGGCGGTCAGAGCTGGCAGGAGACCAGCCCGGATCTCACGCTGAACGACAAGTCCAAGCAGAAGAGCTCCGGCGGTCTCACGCCCGACAACATCGGCGTCGAGTACGGAAACGTCATCCACGCGATCGCGGAATCGCCGAAGCAGGCGGGCGTCATCTGGGTGGGAACCAACGACGGGCTCGTGCAGGTGACGCGTGACGGCGGAAAAACGTGGACGAACGTCACGAAGGGGATGCCGAGCATGCCCGCCTGGGGTACGGTCGGCAACGTCGAGCCGTCGCATTACGATGCGGGCACCGCCTATGTGGCAGTCGATGCGCATCAGGAGAACAACCGCGATCCGTTCGTCTACAGGACGACCGATTTCGGCGCGAGCTGGAAGCTGATTACCAACGGCATTCCGCATTCGATGCTCAGCTACGCGCACTGCATCAAAGAAGATCCGGTGAAGCGCGGGCTGCTGTATCTCGGGACGGAGAACGGCGCGTATGTCTCGTTCAACGACGGCGACGAATGGCAGCCGCTTCAAATGAACCTGCCGCACGCGCCGGTGTACTGGCTCGCCGTCCAGGAGCAATTCAACGATCTCGTCATCGCCACGTACGGCCGCGGCGCGTGGATTCTCGACGACATCACGCCGCTGCGTGAGCTGACGTCACAGGTGCTGAACGCCGACGCGCACCTCTTTGCGCCGCGATCCGCGTACCGGTTCCGCGCGATCACCGCGCCGGCGACTCCGTACGACGATCAGACCGTCGGTCAGAATCCCGAGTACGGCGCGAGCATCAACTATTACCTGAAGTCCGCGGCGAACGGCCCCGTGACGCTCACGATCCAGGACGGCAAAGGGCAGACGATCCGCACGCTCAGCGGAGCGCGATCGCCTGGCGTTCACCGCGTGCACTGGGATCTGCGCGACACGCCGTCGAAGCGCGTCGAGTACCGCACGAGCCCGTTGTACGCGCCCGAGATTCGGGTCGGTCCCGACGGGATTCGGGAAAGCGGCGGCGGATTCGGCGGCGGCGGTGGCGGGCTGACGATTCTGCAGGCGCCGGGGACGTACACCGTCAAGCTGTCCGTCAACGGACGGGACGCCGGCTCGCAGCAGCTGCGCGTGATCAAGGATCCCCACTCGGCCGGCACGGAAGCCGACATCGTCGCGCAGCAGCAGATGCTGACGGCTCTGCGGCGCGACGTCGACGCGACGGTCGATGCGATCAACAGCGCGGAACTCGTGCGCAATCAGGTCTACAACCTGAAGAACATCATTCAGGACACGGAGCTGAAACGGGCGGCCGACGAGCTCGACAAGAAAGTGATCGCCGCCGAACAGCAGCTCGTGGAGCTGCGAGCGACCGGCCGCGGTCAGGACGGCGTGCGGTGGGGATCCAAGCTCGTTCAGAAATTCGGGTACCTCGCGAACGGGTTGCAGGGCGGTGACTTCAAGCCGACAAATCAGCAGGCCGCCGTTCAGAAGGATCTCGAGGACAAGCTGAAGGCGTCACAGACGCAGATGAACGACGTGCTCAACCGCGATCTCGGGACGCTGAACGACATGCTCCGTCGCGCAAACCTGCCGACGGTCGTCTCGCAGGTGCCGGCGCGGAGGACGAGCGATCAATAAAGGCAGGACGGGCGGGCTTGCCGCGCCGAAGCGGCGAAGCCGCGAAGGCGGGACGGGCAGCACGGGATCGACGGGCGGCACGGGATCGACGGGCGGGATGAGTCGAACGCTGAAGCGTTCCCTCGTCGCGCTCGTTGTTCTTCTCGGTGTGGTCGTCGCTGCGGCCGTGTTGTGGCGCGGCCCTTTCAGGGCCGCGGCTGCCAGACCCAACATTCTCCTCATCACGCTCGACACGACTCGCGCCGATCACATCGGCGCGTACGGCTACGCGCGCGCGCGGACGCCGCGAATCGATCGGCTGGCGCGCGAGGGCGTGATGTTCGAGCGGGCGATCACCGCGGCGCCCATCACGCTGCCGTCGCACGTCAGTCTGCTGACCGGCCTCTATCCGTTCACCCACGGCGTCCGCAACAACGGCAACTTCTCGCTGCCCGCCGCACTTCCAACGCTTGCGACGGCGCTTCACGATAACGGCTATCAGACGGCCGCCTTCGTGAGTGCATTCGTCCTCGACCGCCGGTACGGTCTCGATCGCGGCTTCGATCGCTACGACGACGACGTGGGGCTCGAGCGGCGTGGAGATCGGACGGTCGAGGCGGCGGCGCGGTGGCTCGATGGGCGTACGGCCGGCAGGCCGTTTTTCGTGTGGCTGCATTTGTACGATCCGCACGATCCGTACGATCCGCCCGAGCGTTTTCGCGCCGCGTTCGCCGACCGGCCTTACGACGGCGAGATTGCGTTCGTCGACGAAGTCATCGCGACGTTGCTCGATCGCCTGGAGCGATCCGGCACGCTCTGGTCGACGATCGTCACGGTGGTCGGCGATCACGGCGAGAGCCTCGGCGACCACTTCGAGATCACGCACGCGATGTTCGTCTACGAGTCGACCCTGAGGGTGCCGATGATCCTGTGGTCACCGGGACGTGTCCCATCGGGACAGCGGATCGCGCGTCCGGTTCGCACGATCGATCTCGCGCCGACGCTCCTCGATCTCGCCGGCCGACCGTCAATCGCGGGAGCGGAAGGTCGCAGTCTGGTGCCGACGATTCGGGG
>Ga0075435_100000544_pt1 | contig 23129 bp, 15 predicted proteins | sample RhiMethybrSRZTD4_FD_75302 | JGI IMG/M metagenome (GOLD analysis project Ga0075435, IMG submission 75302) | Populus rhizosphere microbial communities from Tennessee, USA - Rhizosphere MetaG P. TD hybrid SRZTD4 | ecosystem: Host-associated > Plants > Roots > Rhizosphere > Soil | place: USA...
GGCCTGGCCACAACCTTGATTTCGCACAGTCCTGCGGCCGCCGACACTCGTTGTACGTGCGGCGCCGGCGTCGTCCGGGCAGTTCAGCGCGTCACCGAGACGACCATCCGTGAAACGACCACGGCCGGACGAAGCGCCAGCGGCGGACCCGTGACCGTCGGCCATGGGGCTGAACGGCACCAGCGGCAGGTCTACCTGGTCACCGTGCGACTGGGCGATCGGCTGTATACCAGCGCGTCCCCTGGCGACCCGAATGGCACGCTCGATCCGCTCGATCTCGCGGCTGGCGATGCGATCGGCCTCTGCGTCAACGCTGCACAGATGGTGCTCGAGCGTCCTAACGGGACCGACTACCGCGCTCCCCTCGCTGCAGTGCCAGCGACGTGCCTCGCACCGAAGCGCGACACCTGCAATCTGGTGCCTTGATGATGCGTTTCACCCGGCCGTCGAGCCCAGTCGTCGCGGCGATGATCGGCGCCGCCGCTGTGACCGCGCAGTTTGTCAGCGGCAAGGCGGTGCGCGACGCGCTGTTCCTGACCTCGCTCGATCTCACGGCGCTGCCGACGATGTTGCTGGCGACGTCGGTGTGCTCCATGGTGCTGGTGATCGCCAATGCCAGGGCTCAGCGACGTCTTCCGCCATCGACGTGGGTGCCGGCCACGTTCGTCGCCAGCGGTGTCCTGTTCCTCGTGGAATCGCTGCTGCGATCGCACGCGCCGGTCGCGGTGGCGATTGCCGTGTACCTGCACATTTCGGCCGCCGGACCGATCCTCGCCTCCGGCTTCTGGCTGATCGCCAGCGAGCGATTCGATCCGCACACGGCGAAGAAGCGTTACGGCCAGATCGCCGCCGCGGGAACACTCGGGGGGCTGGTCAGCGCGCTCGCCGCGGAGCGGATTGCGGCCGCCTTCGGGACGCCGGCGATGCTGCCAGTGCTCGCGGTGCTGCAATGCGGCAGCGGGTGGCTGGTGCGGGCAACGTGCCGGGGGTCGGGAACCGTTTTCCAGCCGGACACTCCGGAAAACGGTTCCCGACCCCCCACACCCCCTTCGGCCCTGCGCGTGTTGCGCGACGCGCCGTACCTGCGCAATCTCGCGGCGCTCGTCCTGATGGGCACCACGGCAGCGGCGCTCCTCGACTACCTGTTCAAGGGGCAGGCGCTCGAGACCTTCGGTCGTGGCGACAACCTGCTGCGCTTCTTCGCGCTGTACTACGCCGGGACGAGCCTGCTCGCCTTCGCGCTGCAGACGTCGGCGTCGGTGGCCGTGCTCGAGCGCTTCGGTCTCGCCGTCTCGGCGTCGACGCCATCCGGCGCGGTGCTGGCCGGCAGCCTGGCCAGCCTCGTCGCGCCCGGCCTCGGCAGCCTGCTGGTCGCGCGCGGCGGCGAATCGGTGTTCCGCAGCTCGTTCTATCGCGCCGGCTACGAGCTGTTCTACACACCGATCGCCCCGGCCGAAAAGCGCGCGGCGAAGACGCTGATCGACGTCGGCTTCGACCGGCTTGGCGACGGCGTGGGCGGCAGCCTCGTACACCTCGCGGCGCTGGTCGCGCCGGCCGCACAGTATTCGACGACGCTCGCGTTCGCGATCGTCTGCTCGGCGGGAGCGCTGGCCGCGGCCAGCCGCCTCAATCGCGGCTACCTGGCCACGCTGGCGGCCAGCCTGGTCGATCTGTCGCGCCGCGATGGCGTCGACCGCGCGATCGCGCAGCGCACGCTGACCTCGGTTTCGCCGTCGCGCCTCCTCGAGGCGGGCTCCGCTTCGATATCACACGGCGCCGCGGCCCGCGCGGCGATCGATGCAGCAGCGCTCGATCCCGTGATCCGCGACATCCTGAGCTTGCGGTCGCGCAACCGCCAGCGGGTCGTCAGCATCCTGTCGCGGGAAGACGGGCTGACGCCGGGCCTGGTCCCGTACGCGATCACCTTGCTCGCGTGGGACCAGGTCGCCGATCACGCGTTGTTCGCGCTCCGCAAGGTCGCCGAGGAACACGTCGGTCAACTGGTCGACGCGCTGCTCGATCCGAACCAGGACTTCGCGATTCGCCGCCGCCTGGCCCGCGTCTTCTCGGTGTGCGTGTCGCAGCGCGCCGCGAGCGGCCTGATGTTCGGCCTCGACGATCCGCGGTTCGACGTCCGGTATCAGTCGGCGCGGTCGCTGTCGTCGATCGTCGAGAAGAACCCCCGCGTGTCCATCGACCGTGAGTCGATCTTCGCGATCGTCCTGCGCGAGGTTGCGGTTGGCCGCGGCGTGTGGGAGAGCCGCCGCCTGCTCGACGGCGTCGACGAATCGGACGGACCGTCGCCGCTCGACGACTTCGTGCGGACGCGCGCCGGCGAGAGCCTGGCCCACGTGTTCACGTTGTTGTCGCTCGTCCTGCCGCGGGAGCCGCTGCAGATCGCCTTCCGCAGCCTGCACACCGACAACGCGCAGCTGCAGGGCACCGCGCTCGAGTACCTCGACGGCGTGCTGCCGGCGGCGATCAAGCAGCGGTTGTGGCCGTTCATCGAACGGCGTCCCGCCAACCGGCCGGCGCGGCCGCGCGACGAGGTGATGGCCGACCTGCTGCGCTCGAACCACTCGATCATCCTGAACCTCGAAGAGCTCCGGCGCGCCCCGGTGATGGCGTCCGCCGCCGCCGCATCGTAACGATCATGAGCACGCACAAATTCCTCAAACCGCGATTCGATACGCCGGCGCCGGGGCGCACGACTCTGTCGCTGTCGCGAGCGCTGCCGCAGACGCTGGTCGCCGAACATCTCCGGCGCCTGGCCGTCTGTGCCGCAATCGGCGCCGGTCTGTGGACCTATGGCGTCGCGATGGACACGGTCGTACGGCCGTGGACCGTCGGCGCGTCGCTCCCGCGAGCCAGCGTCATCGTCGAGCTCGCGGCGATTGCCGCGTCGGCGCTGATGTTTCTGTACGTGCAGTACATCTCTGGCAGCGCCGATCGGAAGGCGACCGCCGGCCTTTGGTACATCGTCGTGAACGCCGCAGCCGTGGCCTTCATCAACGCGACCACGCGCTTCGCCGCGGAGAGCGGCGGCCGCGGGCTGTCGTGGAACACCGTCGTCATCCTGATCGCCGCGATGGTCGTCCCGGCCACGCCGCGGCGGATGTTCGCGGCGGCGCTCGCATCCGCGTGCATGGATCCGCTCGCGGCCTGGATCGCGTACCTGAACGGCGCACCGATTGCCTCGCTCGGCAACACGCTCGTCCTCTACATGCCCAACGTCGCCTGTGCGATCGTCGCGACCTTGCCGGCGCACGTGCTCCACCGGCTGGGTGGCCGGCTGCGGCAGGCGCAGGAGATGGGCAGCTACAACCTGGTCGAGCCCCTCGGCCGCGGCGGCATGGGCGAAGTGTGGCGCGCGACGCACCGCTTTCTCGCGCGCGACGCGGCGATCAAGCTGATTCGCCCGGAACTCCTCGGCGCCGGCAGCGAGCACGAAAGCGACGAGATGCTGCGGCGATTCGAGCGCGAAGCGCAGGCGACGGCGGCGCTCAGCTCGCCGCACACCATCCAGCTGTTCGACTTTGGCGTCACCGACGATCAGACGTTCTACTACGTGATGGAATTGCTCGAAGGGCGCGACTTGCAGGACCTGGTGCGCGAGTTCGGCCCGGTGCCGGCCGGACGCGTGCTGCACCTGCTCGCGCAGGTCTGTCACTCGCTTGCCGACGCCCACAGCCGCGGCCTCGTCCACGGCGACGTCACGCCGGCCAACATTTACGTCTGTCGGATGGGTCTCGATTACGACTTCGTCAAGGTGCTCGACTTCGGGCTGGTGAAATCGGCCGGACGCCGCTCGCCGGCCGACGATTCGCGGCGCGGCGCGATGGGGACGCCGGCGTTCATGGCGCCGGAGATCGTGCTCGGCGCCGCCATCGACCAGCGGGCGGACGTCTACGCGATCGGCTGCGTCGCCTACTACCTGTTGACCGGCCAGCCGGTGTTCGAGGCCGACACGCCGAGCGAGCTGTTCGCGCTGCACCTGCGCGCGAAGCCGACGGCGCCGTCGCGCCGCTCGGAACTGCTGATCGCTCCCGACGTGGACGCGCTGGTCCTCGCCTGCCTCGCCAAAGATCCGAGGCGCCGGCCGCAGGACGCGGCGGCGGTGCTCGACATGCTGACCCGCTGCGTCGCGCACGATCCCTGGGACAATGCCCTCGCGCGAGCCTGGTGGGAGCGTCATCTCGTCGAGCTCACCGGCCCCCGCCTCGTCGCCGACACCCTCTCGCCCGAAGCCGCGTAACTGCTTGGACCGGCCGGTAGTTAACCGCAGAGGGCGCGGAGACCGCAGAGTCTCTTTTTCAAGGCCACCCAGCGCGTTCTTAGCGCACCGCAAGGCCGTGCGGGCTGAAAGCCCGCACCTACGCGAGTTGAGTGCGCGGCGCCGTCGCCGAGTCCCCGAGACCATAGAGCCAAAAGAAGTTCTGCGTTCTCTGCGTTCTCCGCGGTTTAGCTCTGATCTCGCAACCCGCATGGCCGTGGGAATGGACTCTGCGGGGTTTTTCGGTCCCTGTCGCGTTACTAGCTGAGGAGAACGCGTCATATGCCCCAGAAGTCGCGGTTGGATCGGGCGCTGTCGATATTCGCCGACGTGCGTGTCGGCGAGGGAGCGACCGCGCTGTTGATGCTGGTCAACATCTTCCTGTTGCTGGTTTGTTACTCCGTCATCAAGACCGTCCGCGAGCCGCTGATCCTGCTCGGCGGCGGCGCCGAGGTTCGGTCCTACGCGGCCGCCGGGCAGGCCATCCTGCTGATGGCGTTCGTCCCGGCGTACGGCTGGTTCGCCTCGCGCGTCAATCGCGCCAGGCTGCTCGTCGGCGTCACCGCGTTTTTCATCGTCTGCATCGAGCTGTTCGCGATGGCGGTGGCGGCGCGTGTGCCGTATGTCGGCGTCGCCTTTTTCGTCTGGGTCGGCATCTTCAACATGTCGCTGGTGGCGCAGTTCTGGTCGTTTGCCAACGACATCTATAGCGAAGATGCCGGCAAGCGGCTGTTCCCGATCATCGTCATGGGGATGACCGGCGGGGCGCCGCTCGGGTCGTTCGTTTCGGCGCGGCTGTTTCGTGCCGGCATCCATCCGCAGAGCATCCTGCAGATTTCGGCGCTCCTGCTCACCGTCAGCGTGCTGCTGTATCTGTGGATCAACCGCCGCGACCGCGATCGCCACCCGGCCGCGCAGGCACCAATGGCCGCCGCCGGCGGGTTTCGCCTCGTCCTCGGCAACGGCTATCTGCGCACGATCGCTGCGTTAATCGTGCTGCTGAACGTCGTCAACACCACCGGCGAATACATGATCTCGCGGCTGCTGACCGTGCACGTGAAGGAACTCGCCGCACTCGATCCCGGATTCGACAAGCAGGCCTTCATCGGCGCCTATGCCGGCGACTATCAGTTCTGGGTCAACGTCACCGCGTTTCTCCTGCAGGCGTTCGTCGCGTCCCGGATCGTCAAGCACCGCGGCTTGGCCGGCGCGCTGTTCGCGCTGCCGCTGATCGCGCTCGGCGGCTACTCGATCATCGCCGCCGGAGCGGGCATCGGGCTTGTGCGCTGGATCAAGACGGCTGAAAACGCCACCGACTACTCGATCATGAACACGGCGCGGCAGATGCTGTGGCTGCCGACGACGCGGGAGGAGAAGTACAAGGCGAAGCAGGCGATCGACACCTTCTTCGTCCGCGGCGGCGACGTGCTGTCGGCGCTCGCGGTCTACGCCGGCACGAGCGTCCTGCATCTCAGCGTCGCGCAGTTCGCCACGATCAACATCGTGCTGGTCGCGTTCTGGTTGACGATCGCGCTCCGCATCGTCCGGCCGCAGACCGCGATGCCGCATCTGCAGCCGCGGCGCCTCGCGGCGACGGCAGCAGCGGTGGCGATCGTAGTGACCGCGGCGCCGGCACGGGCGCAGGACTCGCGCGACGCGGAACTCGCCGCAGCGAGGGCCGAGAAGGCGACTGGCCTGCATGAATACCAGCCGACGAGCCTCGAGCGGCGGATTCTGATGGCCGAGAGTCTCTTCGTCAGCGAGAAGAAGTTCTATCCGTTCATCGGCAGCGTCTACGACGGCGGCGCCATCGCCCTCGGCGCCGGTTACCGGAACCGCTTTGCCGACAGCGGCCGCTTCGACACGCACGCGGCCTGGTCGGTGCGCAACTACAAGGCAGTCGAGGGAAATCTTCACCTGCCGGCGATGATCAACCAGCGGCTCACGGTTGACGCGACCGGGAAATGGCTCGACGCGCCGGCCGTGCCGTTCTACGGCGTCGGCAACGATTCGATCGGCGTGCAGCGGGACTACGCCTACCGCTCGACGACGGCCGGCGGATCGGCGCGCTTGCAGACGGCGAGTCCGGTCGGGATCGGTGGAGCGCTGGAGTTGCTCGCAATCGATTCCACGGACGCGAGCCCGACCTACCGGCGCAGCCAACTGTTCGCCGAATACGACTCGCGAACCTCGCCGGCCTACACGCGGAGCGGCGGACTGTACCGCGTCGACTGGTCCGACTACCACGACACGAAGGAAGGCGGCCGCTACAGCTTCCGTCGCGTCGACGCCGAGATCGATCGGTTCATCCCGCTGCTGCGCGAGAACTGGGTGATCGCGCTGCGCGCGGCCGCATCGGCGACGAGCACTGCCGCCGGACACGACGTGCCGAACTTCCTGCTGCCGGCGCTCGGCGGCAGCCACACGCTGCGCGGCTACTCGACGTGGCGTTTTCGCGATCGCGACCGCCTCGCCTTCACCGGCGAGTACCGCTGGACTGCCGGCCCGTTCGTCGACATGGCGCTGTTCTTCGACGCCGGCCAGGTGGCGCCGGCGCTGCGCGACTTCGACCTGCGCGACTTCAAGACGTCGCACGGGATCGGGCTGTCGCTGCACACGTTCGACAAGACCATCACCCGCGTCGAACTGGCGCGAACACGCGACGGTATGGGCGTGTCGTTTTCGTTCAGCCCGAGTTTTTGAATTTATCCCGTAGTGTCCGGCTTTCCTGTCCGCCGTAGCGCGCAGCGCGAAGGCGGAGCCGGACCTGATCAGGAGCCGTTATGGACATGCGACTTCGCTCACGCTTCGCGGCGGCGCTCGTCGGCGCGCTCGCAATTGCAACCGTATTTACGATGGCCGGTTCCGCGGCGTCGCCCCGGTTCTACGACGACGATCCGATCTGGCAGGACCGCGATAGCCAGGACGCCTCGAGCATGAAGCCGCTCGACGTCGACCTGCTCGTCGATCTCACGACGAACCTGGTCGGTCCGCGGACCGTCGCCGGCGGCCGGGCGGGAAACGTGAACACGATCGACGAAGTCCCCGATTCGAGCTGGTACACGAATCGCGCCGGCTCGCGGCCGTTGACTCCGGACGACGTGTTTACCGGTCCTGACGTGTCCGCCGGACCCGAACCCGGCACGTGGACCGTCACCTCGTCAAAGAGCGACGGCGTCACGCCAGGCTTCACGATCAAGGATGCGAAGGGCCAGCTGTGGTTCCTCAAGTTCGATCCGCCCGGCTACCGCGGCATGGCCACCGGCACCGAGGTGGCGGTCACCAAGTTGATGTGGGCGCTCGGCTATCACGTCCCGGAGAACCACATCGCCTACATGCGCCGCGATCGGCTGGCGATCGGCGACGGCGCCAAGTTCACGCCCGCAGGCGGGACTCGTCGGCCGATGCGCCTCGAGGATCTCGATCGCCTGCTCGAGCGCGCCGATCGAGAGCCCGATGGCACCTACCGCGTCGTCGCCAGCAAGGCGCTGCCGGGCAAGCCGATCGGCCGGATTCGCTTCGTCGACACCCGGCCCGACGATCCGAACGACATCGTGCCGCACCAGGATCGTCGCGAGCTGCGCGGCTACGGCGTCTTCGCGGCGTGGCTCAATCACGTCGATGCCAAGGCCATCAACTCGCTGGACACGCTGATCACCGAGAACGGCCGATCGTTTGTCCGCCACCATCTGCTCGATTTCGGATCCTCGCTCGGCAGCGCCGGCGTCGGACCGGCGGACTACTGGGAAGGCGCCGAGTACTTGCTCGAACCGAAGCAGATGCTGACGCAGATGCTGTCGTTCGGCTTCGAATTTCCGAAGTGGCACACCCAGCCGTTCTACGAGGCGGCGTCGATCGGGCGGCTGCCGGCAGACAACGCCTCGTTCAACCCCGATCTCTGGAAGCCGCGGGTGCCGAACCAGGCGTTCCTGCACGCACGCGCCGACGACAAGTTCTGGGCGGCGCAGCGGTTGATGGCGTTGACGACGGAGCATCTCCGCGCCGCGGTTCGGGCTGGCGACTTCCGCGATCCGGCAGCGGAGGCGTTTCTCGTGCGGGCGCTCGCCGAGCGCCGCGACGCGATCGGACGCGCCTACCTGACCGGCGTCAACCCGATCGTGGATCCGGCGCTCGACACCGACGGGACGCTGACATTTCGCAACGCCGCCGTCGAAGCCGACTTTGCGCGAGCGCCGCGCGGCTACCGTGCCGAGTGGTACCGCTTCGACAACGCAACCGCGCGCAGCGAGATCATCGGCGAGACGTCGGCGCACGCGACCGAGCTCGACGCGCCGCTGCGGCTGCCGTCGGCCGAGGGCACGATCGTCCTGGTCAAGGTGAGCGGCGTCAACGGGCCGACTCCGGCATGGGAACGTCCAGTGGACGTCTTCTTCCGGTATCGCAACGGCTCATGGCAGCTCGTGGGGTTCGAACGGATGCCGTCGTGATGTCGAGACGATGCAGCGGTGCGGCGGCGATCGTCTTCGTCCTGTCGATCGTCGCCGCACCGGCCACACACGCAGTCGTCACCGTCTCAGTGGCATTGCCGCGGCGCGAGGCGGCGGCGCCATCCTGATGGAAATATCGGGCGGCCTTTCCCGCCTCCGCTCGCTGAAAAATCAGGCGAGCTACGGCGAGGCTCGCCGAAGCGCCGGAGGCGCGAAGGCGGCAGGCCGTCCTGCCGGGGGCACGCTGGAAGCGTGCCCCTACACGTGGGCGCGCGCGTCGACGCCGCGACTACTTGACGCCGAACGCGAAGACTTTGTTGTTGCCAATACCGGGTGCAATGCGGCGATAGCCGGATCCCCAGAACACCATCCCGTTGACGATCGACGGCGCGTCGATCACCGAGCCGCCGCTCGCGAAGCCGAAGAGGACGGCGCCGGTCGCGGCGTTCAGCGCGTACATCGCGCCCGAGTACGATCCGGCGTACATCACACCGTTGGCGACGCTGACCGCGCCGGGATCGGTCGTGCCCGGTGTCGGGTCGGCGACCTGCCAGATGACGCGTCCGGTCTTGACGTCGAGCGCCGCCCACGATCCATAGTCGATCGTTGGTCCGCCGTTCGCGAGTTGGAACGACCGGTGCGCGCTGTTGGTGATCTGCATGTAGAAGCGTGTCCCGTCGGTCGCCGTGCCCCACTGGATGCCGCCGGTCGTTCCGCCGGGGCCGACCACTGTGCTCCAGATCACGGCGCCGGTCGTGGGATTCAACGCCCAGAAGATGCCGCTCTTCTGCCCGACGCCGAGGATGTTGCCAACGAGGTTCGGTCCTGAACCGGGGAAGTCGAAGTCGGGGCCGGACGGATCGGGGCAATTTACTGCCGTCAGGGATATCAGGCAGGCCACCGTCCACGCGTCGAAGCCGGACAGACGCCTCGCCCACTTCACCGCGCCGGTCGTGAGATCGAGGTTGAGCACGGTCTCGAAGTAGTCGTTCGCGGCAGCGCAATTCGGGTTCGGCGTGCCGCTGTCGATCGCCGCCTGCTGGCAGTCGAGCACCGCCTGCGGCACGGTGTAGTTGTTTCCGGTCGCGATATAGAGCGAGGCGCGCCCTGGATCGATCGCCGGCGGCGCCCAGATCGCGTTGCCGCTGTATCCGTCGGTGCGGCCGCCGTTGTCCGGGAGCGTATAGGTCTTCCACAGGATTGCTCCGGTATTGGCATCGAGCGCGACCATGCTGCCGCGGAACGTACAGCACGGGTAGGCTGGATTGGTCGCCAGCCCTTCCTCGTTCGATGACACGCCGACGTAGACCGAACTACCGTTGAACACCGGCGAGCCGGTAATGATCGCGGCCGGATGCGCGTCGACCTGCGTGATCCAGCGCAGCGCACCGTTGTTGCGATCGATACCGATCAGGTGCGCGCCGTTGTGCGTCACCGACGCGGCCATGTTGTCGCCGATGATCAGTTCGTCGTTGTAGATGGCCGGGCTCACGCGCGAGATGCTGCCCGGTCGGCCGTTGTAGTCTGCGATCTGACGCGACCACAGCAGCTTGCCGGTATCGGCGCGGACGGCGTAGAGATTGCCGGCCCAGTCCGGGAAATAGACCGCATTGCCCGCCACCGTGGGCGTGGCCGAGACGTCGCTGCCGGTCGTGAAGACCCACTTCGCGGCGAGCCGTGCCGCCTCCGCCGGTCCGATCTGCTTTTCGGCGCGCTGGCTGCGCGAGTTGTTCAGATCGCGGCCCGCGATCCGCCAGCCGCCGAGGCCTGCGGTTGTGCTCGTCTGCGCGCCGCTGCCGGCGCCGATCGCCAGCATCGCGATCGTCGACAGTGCAAGGCTCGCCGTACGCAGGTGTCGTGTTCGCATCGTGTTCTCCTGCTCGAGCGCGGGCCGGTGGTCGTGCGCGAAGGCTGCCCGCGTTTTCGCCGTTGATGGGCGTGCGCGGCTGCATCGCGGGTGCCACGCGACACGCACGCACTCGGGCGATCGGTTCGCGCCGGAACGGGCTGGCGGTCACGTTCGAATAACTGCTGCCATCACCCGTTCGGTGATGCTCTTCACTACTCGGCTGAACCGAAGCATGAGCGAAGGCGATGTGTGGGTAAGATCGACATGGGCCGGTTGAATGGCGCAGCTGACGCTCTTCGATTCGTCGGACCGGCTGCTCGTCGATGACGAGCGCGGGCGGGTTGCGTACACGACGGGGTTCGTCGACCTCCCGACCGCGCAGGCGTGGTTCGTCGAGCTGCGAGCCGGCGTGGGCTGGCGCTCCGAGCGACGGATGATGTACGACCGCGAGGTCGACGTTCCGCGGCTCGTCGGCCATTTCCGCCTCGATCCGCCGGCCGCGTCGACGCCGGCCGCGATTGTCGACGCTGCGGGGCGCGTCGCCGATCGGCTCGACGTGCCCTTCAACACCGTCGGCCTGAACCTCTATCGCGACGGCCGCGACAGCGTTGCGCCGCACAACGATCATCTCAACGAGCTGCGCAAAGGCTTTCCGATCGCGCTCGTCTCGCTCGGCGCGACGCGGCGCATGACGATTCGCGCCAAGGTGCCCCCGCGCCGCGTCCTGCACGTCGACCTCGAGCCCGGCAGCCTGCTGGTGATGGACTACGCGACGCAGATCCACTACACGCACGCGGTGCCGAAGACGGCCGACGAGGTCGGCGAACGGATCAGCCTTGCGTTCCGGGTGAAGCGGCGGCGCGAGGGCGGCGACGAGGACAGCGGCGTCTATCGCTGAAACGCGGATTTGCTATTGTCTGCGCATGCGAATGTTGCTGCTCGTCGCGGTTGGCCTGGTCGCCTCGTTGTTCCAGCAGAACGGCGCCGCACCGACGGCCGCCTGCACCACCGCAACTGAACGCTGCACTGAGTGGGTGGCGCTCGGCGCCGGACCGGCGCGATCGCTGATCTATCGGACGCGCTCCCTCGACGTGCGCAACGACGCCGTGCGCCGCGCGCTGATCATGGTGCACGGCACCAATCGCAACGCCGACCATTACTTCTCGACGGCCGTGGCAGCGGCGTTTCTCGCCAACGCGCTCGACGATGCGGTCGTGATCTCGCCGCGCATCGCCTCGGCCGCCGGCAACTGCCATGACCCGCTGGCGCCGAACGAAGTGAGCTGGAGCTGCACCGGCGACAGCTGGCGCTCGGGTGGCAATGCGGCCAGCCACCCCGATCTCACATCGTTCGATTTCGTCGACCAGATTTTGAAGAAACTCGCGAACAAGAACGTGTTTCCGAACCTGCGGGCGATCGTCGTCGCCGGACACTCCGCAGGCGGGCAGTTCGTCGCTCGCTACCAGATGGCAAATCGCGTGCACGACACGCTGGGCGTCGCGGTCACGTATGTCGTCGCGAACCCATCGAGCTACGCATGGCCCGACAGCACGCGTCCGCAGCCGACAGACGACGGGTCGCCGGACAACGCGAAAGGCGCGTGGGAAACCGAGAAGGTGCACTCGAAGTTCTCGTACGGGCCGTTCGACGCGACTGCGTGTGCGAATTACAACCGCTGGCCGGCCGGCCTCGCCGACCGTTCGAGCGGCTACACGGCAAAGATCAGCGATGCGCAGCTGAAGCAGCAGCTGGTCTCGCGCCCGACGACGTTTCTCTTCGGCCAGGTGGACACGCTGCCGCTCGGCGGCTTCGATTCATCCTGTCCGGCGATGGCTCAGGGCGCGACGCGCCGCGCCCGCGGCGAAGCCTACGTGAAGTACATCAACGAGAAGCTCGGCGCGACGCATGCCGTCCAGATCGTGTCCGAGTGCGGCCACAACGATCGCTGCGTCTACACGACCGACGCGGTGCTGCCGGTGATCTTCCCGAAGATTCCATGACGCCAACGACGCGGCGCCACTTCATCGAAACGGGCATGGCCTTCGCGATCGCCGCGGCGGCGCGCCACGTCGACGCGCAATCTCCGGCCGCGCCATCGGTGAAGACAGTGTCTACCAGCGTGCTGGAGATCGGGTACCACGACACGGGCAGCTCCGAGGGATTTCCAATCGTCCTGCTGCATGGGTTTCCTGACGACGCGCACGCCTACGACGGCGTCGCGCCGCTGCTCGCGGCGAAGGGCTACCGCGCGTTGTCGGTGTACCTGCGCGGCTATGGACCGACGCGATTTCTGGCTGCTACCGGGCCGCGCACCGCTGAGCAGGCGGCGATTGGTCAGGACGTGATCGACTTCGCTGACGCGCTCAACCTGCGCCGGTTCGCCGTCGCCGGGTTCGATTGGGGCGGCCGCGCCGCCTGCATCGCGTCGGCGCTCCATCCGGATCGCGTGCGCGGCGCGGTGCTGGTCAGTGGCTATACGATCCAGAACACCGTGCAGCGCGGGTCACCGGCGCCGCCGGACGCGGCGCGCCGACTCTGGTATCAGTGGTACTTCAACACCGACGCCGGGCGGGACGGTCTGGCGCAGAACCGCCGCGCGCTCTGTGCCCTGCTCTGGCGCGAGTGGTCGCCGACCTGGCGCTTCAGCGCGGCGACGTTCGACCTCACCGCCGCGTCGTTCGACAATCCGGATTTCGTCGATTGCGTGATCCATTCATACCGCCACCGCAACTTCAACGCGCCGGGCGAGCCGCGCTTTCTCGAGATGGAGCAGCGGCTGGCGAAGCGGCCGCCGATCGAAGTGCCGGTGATTGTCCTGCATGGCGCCGACGATTCGTTCGGCCACCCGCCACCGCAGATCACCGCGGCCGATCGCGCCACGCTGCCGAAAATCGTCGACAAGCGCATCATCGAAGGCGCCGGCCATTTCCTGCCGCACGAAAAACCCGAAGCGATGGCCGCCGCGCTCGTCGACGTGCTCGCCGCGTCATAGCAATCACGGCGTTCGGCGTTCGGCGTTCGGCGTTCGGCGTTCGAGGTTCGAGGTTCGAGGTTCTGGGTTCTGGGTTCTGGGTTCGTGGTTACCTAGAACTGAGAACACCGAACCGAGAACCGAGAAACAAGAACCATCGAACCCAGAACGAAAACGCCGAACGCCGAACGCCGAACGCGCTACTGTGGCTTGCGGCTTGAGCCTCGAGGCTTACTCTTGCGCACGAGCGCGCCGCGGTCGATCTTGCCGAGGTGCGTGCGCGGCAGCGAATCCATGAAGACGATGTCGCGCGGCACCTTGTAGGGCTCCAGCCGCGCCTTCGCAAACGCCTGGAGTTCCTGCGCCGGCGGCGGTGACGCCGTGGCGGGCACGACGAACGCACAGACGGCGACGAGGCCGTCGGCATCGCTGGCGCCCACGGCGACGACTTCCTGCACGCCGGGATGCGCGAGCAAACAGTTTTCCACTTCCGCCGGCGCCAGCCATCGCCCGTGGACCTTCAGCATCTCGTCGGTGCGGCCGCAGTAGGTGAAGGTGCCATCGGTATTGCGGCGTAGCATGTCGCCGGTGATGCACCACTCGCCGCGGAAGACGCGCATCGTGTCGTCCATCTGCTGCCAGTAGCCGAGCGCGCGCGACTCGCCGCGCACCCACAGGGCGCCGGCGTCGCCGTCAGCCACGTCGCGCCCCTCGGCGTCGCACAACCGGACGTCGAACCCGTCGACAACGCGGCCGAGCGTGCCCGGCACGACGTCGCCGGGCCGGTTCGAGATGAAGATGTGCCACATCTCCGCGGTGCCGAGGCCGTCGAGCAATTCGACGCCGAAGGTGCGCATCCAGCGATCGTGCAGTTCAGCGGCGAGCGGTTCGCCGGCGGACGTCGCGACGCGAAGGCTGGAAAGAGCGGCGGACGCCGCCGCCGGCGACGAGACCATCTGCTGCACCATCGTCGGCACGTTGGCCAGAATCGTTGGCCGGTGACGCGCGATCTGCTCGAACAGCGCCTCGGCGGTGCAGCGCTCCGGAAACAGCACGCACGACGCGCCGACGGAGAACGGAAAGAAGAGATTGATCCCGGTCGCGTATCCGAAGAACAGCTTCGGCACCGCGATCGTGATGTCGTCGGCGCCGATGCCGAGCACGCCGTGGCCGTAGCGCAACGTCGTGTTCGCGTAGGAGCGGTGTGTCTGCACGACGCCTTTCGGCCGTCCGGTCGTGCCGCCGCTGAACAGCCACATCGCCGCGTCGTCGCGATGGCTGTCGAACGGTGGGTAGTCCCCATGCAGTGCGTCGAGACGCGCGGCGAAATCGGCGCCGCCGACCGCATGCAGGCGTACCGAGGCCGCCAGCGCCGCGGTTTGCGCCGTAAACAGATCGAGGCGATCGGCGGGCACGAACGCCGCAGTGGCGCGCGTGTACTCGAAGAAGAAGCGGAGCAGCTCGGGCGTCGTGTCGGGATTCACCATGACGACGACCGAACCACGGCGCAGGATGCCGAACAGCGCGGCGGCGAAGTCGACGCCGTCAGGCAGCGCGATGATCACCCGTTCTTCCGGGCGGACGTCGTCGGCAGCGAGGATGTGGGCGAACTGCGCGGACCGGCGCGCGACCTCCGCGTACGAGAACGTCCGCGCCGCGGTGCGGATCGCGATGCGGTCGCCGCGTCCCTCGCCGGTCCGCGCGTCGAGCAGCCAGGCGGCGAGGTTGAGCCGCGTCGGGATCACGGTCCTAGATTAAACTCGAACCGGTGTCATGCCGGTGTATTCGCTCGCGTCGCTGACGTGGACCGCGGTTCGCGAGCTGCCGGCCGCGCGAACCGTCGCGGTACTGCCGGCTGGCGCGATCGAAGCGCATGGTCCGCATCTTCCGCTCGCGACCGACGTGATCATCGCCGAGGCGATGGCGCGCGCCGGCGCTGAACGCCTGGCAGCGCGCGGACTGCACGTGCTTCTGCTGCCGGCATTGACGATCGCGCCGGCACCGTTCGCGGCCGAGTTCGCCGGCACGCTCGACGTGCCGCCGGAGGCGACGACGATGATCGTTGGTGCGGTGCTGCAGAACCTGGCCGCGCACGGCTGCCGTGCTGCGGCGATCGCCAACGCGCATCACGATCCGGCGCATGTCGCGGCGCTTCGCCGCGCCGTCGGCGAGACGGATCGGCCAGGCCTGGCCGTGGCGTTTCCCGACCTGACGCGCCGCCGCTGGGCTGAACGGCTCACCGCCGAATTCAGGAGCGGCGCGTGCCACGCCGGCCGCTACGAAACCTCGATCGTGCTCGCGGAGCGGCCGGATCTGGTCCGCACCGACGTGATGTCGACGCTGGCGCCGAATCCGCGGTCGCTGGTCGACGCGATCCGCGAAGGCCGAACGACCTTTGCCGCCGCAGGCGGACCCGAGGCCTACTTCGGATTTCCTGCCGAGGCGACGGCGGACGAGGGACGGGCGATCGTCGAAACGCTCGGCGACATCCTCGCCGACGCCGTCGTCGAGGCGATCGAGCCGACGGGGGTCCTCTCGTGAGCGCGCCGCTTGCCGTGGTGAACCCGCCGGAACTCGGCGCGCCGCGCGGCTTCGCGCATGGGTTGATCGCGCCGGCCGGCGGCCGCTTGCTGTTCGTCGCCGGTCAGACGGCGATCGACGCCGACGGCAAGGTGACCAGCGACCAGTTCACGCAGCAGTTCGAGCGGGCGCTCGAACGCGTGCTCGCGGTGGTGCGCGCCGCCGGCGGGCGGCCCGATCAGGTCGCGCGGATGACGGTGTTCGTGCGCGGCATGGATCGCTACCGCGCGAACCGGCCAGGACTGGGCGACGTGTGGCGGCGGCAGATGGGCGTGCACTATCCCGCGATGTCGCTCGTCGAAGTCGTCGGGCTCGTCGACGAAGGCGCCGTGGTCGAGATCGAAGCGACGGCGGTGTTGTCGTGAAGCCGCCGGCGTCGTTTCTGCGCGATGACAGCGATTCGGGCGTCGCGACGATTACGCTGAACCGTCCCGAGCGCCTCAACGCGCTCACCTTCGAGATCTACGACGAGCTGCGCCACACAGTTCGGGCATTGAGCACCGAACCGGGTGTTCGTGCCGTGGTCATCACTGGAACAGGGAAGGCGTTCTGCTCGGGCGGCGACGTCCACGACATCATCGGACGCCTGATTGGCCGCGACTATCGCGAGCTGCTCGAGTTCACCCGGATGACGTGCGATCTCGTGCTCGCGATTCGGCAGTGCCGCCGGCCGGTGATCGCGGCGCTGAACGGCACGACGGCCGGTGCCGGCGCCGTGATCGCCGTGGCATGCGACATGCGGATCGCCGCGGTATCGGCGCGGATCGCGTTCCTGTTCACCAAGGTCGGCCTGTCGGGTGCCGACATGGGCGCCGCCTGGCTCCTGCCGCGCATCGTCGGCAGTGGCCGCGCTGCGGAACTGCTGATGACCGGCGACTTCATCACCGCCGAAGAAGCGCTGCGCATCGGCCTGTACAACAGGGTCGTCGCCGACGGCGAGGCGCTTGCGGCGGCGACGGCGTTCGCCGAGCAGGTCGCCGAGGGCCCGTCGTTCGCGCTCGAGATCACCAAGGACGCGCTCGATCGTGAAGCGACCACGGACTTCCGCTCGGCGCTCGAGTGCGAAGCGCAAATCCAGGCCTCGCTGATGACGCACGCCGACTTCCGCGAAGCCTACGAGGCGTTCGTGGCGAAGCGGCCGCCGAAGTTCCGCTGATGCGCATCGACTGCGTCGGCGGCGGGCCTGGCGGTCTCTACTTCGCGGTGTTGATGAAGAAGGCCGATCCGCGGCATCACGTCCGCGTGATCGAGCGCAACCGGCCTGACGACACCTTCGGCTTCGGCGTCGTCTTCTCCGACGCGACGATGGCGGGCATCGCCGACGCCGACTCGGAAGCCTACCGCGGCATCGCCCGGCATCTCGTGCACTGGGACGACATCGACGTGCATTATTGCGGCGCATGCGTGTCGTCGACCGGTCACGGTTTCAGCGGCATGAGCCGGCACACGCTGCTGCACGTCCTGCAGGAGCAGGCCTGCGCCGCCGGCGTCGAGCTGCTCTTCGAACAGGAGATGGCATCGCTCGACGCCTTCGCCGGCGCCGATCTCGTCGTTGCCGCCGACGGCGTCAACAGCACGATGCGGCGGCTGCTGCGCGATCGGATTGCCACCGTCGTCGATCATCGGCCGAACCGGTTCGTCTGGCTCGGCACGACCAAGCCGTTTCCGGCCTTCACGTTTTACTTCAAGCACGACGCGCACGGCCTCTGGCGCGTGCACGCGTACCAGTACGGTCCCGATCGGTCGACGTTCATCGTCGAGTGCCGCGAAGAAACGTGGAGGGCGGCGGGAATGGATCGCGCCGGCGAGGAAGAGACCGCGGCGTTTCTGGAACGGCTGTTCGCGGACGAACTCGCCGGCCACGCCCTGATTACGAACCGCAGCATCTGGCGGCAGTTCCCGACGATCCGCACCGAGCCGTGGTCGAGCGACAACATCGTCCTGCTCGGCGATGCTGCCCATACTGCGCACTTCTCGGTCGGCTCGGGCACGCGCATGGCCATGGAAGATGCCGTCGCGCTTCGCGACGCTCTTCTTGGTGTTCCGTCATCGCACGACGGTCCGGCTGACGCCGGACACTACCGAGGTACGGCCGGCGGCAACGTCGTGTCTGGCTTTAGCCGGACCGTGGACTGCGACGTTCTTGCCTCTGCGCTGCGCGCTTACGAAGCCAGGCGGCGGCCGCAGGTGGAAAGCCTGCAGCGCGCGGCGCAGGCGTCGCTCCAGTGGTTCGAGGACACCGAGCGCTACATGTCGCTCGACCCCGTCCCGTTCACCTTCTCGCTGCTGACGCGGTCGCTGCGGATCACGCACGAGGACTTGCGGACGCGCGATCCGAAGTTCCTGGCGCGCGTCGACGAGTCGGTGGCGCGCGACGCCGTGCAGCAGAGCGGACGGTCGATCGCCGCGCCGGTGCCGCCGCCGATGTTCACGCCGTTCCGCCTCCGCGATCTCGTGCTCGCGAACCGCGTCGTCGTCTCGCCGATGTGCCAGTACGTCGCCGACGATGGCACGATCGGCGACTGGCACCTGGTGCACCTGGGTAGCCGCGCGATGGGCGGCGCCGGTCTCGTCATCGCCGAGATGACCGACGTCTCGCGCGACGCACGGATCTCGCCGTGGTGTGCGGGCCTCTATCGGCCCGAACATGCGGCCGCGTGGCGGAAGGTTGTCGACTTCGTGCACCGCGAGACGCCGGCGGCGATCGGCGTACAGCTCGGACACGCCGGACGCAAAGGCGCGACGCAACGGTTGTGGGAAGGGGACAATGAGCCGCTGCAGGACGGCGGATGGCCGCTCGTCTCGGCCTCGCCGATTCCCTACTTCGCCGATCGCAGCCCGGTCCCGCGCGAGATGACGCGCGCCGACATGGATTGCGCGGTCGCCGATTTTGCGGCCGCGGCGGCGCTCGCGCGCGACGCCGGCTTCGATCTGCTCGAAGTGCACATGGCGCACGGCTACCTGCTGGCGTCGTTCATCTCACCGCTCACCAACACGCGCACCGACGGCTACGGCGGCTCGCTCGACAACCGTTTGCGCTTTCCGCTCGAAGTGTTCGACGCGTGCCGCGCGGTGTGGCCGCAGGAAAAGCCGATGAGCGCGCGCATCAGCGCCGTCGATTGGACGCCCGGCGGCATGGAGCCGGACGACGCCGTCGAGGTCGCGCGCCAGTTGAAAGCGCACGGCTGCGACATCGTCGACGTCTCAGCCGGCCAGACGGTGCCCGATCAGAAGCCGGTCTATGGCCGGCTCTTTCAAACGCCGTTTGCCGATCGGATCCGCCATCAGGTCGGCATGGCGACGATGGCCGTCGGCAACATCTCGTCGTACATGGACGTCAACACGATCATCGCCGCCGGCCGCGCCGACCTGTGCGTGCTCGCTCGTGCGCACCTGTTCGATCCGTACTGGACGCGTCACGCCGCGTGGATGCTCGGCTATCCGCTGCCGTGGCCCGATCCCTACAAGTCGGTCGAACGCTACACGCCGCGGTTCGAATTTCGTTTCACTGGGGACAAAACGTGACCGACCCGGCTGTCACCTACAGCACCTACCTGAAGATCGACGAGCTGCTCGCGCTGCAGCAGCCGCGTTCGGAGGGACCCGAGCACGACGAGATGCTCTTCATCGTGATTCACCAGGTCTATGAGCTCTGGTTCAAGGAACTGCTGCACGAGTTCGATCGCGTCCGCCGCCTGCTCGAAGACGACGAGCCGCACCGCGCGCAGCACACGTTGAAACGCATCCTGACGATCCTCAAGGTGATGGTCGCGCAGCTCGACATTCTCGAGACGATGACGCCGCTCGAGTTCCTGACCTTCCGTCAGCGGCTCGAAGCCGCGAGCGGTTTTCAATCCGATCAGTTCCGGCAGATCGAATTTCTGCTCGGCGCGAAATCGGACAAGGCGATCCAGCGGTTCGCCGCCGGCAGCCGCGCACGGAGCGCGCTCGAGCGCCGCTATCGCGAGCCGACGATATGGGACGCGTTCCTGCGGTATCTGGCGCGCGAAGGATACGCCGTGCCGGCGGATCTGCTCATCCGCGACACCGCGCCGCCGGTCGAACCGTCGGATGACGTGCAGCGGATTCTCGTGACCGTCTACCGCAGCGACGCGAAGAACGCCGAACTCTGCGAGCGCCTCGTCGATCTCGACGAGGGGATGCAGGAATGGCGCTACCGCCACGTCAAGATGGTCGAGCGGACGATCGGTGCGAAGACCGGCACCGGCGGCTCGGCCGGCGCGGCCTACCTCCGTGAAACGACCGGCCGGCCGCTGTTCCCCGATCTTTGGGAAATTCGCTCTCAGTTGTGACAGATGCCAATCAAGAATTGGAATTAAGAATTAAGAATTCGTGCCGTGATTCGCGACCTCCTGGTTACTCAAACGCACGACGACATGTACGAATTCTTAATTCTTAATTCGTAATTCTTAATTGTCCGATGCCGCTGTCGGATCACTATTCACGCTTCGCCGTCGCCAAGAGGTTGCTCCTGACCGGCCACTCGCACCAGGCCTGGCCCGACGTGGCCTTCGACGCGCAGCAGCGCGCGTGGCTCGACGCGGCCGAGCTCGTTGACGAGAAATGGGAACGCGCCTGGGAGCAGGCCGACCGGGTGCGCGATGGATTTCGACGGCTGCTCAACGATCGTAGCGGCGACATCGCTCTCGGACAGAACACCCACGAGCTGGTGACGCGGCTGCTGTCGGCGTTGCCGCTTGCGGAACGCCCGAAGCTCGTCACCACCGACGGCGAGTTCCACACCATCCGCCGGCAAATCGATCGCCTTGGCGAAGCAGGGCTGGCGATCGTCAAGGTGACGGCGAGGCCCGCGGACTCGCTGACCGAGCGTCTCGCTGCCGTCGTCGACCGTCGAACGGCCTGCGTGCTGGTGTCGTCGGTGCTGTTCGAGACGGCCGAAATCGTGCCGGCGCTCGACGTGGTCGCGCGCGCCTGCGACCGCGTCGGCGCAACGCTGCTTGTCGATGCCTATCACCACCTCAACGTCGTTCCGTTCGACATCACAGCCCTCGGCCTCGATGGCGCCTTCGTGACCGGCGGCGGCTATAAGTACTGTCAACTCGGAGAAGGGAATGCGTTTCTGCGCGTGCCGCCGGACTGTCAGCTGCGGCCGGTGCTCACCGGCTGGTTCAGTGAGTTCGATGCGCTCGAGCAGCGCGCCGACGGCGCCGGCGTCGAGTACGGGCGAGGGGGCGCCCGCTTCGCCGGCGCCACCTACGATCCGGTGTCGCACTACCGCGGCGCGGCGGTCTTCGCGTTTCACGTGGCGCAGGGATTGACGGTGCCGCGGCTTCGTGACATCAGCCGCGCGCAGGTCGGTCTGCTGAAGATCAGATTCGAGTCGCTGGACCTCGACCCGGCGATCGTTCACGTCGAGCCGATCCCCGACGATCGCCGCGGAGGATTTCTGGCGCTGCGGTGCGCGCGAGCCGGCGAGCTCGCCGGAGCGTTGCGAGCCCGCGGCGCGCTCACCGATTTCCGCGGCAGCCTGCTGCGCCTCGGTCCGGCGCCGTATCTCAGCGACGACCAGTTGCGAGACGCGATCGACCTACTTGGCGAGGTGGCATCGTGGTAGCGCAAGGCTTTAGCCGAGCGATCGGCCGACGGTCGCGGTTGAACGCTCGGCTGAAGCCTTCGCGCTCCGCGTGCGGCGACTTCCGCCGCACGATATCCGAGGCGAGCGGCGGCGTGCTGCCCGGTGGAACGCGATGCTTCGTCGCCTGCTCGTACGCGTACGCAAACCCGATCAATCGGGCCTCGCTGAACGCTGGGCCGGAGAACGTGACGCCGTAAGGCGCCAGCTTCGGATCGAAGCCGTCGGGGAACGGCGGCCCCGCCGGGAAGCGAATCGCGTCGAAGTCGTCAGCGGTACCTGGTTTGAGGTCCGGGCCCGCGTACTCGACGTCGAGGCCGCGCGTCTTCGCGAGATCGAGATCCTTCGCGCGATCGGCGCGATACCCCAAAGATGTGTGACGTGCCGGTGGCGATATCTGTGAAGGGCGCGCATCATCCGGCGCGTTGGAGATCCAGGTCAAGGAAAGCTTGCCAAGCGCGAAAAAAGCGTGCAACGCGGAACGCGCGGTGTATCCTCTCGCTCAATCGAGTCGCGCGCCACCGCAACCGCCCAACAGGTAAGGGGTATGACGATGACCGGATCGCGCTTCGTCAGCATCATGGTCGTGTCGGCGTGTGTGATGTCCCTGCCGCGAGCGGCAACGGCGCAAGGCGTCGGCGCGATCGCCGGTACCGTGACGGACGCTTCCGGTGCCGTGCTGCCTGGCGCGACAGTCACCCTCTCCAACCCGCGCGGCAGCATCGGCGGCAACCAGGAAACCGTCGCCGACGCGCGCGGCGCCTTTCAGTTCATTCGTCTCGTCCCAGGCACCTATACCGTGAAGGCGGAACTCGAGGGCTTCCGCTCCAGCCTGCAGGAGAACATCGTCGTCAATGCCGACGTCACCGCACGCGTCGACATGAAGATGGAGATCGGCACGCTGCAGGAAGGGATCACCGTCAAGGGCGAATCGCCGCTGCTCGACACGACGTCGGCGCTGAAGCAGACCGTTTTGTCGCGCGAGGTGCTCGACGCGCTGCCCAACCGGATCGACGTCTGGTCGGTGGCGCGCGTAATCCCGAGCGTCGTCCTCAGCAAGGTCGACGTCGGCGGCTCGGAGTCGTTCCTGCAGTCGACGGCGACGGTGCACGGCAGCAACAACGAGAACGGGTTCCTGATCGATGGGATGGACGTCTCGAATCTCGACGGCAACGGCACCGGTGCGGTCCTGTATCTCGATCCGTACGCATTCCAGGAGACCAACTACCAGACCAGCGGCGGCGGGACGGCAATCTCGTCGAAGGGCGGCCTGCTGTTCAACATGGTCACGCGGACCGGCACCAACCAGTTCCATGGCGGCGCGATGTTCAACGGCGCCAATCACGGCATGAGCTCGGCGAACTACTCGGACGACTTGCGCGCCCAGCTGCTCG
>Ga0075435_100000546_pt1 | contig 23091 bp, 20 predicted proteins | sample RhiMethybrSRZTD4_FD_75302 | JGI IMG/M metagenome (GOLD analysis project Ga0075435, IMG submission 75302) | Populus rhizosphere microbial communities from Tennessee, USA - Rhizosphere MetaG P. TD hybrid SRZTD4 | ecosystem: Host-associated > Plants > Roots > Rhizosphere > Soil | place: USA...
GCGAGCCGCGCGACGCGAAGCAGGTTCCGGATTCGCGGCTGCTCCAGATCGACCGCGGCGTGGCCGAGGGCATCGACGCCGCTCAGGCACGGGAGCGCATACCCGAGCGACAGCGCGAGCCAGAACACACTCACGGCTGGAGGGAGCGGCAGTTCCGGCAACGCGGCACGGCGGATGCCGACTGTTGCCGATGCCCATACCACCAGCACACCGATGGCGACGACCGCGAGACCGACGGCGCGCGAGACACCGCGATCGGACGGTGACCGTCCCTCTCGCTGGAGCCACCAGACCACTGCCAACAAGCCGGCGGCGACCGCGTTCGGCGCCACGTCACCAGCAGCGCCCGCCGATGGTGACCCGGTCAGCGCACGGACGAGCGCGAGCGCGTAATGGCCGGCGACCGCCGCCGCGAGCGGACCGAGCGTCAGGCGATCGACGAGCAGCGCTGACGCCGCCACGAGGGCCGGTCTTTGACCGAGCGTGTCGCGCACGCTGCCGTAGAGGCCGCCCGGAATGAACATCGCCCGCGCCTCGAGGTCGGCCGATCGCAGAAACATGCTGATGACGACCGCCGCGAGGACGAACCAGGGCGCCGGCGCGCCGATCGCCGCGTAGGCGACGCCGCCGATGAAAAACGCAGGGGCGCCGAGCTCCGTCAACGCGCGCGCCGCCGCGCGCCACACCGAGACGTACGAAATCAGCGTTCTCGACGCGAGAACGACCGGGATCCGTGGTGCGGGCGGAAACTTGGCGATGAGACCCTCTTTACGCGCGCCTTAGGGTTGGCCGAGCGATCTATTCTGTGCCCGACGGTATTTCGGTGGCCAGCCGGTAGCCGACCCACGGTTCGCTGATGAGATAGCGCGGGACGGCCGGATCGACTTCGATTTTCTTGCGGAGCTGCGCGACGAGCACCCAGAGGTGCTCGGGCTGATCGACCGCATTCGGTCCCCACACCGCCTTGAGAATGGCGCGATGGGTCATCACGCGATCGGGATTGCGCGCCATGAACGCGAGCAGCTCGAACTCCTTCGGCGTGAGTCGAATCTCCTCGCTGCCGCGGAGGACGCGCCGGCGGTCGTAGTCGATGATCAAGTCGGCAATCGCGACACGACCGCTTTCCACACGCGCCTCTGAGAGGATGCGGCGCAGCCAGACGCGGATCCGCGCGAGCAGCTCCTCGGGCCCGAACGGCTTGGTCACGTAGTCGTCGGCGCCCAGGTCGAGCGCCGCCACCTTGTCCGCTTCACGTCCACGCGCCGACAGAATAATGATCGGCAACGACGACGACTCGCGGACGCGTCGGCACACTTCGGTGCCTTCGATGTCGGGCAGCCCGAGATCAAGGACGATGAGGTCCGGCGGATGCGCGGCGACGATCTTCAAAGCGTCCTGACCGGTGCCGGCGACCTCGACCTCGTAGCCGCGCGATCGCAAGAGCGGCGCGACGGCACGCTGAATCGGTACCTCGTCGTCGACGAGCAGGATGCGGGCCGCCGATGTCATGCCGGCTGTGCATCGGCCGGAACGCCGGCCGACGCCGCTTCTCTGCGCTCGACTGGCACGGCGATCGTGAACTGCGCACCGCCATCGCGGCAGTTTTCCGCCCAGATCCGGCCTCGCTCGACGGCGAGCAGGCCGCGCGCAATCGACAGTCCCATGCCGGTGCCCGAAACGGTGCGCGACTGCTTGCCTCTGTAGAACCGTTCGAACAGCCGCGGGAGATCGTCTGGCGCGATGCCGGGGCCGCGATCGCGAACCGCGAGGATCAGTTCGCCGTCCGCCATGTGCGTCGTGACCGTGATCGGCGAGCCTTCCGGCGAATAGCGCGCCGCGTTCTCGAGCAGGTGTGCGAGCGCTGCCGCCGTCAGACGCGGATCGAGCCTGATCAGCGTATCGTCGCGGACGACCGTGTCGATGTGATGGCCCTTCAGCGTGTGCTCCAGGGGCTCGCGCGCGACGTCGACGATCTGCGACGGATGCACCCAGTGCGGTTCGGTCGAAACGGCGCCGGCGTCGATCCGCGCCATGTCGAGAATGTCTTCGAACAGCCGCGTCAATCGTTCGACCTCCGTCAGGACGATGTCGCTTTGCTCCTGGCGATCCGCGTCGCCCAGCCACGACGCCTGCAGGTTGCTGGCCGCGACACGAATCGCGGTCAGCGGCGTGCGCAGATCGTGGCCGAGCGAGGCGAGCAGCGCCGACTTCAACTCCTCGCTCTGACGCGCGAGCTCGGCGGCCTTGCGCTCTTCGAGAAACTGCGTCCGCTCGATGGCGATCGCGACGACGCCGCCGAGCGCGTCGAGCGATCCCGGATCGACCGGTCGTCCGGCGGCCGCGAGCACGCCGATCGGTTTCGTCCCGAGCCGCAGCGGCACGATCCGGACTTCGCGCTCGCCGACGATCATCGTCCGATGTCCGACGTAGGTCCGGTTCCCGGCATCGAACTCGAGCGCCTGCTCCGCGTTCGCCAGCGCGAGCGCAAGCTGGCTGGTTTCGAGCGGAATCGACACCGAGCCGCCTTCGCCGATCTCCCAGGTCTCTCCATGCCGCCGGCACACGGCGACGAACTCGAGATCGAAGCGCCGGGCGATGAAGCGCGCGAGCAGCGGCAGCGCATCGCGGCTCTCCGTCATCAGCAGGACGTCGCGGCTCAAGTCGAAGAGGCGCGCCACCTCGTCGCGTCGCGCCGTCGCTTCGTTGGCGCGCGCGCGCGCAACTGAGGACAGATTGCTCGCAACGAGACTGACGGCGAGGAAGGCGACCAACGCCGCCCAGTTCTCCGGGTCCGCGATGCTGAGCGTGCCGACGGGAGGAAGGAAGAAGAAATTGAGGGACAGCATCGCGGCGAGCGATGCGGCGACGGCGACGAACAGGCGGGATGTCGCCGCCGCGACGAGGACGACGAGCAGAAACGTCATCGCGACGGTGGTCGCATTGGTCACGTGCAGCCATCCGGCGTAGATCGCCGTCACCACGGCGATCGCGCCGAGGGCCGCCGTCAGGTGGATTCCGTCGCGTGTCATGGCGTCAGTGCCGGAGATGGAATGGGACGCTCGTCACGACTGTGTTCGGCTTGAAGAGAAGCGCGCCCTTGATGAGCAGCGGGCGCTGGTTGCCTGCTCATGATACGCGGAAGCGTGGTCGCGGAGGGCGGCGCTGCGCTACTTCTTGCGGCGGCGCACCTGAACGCGGATCGGTGAGCCGACGAACCCGAATTTCTCCCTGAGCTGGTTGACCAGGAATCGCTCGTACGAGAAGTGAAACGACGTCGCCACGTTGGTGAAGAAGACGAACGAAGGCGGCGCCACGCCTATCTGGGCCGCATAGAGGATGCGGACGTGTTTCCGTCCCGGGCTGACCGGGGGATTCGCGGCCGTGATCTGTTCGACCCACTTGTTCAGGACAGGAGTAGGAATTCTCGTTCGGCGCGCGGCGGCGATCGCGTCGATCGTCTCGATCACCTTCGGCGCGCGCTCGCCGGTCAGCGCCGAGATGTGAAGGATCGGCGCGTAATCCAGAAACCGCATCTTGAATCGCAGGTTGTCGTCGAACGTCTTCGCGAAGTTCCGTTCCTGAGTCTTCACGAGATCCCATTTATTCGCGACGATGACGATGCCGCGGCCGGCGCGATCGACTTCGCCGCCAATCGCCGCATCCTGATCGGTCGCCCCCTGATAGGCGTCGATGAGCAGCGCGACGACATCCGCGTCAGCGATCGCTTCCTTCGCCAGCGCGACGCTGACGTACTCGACCTTGCCCGGGCCGGCCTTGCCGCCGCTGCCGACGCGTCCGGGGCGGCGCATGCCCGCGGTGTCCACGATCCGGAATCGGCGGCGATGCCACAACAGCGGAACGTCGATCGCATCGCGCGTCGTGCCCGGCATGTCGCTGACGAGCACGCGCTCTTCGCGCAGCAAGCGGTTGACGAGCGACGACTTCCCGACGTTTGGCCGCCCGACGATCGCGACGCGGGTTTCTTGTGAGGATTCGGGATTGGGGAGTTGGGATTTCTCTTGCGGTTCTTCGCCACGTCGAATCCCGGACCCCGAATCCCGAATCCCGATTCGCTTCACGATCTCATCGAGCAGCTCCGCGACGCCGTCGCCATGCTCAGCGGAGATCTCGATCACCGCGTCGAATCCGAACTCGAAGAAGTCGGTGGCCGAAGCGCGCGCGCGCTTGTCGTCGGTCTTGTTAATGGCGACCAGCACCGGCCGGCCGGTCTGGCGAAGCTCGCTGGCGATGCGCTCGTCGCCCGAGACGAGACCTTCACGCCCGTCCACCAGCATCACCAGGAGATCGGCGCCACGAATCGCCCGCTGTCCCTGCTCGACGACGAGCTCATGCAGCGGATCTTCGCTCGCCCCGAACAGACCGCCCGTATCGAACAAGTCGAACGTCGTCCCACTCCATTCGACCGGGCGGGTCAACGCATCGCGCGTCGTTCCGGCGACCGGCGCGACGATGGCGCGCCGGCTGCCGGTCATCCGGTTGAAAAGCGTGGATTTTCCAACGTTCGGGCGACCGACCAGTACGACAGACCTGCGTTTTGCGGCCATTTTGCGAACTTAACTTAGCCTTAGCCTTGACAGCGTAAGTATCAGAATTTATAGTGTTTACAAGCCTTCAGGAGACTCTAAGCATGATCAAGGTCGACATCGTCAACGAAGTGTCGAAAATCGCCGACATCACCAAGGTCAAGGCCGAGGTGGCCGTCGACGCCGTCTTCGACGCGATGCGGACCTCGATGCAGCGCGGTGAGCGGATCGAGCTGCGCGGATTCGGAGTCTTCCAGGTGAAGCCGCGCAAACGCGGCATCGGCCGCAACCCGCGCACCGGCAAGGAAGTGCGCATCCCGCCTGGCCGGACCATCCGGTTCAAGCCCGGTAAGGATCTCCAGAACATCGGTTAACAGCCGATTCGCGGGTATTCCTTCGAACCTGTTTCCGGGCCGCTCAGTTGTCGCGGCCCCGAGAGTCGACATCGAATGCGTGTTGTGACCAGTATTACCTCAGTGGATACGCTCTCAGTGGATACGCTCCGCTAGTACACTTTCCTTCATTGGAACCCGCGCGAGACGACATCAATCGGTTGACGCCGCCCCCGGCGTGGCAGCCGCGGCCCAAGTTTCAGGACCGCATCTGGCTGCACGTCCTCCTGCTGGTGTTGACCGTGGTGACAACGACCGACATGGGCCGGGCCTACTACGCCGGGTTCGTGGCGGGATTCGGCGGCACCATGCCTGCGATGTCGCCTCTCAGCTTACTCGCGCACGGTTTGTGGTACTCCGGAACTGTGCTCGCGATTCTTGGCTGCCACGAGCTCGGGCACTACCTCGCGTGCCGGTATTATGACGTCGACGCGTCGCTGCCATTTTTCCTGCCGGTCCCATTGTTCCCCAGCGGCACGCTCGGCGCCTTCATCCGGATCCGCGAGCCCATCCCCCAGAAACGAATCCTCTTCGACATCGGAATCGCCGGTCCGATCGCCGGATTTCTGATCGCCGTGCCGGCGCTCTTCGCCGGCATCGCGATGTCGAACATCATCCGTCTCCCGGATCCGCTCCCGCCGGGGACGCTGATGTTCGGCGAGCCGTTGATCTACAAGCTCGCGTCGCGGCTGCTGTGGGGCGCGGTGCCGCCGGGCCATGACTTGAATCTGCACCCGATGGCGTTCGGCGCGTGGTTCGGTTTGCTGGCGACGGCGCTGAATCTGTTTCCGGTCAGTCAGCTGGACGGCGGCCACATCTCCTATTCGGTGCTGGGCCGCAAGTCCTCGTACGTCACGCTGGCGGCGATTGGTGTTGGCGTCTCGCTGAGCTTCTTCGCGCGCAGCTGGATCGTGTGGTCGGTGCTGATGATCGTCATGCTCGGCGTCATCGGCCGGCATCACCCGCCGGTCTTCGACGAAGACACGCCGCTCGATCGGCCGCGCCTGTGGCTGGCGGCGTTCGCGCTGCTGATGTTCATCCTGTGCTTCATGCCAGTCCCGCTGGATTTCGTGCGCTAGACGATCCAACTACAACACCGATAACGGATCGACGTCCACGACGACGCGGCGCTGAAGCTCGGGGCGTGCGGCGAGTGCCGCTTTCAGCGCCTCGCGGATGCGCTTTCGGTTCGTCCCCTTAATCAGCAGCTGTGCGCGGTACTCGCCGCGGAGCCTGCCGATCGGCGCGGGCGCCGGGCCGAGCACGCGCAGCTGGCCATCATCGGCGTCCCTCACCTTTTGCACGACGTCCGCCGCATCGTCCATTGCCGCGGTGAAGGTGCGGGCACGCACGATCGTGTTGACGAGGGAGACGATTGGCGGATATCGCATCGCCTTGCGAAACCGCAGTTCACGTTCGTAGAAGCCGGGATAGTCCTGGCGACAGGCGAGCTGGACGCTGTAGTGCTCCGGAAACAGCGTCTGGATGATGGCCTCGCCGGGTTGGTCGCCGCGGCCCGCTCGACCGGCCACCTGCGTGAGCAGCTGAAAGGTCCGTTCCGATGCGCGGAAGTCCGCGATTCCGAGTCCGACGTCCGCCGACACGACGCCGACCAGCGTCACGCGCGGGAAGTCGTGGCCCTTGGCGATCATCTGTGTGCCGACGAGCACATCGATTTCGCCGGCGCGGAAGCGCGACAGGAGCGATCCGAGCGCGCCCTTCCGCCGTATCGAGTCGCGGTCGAGCCGCGCAACGCGTGCAGCGGGACATGCCTTCTTCACTTCGGCCTCGACGCGCTCGGTGCCGAAACCGGTCTGATCGAGGTACGGACCCGCGCACCTCGGGCAGGCCGCCGGCACGCGCGCCGTGTAGTTGCAGTAGTGGCACCGCGCGCGGCGTGCGTGCCCCTCGCCGTGGATCACCAGCGACACGCTGCAGTTCGGACACTCGAGCGTGCCGGCGCACTGCCGGCAGAAGACGGCGGTCGCATAGCCGCGACGATTGAGAAGGATCAGCGATTGTTCGCGGCGATCGAGACGGGTCTGGATCGCGCCGCGGAGCATGCGGCTCAGAATCACGTCCGGTCCGTCGGCGGCGTACTCCTCGCGCATGTCGATGACGGACACCGACGCCAGCGGTCGATCGAGAACCCGCCGTTCGAGGACAACGCGATCGTACTTGCCGCTCATCGCGTGGTGATAGGTCTCCATCGACGGCGTCGCCGAGCCGAGGACGACGAGCGCGCCGGCCCGCTGTCCGCGGACGATCGCGACGTCGCGGCCGTTGTAGCGGGGAATCTCCTCCTGTTTGTAGGACGCGTCGTGCTCTTCGTCGACAACGATCAGTCCGACGCAATCGAGCGGTGCAAAGACGGCCGAGCGGGTGCCGACGACGACGTCCACGTCGCCGCGGCGGATGCGCTGCCACTGATCGTGGCGTTCGCCGTCGGAGAGTCCGCTGTGCTGGATCGCGACGCGGTCGCCGAACGCGTCGCGGACGAGGGTCGCGAGCGCGGGCGTCAGCGCGATCTCGGGCACGAGCATCAGCACCCGTCGTCCCGCATCACGGACGGCCGCGGTCAGGCGGAGATAGATCTCAGTCTTCCCGCTGCCAGTCACGCCGTGCAGCAGCGCGACGCGAAACTCTTTGCGGTCGGCGACGGCGCGCAACCGCTCGAACGCCGCCGTCTGCTCGCCCGTCAATTGTCTCCACTTATCTCGAGCGTCACACGAGTGAGGACTGGAGTGGGGAGTCGAGTGGGAACCGGAGTGAGGCGCTTCAGACGCCTCGAACGGGTCGCGGTCGAGGCGGTCGCGGCGGACGCTGACGTAGCCGTGCTTGGCGAGGCGGGCCAGCGTGTCCGCACCGATTCCGCGGGATACGAGCATCGGAGTGGCGATCCCGGTCGGCGTGCCCGCGAGCAGTTCAAGGGCGTCGCATTGTTTCGCGGTCAACGCTCGTCCTTCGACAGGCTCGGGACGAGCGCTGTTTCTCTCCGCTCGTGGTGAGCTGATCGAACCACGAGCGCCGAGCGCCTCGAGGCCGGCGGCGGTGATCGCGGCGACGCGCATGGTCTTGTGCGCGTCCGCCCGCATGCCGCGCGCCATCGGTGGCAGCAGCGCCGGGATCGTATCGCCCACGCCGGCGGCGTAGTACTCCGCAGTCCACTGCGCGAGCGCGACGACTTCAGGTGGCACGAACGCCTCGTTGTCGAGAACCTGCCGCACCGGTTTGATTTCGGCACCGAGCGGCGCCGTCCCCGCCGGACCCACCTCGATGACGATGCCGGTCACCACCCGCGAGCCGAGCGGGACGACGACGCGCGAGCCGACAACCGGAGACGAGACCTCAGGCGGAACGGAATACGTCAGGAGATCGAGGTTGGGAACAGGGACGGCGACGCTGATCAGCAACGTTGAGCGCCGAAGAGTCCTACGTCTCCGCGAGGAGTTTCTTGACGAGCTTCATGTCTTCCCACACCTCGCGCTTCGATGCCGGATTACGCAGGAGGAAGGCGGGATGGAAGGTCGGGATCAGCTTCGCGCCGCGGTAGTTGTAGACGCGGCCGCGCAGGCGCGAGATCGGATCGAGCGTCCGCAGCAGCGTCTGCGCCCCGAACTTGCCGAGCGCGACGATGACCTTCGGCTTGATGATGTCGATCTGCTTGAAGAGGAACGGCTCGCACGTCTCGACTTCATCCTGCTCGGGGTTCCGGTTGCCGGGCGGCCGGCACTTGATCACGTTCGCGATGTAGACGTCTTCGCGCTGCAGCCCGATCGCCTCGATGATTTTCGTCAGCAGCTGCCCGGCGCGGCCGACGAACGGAATGCCTTGAATGTCCTCGTCGGCGCCGGGCGCTTCGCCGACGAACATGAGATCGGCGTCGGGATTGCCAACGCCGAAGACGATCTGCTTCCGGCCGAGCGCGTGCAGCTTGCAGCGCGTGCAGTCGCCGATCTCGGTGCGCACCGCGACGAGCGCATCCGCCGAGCTCTTGAAGAACGTCGCGGGCTCGTGGTTCGACGGGCTCACCACGAGCGGAGTTTGAGCATCTCGCTCGTCCTGAGCCTGTCGAAGGACGAGCGCGTCCGCACGGTTGCGCCACGCGGGATCGCGGCTCACGCCCGCGACGCCGAGCTCAGCCGCGAACTGGAGATGCGCTTTCAGCTGATCGCGATCCACTGAGGAGGCGCTCGACGCGATTGAGGATTTCGCCGGCGACGCTCGCCTTCGACTGCAGCGGCAGCGACTCGGCGCCGTCGGCGGTCACGATCGTCACCGCATTGGTGTCGACGTCGAATCCGGCGTCGGTTCGCGCGACGTCGTTGGCGACGATGAGATCGACGTGCTTCTTCGCGCGCTTTTCGATCGCGCGCGCGACGACGTCCTGCGTTTCGGCCGCGAACCCGATGAGCGCCGGCCCGCGCCCCGACGCCAGCCGCCGATGGCCCAAATCGCCGAGGATGTCCGGTGTCTTGTGCAGGATCATCGTCAGCGTCTCGGCGCCCTTCGGCACCTTCTGCGGCGCCCGCTCCGGCATGTAATCGGCAACCGCCGCGGCCATGATGACGACGTGCATGTCGCTGGCGCGCGACATCACCGCCTGATGCATCTCGGTCGCCGTGCGTACACGCACGACCTCGCGCACCGACGGCGGCTCCAGATCGGTTGGCCCGACGACGAGCGTCACCTCGCTGCCGCGGTGCGCCGCCTCTGCCGCCAGCGCGAACCCCATCTTGCCGCTCGATCGGTTGCCGATGAAACGCACCGGATCGAAGTCTTCGTAGGTCGGCCCGGCCGTGACCAGGACACGTTGGCCGCGCAACAGGCTTGCCGGCCTCAGAATCTCTTCAGCCGCCGCGACCACTTCGTCGGGTTCCGCCAGCCGGCCTTTGCCGATCCATCCGCACGCCAGATACCCCTCGCCCGGCTCGACGAACCGCACGCCGCGCGACACAAGCGTATCGAGGTTCTTCCGCACCGCCGGATGCGCGAACATCTGCGAGTTCATCGCCGGCGCGATCAGCACTGGAGCGCGCGTGGCCGTGTACAGCGTCGAGAGAAAGTCGTCGGCGATTCCGTTGGCGAGCTTCCCGATGATGTTGGCGGTGGCCGGTGCAACGAGCAGCAGATTGATCGTCGACGCCAGGGCGATGTGCTCGATGTCGGCGTTCATGCCCTCCGCGAACTGATCGGTGATCACCGGACGGCGGGTGATCGCCTCGAAGGTGATCGGTCCGACGAACCGTGTCGCCGAATGCGTCATCACGGCCACGACCTCGTGGCCGAGCTTCTGCAGGCCGCGCGCGACTTCGACCGCCTTGTAGGCGCCAATGCCGCCAGTGACCCCCAACGCGACCAGCGCCATGGCTATTCTTTTGGCGGAAGCGCGGGTTCGATCTTCTCGACCTGCTTGGTGATGACTTCGTGCTGCGCGATCGTCGTCTTCTTGTGCTCCCCGGTGTTCACGCGCGGGATCGATCCCGCCAGCAACTGGCGCGCGCGGGCGCCGGCGGTGACGACGAACTCGAACGAGTTGGATAGTTTGCTTCGATCAATCATGCTTTACGTTCCGGCGGGGCCCCACCCCCGCCGCCTGTCGCTCGCCCTTGGCTCGCGACGGTGGTTAGAAACGACTGGCCACTTGGGGAGCGGCTCAGCGAAAGGTCTTCACGATATCTTCGGCATTCGACCGCATGCGATTCAGCCGCGCGCGCTCGCCGATGACGATACTGCGTAACCGATCGACGGCCGCCGTCAGCTCGTCGTTGATGACGACGAACTCGTAGTCCGCGAAGGAGGCGACCTCTTCCTTCGCGACCTGGAGGCGGCGCTGAATCGCCGCCTCGCTGTCTTTGCTGCGTCCGCGCAGCCGCTGCTCCAGGACCTCCATCGTCGGTGGCATCACGAAGATCGCCGTCGTCTCGATCCCCCGGCTGCGGACTTTCCTGGCGCCCTGGACGTCGATGACCAGCACGACGTCGGTTCCGGCGGCGAGCAGGCGTTCTGTGTCGGCGGCGCGCGTCCCGTACAAGTTCCCGAAGACTTCCGCCCATTCGAGAAACTCGCCGCCCGCAATCATCGCCTCGAACCGATCGCGCGATACGAAATTATAGTCCACCCCGTCGGTCTCGCCCTTGCGGGTAGGGCGCGACGTATACGAGCGTGACATTCTGAGATGAGGCGTCTGTTCGACGAGCCGTTCGACCAGCGTCGTCTTGCCGGCGCCGGACGGCGCCGAGACGATGAAAAGGAGCCCGCGCGCGGGGCGACCGGCAGGGCTTTCACTCGACATTCTGGACCTGCTCGCGCATCTTCTCCAGTTCCGCCTTGGCGGCGATGACCAGCTCCGAGACGTGCAGGCCGTCCGCCTTCGAGCCGATCGTGTTGATCTCGCGGTTCATCTCCTGGAGCAGGAAATCGAGCTTCCGTCCGCACGGCTCCGCACTGTCGGAGAGCGACGACCAGTGCGCGACGTGCGCGCGGAACCGCGCCACCTCTTCGCTGATGTCGGATCTGGCGGCCATCCGCACGATCTCCTGCGCGACCGCCGTCTCGTCGGCCTGCAGGTCGCTCCTCAGTTCCCGGACACGGCCGGCGATCCGCTCTTCCATCGCCGCGCGGCCCTCGTCGGCGGCGCCGGCGATGCGCTCGACGAGATCCGCGACGAAGCTGCGCCGCTGATCCAAATCGACGCGCAGGTGCTGCCCTTCGAGGGCGCGCATCGCGTCGAGATCGGTGAGGCCCTGCGACACCGCCTCACGCGCTTGTCCCGCCAGCGCGCCCTGCAGCGAGTCGTCATCGGACGGCTGTCGATCGCGGATCGAGAGCGCCTGCGGAAACCGCAACAGGTCGCCGGGTGTGAGCGCGCCGGCGACCAGGCCCATCTCTCGCGCGCGATCGAGCGCCGCCGCGACGGCCTGGGCGAACTCGGCGTTGAACTCCACCTCGACGCCGGGCATCTGCCGGAGTTGCAGCGACAGACTCAGCTCGACGCGTCCGCGCGCCACCCGTTTGCCGATCAGGGTGCGCACATCCGCCTCGACGACCGCCAGCGACTGCGGGATGCGAAGCTGAAGGTCGAGATAGCGGTGATTCAACGACTTGATCGTCACCGTCATCGTCGCGCGCTCGTCCTCGCGTGTTACCGACGCAAAGCCGGTCATCGATTTGATCATGATCGCCCTGGCGGGCCTGAAAGGCCCGCCCTACGAGTGTGGCCGTTCTCGCCCGCCGTCACGAGGGCACCATTCGCCGTTCCGCTTTCCTTCCTTCCAGCAACTGCTGCTGATACAACGCGGCGTAGACGCCATCCGGGCGTGCGACCAGGTCGTCGTGGCGGCCGACTTCGGCGATCCCTCCGTGCTCGAGGACGACGATCGCGTCGGCGCGGCGAATCGTCGACAGACGGTGCGCGATCACGAACGACGTCCGGTTCAACATCAGGTTCGCCAGCGCTTCCTGCACGACCCGCTCGGACTCGGCGTCGAGCGCCGAGGTCGCTTCGTCGAGGACGAGAATCGGCGCGTTCTTCAAGAGCGCCCGCGCAATCGCGAGCCGCTGGCGCTGTCCGCCCGACAGCCGCTGGCCGCGCTCGCCGATCATCGTGTCGTAGCCCTTGGGCAGCGCGGCGATGAATTCGTGCGCGTTGGCCGCCCGCGCGGCCGCTTCAATCTCCTCGCCGGTGGCTCGCGGCGATCCGTACGCCACGTTGCTCGCGATGCTGTCGTCGAAGAGCACGGTGTCCTGCGTGACGATGCCAATCTGCCCTCGCAGCGACGCGAGCGTGACGTGGCGGATGTCGACGCCGTCGATGAAGATCGCGCCTGCGCTGACGTCATAGAATCGCGGCAGCAGGTTCACGAGCGTCGTCTTGCCGGCGCCGCTCCGCCCGACGATCGCGATCATCTGACCGGCGCTCACCGTGAACGAGACGCCGCGAACGATCCGGCCCGGTCCCTCGTCATAGCCGAAACCGACCTCGCGGAACTCGATCCGATCGCGGAACGGCTCGAGCACCGCCGCGTCCGGCAGTTCCTTGACTTCGGTGTGCGTGTCCAGCATCTCGAAGATGCGTTCGGACGCGGCAATCGCCTGCTGAAGGTTCGCGTTGACGCGACTGAGTTTCTTGGCCGGTCCGTACATCAGAAACAGCGTGCCGATGAACAGGGCGAACTGACCGGGCGTCAACCGGCTCGATGCGATCTGCCGGCTGCCGTAGACGATGGCCGCGGCCATGCCGATGCCGCCGATCAATTCCATCAGCGGCGGCAGGCTCGACAGCGCCGCCGTCACTTTCATGTTGGTGCGGAACAGGCTGTAGCCGGCGCGCTTGAACTTCTCGGTTTCGTGCCCTTCAGTGCCGAACGCCTTGACGATGCGGTGACCGGTGAACGCCTCGGCGCTCAGATGGGAGAGATGCTCGAGCGCCTCCTGACTGCGGCGCGTCGTGCGCCGCACGCGCTGTCCGAGGCGGATCAGCGGGTAGACGATCAGCGGCGCGCCGGTGAGGCAGACGATCGTCAGCCGCGCATCGTAGTACATCAGCAGCGCCGCATATCCCACGAGCGCGAGCGATTCGCGCGCGAGATCGCCCGCGGTCTCCGAGACCGCCTGTTGCACCTGGCCGACATCGTTGTTGATGCGGGAGAGCAGCCGTCCCGTGGCACCGTGCGCGAAAAAACCGGCCGACTGCGCGAGAATGTGCCGGAAGAGCGCGTTCCGCAGGTCCATCACCACCCGTTGCCCGACGTCCGCCATCAAGTACGACGAGACGTACGATCCGATCCCCTTCATCAGGTAGACCCCGACAATCGCCCAGGCGATGAAGGTCACGGCCTGCTGCTTCGGCAGCACGCTGTCGAAAATCGGCTTGATGAGGTATGCGAGCCCGGCCGACCCGATGGCGTACACCGTCATGCCGACGACCGCCCACGCGAGACGCGTGCGGTATGGCGTCGCGTACGAGAACAACCGGCGCAGAGTGGTGTGCTGCGCCATCAGTCGCCGTAGCCTTGTGGATGGGTGCGGTGCCAGTCCCACGCCGTGCGGACGATGACGTCGAGCTCGGCGTAGCGCGGCGTCCAGTGCAGCTCGGCGCGCGCCTTCTGCGGCGACGCGTAGAGCACGGCGGGATCGCCGGGCCGCCGCGGGGCAAGCGTCCACGGCACGGCGCGTCCGGTCACGCGCTCGACGGTATCGATGACCTCGCGCACTGAATGCGGATGTCCGGTGCCGAGATTGTACGCGCTCGACCGTCCCGTTTCGATCATCGCGGACAGCGCCTGCACGTGGGCGTCGGCGAGATCGGTGACGTGAATGTAGTCTCGCAGACAGGTGCCGTCGGGCGTCGGGTAGTCGTCGCCGAAGACGCGTAGTCCCGGCCCGCCGGTCGCCGCATCGATGGCGCGCGGGATCAGGTGAATCTCCGGCGAGTGGTCTTCGCCGATCGCGCCCTCGGGATCGGCGCCGGCGGCGTTGAAATAGCGCAGCGCGGTCGCGTGGATGCCGTAGGCCCGCTCGAAGTGCGGCAGCGCGCGCTCCACCGCCAGCTTGGTCTCGCCGTAGCTGTTGATCGGCATCTGCGGGTGCGTTTCGACGATCGGCGTTTCGATCGGTTCGCCGTAGGTGGCGCAGGTCGAGGAGAACACGAAATACTGCACCGACTCGGCGGCCATCGCCTCGAGCACGCTCACCGCTCCGGTCACATTGTTCCGGTAGTAGCGCGCCGGCTCGCGGACCGATTCGCCGACGTCGAGCAGCGCCGCAAAATGCATCACCGCGAAGACATCGTGCGTCCGCAGCGCGTCGCGAACCGCCGCTACGTCGGTGATGTCCCCCTCCACGAAATCGCCGAAGGCCGCGGCGGCGCGGTGGCCGGCGGCCAGATTGTCGTAGACGACGACGCTGTAGCCGGCTTGACGCAAGGCTTTGGCCGCGTGACTCCCGATATAGCCGGCGCCGCCGGTCACGAGCACGGCGCGACCGCTGCCGCTAGCGTCCAATGGAGAAGTAGGTGAAGCCGAGCGCGCGCATCTGCTCGGGCGAATAGATGTTGCGGCCGTCGAACACGATCGGCGCGCGCAAAAGCGATCGCATCTTCGCGAAATCGGGCTCGCGGAACTCGTTCCACTCGGTCACGATCGCCAGCGCATCGGCGCCCGACAACGCATCGTAGCTTTTCTCGCACAAGGCGATGCGGCCGTCGAACAGCCGCTTCGCCACCGGTCCGGCCGCCGGATCGTAGGCGCGCACCGACGCGCCGCGCTGGAGCAGCGTCTCGATGATCGGGATTGCGGGCGCCTCGCGCATGTCGTCGGTGCGCGGCTTGAACGCCAGGCCCCACAGCGCGATCGTCTTGCCGCGCAGATCCGTGAAATGACGCTCCATCTTCTCGACCAGCCGCTGCTTCTGCTTCTCGTTGGCGGCCCCGACGGCGCTGAGGATGCCGAAGTCGTAGCCGTGGTCCTGCGCCGACTTGAGCAGCGCCTTGACGTCCTTCGGAAAACAGCTGCCGCCGTAGCCGACGCCGGGAAAGAGAAACGACGTCCCGATGCGGCGATCGGCGCCCATCGCCCTCCGCACTTGATCGACATCGGCGCCGACCAGCTCGCAGATGTTGGCGATCTCGTTCATGAACGAGATGCGCGTCGCCAGAATCGAGTTCGCCGCGTACTTGCACAGCTCGGCGCTCGCCGTGCTCATGATCAGAATCGGCGCGCCGGTTCGCGTGAATGGTCCGTACAAATCCTTCATCACGCCGGCGGCGCGCTCGTCCTTGTCTTCGATACCGATGACGACACGATCGGGCTTCATGAAGTCCTCGATCGCCGCGCCCTGCTTCAGGAATTCCGGATTGCTGACGACGCTGAAGGGCTCGCTCGTTTCCCGAGCGATCGCCTCGCGGACGTTGCGCGCCGTGCCCACCGGCACCGTGCTTTTGTCGACGACCACGGTGTACTTGTTCATCGCGCGTCCGATCTCGCGCGCGACGCCGAGCACGTGACTCAAATCGGCGGAGCCGTCCTCGCCCTGCGGTGTGCCGACGGCAATGAACACGATTTCCGACGCGCGCACCGCTGACGGCAGCTCGGTGGTGAAGCGCAGTCGTTCTTCGTGGCTGTTGTGGCGGACCATTTCCTGAAGGCCCGGCTCGTAGATCGGCATGCCCCCGGCCTTCAGGGTGTCAATCTTCGCCTCGTCCTTGTCGACGCAGACGACGTCGTTGCCGTTCTCGGCGAGGCACGCGCCAAGCACGAGGCCGACGTACCCGGTTCCGACGACGGCAATTTTCATGTTCCAATAAGATACTGAGTCCGAAAGACTTCAACAAGTGCGGGTCCTGATTGATTACCGCCCCGCGCTGCGCGAGCGCAGTGGCGTCGGCGAGTACACGCATCAGCTCGTGGGCGCGCTGCTGCGCACGTTTCCGCGCACGGCGACCGATCGGCTGCTCGATCTCGCGCTGTTTTCGAGCTCGTGGAAGGATCGCCTGCCACCGCCCGCCGATGTCCACGGCGCCCGCCGCATCGATCGCCGCGTCCCGGTCAGCGTGCTCAACTTCGCGTGGCACCGGCTGCGATGGCCGCCCGCGGAGATGCTCGCCGGAGGCGACTTCGACGTCACCCATTCGCTGCATCCGCTCCTGATGCCGACACGCCGCGCCGCACAGGTGATGACGATCCACGATTTGGACTTCCTGACGCACCCCGAACGCACCCGCGCCGAGATCCGTCGCGACTACCCGTCGCTCGTCCACGATCACGCCCGCCGCGCCGATCGGATCGTCGTCGTCTCGCGCTTCACTGCAGCGGAGGTGCACAAGCAGCTCGGCGTCGCCAGCGACCGCATCGCGTTGTGTCCGCCGGGTGCGCCCGACTGGACGCCGCGCAGCGATCCGCCGACGAGCGGCTACGTCTTGTTCTTCGGCACCCTGGAGACGAGAAAGAACGTCGGCGGGCTGCTGGATGCGTACGAGCAATTGTTGAGTCCGGCCAGGGCCGGTTACTCGCGCCGCTTGAGCGATCGGCGGACGCGCATCCCCGATCTCGTGCTCGCCGGGCGCGCGACCGAGGCCGCGTTGCCGTGGCTCGATCGCATTTCGCGCCCACCGTTCGCCGATCGCGTCCGGCACATCGGCTACGTGCAGCCCGAAAACCGCCGCACCCTCTACGAAGGGGCGCGGCTGCTCGTCCAGCCGTCGTTCGAAGAGGGCTTCGGCATTCCGGTCCTCGAGGCGATGACGCTCGGCCTCCCGGTGGTCGCGAGCAACCGCGGCGCACTGCCGGAAGTCCTCGGCGATGCCGGGCTGCTCGTCGATCCGGAGGACGCGTCGGCAATGGCCAACGCCATCGCGCGGATGATCGAAGACGAGGCGTTCGCCGCGGACTGCTCGGCGAAGGGGATCCTGCGCTCGCGGCAGTTCACCTGGGAACTCACCGCGCGGCGCACGTTCGACGCGTATCAACAGGCCATCGATGCGCATCGGCATTGACGCCCGCGAGCTGTCCGGCCGCGTCACCGGCGTTGGACGGTATCTCGCCGGACTGATCCGCGAATGGAGCCGCGACGAGCGCGCGCGGACGCACGAGTTCGTGTTGTACGCGCCGGAGTCGCCGGCGGTGTCGCTCGATACGCGGCGTTTCCCGACACGCGTCGTGCCCGGCACCGGCGGTACGTGGTGGGAACAGATGCAGGTACCGGGCGTCGTCGCCGCCGATCACCTCGACGTCTTTTTTGCACCCGCCTACACGGCGCCGCTCCGCCTCGACGTGCCAACGGTCGTCACCATCCACGACGTTTCGTACGTCGCGCACCCGGAATGGTTTCGGCTGCGCGAGGGGGCGCGGCGCCGCTGGCTGACCCGCGCCACGGCTGCGCGGGCGCGCATCATCGTCACGGTGTCCGAGTTCTCGAAGCAGGAAATCGTCGAGCGCCTCGGCGTCAGCGACGCGAAAGTGCGCGTCGTGCCGCAAGGCATCGACGTCGCGGCGGGCGTTCTCGGGCGCCGACGTCAGCCGAGCGACGGCGAGGTCGATCCGCGCCTGTTGTACGTGGGATCGATCTTCAATCGCCGGCGCGTGCCCGATCTGATTCGTGCCGTGGCCGCTCTCGCGCGGCGGCGGCCGCGCATCTCGCTCGATCTCGTCGGCGACAACCGGACGTTTCCGCTGCAGGACATCGACCGAGCGATCGACAACCATGCGATGACGGGCCGTGTCCGCTGGCATCGTTATGCCACCGACGACGCGCTGCGCGACTTGTGGGCCGGCGCTCGCGCATTCGCGTTTCTGTCGGAGTACGAGGGACTTGGGATGACGCCGCTCGAGGCGCTCGCGGTCGGTCTGCCACCGGTCGTCCTCGATACACCGACGGCGCGCGAAAGCCTCGAGGACGCCGCGTTGTACGTGCCGATCAACGCCGACGTCCCGGCGATCGCGCTGGCGCTCGAGGCGGCGCTGTTCGACGAACGCGCGCGCGCGCGCGTCCTCGAGGCGGCGCCGGCGGCGCTCGCCAAGTACGAGTGGCCGCGGGCCGCGCGCGAAACATTGGCGCTGCTGGAGCGCGCGTGATCGACGTCTCGATCATCATCGTCAGCTACAACGCACGGGTCGATCTGGAGCGCTGCCTCGAGTCGCTGCGCGCGTCGCCGCCGTCCGCCAGTCACGAGATCATCGTCGTCGACAATCAGTCCAGTGACGGCAGCGTGGAAGCGGCGGCGAAGTGGCCACGCGTGCGGGTCATCGAGACGGGGGCGAATATCGGGTTCGCGCGCGCGACCAACGTCGGCATCCGCGCGAGCGGCGGTGCGAACCTCCTGCTGCTGAACAGCGACACCGTTGTCCCTCCCGGTGCGATCGATCGCCTGCTTGCGGAGCTCGCCCGCGACCCCGACGTCGCCGTCGTCGGTCCGCGTCTCATCGACGCGGCCGGCCGGGCAGAGCTCTCGTACGGCCGGATGATCGGGCCGTTCAACGAGCTGCGGCAGAAGATGCGATCGCGCCGTCCCGCGCTCGTCGAACGGCTGACCCGCCGGCGCCACTCTCCCGACTGGGTCAGCGGTGCGTGCCTGCTCGTGAGACGGGTGGACGCTGATTCAGTCGGACTGCTCGACGAACGTTTCTTCATGTACACGGAGGATGTCGACTTCTGCGCTGCCATCAGGCGTCGCGGCCGCCGGATTGTCTTCACGCCTGACGTCGAGGTCGTCCATCTCCGCGGCCGATCGGTGGCCGCGGTGCCGGCGGCGACTGCAGCCGCCTATCGCCGCAGTCAGATCGCGTTCTACGAAAAGCACCGCCCAGGGTGGGCTCCGCTGTTGAAGCTGTATCTGAAACTTCGAGGGCAGGGCTGAAGGCGAGCGCGACCGAGACGTCGCGCCGAACGCAGGACTGTGTGTTCCGGTAGCGCAGCCCTTCAGGGCTACTGTTGGCGGTGTCATTACGTGCACTGAAGAGCTGGTGCACATCTGCCGATATGCAGTTCTGGGTCTTCATTTCAGTTCTGAACCTTCCCTGCCCAGGCAGGACTTTTTTACATGAGCGAATCGTCCTCAGGCGAGAACAACGTCGGCGGAACCGTGCTCGCGATCGTCCTGGCGTTCGTCGCGATCGGCGGCGCCGCGTATTGGATGAACAGCCGGCGCGACGGAGCCGTGGACTCTGACGTCGTCGTCCCGGTCAGCAACGATCCGCACCATCACAAGACGTCGCCGCCGGCAGGCGCTTCGCGTCCGGAAGAGGCGGCAGCACCGTCGACCGAGCCGCCGGCATCACCCGAGGTTTCCGCTCCGGCGCCAGGCGCGGCGCCGATCACCGTGATGCCCGTAGCGACGCCGATCGCAGCAGCATCGGCAGTGCCCACGCCAACCGGATCGCTGGAAGACGTCATCGCAAGTACGCTGCCCGCCGTCGTCCGCGTCGAGACAAGCACTGGATCCGGATCCGGGTTCTTCATCAGGCCCGACACGATCCTCACCAACGTGCACGTCGTCGAGACCAATCTGCTCGTGACCATTCGTCGTCAGGACGGCAAGACGCAGCAGGCGCGCGTCGACACGACGGCGCCGGAGCTCGATATCGCGGTGCTGCGGATCTCGGGCGCGGAGGCCGGTCAGCAGACGCTGCGGCTCGGATCCGCGTCGCAGACCCGCGCCGGGATGGAGGTCGTCGCGCTCGGTTCACCGCTCGGTCTGCAGAACACCGTCACGCGCGGGATCGTGAGCGCGGTGAGAACCGTCGGCGCACTCACGCTCGTGCAGACTGACGCCGCGATCAACCCCGGCAACAGCGGTGGACCGCTGATGACACGCAATGGCGACGTGATCGGGATCACGACGATGAGCGTGCGACCCTCGTCTGGGCAAGGGCTGTCGTTTGCCGTCGGAATCGAGCACGCCGAGGCGCTGCTCGCCGGCCATCGGCCGGCGAACGCGACCGGTACGCCGATCACGACGCTGAGTCAGGCGATGAACACGTCCGCGTCGTCGGAAGGCGAGACGCGACGCGCGCAGGGCACGCAGGCCTACGAGCAGACCATCCAGGCGATTGCACGAAAGGCCGACCAGCTCGACGGCCATTGGACGACGTTCAAGCGGTCGTGCTACGAAGGCCGCGTCGTCGGCGGCTTTGACCGCGAGTGGTTCGCGCTGTGGGAACCGCGCGCGATGCCCGGACTCGTCGCGCCGACCTGCAGCGCGATCTTCAACGACGTCCGGCGCGTCGCCGAGGACATCCGATCGTCGGTCGTCGCCGCCGAGGAAGCGGCGCGGCAGGCCGACGTCTATCCGGGCAGGCGCCGCGACGTGCTTCGCTCGAACCGCCTCGATTACGCGGGGTGGACGCGGTAAGCCCATCCGCCCGTCGCGCCTTGATATCATGCACACCCGGTGCGCATAGGCATCGACGCGCGAAAGCTTCACGACTTCGGCATCGGGACGTACATCCGAAATCTGCTGCGACAGCTCGCGCGGCTCGATCGTGAGACCGAGTTCGTGGTCTTCTGCCGCCGCGATGATTGTGAGGCCCTGGCATCTCTTGGCGAGAACTTCCGGCCGGTGACCGAGCGGGCCGCCAATTACTCGGTCGCGGAGCAGGTCTCGATCCCGCTCGCCGTCCGCCGCGAAGGCGTGACGCTCTTCCACGCGCCGCATTACGTGTTGCCGCCGCTCGTGCGCTGCCGATCGGTGGTCACGATCCACGACTGCATCCACTTGATGTTTCCGCAGTACCTGCCCGGCCGCCTCGCGCTGCAGTACGCGCGCACGTCGATTACGCTCGCCACGCGCCGCGCCACACGCGTGATCACCGTTTCGGAAAGCTCGAAGCGCGACATCCTGCGCTTCGTCGACGCGCCTGCCGACAAGATCGACGTCATCTACAACGCCTACGATGAACGGTTCACCGTCGAGCCGCGCGAGGAAGACGTGGTGCGCGTCCGCGAGCGCTACCAGTTGCACGACGAGTTCGTGCTCTACGCCGGCAACGTCAAGCCGCACAAGAACCTGGGCCGGTTGATCGATGCGTTCGATCTGGTTCGCCAGCGCGGACTGGGTCACCTCAAGCTCGTGATCATCGGCGACGACGTCTCCAAGTACACCGCGCTGCGGCGAGCCGTCCACCAGCATCAGCTCCACAAGTTCGTCCGCTTCCTCGGCTATCTCCCGGAAGAAACGCTGGCGGTGATGTACCGGCTCGCCGGCGTCTTCGTGTTTCCGTCGCTGTACGAAGGATTCGGTCTGCCGCCGCTCGAAGCGATGGCGAGCGGGACGCCGGTCGTCACGTCGAACGTGTCGTCGCTGCCCGAGGTCGCCGGCGACGCGGCAGTCCTCGTCGATCCGTACGACGCGCAGGCGATTGCCGACGGCATCTATCAGGTACTGACCGACGAGAGGCTGCGGCGCGACCTCCGCAAGAAGGGCGTCGCGCGCGCGGGGATGTTCTCGTGGGAGACATCGGTGCGCCGCGTCCACAAGATCTACATGCAGGCCGCCAACCAATGAAGGTCGCCTTGGTTCACGACTGGCTGACCGGCATGCGCGGCGGCGAGCGTGTCCTCGAGGTGTTGTGCGAGCGCTATCCGGACGCCGAACTGTTCACCCTGCTCCACATCCGCGGATCGGTGACCGGCGTGATCGAAGGGCGGCGGATTCACACGTCGCCGCTGCAGTACCTCCCCAACATCCGCCGCTACTACCGCGAATGTCTGCCGCTCTTTCCTGTACTCATCGAGCAGTTCGATCTCGATCGGTTCGATCTCGTGATCAGCAGCAGCCACTGCGTCGCCAAATCGGTCCTGACGCGATCCGACGCGGTTCACCTGTGCTACTGCCATACGCCGATGCGCTACGCGTGGGATCAGTTCGGCGCGTACTTCGGAGCGGATCGGATTGGACGCGTGCCGAGCCGGATCATGCGATCGATCATGGCTCGACTGGCGCGCTGGGATCGCGCCACCGCCGATCGCGTCGACCGCTATGTCACGAACTCCGAGCATGTTGCCGGCCGGATCCGGACGTACTATAATCGCGACGCGATCGTGATTTATCCGCCTGTCGACACCGAGTTTTTTTATCCCGACGCGGTGGTGCCCGAGCGATACGCACTGGTGGTTTCGGCGCTCGTCCCGTATAAGCGAATCGATATCGCGATCGACGCGTGCCGCCGAGCTCGGCTGCCGCTGAAGATCGTCGGCACCGGACCCGATCGCACGCGTCTCGAGCGAGCGGCCGCGAACAGGTCAGGCCACGCCGGCAATCCCGTCGAATTTCTCGGCCGCGTGCCCGACGAACAGCTTCGCGATCTCTATCGGCGAGCGCAGCTGACGTTGATGACTGGAGAGGAGGATTTCGGCATCGCGCCCGTCGAATCACAGGCGTGCGGACGTCCAGTCATCGCGCTCGCGCGAGGCGGCGCGCTCGAAACGGTCATCCCTGACGAGACCGGCGTGCTCGTCGACGAGCTCACCGGCGCCGCGTTTGCCGACGCCATCGCGCACGCGCTCGATCGGCGCTTCGACCCGGCGGCGATCCGGCGCCATGCCGAACGATTTGGCCGTCAGCGCTTCAGCGAGAGTATCGGCGCCGTGATCAACGAGACCGCCGCATGCTGAACCGCTACAACCGGCTGCTCGTGACGGTCCACGTGCTGTCGGATGCG
>Ga0075435_100000549_pt1 | contig 23038 bp, 25 predicted proteins | sample RhiMethybrSRZTD4_FD_75302 | JGI IMG/M metagenome (GOLD analysis project Ga0075435, IMG submission 75302) | Populus rhizosphere microbial communities from Tennessee, USA - Rhizosphere MetaG P. TD hybrid SRZTD4 | ecosystem: Host-associated > Plants > Roots > Rhizosphere > Soil | place: USA...
CGTTTTTGCGAGGCAAAAAAGAGGCTTCAACCAGCTGCCGTACCGGATGATCGTGCCGCAGAAGATCGACAATCTTTTCGTCGCCGGCCGCTGCGCCTCGATGACGCACGGCGGCCAGTCCGCGGCGCGCGTGAGCGGCCCGTGCTTCGTCATGGGCCAGGCCGCGGGCACCGCGGCGGCCCTCGCGCTTCAGGCGAACGTGGCGCCGCGGCGGCTCGAAGTCGGCAGGCTGCAGCAGGCGTTGGAACGCGACGGCGCCTACCTCGGCCGCGAGTTGGCGGCCATGCACACGTAGTCGGTTTTTTTCCGGAGGACCCTTTTCGGGAGGAGAAAATGGACGAGCAGCTGCAATCCCTGGATCAAATCACCACCACTGCCATCGACCTCGCGGTCAAGTTCGCGCCGAAGGCGCTGGTCGCGGTCCTCATCCTGGCCGCCGGGTTCTACGCCGGGCGCTGGGCGGGCCGCGGGCTGACGCGTGCGCTCGCGCGCGTGCAGCTCGAGCCGCCAGTGCGCGCGCTGCTCGCCCGCGTCACCGAAGTGATGGTGCTCGGCCTATTCGCGATCATGGCGCTGCAGAACCTGGGCGTGGAGCTGCTACCGCTCATCGCCGGCCTGGGAATCGCCGGCGCGGGCGTGGCGCTCGCCATGCAGGGCGTCCTCGGCAACATCGTAGCGGGACTGACGATCATGATCACGCGGCCCTTTAAAGTCGGCGACTTCATCTCGGTCGCGGGCGAGCAGGGCGCGGTCGAGGACATCAGTCTCTTCAGTACCACCCTCGGACACGCCGACCAGTCGAAGGTCGTGATCCCGAACCGCAAGATCGTCGGCGAGATCCTGCACAACTACCACGCCGTCCGGCAGCTCGGCATCGAGGTCGGCGTGTCCTACAAGACCGACATCGTCACCGCGGTGCAGACGATCCGCGAGATCCTCCGCGCCAATCCGCGCGTGCTGAAGGACCCCGACCCGGTGGTCGGCATCGCCAGGCTGCGCGACTCCTGCGTGGTGCTCGCCGTGGCGCCCTGGGTGCAGGCCGGCGACTACGGTCCGGCGGGCGCGGAGATCAACCAGGCGATCCTCGAAGCCTTCCGCGCGCGCGACATCGTCATCCCTGCGCCGCAGCGCGAGGTGCGGGTGCTTTCGACGACGGCCTACTTAGGAGACAGCGCGAAGGAGCGCTTCGCGAACCGCGACGCCGCGTAGCGGCGCTAGTCGCACTGCGAGTATTCCTTGTTGTGCGACTGCAGGACCGCGTTGCCGCTCGAGCTCAGGCCCAGCCGCAGAGGCTGCGGCGTCCAGCTCAGGCCGTCGGCGGAGAGCTCGAGGGTTTCGTTCTGCACGCGCCAGCGCGACTGCTTGCCCGGCGTCTGCATGACCTGGCCGTTCGGCATGAAGACCAGGCGCTCCTTGTTGCGGTTGCCGCCGATGTCGTAGGCGAAGCTGCACCAGGCGTTGCGCGTGAGGGCGCGGCTCAGCTCGCCCTCCTGCAGCGCGACCTTGGCGGGAAGCTTCGCGAGGCGCAGCTCGCGCGCCTTCTGCGGGTTCGGCTTTCCGCCCACGTCGGACTCCGTCAGCACGATCGAGATCTCGTCGCCGTCGACGCGGCCGGTGAGGTAGAGCATGCCGAAGCTGTTGGCGGCGGTGCCGCGCAGGCCGTCGCTTTCGGCGCGCGCCTGGACCTGCAGGCTCGAGCTGCCGTAGCCGGTGAGCGTGCCGTTCACGCGCTTCTGCCCGTCCTGGGTGAGCGTCAACATGACGTTGCCGCCGGAGGCGTTCTTGGCGGTATAGGTGCCGCCGTAGTTCTGAGCGAGCGCCGGAGCGCTCAGGAGGAACACGGCGGAAAGCAGGGCGGGGCGGAGCATGGAAGCCTCCTTATCGATTTTCTCCATGCTACGCGCGGCCTTGGCCGGCGCTTGCGGCATACGTCACGCCCGGCCGCACATCGCCGCCGCTAGCGCGGCAGAGCTTGCAGCACCCTTTCGCAGGCGGCAATGCTGCGCAAATGGGACTCGCGCATTTTCGCGATTACGTCACGGGCCTCGGGGTGGAGGGCCGGCGCCGCCTCCTCGAAGCGCTTCACCGCCCACTTGAGCCCGCGCACCAGATACTCCATGCGCGCCCCCGCACCCTGCACCGCGACCGCCTTGTCGTAGAACTCGCCGGTGGCGTGGCTGTAGGGCGCGCGTTCCTTTTCGAGCAACCGCCCGATCAGCGCGCAGTTGTGCGCCTCGTCGCTCTGGATCGCGCGCAGCACCTTCCATGCCTCGCCGTGGCGCGGATGGTCTTCCATGAAGACGACCAGCGCCTTCGCGCCGGCGCGCTCGGCTTCAAGCATGCGGTTCAAGAACTCAGTGTAGCTTGACGTACTCGTGCTCCACGGGAAGGTTGTTGATGCCGCGCTCGGGCGGCGCGATCCACGCGGCCATCCTGCCCGGCTGCGCGACCTTCTTCATCAGGGAATGCACGAACGCCCGGTCCGCGTCCGAGGGAATCCAGTCTGACAGAGATTTTTCGAAGACTGCCTTGGAGATCAGCCTGCCCTGCGGGTCCACGGGCAGGCCGACCCACGCGCCGATCGAGCGGCGGAAGCGCGACGAGGGCAGGGTGAGGCGAAAGTCGAAGCCGGCGCGCTCGATCTGGCGGTTCCAGCGCTTGAGCCCGATCTCGCAGTCCTTGAGATAGGACTCGCGCATCACCTCGTTCAGCGCGTTCAGCATCGGGACGTTCTGTGCTCCCTCGGGAGTGGCGAGCTCGAAGCTCTTGTCCCGCAACACGTGATCTTCATATTGGGTCTCATCGGGCCGGCCCTTCAGGCCGGAGGCGAAGTTGGCCGCCGAGTTCGACGAGATCTCGGAGCCGAAGAGGTCGAGCGAGCTCGAGCACCAGAAGTTGAGGTACCTCTGCAGCGTGGGCAGGTCGACCGCGCCCTGGGCGCGAATCTTCGCGGAGTCGTCGCTGCCGATCTCCTTCATCACCTCGAGCGTGCGCTTCACCACCCGGCCGATGCCGGTCTCGCCGACGAACATGTGGTGCGCCTCTTCGGTGAGCATGAAGCGGCAGGTGCGCGACAGCGGATCGAACGCGCTCTCGGCGAAGCTCTTGAGCTGATACTTGCCGTCGCGGTCGGTGAAGTAGGTGAAGCAATAGAGCGAAAGCCAGTCGGAGATCGGCTCGTTGAAGGTGGTGAGGATGCGCGGCTTGTCGCGGTCGCCGGAATGGCGCGCCAGCAGCTCCTCGGCTTCCTCGCGGCCGTCGCGGCCGAAGTAGGCGTGCAGCAGGTACACCATGGCCCAGAGGTGCCGGCCTTCCTCCACGTTGATTTGAAACAAGTTTCTCAAATCGTAAAGAGAAGGACAGGTATGCCCGAGCAGGCGCTGCTGCTCGACCGAGGCGGGCTCGGTATCGCCCTGCGTGACGATCAGGCGGCGCAGCGTCGAGCGGTATTCGCCCGGCACCTGCTGCCACGCCGGCTGGCCGATGGCGTCGCCGAAGCCGATCCTGCGGTCCGCGACCGGGTCGGCGAGGAAGATGCCCCAGCGGTAGTCGGGCATGTGCACGGCGCCGTAGTGCGCCCACCCCTGCGCGTCGACCGAGATGGCGGTGCGCAGGTACACGTCGGCGCTCTCGAAGTCGCTCGGCCCCATCTCGTGCCACCACTGCAGGAAGCGCGGCTGCCAGTGCTCGAGCGCGCGCTGCAGCGTGCGATCTCCCGCGATGTTCACGTTGTTCGGGATCTTCTCTGCGTAGTCGATGCTGCTCATCAGACTCTTTCCCAGTTGAATTTGGCCTTGGCCCCGGTCCCGTAGACCTTGAGCGCACCGTGTTCGCCGACGGCGTTGGGCCGCACGAAGATCCAGTTCTGCCAGGCGGTGAGGCGGCCGAAGACGCGCGTGAGCATGGTCTCCGGACCGGCAAAGCGCAGGCTTGCCTCCATGCCGGTGAGGGCGTCGGGCGAGAGGCTCGCGCGCTCCTCCACGGCGAGACGCACTTCGTCCTCCCAGTCGAGGTCGTCGGGCGCGGAGGTCACGAGGCCCAGGGTGGCGGCTTCGCCCGCGCTGATGGGTCCGTTCATGGGCATGGTCGGCGCTTCGCCGCCGAAGCGGGTGTGCAGGCGCGAGAGGCCGTTCGCCATCGGGTAGGCGCCGAAGTTGAGCGCGGACAGCGCGACCTTGGGTCCACTCATTTGCCCATCCTGGGCGTCGAGCATGTAGCTGCGGTCGGCCGCGAGCGCGAGCTCCATCAGCGTGCCGGCGAAGCACGAGCCGGGCTCGATCAGCGCGAAGATGGAGCGCGACGACACGTCCAGGCGCGAGAGCGTGCGGCGCAGGTAGCCGAGCGTCTCGCGCACGAACCAGTCCGAGCGCTCCTGCTGCAGCAGCGCGTCGAGCTCGAGCAGCCGCGCGTTCTCGCCCTTCGTCTTGAGGAGCCACAGGCCGATGTCGAGATGGTTGTGGCGCAGGTCGAGAATCGCGCGGTCGAGCTCGCGCGCGAGCCGCAGCGGATACCAGTCGGCGCTCCTTTCGAGCTTGACGCTCTCGGGCCCCGTGATGGTGACGGTGGCCGTGCGGCTCTGCTTGTCGACATTCATTTCAACGATGCGATTCGGACCGAGCTCGGTCAGCTCGACGCCTGCGCCTCCCGGCCGGTCCGACTTCTCGGCGAGCGCGAGCGCCCGAGCCCGCACCACCTCGGCGAACTCCTGGGGCTTCGCAACGTGGTCGACGAGCTTCCACTGCTTCGCGCGGTCGGCGCGCACGCCCTCGGCGGTGGTGCAGAAGACGTCCGCGAGGTCTCTTCGGACTTTCCGCTTGTCGGTGATTCTTGTCAGCCCTCCCGTCCCCGGGAGCACCCCGAGGAGCGGCACCTCGGGCAGGCTCACGGTGGAGGAGCGGTCGTCGACCAGCGCGATCTCGTCGCAGGCGAGGGCGAGCTCGTAGCCGCCGCCGGCGGTGGTGCCGTTCAGCGCGGCGAGGAACTTGAGGCCCGAGTGAGCGCTCGAGTCCTCGATGCCGTTCCGCGTCTCGTTGGTGAACTTGCAGAAGTTCACCTTCCAGGCGTGGCTGGAGGTTCCGAGCATGTAGATGTTGGCGCCGGAGCAGAACATGCGGCTCTTGGCGCTCGTGATCACCACGCACTTCACCTCGGGATGCTCGAAGCGCACGCGGTTCAGCGCGTCGTGCAGCTCGATGTCGACGCCGAGGTCGTAGCTGTTCAGCTTGAGCTTGTAGCCCGGCACCAGGCCCTTGTCCTCGGCGACGTCGAGCGCCAGGGTGGCGAGCGGTCCGTCGAACGAGAGCTTCCAGTGGTGGTAGCGGTCGGGCCGGGTTTCGAAGGAGATCATGGCAGCGCCTTGCGGAGTTCCTGCAGCGTTTGTCTCACAGTCCTGCCGCTCGTGTCGAGCGCGAGCGGCGCGCGCGCGTAGAGCCGATCGCGGTCGGCGAGCAGCTTGCGAATCTCCTCGAGCGCTGCTGAACGGCCTTTGAAAGGCCGCAAATCACCTTGGGCCATGACGCGCGACATGTGCTCCTGCGCCGAGGCTTTGAGCCACACGCAGAAGCAGCGCTCGAGCAGCAGCTCGAAGGTCGAGGGCTCGGTGACGAGGCCGCCGCCCGCGGCGATGACGGCGCGCTCGTTCGCTTCGAGCACGCGCTCGAGCGCGCGGCGCTCGAAGCGGCGGAACGCGTCCTGACCGTACAGGGCGAACACCTCGCCCAGGCTCGCGCCGGCTTCCTTTTCCACTTCGCGGTCGAGCTCGATGAACGGCACGCCGAGCGTCTGCGCGAGCCTGGCGCCGAGCGTCGACTTGCCGGCGCCGCGCAGGCCGACCAGGGCGATGCGCGCGCTGCGCGCCGCCGGCTCCTCGCGCACCAGCTGTTCCACCGGCACGCGCATGGCGCGCGCGACGCGCCGCAGCAGCAGCACCGAAATGTTGCCGCGGCCTGCCTCGAGCTGCGCGAGGTAGCGCTCGGAGACGCCGGACGACTCGGCCAGCAGCCGCCGCGACATGCCATGGGCGTTCCTCCAGGCGCGCACCCGGTCGCCGAGGCGGCCGAGGTAGAGCGCGTCCTGCGCTTCACTTGGGGGACGAGCCCGTAGAGGGGTGTGCAGGGGAGCGTTCATGAACTATAGTGCTTGACGACGATTCTATGGCTGCACTATAGTGAATGTCAATGAAAATCAACATCCTGGTCGGCACCATGACCGGCACGGCCCAGCTTTGCGCCCAGGAGATGGAGCTCGCGCTCGACGACGGCGAGACGCAGGTCAGCACGCTGATGATGGACTCGCTCGACAGCACGGTCTTCTCCCGCGAAGGCATGTTCCTCATCTGCACCTCGACCTACGGCCAGGGCGACGTCCCCGACAACGCGCGCGCGCTGTACGAGGACCTGAAGGCGAAGCGGCCGGATCTTTCGCGCGTGCGCTACGGCGTGTTCGGCCTGGGCGACCGCACCTACGCCGAGACCTTCAATTTCGGCGGTAAGCGCTTCGACGAGCTGCTCGCCGAGCTCGGCGCGCGGCGCGTCGGCGAGCGCCACATGCACGACGCTTCGAGCGGCGTGCTCCCGGAAGAGACCGCGCTCGAGTGGTGCCGGGAGTGGCTGGCAAAAGTGAAGGACAGCGTCGCCGCCGGTTGACACGCTGTCGCGCGGCCCCCTAGAAAAATGAGAGGGCACGCGTTTTGCATTGCCGCTCCACATGCGTACCGCGCTCAAGTGGATCGCCGGCGTCCTCGCGACGCTGGTCGTCGCGCTGGCGCTGTTCGTCGCTTTCGGATTGGACAGCCTGCGCGGACCGATCACCCGGGCCGTCACCAACGCGACGGGCCGCGAGCTCGTCATCGACGGCAGGATCCGCGCAGTCTGGAGCTGGCTGCATCCGCGCTTCAGGGTGGAGCGGGTTCGGTTCGCGAACGCCGACTGGGCGCGCGAGGACTGGCTTTTCAGCGCCGACGCGGTCGAGGCGGAGGTCCGGGTGTTGCCGCTGTTCGCGGGGCTGGTGGTGCTGCCGCAAGTGCGCCTCGAGGGCGCCGAGGTGAACCTCGAGCGCGACGAGGACGGTCGCCAGAACTGGATCCTCGACACCAAGACGGAGAAGGACGAGCAGAAAAAGAACTCCCGCGTGCGCATCGAGCTCCTGACGCTGGACCAGGGTCACCTCAGCTATACAGACGAGGCCCTCGACATCGACCTGCAGACCGATCTCAGCACGGACGCCACCGGGGTGCTGTTCGCCGTCACCGGCACCTATCAGGGGCTGCCGCTGTCCGGGTCGGGGCACTCGGGCCCGGTCCTCTCTCTGCGCGACGAATCGACCCCGTTCCCGCTCAAGGCCGAAGCGAGAGTCGGCGATACCCGGGTCGCCGTAGACGGCAGCATCACCGGGCTGGTCGAGCTCAAGAAGATCGAAACCCGGGTCCGCCTCAGCGGCAACTCGCTCGCGGAGCTTTACGACATCATCAACATCGCTTTGCCGCAGACGCCTGCCTACGTGACCGAAGGCAGGCTGGTCCGCGAAGGCACGCTCGTGCGCTACGAGAAATTCACCGGCAAGATGGGGACGAGCGACATCTCCGGCACGGTGCAGATCGACACCGGCGGCAAGCGCCCTTTCATGCAGGGCGATCTGCAGTCCAAGGTCATCGACCTCGCGGACCTCGGCGTGGTCGTCGGTACGGACCAGCCGAAGGAAGGCGGGGTCCTGCCGGATGCGCCGTTCGATCCGTCGCGCTGGGACAGCGTGGACGCCGACGTGCGCGTCAAGGCCGGGACGATCCGGCGACCGGCGCAGCTGCCGCTGCAGGATCTGTCCACCCGCATCCAGATGAAGGACCGCGTACTGACGCTGAACCCGCTCGAGTTCGGCATCGCGGGCGGGAAGTTCGCCGGGCCGGTGACGCTCGACGGCACCAGGGACATCATCGGCGCCAATCTTCAGATGCGGGTGCAGAAGCTGCAGCTTGCGCAGCTCTTCCCCACGATCCAAAGCAACAAGGCCTCGGTCGGCGACATCGGCGGGCTGGTGGAGCTCAAGGGCACCGGCAACTCGGTGGCGCAGATGCTCGGTACCGCGAACGGCAAGATCGGCTTCTTCATGGACGGCGGCCAGATCAGCGAATTCATGATGCAGCTCGTGGCGCTCGATCTGTGGGGCGTGGCAAAGGCCGAGCTGACGGGCGACAAGCCGGTCGAGGTGCGTTGCGCGGTGGCCGACTTCGACGTCAAGAATGGCGTCATGAACACCAACGCGTTCGTGTTCGACACCTCCGTCGTCAAGGTGGAAGGCGGCGGCACCATCAACCTGAAGACGGAGGGGATGGACCTCAAGCTCAATCCCCGGCCCAAGGACTCGAGCGTCGCCTCGCTCAACTCGCCGCTCTACGTGCGCGGCACCTTCAGCCACCCGAAGCCCTCGCCCGACGTCGGACGCCTGGCGGCGAAGGGCGTGGGGGCGATAGTGATGGGCATCATCAACCCGCTGCTTGCCGTGCTGCCGCTCGTCAAGGAAGGCAAGGGCGAAGACAGCGCCTGCAACCAGCTCGTGGCCGAGGCCACGAAGCTCAAGCAGCAGGCTGCGAAGGTGCCGAAGAAGGCGCCGCCTACGGCGTCTTCTTCAGACCAATCAGCTGCATCAGGCGCGACAGCGCCGCGTCCTCCTTCGAAATAAGCTCGCCGAACTGCGCCGCGGGCAGGAAAGCAGGCCGCACCCCGACGTTCTCCGCGCTTTTCTGGAATTCGGGCGACTCCACCGTGCGCCGGATCGCGCCCTCCAGGGCTCCGATCACGGCGCGCGGCGTGCCATGGGGCACGGCGATGCCGCGCCAGGCTTCGAGCGACACGTCGATGCCCTGCTCGCGCGCAGTCGGGACTTCGGGGAGAGCGGGATCGCGGCTCGGGATGAGCGCCGCGAGCAGGCGCACCTGGCCCTGCTTGACCGGCGCCGACAGCGCCGCGGGCAGCTGCACCACCGCGTCGACATGGCCGCCGAGGAGGCTCGGTACGACCTGCGCCGCGCCGAAGGGCACTTCGTTCACTTCGGCGCCGGCCGCGCTGAAGAGCGCCGCGAGCGAGATGTGCGTGTGGCTGCCGATGCCGGAATGGCCGACGCTGATCGCCTTGGGCTTCGCCTTCGCCTCGGCGACGAGATCGCTGAGGGTCTTCCAGCGCGCATCCGAGCGCACCGCCACCACCACGGACTCGACCAGCACCCGAGCCACGGCATCGAAAGCGCGGTAGTCGAATTCGAGCTGGCCGGAATGGTACGTGGTCGAGATCGAGTTGGAATTCCACACCAGCGAATAGCCGTCGGGCTTTTGTCCGTGGACGTACTTGTAGCCGATCGCCCCGCCTGCGCCCGGCCGGTTCACCACCAGCACGCGCTGTCCCAGGTGCTTCGACATGCCGTCGGCGAGCATGCGCGCCGTGACGTCGGCCGAGGTGCCGGCCGGGAACAGCACCGTGATCTCGATCGGTCCGCGATGAGGAAACGCGGGCTCCTGCCCTTGAACCTGAAAGACAGCGAGGCTGAATAGAAGCGGCAGTAGTTTCGCACCGAGTTTCACGAAAGAATTTCCTTCACCTCGACTCGTCTTCCCTCCCGCGCCGAGCGGATGCCGGCAAGGATGACCGCGAGCGAAGCGGTGGCGCGCTCGCCGTCCATCTCCGGCTCGCCGTCGCCGCGCGCCGCGCGCATGAATTCCTCGAGCTCCTCGACGATCGGGTCGTTCTTCTGGGCGGGAACGGGCGTGGCGCTTTTCGTCCCGCGCTTCAGGACGCGCAAGCCCTGGTGCAGATCGTAATAGGCGGTGGCTTCCTTGCCGTAGAGGTTCATGAGGTAGTACTCGGAGGCGGACGCATAGCTCGCATTCAGGGTCGAGAGCGCGCCGTTCTCGTGCTCGAGGACGAGGCTCGCGACGTCGGGATTGTCGCCGGGAAGCACGAGGCGCACGAACTGCCCGCTCACCGACTTCACCGGCCCGAGGAGATACTCCAGCACGTCGGTGTAGTGGATGCCGATCTGCAGCATCACGCCGCCGGGCATGCCCTCGGCGCTGTAGCGCCATGAGGTGAGGTCGATCTGGCCCAGGCGGTCGCGGCTGATGTTGGCCTCCGCGTTGACCAGTTTTCCAAATTCCTCGATTCGCTGCTTGATCCAGCGGAAATGGCTCTCGCGGCGCCGCTGATAACCGAGCGCGAGCACCACTTTCGCCTTGCGGCACGCCTCGGTCAGCGCGCGCGCATCGGCGATCGTATTGGCGATCGGCTTGTCGAGAAACACGTGCTTGCCGGCCTCGGCCGCGGCGCGCGTGGTCTCGAGGTGCACGGCATTCGGCGTGGTGTTGACGATCGCCTCGATCGTGCGATCCGCCAGTACCGCCTCGTACGAGGGATAGGCGCGGCAGCCGTACTTGGCGGCGAACCTGTCGCGCTTGTCGGCCGAGCGGGTGTAGCAGCCGGCGATCGTGAGCTTGCCCGAGCGCTTGATCGCGTCGGCGAGCACGTCGGACCACCACCCGATACCGATGCATGCCACTTTCATGGAAGCTTCCTTACGAAAGCGAGGCCGCGGCTTCCTGCGCCACGCGCTCGTCGAATTCCCAGTTGCCGCCGGCGACGCCGACGCCGCCGATGCACTCGCCGCCCGCCATGATCGGCGCGCCGCCTTCCATCGCGGTCCACCGCTCGGGTCCGGCGGCGAGGGCGAGGCCAAGCGCGTGAGCGACGTCGAGCGCCTGGCCGACGGCGCCCTTGGACCCGGTGCCGCGCTTGTTGGACGCCGCGCAGACGGCCTTGGTGGTCGCCGAGTGCACGGTATGGAACTTGCCACCTTCCATGCGTTCGAGCGCGAGCAGGTGCCCGCCCGCGTCGACCACCGCGACCGTGACCGCGATCCCGGCTTCCTTCGCGCGCGCGAGCGCCGTGTCGAGAGCCTTGCGCGCGCCTGCGCTCGTGAGGCGCTTTCCATCCGCCACGTACATGCGTTCCTCCTCGTTATATATTAGTGCATGCCGCTTTCGCACATCGAGCACTTCCTGGTCGCGGCCGACGATATCGACGCCACGCGCGACTGGTACGCGCGCGTGCTCGGCATGCGCTCCGGACCGCACCCCGATTTCGGCTTTCCGGTGCACTGGATGTACCTGGGTGAGCTTGACGTGGTGCATATCGGTCCGAGCTCTGGAACCGCGAGCGAAAACCAGAAGAAGTACCTCGGCCGAACTTCAGGAAAAAGCGCGCAGGAGGAAGGCACCGGCGCGATCGACCACATCGCTTTCCGGGCGACGGGGCTGCGCGCCATGATTGACCTTCTTCAAGAAGAGAGAATCGCCTTCAGCCGCCGGCGCGCCAACGGCCAGGCGCTGTTCCAGCTTTTCTTCTACGACCCGAACGGCATCAAGATCGAGCTCAACTACGACGCCGCCGAAGCCGAAGGTGTCGAGGCCGAGCTCGTGGCGTCGGACTTTACTCGGCGCTGAGAATGAGCGCCGCGAGGCCGGCGACGCCGGCGGGCAGCGCGTAGCGCTCGAGCATCCCGGCCTGGCCACGCGCGAGGACGCTCACCGGGATATCGGTGCGCGCCATCACGCCCTGCGCGATCGAAGGGTTGAGCCAGCGCAGCCACTGCGGGTGGCGTCCGGCGCCCATCATGACCGCGTCGACCTGCTCGCGCTCGGCCACCGCGGCGATGCGCTCGGCGGGCCAGCCGACCTCGGCGAAGGCGCGCCAGCGAAGCCGCGTGCGGGACAGGGCCTCGATCGCCCGCGCCATGGCGAGCTGGCTGCGCTCCTGGCGCAGCAGGTCGCGTGCGTGCCGGCTCGTGAACTGCGCGATGTGCCGGTGGAACCGCGGCTGGACGTTGAGGATCAGCACCTCGATCTCCACGCCGGAGGCGCTCAAGGCTTGCAGGTGCGCGATCGGAGCGAGCGCGACGGTGGAAGCATCGACCGGGACGAGAATCTTCATTGCACGGCCTCCTTTCGAGCGTCTTGCCGCGCGGCGGCGGCCTTGCGGTTGCGCAGCCAGGCGAGGCCGAGCACGCCGCCGATGATGACCACGTAGAGCGAAGTCCTGAGCCCGGAGCGCGAGTCGAGGAATTCCTGCAAAAGCGGCTCGTCGCCGAGCATCTTGGCGGCGGTCCAGGCAAGCACCGCGCCGCCGATATAGAGCAGCCCCGGGAAGCGTTCGAGCCAGTCGAGGATCAGGGTCGAGCCCCACACCACGATCGGGATGCTGATGACCAGGCCGGCGACGACGAGCAGCACGCTGCCGTGCGCCGCCCCGGCCACCGCGAGCACGTTGTCGAGGCCCATCACCGCGTCGGCGATGACGATCGTGCCCATCGCGCTCCAGAAGCCGTTCGCCGCGGTGACCTCGTGGTCCTTGGCGCCGTCGTCCCCCGCGAGCAGGCGGTAGGCGATCCAGACGAGCAGCACCCCGCCGGCGCCCATCACACCCGGGACCTCGAGCAGCCACAGCACGGCCACCGTCAGGCTTGCGCGGACCCCGACCGCGCCGACCGTGCCCCAGAGGATTGCGCGGCGTTGCACGGCCTTGGGCAGGTTGCGGGCGGCGAGGGCGATGACGATGGCGTTGTCGCCGGCGAGCACGAGGTCGATCACCACGATCGCGGCGAGGGCAGACCAGAATTCGGGAGTGGCGAACATGCGGCCGATTCTGGGGACCGCGCCGCGGAAAGAAAAATGACGTTATGCGATGCGACTTATTGCGAATCGCAATGGATGGAATTCGCGGTCAGACCCCGATTCCTCTTTTTTCGGGTCTGACCCCGATTTCCGAATTCAGGTATGCTGTCTTCACCCGCAGGGGAGTAGCTTTCCGCGGGATGGCCGTCAATCCGGAGAACATCCCCGGTCATCCCGGCAGCGCCCGCAGGTTCCAAGCGGGGCGCTGCAAGCGAGACCTCGGTTACCGAACAGGAGCCGAGATGTCCCGCACGCATCCGCGTCGATTCTTCCGCCATGGGCTGCTGCCCCAGCTTCTCGTGTTCGAAGCCGTCGCCCGCCTGGGCAGCGTCACGCGCGCGGCCGGGGAGCTGCACCTCGCCCAGCCCACGGTCTCGCTGCAGCTGAAGAAGCTCGCGGCGACGCTCGAGGTGACGCTGTTCGAGCAGCAGGGCAGGAGCCTTCGCCTGACGGGCGCCGGGCACACGCTGCACGAGACCTGCGGCGAGCTGATCCACTGCCTGATCCGCGCCGACGCGAAGCTCGCGGCGTTTCGCCAGGCGAAGGCCGAGCGCCTGCGCCTCGCGGTCGAGCCCGAGGTGCGCGCAGCCGCGGCGCGCCTGATCGCGGGCTTCTGCGCGCGCCATCCGGGGGTCCAGGCGACCCTGCACGTCGGCGAGCGCGAGGAGCTGCTGGAACGGCTCGCCGCCGGCGCCGACGACCTCTACTTCTTCGTGCTGGAAATCGAAGGCCTGCCGGCCCACCGGCGCTGGAGCATTGCGCATCCCAAAGGCAGGGCGCCGAGCGAGGTGGGCGCGCTCTTCCTGCGCGAGGCCGTGCTAGGCGCGGTGCCGGGGATCGAGGGCGTCGCGCAGCCCGTCGCCGAGCAGGTTGAAAGAAAGGACCAGCAGGAAGATTGACAGGCCGGGCCAGATCGCCATCCAGGGCGCCTGGTCGACGTAGTTGCGCGCGGTGTTGAGCATGCTTCCCCAGCTCGGAGCCGGCGGCTGTTGTCCCAGACCCAGGAAAGACAAGCTGGCCTCGGCGATGACGGCGGCCGCGATCGCGAGCGTCGCCTGCACGATGAGCGGCGCGACGATGTTGGGAAAGATGTGGCGCAGCGCGATGCGCAGGTGCGGGTTGCCGAGCGCGCGCGCGGCCTCCACGTAGTCCTCGGACTTCGCCGCCAGCACCTGCGCCCGCGTGAGCCGGATGAACACCGGCGTGGCGGAGATGCCGATCGCGATCATGGCGTTGGTCAGGCTCGGGCCGAGGAACGCGGCGAGCGCGATGGCGAGGATCAGGAACGGGCAGGCGAGCATCGCATCGGTGATGCGCGAAATCAGGGCGTCGACCCAGCGGCCGAGATAGCCTGCGGCCATGCCGATCGGCACGCCGAGGCCGAGCGAGATCGAGACCGACACCACGCCGGCGAGGATCGAGGCGCGCGCGCCCCAGATGACGCGCGAGAGCACGTCGCGGCCGAGCTCGTCGGAGCCGAAGAGGTGCGCCAGGCTCGGCGCGCCGCGCACCTCGCTCCAACTTGTTGCCAGGGGATCGTGCGGCGCGATCCACGGTGCCGCGAACGCGATCAGAACGAAGAACGCCACGATCGCCAGCCCGAAAAGCGCCCCGACACGGTGGCGCAAGCGTCTCCAGGTTCTGGAGGTCCCGCCTTCTTCCCTTGTCTGGAAAACCACGGCGGCCATCAATGCCTCATCCGCGGGTTGACCATGAAGTACGCGAGGTCGGCGAGGAGGTTGAGCGCAAGGTAGGCGGTGGCCGTGCATAGCACCACGCCCTGAACTACCGAGTAGTCCCGGTTGAACACCGCGTCGACGATGAGCTTGCCGAAGCCGGGGATGGAGAACACCTGCTCGGTGAGGACCGCGCCGCCGAGCAGCTCGCCCAGGCCGAGCGCGCCGAGCGTGATGACCGGGATCAGCGCGTTGCGCAGCGCGTGCTTCAATACGACGACCGTTTCGTCCAGTCCCTTCGCTCTCGCCGTCCTGACGTAATCGGAGGAAAGGACCTGCAGCATGGCGCTGCGCGTGTGGCGCATCAGCACCGCGGCGAACGCGTTTCCCAGCACGAACGCCGGCATGATCATCGCGGCGAGATTGGCTTTCAGATCCTCGAACGGGCTGACGTAGCCCGAGGCGGGGAGCCAGCCGAGCTGCACCGCGAACAGCAGGATCAGCAGGATGCCGAGCCAGAAGTTCGGCGTGGACAGGCCCCACAGCGCGAACACGTTGGCCGCGTAGTCGAGCCAGGTGTCCCGCTTCACCGCCGAGACCACGCCCGCGACGAGGCCGATCACAAGCGCAATCACCATCGCCATCGCGGCGAGCTGGATCGTGACCGGCAGCTTTTCCACCACGAGCTCGAGCACCGGCCGCTGGATGCGCACCGAGTCGCCGAGGTCACCGTGCAGCACGCCCGAGAGCCAGTACCCGTAGCGCACCGGCAACGGCTCGTCGAGATGGAATTTTCCTCTTAGATACCTGAGGACCTCTTCGCTGCGCTCCTCCCCGGCGAGGGCGAGCGCCGGGTCGCCCGGCAGGAGCTGCTGCAGCCCGAAGATCAGGATCGAGACGAAGAACAGCGTCGGAACGATCAGAGCCAGGCGTTGCAGCAGGTACTTCAGCATCGCATCACTTCGCCATCCGCAGCCCCTGCAGCCTCACCATTCCGTCGGGCACCGTGCGCAGGCCGGTGAGCTTGGCGCTGTGGCCCCACAGCCAATGGCGGTGGAAGATGTACACGATCGGGCGGTCGCGGTTCACCTGCTCGGCGATCTGCTCGTAGAGCTTGACGCGCTGCGCCGGGTCGAGGGTGCTGCGCGCCTGGTTGATGAGCTCGTCGACTTGCGCGTTGCAGTAGCCCGAATAGTTGAGCGCCGCCTTGCAGGCGAGATGGATCTGCAGGTTGCCGTCGGGATCGGCGCGGCCGCTCCAGGCGAGGACGTAGGCCTCGAACTGGCCCTTGTCGGCGAGGGCCAGGGACGAGGCGAACTCGGTCGACTGGATCTTGATGTCGAAGCCGGCTTCCTTCGCCATCGACTGCACGACCTGCGCGATCCTTTGCGCGGCCGATTCCGTCGGCGCCATCAACGTCACGGCCGGGTTGGGCACGCCCGCGGCCGCGAGCAGCGCCTTCGCCTTCGCCACGTCGCGCTTCGGGATCGGCACATTCTTCGCGTAGTAGCGGTTCGACGGCGAGACCCACTGGTTTCCGGGCTGCGCTTCGCCGTCCATCGCGACCTTCACCAGCGCCGCGCGGTCGAGCGAAAGCTCGAACGCTTCGCGCACGCGGGCGTCGCGCCCGACCGGGCTTTTCTGTCCCGGCTCGCCTTTGCCGAGGTTGAAGTAGATCCCCTGGTAGCCGATCTCGACGATGCGGTCGATCTTGAAGCGGCTGTCGCTCTTCAGGCCGGCGACGTCGGAGCCTGCGAGCCGCTCGATGAAGTCGAGCTGGCCCGAGCGCAGATTGGCGAGGCGCACCGTGGAATCGGCGATCGGCTGGTAGACCACGCGGTCGAAATGGATCTCGCCCTTGTTCCAGTAGGCGGGGAAGCGCTCGAGCACGATGCGGTCCTGCGCCACGCGCTCGACGAAGCGGAACGGTCCGGAGCACACCGGCCTGGCGCCGAACTTCTCGCCCGCGGCCTGCGCCGCCTTGGGCGAAACCATCATCCCGGCGCGGTCGGTGAGCACGGTGAGCAGCGGCGCGAACGGCGCCGAAAGGCTGAGCCGCACCGTGAGCGGGTCGACCACGTCGACGCGCTCCACCGGCGCAAGCTCGCCGCGGCGCGTCGAGCCCGGCGTGTTCTTGTGGCGCTCGAGGTTGAACTTCACCGCCTGCGCGTCCATCTTTTCGCCGTCGTGGAAAGTGACGCCGTTTCTCAGCTTGATGGTGAGCGACTTGTTGTCCGCGGACCATTCGTAGGAGGTCGCGAGCTGAGGCACGACGTTCAGCTTCTCGTCGAGGTCGAAGAGCTTGTCGCAGAGGCCCGCGAAAACGATGCGGCCGACGAAGGTCCGCGCCATCGTCGGGTCGAGAATGTCCGGATCCTCGGCGAGCCCGATGCGCAGCGTGCTCTGTGCGTGTGCGGCACCCGCGGCCAGCGCCAGCGCGGCGAGCCCGGGAAGTAGCAGCGCGGGCAGTACAGTTCTCCTCATTATCCCCTCCGGAAGTGTGCCTGTAGCTTAGCAAGGCGCGGATTGGCCGGGGCGCCCGCGCGCGCGGATTCGAAGGGGATTTCGCTCCAGAAGTGGCAGGCGGTCGCGTGTGCGCTCGCCTCGACCAGCGCCGGCTCCTCGGCGCGGCAGCGCTCGCGGGCGTACGGGCAGCGGGTATGGAAGCGGCAACCCGCCGGCGGCGCATAGGAGCTCGGCACGTCGCCCTGCAGCAACGCGCGGCCGCCGCCCCTGGCGGCAGGATCGGGCACCGGCACCGAGGCAAGCAGGGCGCGGCTGTAGGGATGGCGCGGCTTGGAGAAGAGCGCGCGCGTTTCGGCCAGCTCGACGATCTTGCCCAGATACATCACCGCGACCCGCGTCGCGATGTGCCTGACCACGGCGAGGTCGTGGGCGATGAAGATGTACGCGAGCCCCAGGCGCCGCTGCAGGTCCTGCAGCAGGTTGATGACCTGCGCCTGGACCGACACGTCGAGCGCGGACACCGGCTCGTCGCACACGATGAGCCGCGGCTCGACCGCGAGTGCGCGCGCGATGCCGATGCGCTGGCGCTGCCCGCCCGAGAATTCGTGCGGATAGCGGTTCGCGTGCTCCGGCGCCAGACCGACCAGGCCCAGCAGTTCGTTGACCCTTTGCTTCGTCCTGCCTTCATGAAGACCGTGGAGGGACAACGGTTCGGCAAGCATGTCGCCCACGGTCATGCGCGGATTGAGGGAGCTGTACGGGTCCTGGAAGATGATCTGCATTTCCCGCCGTAACGAGCGCAGCTCACGCTCGCCGAGGGCCGAAAGCTCGCGGCCGTCGAACCATACCTTGCCCGAGGTCGGCTCGATCAGGCGAAGCACAAGGCGCCCGGTCGTCGACTTGCCGCAGCCCGATTCGCCGACCAGCGCGAAGGTCTCGCCCGAATGGACCGCGAAGCTGACATCGTCGACCGCCTGGATGCCGCCCCGGAAGTGCTTGACCAGCCGCTCGGCGCGAAGCAGCGGCTTCACAGCGGTGCCCTCCAGCAGGCGACGAAATGATTTTCTTCAATGGGAAGCAACGGCGGGACTTCCTCTCTGCATTTGTTCACTGCAAACGGACAGCGCGCATGGAACCGGCAACCCGCCGGCATCGCCGCGGCATCGGGCACGGTGCCTTCGATGGCCGAGAGCCGCTGTTGCGCGAGGTCGAGTCGCGGGATGGAGCCAAGGAGCCCGATGGTGTAGGGATGGTGCGGCTCGGTGAAGAGAGACGATACCGGACAGCGCTCGACCACCTTTCCGGCGTACATCACGATGACGTCGTCGGCGAGCTCGGCGATCACGCCCAGGTCGTGGGTAATGAGGATGATGGCGGTGCCAAGTTCCGAGCGCAGCGCCCGCATCAGCTCCAGGATCTGCGCCTGGATGGTGACGTCGAGCGCGGTGGTGGGCTCGTCGGCGATCAGGAGCTGCGGGTTGCAGGCGAGCGCCATCGCGATCATCACGCGCTGGCGCATGCCGCCCGAGAGCCGGTGCGGATAGTCGCGCGCGCGGCGCTCAGGCGACGGGATGCGCACGCGCCGCAGCATCTCGATCGCGTTGTGTTTCGCTTCCTTCCTGCTGGTCTTCTCATGCCGCAGCAGCGCTTCGGCGACCTGATCGCCGACGGTGAACGCCGGGTTGAGCGAGGTCATCGGCTCCTGGAAGATCATCGAGAGCCGCGCGCCACGCAGCTCGCGCAGCCGCGCCGGCGACAGCCTGAGCAGATCCTCGCCTTCGAACCGCACCTCGCCCGCGACGATTCGCCCCGGCGGCCGCGGGACGAGGCCCATGATGCTGAGCGCGGTGACGCTCTTGCCGCAGCCCGATTCGCCGACGATGCCGAGCGTGCGCCCGCGCTCGAGGCTGAAGTCGACGCCGTCCACGGCTCGCACCTCGCCTGCGTCGGTGTCGAAGACGGTGGTGAGGCCGCGGACCTCAAGCAGGTTTCTTATGACGAGCAACCTCTTGTTCGATCACGTCGCGGTCGAGGGTTCCCCACGGCCGCGCCTTGCTCGGAGCGCAGGCCATGAAGGGGATGAAGCGCTCGTGCGCCTTCTGGTACAGGCGGCGCAGCTCGGCGAGGGGCTCGGCGTGATCGTCGACCCGCAGGCTCAGCTGCGGGTACGCCTCGGTCGAATGGATCAGCAGCGCCGCCGACTGCTTGCCCCTTTTGTCGCCGCCGGCGGCTTCGCCTGCATCGAGCGCGGCAAGCAGACGTTCCGCAAACGGCAGTTGAGAATTTTTCTGGTAGATGTCCGCGGTGTTTCGTATCACGGCAGGACCGGCCAGCATGTTGCCCGCGACCGAGAAACCCTCTCCCGCGATCGCGCCGCACCAGTCGACGCAGCTTTCCCCGGTGTGCTGACCGACGCGCCCGGCAGCGTCGATGACGTGGAGCTGGCGCTGCTCGCGGCCTTCGTCGGGCGCGATGAGGCGGCGCACCACCGCCTCCGCGGGCAGGCCTTCACGCAGCAGCCTCAATCCCTGGGCGCCATAGTGCGGATTGACGAGCGCCTGGGTTGAGAGCGCGCCGACGCCGCTTTCGGCGTGCGGGCAGAGGGCGCCGACGGCAAAGAAGCGCGTAGCGATTGCGACGCCGAAGGCGCCGCTCGCGGGATCACGCGCGATGATCGACCAGGTCATGGGCGGCGATGATAACCCGAGGGTTACAATGTGCCGCCATGCCCGAGCTGCCGCGCGATTACAACGCCGCCGTCGATCTCGTCGGCCGCAACGCCGGCCGCGGCAGCAAGGTCGCTTACATCGACGACGGCGGCAGCTGCACCTACGGCGAGCTTGCCGAGCGTGTCGACCGCGCCGCAAATGCGCTGCTCGCGATGGGGCTCGCGCGAGAAGACCGCATCGGCATCGCGATGCTCGACAGCGCCGACTGGGTGGCGCTGTTCCTCGGCGCCATCAAGGTGGGCATCGTGCCGGTGGCGATGAATACGCTGCTCACGCCGAAGGACTACGAATACCAGCTTCGCGACAGCCGCTCGCGCGCGGTTTTCGTGTCCGAGCCGCTGCTCAAGAGCTTCGAATCGCTGCACTGCCCGGACCTTCGCCACGTCGTCCCGCATTCACGCCTGAAAGAATTGATTTCCAAGGCCGGCGGAAAAGCACAAGCGGCCCCGACGACCCGCGACGACATGTGCTTCTGGCTCTACTCGTCGGGCTCCACCGGCGCGCCCAAGGGCACGGTGCACCTGCACTCGCACCTCATCGCCACCGCGGAGCTCTATGCCAGGCCGATCCTCGGCATCCGCGAATCCGACGTGGTGTTCTCGGCGGCGAAGCTCTTCTTTGCGTATGGGCTGGGCAACGCGCTTACCTTCCCGATGTCGGTCGGCGCGAGCGCCGTGCTGATGGCCGAGCGTCCGACGCCCGATGCCGTGTTCAAGCGCCTGGTGGAGAAGCGCCCCACGATCTTCTACGGCGTGCCGACGCTCTATGCCGCGCTTCTTGTCAGTCCCGCATTCCCCAAGAAGGAGGAGCTGAAACTGCGGATTTGTATCTCGGCTGGCGAGGCGCTGCCTGAGGGCCTCGGCAAGCGCTGGACCGACCGCACCGGCGTCGAGATCCTGGACGGCATCGGGTCCACCGAGATGCTGCACATCTTCATCTCGAACCGGCCGGGCGAAGTGCGCTACGGCACCACCGGCAAGCCGGTGCCCGGCTACCAGGTGCGCCTGGTCGACGACCACGGCAGCGTCATCACCAAGCCGGGCGAGCTCGGCGAGCTCCAGATCAGCGGGCCGACCTCGGCGATCATGTACTGGAACCAGCGCGAGCGCACCAAGAACACGTTCCAGGGTCCGTGGACGCGTAGCGGGGACAAGTACAGCTTCGACTCGGAGGGCTACTACACCTACGGCGGCCGCTCCGACGACATGCTGAAGGTGAGCGGCATCTATGTCTCGCCGGTCGAGGTCGAAGCCGCCCTCATCACGCACGATGCCGTCCTCGAAGCGGCCGTGGTCGGTGTGGAGGATGAACAGAAGCTGGTGAAGCCCAAGGCCTTCGTGGTTCTCAAACCCGGCCAGGCGCCCTCCGACGGTTTGAAAAGCGCATTACAGCAGCACGTCAAAGACAAGCTCGCGCCCTACAAGTACCCGCGCTGGATCGAGTTCATGAGCGAGTTGCCGAAGACGGCGACCGGCAAGATCCAGCGCTTCAAGCTCCGGTCCTAGGCGCTCAGGAGTAAAATCAAGGGCATGGCTACCAGAGAACAGACGACGAGCGACATCAAGATCGATCCGAAGACGCTCTACCTCGAGGAGGTCTTCACCGACCGGCGCATCGGCACGATCCGCCGGCTCACCCCGGTGAGCAAGGACGGCACGCGCGATGCCGCGCGCCCGGTCCTCTATGCGGGCGAGACGCAGGTGCTGACACCGGCGGGCGCGCTGCCGATCGGCTTCGAGATCGCCGCCGGGTCGCTCGAGGAAGCCGCCGAGAAGTTCGGCCAGCTCGCGAAGGAAGCGATCGAGCGCACCGTGAAAGAGCTGCAGGAGCTGCGCCGCCAGGCCGCCTCGCAGATCGTGGTGCCGCAAGGTCCGCTGCCCCCGATGGGCGGCGCCGGTGGCGGCGGCAAGATCCAGATGCCGTGAGAGAAAAAGGGGTCAGAGGAATTTTCCTGTAACACGTCTGCTACGCGTCTAGAGTGTTACGGAAAAATTCCTCTGACCCCTTTTTCACCGTGCGCGCGTGGGTGGAGGAGGCGCGCCGCGTAGTGGCGCTTACCGGCGCAGGCATCTCGACCGATTCCGGGATCCCCGACTTCCGCGGTCCGCAGGGGCTGTGGACGCGTAATCCGGCGGCCGAAAAGATGTCCGATATCCGCCACTACCTCGCCGATGCCGAGGTGCGCATGGCGTCGTGGCAGAACCGTCTCTCGAGCCCGGCATGGACCGCGAAGCCCAATCCCGGACACCTTGCGCTGGTGGATCTCGAGAAAAGAGAGAAGCTCCACGCGCTCATCACGCAGAACATCGACGAGCTGCACCAGCTCGCCGGCAACGCGCCCGAGCGGGTGATCGAGGTGCACGGCAGCATGCGCCGGTTCATGTGCTTCGGCTGCGGCATGCGCGGCGCGATGCAGCTCGTGCTCGAGCGCGTGCGCGCCGGCGAGGCGGATCCGCACTGCCGCGACTGCGGCGGGATCCTCAAGAGCGACACCATCTCGTTCGGCCAGCAGCTCGTGCCCGAGGTCATCGACCGTGCGATGCAGGCGGCGGCCGAGGCCGACCTGTTCCTCGCCGTCGGCACGAGCCTGCAGGTCTACCCGGTCGCGGGCGCCGTGGAGCTTGCCCGCGGCGCCGGCGCGAGGATCGTGATCGTGAACGCCGAGCCGACGCCGTTCGACCGGGTGGCCGACGCGGTGTTCAACGAATCGATCAGCGCGGTCCTGCCGCGGATCATTTCAGGCCGAGAAAGCGCCGCGCGTTCCCTGCACTGATCGCGTGGTGCGCGTCGTTCGGGAGCTTGAGGCGCTCGAGGGTGCCGACGGGGTCGCGATCGCCCATCACGAACGGATAGTCGCTTCCGACCATGATCTGCGAGGCGCCGAAGCGCTCGATCAGCAGCCGCGCCGCGGCCGCATCGAACACCAGCTGGTCGTAGAAGAACCGCCGCGCCGTGGCGGCCGGCGATTCCTTCAGCGCCTCCCTGGCCTTCGGCGTCATCTGCCAGGCGTGCACCAGGCGCGGCAGCAGCATCGCCATCGCGCCGCCGCCGTGGCTGAATGCGATCCGCAGGCCCGGATGGCGCGCCGCCACGCCTCCCGTGATCATCGAGGCGCAGGCGAGCGCGATGTCGCCGGGGAAGCATACCGCCTGATCCGAGAAGGGCCCGACGATGCGGTCCTGGCCCGCCGGCCGCAGCGGATGCACGAAGATCGCCGCGCCCATTTCCTCGGCCGCGGCGAAGAACGGCTCGAACTGCGGGGCGCCGATCGAGGTGCCGTTGACGTGGCTCGCGATCTCCACGCCAGAGAATTTCAAGGATTTGACGACGTACTCGAGCTCTTCAACCGCACTCTGAAGATCTTGAAGGGGCACCGCGCCCAGTCCGACCAGGCGCTGCGGCGCGCGCTCGACCATGGCGGCGATCTCCTCGTTCAAATGCCGGACGAGAACCTTCGC
>Ga0075435_100000550_pt1 | contig 23021 bp, 23 predicted proteins | sample RhiMethybrSRZTD4_FD_75302 | JGI IMG/M metagenome (GOLD analysis project Ga0075435, IMG submission 75302) | Populus rhizosphere microbial communities from Tennessee, USA - Rhizosphere MetaG P. TD hybrid SRZTD4 | ecosystem: Host-associated > Plants > Roots > Rhizosphere > Soil | place: USA...
CGCCCGTTCGCGGCATTCCCTGGGCGACAGGGCGAGGTGCGTGCCGATGGTCTCCTCGAGTTGGCGGCCGATGCTGTAGAGGGGGTTGAGGGCCGTGAGCGGGTCCTGGAACACCATGCCGATGCGCCGGCCGCGGATGCGGCGCAGGCCCTCCGGCGGCAGGTCGTCGATGCGCTTGCCTTCGAGCCGTACCTCGCCGCCGGCGATGCGCCCCGGCGGCTCGAGCAGGCCGATGATGGCGAGGCCGGTGACGGACTTGCCGGCGCCCGATTCGCCCACCACGCCGAGGACCTCGCCCGGCGCCACGGCGAAGCTGATGCCGTCGACCGCGACCAGGCTCGCGTGCCGCGTCGGGAATTCGACCCGCAGGTCCTGGACCTCGAGGATCATCGCAGCTTGGGATTGATCGCGTCGCGCAGCCAGTCGCCCAGCAGGTTGACCGACAGCACCAGGATCACCAGCGCCGCGCCGGGGAACACGGTGATCCACCACTGCCCGGAAAAAAGAAAATCGTTGCCGACGCGGATCAGCGTGCCGAGCGAAGGCCGCGTCGGCGGCACGCCGACGCCGAGGAAGGACAGCGTCGCCTCGGTGATGATGGCGGTGGCGATGTGGATGGTGGCGATCACCAGCACCGGCCCGAGGACATTGGGCAGCACGTGCGACGCGAGGATGGCGAGCGGCCCGCGGCCGATGACGCGCGCCGCCTGCACGTATTCCTTGCCCTTCTCCACCAGCGTCGAGCCGCGCACCGTGCGCGCGTATTGCACCCAGCCGGCAAAGCCGATGGCGAGCACCAGCACCGGGATGGCGATGTCGTCGTGGCGCTCGGCGGGCAGCGCGACGCGCGCCACGCCGTCGATCAGCAGCGCGATCAGGATGGCCGGGAAGGACAGCTGCACGTCCGCCACGCGCATGATGGCGGCGTCGACGCGGCCGCCGAAGTAGCCGGCGACCAGGCCGAGCGTCACGCCCAGCGTCAGCGCCAGCAGCACCGAGGCGAGGCCGACCGCCAGCGACAGGCGCGTGCCGTGCAGGATGGTCGAGAGCACGTCGCGCCCCTGGTTGTCGCTGCCCAGCGGAAAGGCGAGGCGCCCGTTCTCGTCCCACAGCGGCGGGACGAAGGCGTCGTTGAGGTCGAGCGCCGCGAGGTTGAACGGGTCCTGCGGCGCGACCCAGGGCGCGAACAGCGCCCCGGCGACGCAGGCGAGCGTCAGCGCGGCGGCGGCGACGGTGACCGGCGAGCGGCGGAAGCTCCACGCCAGGTCGTGCTCCCAGAGCCGCCGGAAGATCACCTGAGGCCTGCCGGATCCCTTCCCCAGGCCCGCGCCGGTTGCCTACTTCACGGTCGCGAAGCGGGCCTGCGGGCGGTCATCCGGGCTGTAGGAGATGCTGACGTTCTTCTTCATCGCCCAGGGCCGCAGCTGGTGGTGCAGCGGCACGTAGTAGGCCATGTCGCGCGTTTTCTCCAGGCCCTCCTTGAGCAGCGCATCGCGCGCCTTCGGGTCGGTGGCGATCTTGATGGCGTCGATGGTGTTGTCGAGCTTCGAGTCGCTGATGCGCCCGAGGTTGAAGCTGCCGTCGGCGCCGGTGGTCTTGGTGCGCACCAGCGACTGCAGCGTGTAGAGCGCGTCGAAGGTCGCCACGCCCCAGCCGAGCATGTAGGCGCTGGTGTCGAAGTTGAGGATCTTCGGAATGTAGTTGGCGAACGGAATGGCGTTGAGCTTCACGCGCAGGCCGGCCTTGGCCCACATCGAGACCAGCGCCTGGCACACCTTCTCGTCGTTGACGTAGCGGTTGTTGGGGCAGTCGAGCGTGAACTCGAAGCCGTTCGGATAGCCGGCCTCGGCCAGCAGCTTCTTCGCGCCGGCGATGTCGTACTTCGTGACCTGGTCGAGTTGCTTGGTGTAGCCGTGCACGCCCGGCGCCACCATGATGCCGGCGGGCACCGACAGCCCGCCCATCGTCACCCTGCGGATCGCCTCGCGGTCCACCGCCATGTTGAGCGCGCGGCGCACGCGCACGTCCTTGAAGGGGTTGGCGCCCTTGACGCCCGAATACTTGAGCTCGTCCGAGTGCTGGTCCATGCCGATGAAGATGGTGCGCACCTCGATGCCGTCGAGCAGCTTGAGGTTGGGCGACTTGCGCAGGCGCTCCACGTCCTGCGTCGGCAGGTCGGTCACCAGGTCGACTTCGCCCGACAGCAGCGCCGAGATGCGCGTCTGGTCGGACTTGATCGGCGTGTAGACGACGTCGGTGACGTTGCCGTCGAGCTTGCCCCACCACGCCTTGTTCGCCGCGAACAGGATGCGCTTGTCGGGCTCCCAGGACTTCAGGATGAAGGGCCCGGTGCCGTTGGTGTTGCGCGAGGCGTAGGTTTCCTCCTTCTTGGCGTAGTCCTGGATGTTCTGCGAGCGGTTCTTCTCCGCCCAGGACTTGCTCATGATGCGGAAGTCGACGATGTTGCGCAGCAGGATCGGCGTCGGGCCGGCAAGGATCAGGTCGACGGTGTAGTCGTCGACCTTCTTCACCTCGGTGATGCCGGTGACGTAGACCTGGTTGGTGCCCTGGGGCTGCTTGATGCGGTTGAAGGAGAACACCACGTCGTCGGCATCGAACGGCGTGCCGTCGTGGAACCGGACGCCCTTCCGCAGGTTGAAGCGCCACTGCGTCGGCGAAATCTCCTTCCAGGACACGGCAAGGCAGGGCTCGATCTTGTAGTCCTTGGTGTAGCGGGTGAGCCCCTCGTAGGTGTACTGCAGGATGGAGTGGGTGGTGGCGTGGTTCTGCGAGTGCGGATCGAGCGTCAGGATGTCGTTCTGCGCCGCCCAGCGCAAGGTGACCGCGTTGACGGAAAAGCTGATGCAGACCAGGCCCGCGAGCAGAAGCTTTTTCACCGGAGTCTCCTCTTCCTCTATTTGATCGGCAGCGACTCTTCCACCAGCGCGGCGAGGTAGCCCGCGCCGAGCGGGATCACTTCGTCGTTGAAGTCGTAGTTCGGATTGTGCAGCATGCAGCCCCCGGCGAGGCCACCCTGGCCGAGGAACACGTAGGCGCCGGGACAGGCCTGCAGCATGTAGGAGAAGTCCTCCCCGCCCATGGTCGGGTCGGGGTCGCGCACCACGGCATCCGGCCCGAAGATGCGGTCGCCGACGCGCGCGGCGAACTCGGCCTCGGCGGCGCTGTTGACGGTGGCGGGATAGCCGCGGGTGTAGGCCACCTCGGCGGATCCGCCGAGGGCGCCGGCGACGCCTTGCGCGATCTCGCGCACGCGCTTCTCGGCCAGGCTGCGCGTCTCGGGGCGGAAGCTGCGCACCGTGCCGATCAGCTTGACGGCGTCGGGGATCACGTTGAAGGCGCCCAACTGGCTGGTCTGCATCGAGCACACGCTCACCACCACGGCGTCGATCGGCTCGACGTTGCGGCTCGCCACGGTCTGCAGCGCGGTGATGACGTGCGCGGCCATCACGACCGGGTCGACGGCGAGGTGCGGCAGCGCGGCGTGCCCGCCCTTGCCGCGCACCGTGATCTGGATCTCGTCGGTGGCCGCCATCATCGGCCCGGCGCCCACCGCCATCTTGCCGGGCGGCAGGCCCGGCCAGTTGTGGATGGCGTACACGCTGTTGGCCGGGAAGCGCTCGAACAGGCCCTCCTGCACCATCTTCTCGCCGCCGCCGCCGCCTTCCTCGGCCGGCTGGAAGATGAGGTAGGCGGTGCCGTCGAAATTGCGCGTCTCGGCGAGGTAGCGCGCCGTGCCGAGGAGCATGGTGGTGTGGCCGTCGTGGCCGCAGGCGTGCATGCGGCCGGCATGGGTGGACTTGTGCGCGAAGCCGTTCAGCTCGTGCATCGGCAGGCAGTCCATGTCGGCGCGCAGCGCGACGCCCTTGCCGCTGGTGCTTTTATTTCCCTTGATGATTCCCACGATGCCGGTCTTGGCGAGCCCGGTGTGCACTTCGATGCCGAGCTTCTTCAGGTACTCGGCCACCTTGGTCGAGGTGCGGTTCTCCTCGAACGCGAGCTCGGGATGCGCATGCAGATCGCGGCGGATCTGCGTCAGGTCGGCGTGGTAGCGGCGGATGTGGTCGACGGGGGTAGTCACAGGGGCTGGAGCCTCAGGCGCGGATCCACCGCATAGTAGAGCAGGTCGACCGCCAGGTTGATGATGACGAAAAATAATCCGATCAGGCATAGATAGGCGGCCATCACCGGCACGTCGGCGAAGGTCACCGCCTGGATGAACAGCAGCCCCATGCCCGGCCACTGGAACACGGTCTCGGTGATGATGGCGAAGGCGATGATGGCGCCCAGCTGCAGCCCGGTGATGGTGATCACCGGCACCAGGGTGTTCTTCAGCGCGTGGCCGAAGTGCACCGCGCGGTCGGTGAGGCCGCGGGCGCGCGCGAAGCGGATGTAGTCCGTGCGCAGCACCTCCAGCATCTCGGCGCGCACCAGGCGCTGGATCAGCGTCATCTGGAACAGGCCGAGCGTGATTGCCGGCAGGATCAGCGCCTTGAGGCCCGAGGCGGTGAGAAAGCCCGTCGACCACCAGCCGAGCGCCACGGTGTCGCCGCGGCCGAAGGAGGGCAGCACGCCGAACTGCACCGCGAACACCAGGATCAGCAGGATGCCGATGAGAAAGGTCGGCAGCGACACGCCGATCAGCGACAGCGCGAGCAGCGCCTGCGACAGCGCCGACCTGCGGTGCAGCGCGGTGTACACCCCCATCGGAATGCCGGCCAGCAGCGCGAACAGCGCCGCGCAGAACGACAGCTCCAGCGTCGCCGGCAGGCGGTCGAGGATCAGGCGCGACACCGGCTGCACCTGGCGCAGGCTCAGGCCGAATTCGCCGCGCGCCGCGTTGGAGAGGAAGCTCGCGTACTGCACGTAGAACGGCCGGTCGAGGCCGAGGTCGCGCGTGATCTGGCGCCGCTGCTCGTCGGTCGCGTCCTGGCCGAGCATGAACACCACCGGGTCGCCGACGAAGCGGAACAGGGAAAAAGCGATCAGCCCGACCGCCAGCATGACGAGAATCGCCTGGCCGACCCGCCGCAGGATGAACGCCAGCATGGGGCCATTAGAATCCGGTTGTGTCGCAGTTCGCAAGTACGCTTGTCGCGTGGCAAAAGCGCCACGGCCGCCACGGCCTGCCCTGGCAGGGCACGCGCGATCCCTACCGCATCTGGCTTGCGGAAGTGATGCTGCAGCAGACCCAGGTCGCCGCGGTCATCCCGTATTACGAGCGCTTCCTGCAGCGCTTTCCCGACGTCCTGTCGCTGGCCGCCGCGTCGGAAGACGAGGTATTGCGGCTCTGGAGCGGGCTCGGCTATTACGCCCGGGGCAGGAATTTGCACGCTGCGGCCAGGAAACTTGCCCTGAGCGGATTTCCAAGAGCTCAGGAAAAAATCAAGGAAATTCCAGGAGTGGGGCGCTCCACGGCCGCTGCGATCGCCGTATTCGCATTCGGCAAACGCGCGGCGATCCTCGACGGCAACGTAAAGCGCGTGCTGGCCCGCCAGTTCGATATTTCCAAGGAAGACGATCTTTGGGCCAAAGCCGAACGTCTTCTTCCGAGGAAAAACATCGAACGATACACCCAGGCGCTGATGGATCTTGGCGCGACGCTGTGTGTGAGGAAGAACCCGCGCTGCGGCGAGTGCCCAGTGCGTGCAGGCTGCGTTGCGCGCAAGCAGGGCCGCGTCGACGAGCTACCGGCGCCGCGGGCGCGGAAAGCGACGCCGCTGCGCCGGGCGACCTGGTACGTGTACCGGAACAACGGCCAGGTGCTGCTCGAGCGCCGGCCGGCCCACGGCTTGTGGGGCGGCCTGTGGACCTTTCCCGAAGCGCCGCTCTACCGCGCGGGAAAGCCGCGCGCGCTGCCGGCCTTCGAGCACGGCTTCACGCATTTCCGGCTGCGCATCAAGCCGTTTCTTTATGAAATAAAAAATAAAGAATCAAGGACTGCAGTGCCGGGGCGCTTGTGGATCGACCTCGAAACCGCACGCGCTGCCGCGGTGCCGACACCGGTCAGGACGCTTCTGGCTTCCCTTCCAGCAGCGCGTTGATCCGCTCGAGGCGCGCCGGCGCGGCGTCGAGCTCGAGCAGCTCCTGCTGCAGCCCGAGCGGCAGCGGCACCCGCTCGAGCAGCCGCGCGCAGTAAGCAAGGCTGCCGCGCGCTTCGGCGTCCACCTCCGGCGCCAGCAGCTCGACCCGCGCCCGCGACAGGCCGCCCTTCTCGATCCGCCGCTCGAGGATGCGGAAGCGCTCGGCGCCGCGCGCGACGATCTCCAGGAGCCCGAGCTGCGGCATGTCCCAGCTCTCGATGCGCGCGAGCGTGCCCACCGCCGCCGGCAGCGCGGGCGCGCCGACCTCGCGGCCCTCGAGGATCAGGCAGACGCCGAACGGCGTACTGTCCCTGAGGCAGGCCTTGGCCATGTCCATGTAGCGCGTCTCGAAAATGCGCAGCGGCAGCCGGCCGCCGGGAAACAGCACGGTATGCAGCGGGAAGATCGGCAGATCGCTTATTGCGAATCTTCCTTGGCGAGCGCGCGGTGGCGCACCAGCACGCGCCAGGCCGGCCGGAAGGCCGCCGCCAGGCGCTCGGCGAGGAACACCGAGCGGTGGCGCCCGCCGGTGCAGCCGATGGCCACGGTGACGTAGCTGCGATTCTCGCGCACGATCTCCGGCAGCCAGCGCGCGAGCAGCGCGTGCGCGTCCTTGAGCCAGCGCTGCGCCGACTTGTCCTTCTGCAGGAAGTCGGCCACCGCCTTGTCGCGCCCGGTGAGCGGCCGCAGCTTCGGCTGGTAATGCGGGTTGGGCAGCATGCGGCAGTCGAGCACCCAGTCGGCGTCGAGCGGCAGGCCGTCGCGGTAGGCGAAGGACTGGAACAGCAGCGTCAGCGAGCCCGCCGGCAGGCCGAGCAGATCGCGGATCCAGTTCTGCAGCGCGCGCGGCTGCAGGCCGCTGGTGTCGATGCGGTGGCCGAGCCCGGCGACGCCGCCGAGGAGCTTCCTCTCCTCGGCGATGGCCTCGGCCAGCGTCACGCCGCGCGCGGCGAGCGGATGGCTGCGGCGCGTCTCGGAAAAGCGCCGCAGCAGCGTCGCCGCGCTCGCCTCGAGGTAGAGCACGCGGCAGTCGACGCCGTCCTTGCGCAGCCGCGCGACCGTCGCCGGCAGCTCGCCGACGGCGCCGCTGCGCGCATCGACGCTCACCGCCAGGCGCTCGGCCTTGGCCAGCTTCACCACCTGCGGCAGCAGCGCGCCGGGAAGGTTGTCGACGCAGTAGTAGCCGGCGTCCTCCAGCACGTGCAGCGCGATGCTCTTGCCCGAGCCCGACAGCCCGCTGACTAGAACCAGCTGCATGCCGGCGCGCCGGGTTGCACTAGTCCTTGCTCTCCATCTGCTGCTTCTGCCGCGCGAGGAATTCCGCGGTGGAATCGATGCCGCGCAGCTTGAGGATCTCGTTTCTCACCGCGGCCTCGACCAGCACGGCGAGGTTGCGCCCGGCCGCCACCGGCACGATCACCTTGCGCACCGTGATGCCGAGGATCTCCTCCGACAGCTCCGCGAGCGGCAGGCGCTCGGCCGGGTGGTGCCCGCCGGGCTGCGGCTTCTCCAGGTGCGCGATCAGCCGCAGCTTCATCTTGCGCCGCACCGCCGTCTCGCCGAAGATGGTGCGGATGTTGAGCAGGCCGAGGCCGCGCACCTCGATGAAATCCTGCAGCATGCGCGGGCAGCGGCCCTCGAGCGTGCTGGCGGCGAGGCGCGAGAACGCCACCACGTCGTCGGCCACCAGGCCGTGGCCGCGGCTGATCAGCTCGAGGCCCAGTTCGCTCTTGCCGGCACCCGACTCGCCGGTGATCAGCACGCCGAGCCCCAGCACGTCCATGAAGACGCCGTGGCGCTCGACCGAATCGGACAGCGCCTTGACCAGGTAGCGCGACAGCTTCTCGATCACCCGCGGCGCCGGCTGCGGCGAGCTGAGCAGAGGCGTTTGCGCGGCGGTGGCGGCGGCGACGAGGGCCGCCGGCGGCACGACGCCGTCGGCGACGATCACCGCGGCGGGGCGCGAGGCGAACAGCCGGGTCGCCGCCGCGCCGTCGAGCGCGCCGGCGTCGGCTAGGCCGACGACCTGGATGCTGTTGGGATGGGTGAGGTTGAGATAGCCGACCAGCGCGGCGGACTCGGCCGCCTCGCGGCGCACCGCGGTGCCGGCATCGCGCGCGGCAACCCAGGCGAGGGCGAGCGCCTCGCGGTTGTCCTCATGCAGCCGCGCGACGCTGACCTGATGCATCCGGGTGCCAGGTGGTGACGAGGTGGTGCAGCATGGCCGCATCGGGCGCGGCGAGCAGCGCTTCGCGCAGCGCCTTGTCCGAGAACATCTGCGCCAGCTCCGAGAGCAGCTGCAGGTGCTTCTCGGTGGCCTTTTCCGGCACCAGCAGCACGAACACCAGGCGCACCGGCTGCGCGTCGGGCGCATCGAACGGCACGGCCTGCTCCAGGCGCAGGAAGGCGCCGAGCGCCTCCTTCAGGTTCTTGATGCGGCCGTGCGGAATCGCCACGCCCTGGCCCAGGCCGGTCGAGCCGAGCTTCTCGCGCGCGAACAGGCTCTCGAACACCAGGCTGCGCGCGATGCCGTCGTGGTTTTCGAACAGCAGGCCCGCCTGCTCGAACAGGCGCTTCTTGCTCGACGCCGCGAGGTCGGCCACGACGTGCGACGGGGCGAGGAGTTTCGCGATCAGGCTCATTGCGGGTCGCGGATTATACGCCGCTTCAGAGGGCCTTCCGCTGGCTGACCGGCGGGATCTGCAGCGACTCGCGATATTTTGCAATCGTGCGCCGCGCCACCACGATGCCCTGCTCGCCGAGCACCTGCGCGATGCGCGAATCCGACAGCGGCGCGCGCGCGTTCTCCGCCGCCACCAGCTGCTTGATCAGCGCGCGGATGGCGGTGGAGGAGGCGGCGCCGCCCGCCTCGGTGGCGACGTGGCTGCCGAAGAAGTACTTCAGCTCGTAGGTGCCGCGCGGCGTGGCCATGAACTTCTGCGTCGTGACGCGCGAGATGGTGCTTTCGTGCAGGCCGAGCTCGTCGGCGATCTCGCGCAGCACCAGCGGGCGCATCGCCACCTCGCCGTGCTCGAGGAAATGGCGCTGGCGCTCGACGATCGCCTGCGACACGCGCAGGATGGTGTCGAAGCGCTGCTGCACGTTCTTGATCAGCCAGCGCGCCTCCTGCAGCTGCGAGCTGATGCCGGCGCCGCCGCCGCGCGCGCCGGCGAGCTCCGCGTACAGCCGGTTGATGCGCAGGCGCGGCATGGCGTCGGGGTTGAGGCTGGCGCGCCAGCCGCCGCGGGTTTTCTTGACGATGACGTCGGGGATCACGTAGCGCGTCTCGACGCGCGCGAAGGCGGCGCCAGGGCGCGGGTTGAGCGCCTGGATCATGCGCTGCGCCGCGCGCAGCTGGTCGTCGCCGGCGCTGGTGGCGCTGCGCAGGCGCGTGTAGTCGTGCGCCGCGAGCAGCTCGAGGTGCTTGGTCGCGATCTCGAGCGCCAGCTCGCGCGCCGCGCACGGCGGCGCGGTGCGCAGCTGCAGGCACAGGCATTCGGCCGGCGAGCGCGCGCCGACCCCCGCCGGCTCCATGTTCTGCAGGTGGCGCAGCGCGATGGCGAGCTCCTCCATGCCGGCCTCCGACTCCGCGCCGAGCAGCGCCGCGATCTCCTCCAGCGGCTGCGTCAGGTAGCCGTCCTCGTCGAGCACGTCGATCAGCAGGGCGACGAAGGCGCGATCGCGCTCGTCGACGTTGAGCAGCGTGAGCTGCGTGCGCAGGTGATCGCGCAGCGTCGGCGTGTCGGGCGTGGCGAAGCCGCGCTCGCCTTCCTCGTCGTCGGCGCCGCGCCCGCCGGAGCTGAACTCGCCGGACCACTCCGCCTCCTGCGGCGCGGCCTCGGCCTCGCGCTTGGCCGCGGGCTCCTCTTTCGGCGCCGGGCGCGCGCCCGGCTCGGCCTCGTCCGCGTCCTCGCGCTCGAGCGCGGGATTGTCCATCAGCAGGCGGTCGATTTCCTGGTTGAGCTCCACCGTCGAGAGCTGCAGCAGCCGGATCGACTGCTGCAGCTGCGGCGTGAGCGTCAGGTGCTGCGAAAGGCGGAATTGCAGCGAAGGTTTCAAGGGGACAAGCGGCTACATCCGGAAGTTCTCGCCGAGGTATACCCGGCGCACGCTGTCATTGTAGACAATCTCCTCCGGGTGGCCGGAGGCGAGCACCGCGCCCTCGTTGATGATGTAGGCGCGGTCGCAGATGCCGAGCGTCTCGCGCACGTTGTGGTCGGTGATCAGCACGCCGATGCCGCGCTCCTTGAGGAAGCGGATGATGCGCTGGATGTCGAGCACCGCGATCGGGTCGACGCCGGCGAACGGCTCGTCGAGCAGGATGAACGCCGGGCGCGTGCCGAGCGCGCGCGCGATTTCCAGGCGGCGGCGCTCGCCGCCGGAAAGCGACAGCGCGGTGTGCTTGCGCAGGTGCGCGATGTTGAGGTCCTTGAGCAGCTCGCCGAGGCGCGTCTCGATGGCGTCGGGCTCCAGCCCCTGCAGCTCGAGGATCGCCTGCACGTTTTCCTCGACCGTGAGGCGGCGGAACACCGAGTTCTCCTGCGGCAGGTAGGAGATGCCGAGCCGCGCGCGGCGGTGGATCGGCAGGTGGGTGAGCTCTCGGTTGTCGAGGTGGATGCTGCCGGCGTCCACCGGGATCAGCCCGACGATCATGTAGAAGCAGGTGGTCTTGCCGGCGCCGTTCGGCCCGAGCAGGCCGACCACCTCGCCGCTGGTGACGTCGAGCGACACGTCCTGCACCACGGTGCGCGACTGGTAGCGCTTGCGCAGCTGCTGCGAGCGGAGCTGGCTCATTTCCTGGCCGCGTCGGCGGGCAGCGCCTTGGGCTGCAGCACGGCGCGCACCCGGCCTTCGCCGGCCGGCTTGTCGGCGCTGTCGGATTTCACGGTGAAGAAGTCCGAGCGCTGGTCGACGAAGATGTAGCTGCCCGCCACCTCGTCGCCGCCGCGCTTGACGCGCGCCTGCTCGAACATCTCGATCTTGCCGTTGCGGTCGTCGACCTCGATGCGCAGCGCCTCGCCCTCCATCCACACGCCTTCGGCGTCGGGCGGCTTGGGATCCTGGCGCTGGCGCAGGCGCGCCGGCGCGCCGGTGGCGGTGGCGAACTGGAAGCCTTCGGCGTCCTGGCGCACCACGATGCGCTCGGCGCGGATGGTGAGCGTGCCGCGCGTCACCACCACGTTGCCCTCGAAGATGTTGAGCCGGCGCAGGTCGTCGGCGCTCATGCGGTTGGCCTCGATCTGCGTCGGCTTCTCGCGGTCGGCGGTCTCGGCGCGCGCGCCGCAGGCCAGCAGCAGCGCGGCGGCGCAGGCCGCGACGGCGGGGGCGCTGCGCGTCATTTCTTCCCGCCCGGCTCCAGGCGCACGCGCACGTCGTTGCGCAGCAGGAATTCGCTGGTCTCGTTGTTGAATTCCATGCCGCGGCCGGTGATGGCGCGCCGCTCCTCCACGATCGACACCGGCTGGTCGGTGCGCGCCAGCGCCTGCTCCTGCAGCACGTGCAGGAAGCTGGTGGTGACGCGCGTGCGCGGCCGCAGCGCGTCGGCCTCGCGCACCAGCACCACGTTGCCGTAGAGGAAGATCTCGTCGCCCCCCGCGGACAGCACGCCGCGCTCGGCGGAGACGGTAAAGCGCGCGCCGGGCGCGCGCGTCTGCACCATGCGCGGCGCGGTGAGCTCGGTCGAGTCGTCGTCCGGGAAGTGCACCATCTTGTCGGCTGACAGCACCGATTGCGCCGCGCCGTCGCGGTCGTAGGTGGTGGTGGTGAAATTGAACAGCAGGTAGTCCGGGTCGTGGCGCCGCATCGACGGATGCCGGTCGTCGACGCGCACCGCGCGCTCCAGGTAGAAGGTGAGCAGCGCCAGGGAAAACATCAGCGCCAGCGGGAACAGGCGCGCGGCCGATAGCCTCACGCCCGCCGCCCTTGCGCCCGCAGCAGCAGCTCGCACACCTCGCGCACGGCGCCGGCGCCGGCGGGCGCGCTCGCGACGTAGTGCACGCCCGCGCGCACGTCGCGCGGCGCCGTTGCCGGGGCGCAGGCGAAGCCGCAGCGCTCCAGCACGGGCAAGTCGATCAGGTCATCGCCCATGTATCCCATTCGCTGGGGTGGAATCTTCTGCTGTTTCGCGAATTTCTCGAATGCGCGCAACTTGTCCTCCACGCCGAGCATCAGGTGACGGATGCCGAGCTCGGTGGCGCGCAGCGCCACGGCCCTGGAGCGCCGGCTGCTGAGAATGGCGCAGGGCACGCCGGCGGCGGCGAGCATCTTCATGCCGTGCCCGTCATGAGCGTGAAAGCGCTTCAGCTCCTCGCCGCGCGGGCCGTACCACAGGCTGCCGTCGGTCATCACGCCATCGACGTCGAAGATCATCAGGCGGACGCGGCGCGCGCGCTCCAGGACGCCGCGTGCGACATCGCTCAAATGACTTTGGCGCGGAACAGGTCGTGCATGTTGAGCGCCCCGACCAGCTTGCCGCGCTGGTCGACGACCAGCAGTTGATTGATCTTGTGGTCTTCCATCAGCTTCACCGCCTCGACCGCCAGCATGTCGGGCCCGATGGTCTTCGGCCTTCGCGTCATCAGCCGGTCGACCTTGTTCTTCCTGTCGACCTGCATGCCGTTTTCCAGCGACCGGCGCAGGTCGCCATCGGTCACGATGCCGTGCACGCGGTTCGCCTTGTCGAGCACGGCAGTCATGCCGATCTTGCCGCGCGACATCTCGACGATCGCCTGCATCGCCGGCGTGCCCAGGCCGACGCGCGGCACGTCCTTGCCGCGGCGCATGACGTCGGCGACGCGCACCAGCGCCTGCGCCTGGCGCTGCAGGCTGCCGCGCGGATGGCTGTCGGCGAAATTCTTGGCCGAGAATCCGCGCCGCTGCAGCAGCGCCATGGCGAGCGCGTCGCCCAGCGCGAGCGCCGCCGTGGTGCTGGCGGTGGGCGCGAGGTTGTGCGGGCAGGCTTCCTTGTCCACCTTGGCATCGAGCACCACGTCGGCGCGCCGCCCCAGCGCCGAATGCGGCTGGCCGGTGATCGCGATCAGCTTCGCGCCCTGGCGCTTGACGTGCGGAATGATGTCGAGCAGCTCGGCGCTGTTGCCCGAATAGGAAATGGCGATGAACACGTCGCCGCGGTCGATCATGCCGAGATCGCCGTGGCTCGCCTCGGCCGGGTGCACGAAGTACGACGGCGTGCCGGTGCTGGAGAGCGTCGAGGCGATCTTGCGCGCGATGTGGCCGGATTTGCCGATGCCGCTGACCAGCACGCGGCCCTTGTCGTTCTTGCCGTAGATCATCTCGACCGCGGCGGCAAAGCGCCCGTCGACGCGCTCGCTCAGGCTGCGGATGGCGTCGGCCTCGATCAGGAGCACCTCGCGCGCCAGCTGGACCGCGCCGCGATTCGGCTTGTGGATCCGGCGATTTGCTGCCTTAATCATGACCGTCGAGTATAGCCCAACGTAATCAACGATTTCCTATGGAAACCGGCACCGTTCCCCTGCAATCCGTGCTCGTGCTGCTGGCGAGCGCGGTGCTCGCGGTCGTCGTCTGCCGCAGCCTGCGCCTGCCGGCGATGATCGGCTATCTCGCCACCGGACTCGCGCTCGGCCCGCACGCGCTGGCGCTCGCCGCCGGGCGCGAGGAGATGCGCCACCTGGCGGAGTTCGGCGTGGTGTTCCTGATGTTCACCATCGGGCTCGAGTTCAGCCTGACCAAGCTCCTCGCGATGCGGCGCGTGGTGTTCGGCCTGGGCCTGGCGCAGGTGGCGGCGACCATCGCGCTCGCCACCGGCGCGGCGCTCGCGCTTGGCGCCACCTGGCAGGCGGGTCTCGCGCTCGGCGGCATCGCTGCCATGTCCTCCACCGCCATCGTCTCGCGGCTGCTCGCCGAGCGCGGCGAGCTCGACACGCCGCACGGCCGCGAAGTGATGGGCGTGCTGCTGATGCAGGACTTGGCGGTGGTGCCGCTGATCGTGCTGCTGCCCGCGCTCGGCCAGCCGGCTGGCGCCATCGGCGCCGCGGTGGCGCTGGCGCTCGCCAAGGCGGCCGCGGCGCTCGCGGTGGTGGTGGTCGGCGGGCCGCGCCTGATGCGCGCCTGGCTCGGCGCCGTGGCGCGGCGCCGCTCGAACGAGCTGTTCGTGCTGAACGTGCTGTTCATCGCGCTGGCGCTCGCCTGGCTCACCGGTCTCGCCGGCCTGTCGATGGTGCTCGGCGCGTTCCTCGCCGGCATGCTGATTTCCGAGACCGAGTATCGCTACCGCGTCGAGGAGGACATCAAGCCGTTTCGCGACGTGCTGCTCGGGCTGTTCTTCGTCACCGTGGGCATGATGCTCGACCTGCGCCTGGTGCTGGCCGAGCTGCCGTGGGTGCTGGCGCTGTTCGCGGTCCTGGTGGGCGCGAAGTTCGCGCTGATCGCGGCGCTCTCACGGGCCTATGGCGCGACGCCGGGCACTGCGCTGCGCGTCGCGCTGGCGCTGGCGCAGGGCGGCGAATTCGCCTTCGTCCTGCTGCCGATGGCCGGCGCCGCCGGCGTGGTGCCCGAACGGGCGCTGCAAAGCCTGCTCGCCGCCATGATCCTGTCGATGGTGGCGACGCCGTTCATCATCGCCGCCAGCGACCGCATCGTCATGCGCCTGTCGCGCACCGAGTGGATGCTGCGCTCGCTCGCGCTGCACCGCGTCGCTTCGGAGTCGATCGGCGTCGAGCGCCATGTCATCGTGCTGGGCTACGGCCGCAATGGCCAGCGCCTGGCGCGCCTGCTCGATGCCGAGGGCGTGCGCTACGTGGCGCTCGACCTCGACCTGGAGCGGGTGCGCGAGGCCGCGGCCGCCGGCGAGACCGTGGTGTTCGCCGACAGCTCGCGGCGCGAGGCGCTGATCGCCGCCGGGGTGGCGCGCGCCGCGGCGGTGGTGGTGACCTTCGCCGACACGGCGCGCGCGGTGCGCGTGCTCGCCCATATCCACGAGCTCAACCCGGCGCTGCCGGTGATCGTGCGCGCGCGCGATGAAGCCGATATTGCGCGGCTCACGGCGGCGGGCGCCACCGAGGTGGTGCCGGAAGCCTTCGAGTCCGGGGTGATGCTCGCCTCGCACACCCTGGTGCTGGTGGGGGTGCCGCTGTCGCGCGTCATGCGCCGCGTCAGCCAGGTGCGCGACGCCCAGTACGGCCTGCTGCGCGGACTGTTTCCCGGCAGCGGCGAGGAGAGCGCGGCGGCCGGCGACGCCGCGGCGCGCCTGCGCGCGGTGACGCTCGAGGCGGGCGCGTATGCGCTGGGCCGCACGCTCGCCGGCCTCGACCTGGAGTCCTTCGGGGTGGAAGTGCGCGCGGTGCGCCGGCGCAGCGCCGGCGCCCGGCTCGACGCCGGCCAGGCCGGCGCGCTCGAGCCGGGCGACGTCGTCGTGCTGCTTGGCACGCCGGAGGCGCTCGTCCTAGCGGAGGAGAGACTATTGCGCGGTTAGAAAAAAAGAAGCCGGCGCAAGGCCGGCCCTGTCAAAGCTGAAACGCGCCGCTTAGAGCGAGCGGCAGATCGTGTAGAGGTTGGTGCCGGTTTCCTGGTACGCGGTGGCCGCGGTGGTCGCCGCCACCACGTCGGGGTTCGGCGCCGTCTGCGTCAGGCCGCGCACCGAGCCGGTGTTGGGCACGCCGTCGTCCATCTGCGTGTCGGTCGCGATCGCGATCTTGTCGGGCAGGTTCGCCGAGCAGATGATGATGCCGGCAAAGCCGCCGAGCGCCGCACCGCCGGCGCTGTCGCCGGTCTGCACGCCGATCTGGCCGGAAAGCGCGTTGAACGGCTGCTGGTCGCCTACGCCCGAGACAAAGCCCGCGCGGCGCAGGTGATCCCACCACAGGCGCGACTCGTCGGTCGCGGTGCTGCTGTTGTACTTGCCGCCGACCACGCCATTGCCGCCGCCTGCTGTCGCGCCGCTCCAGCGCCCGGTGGTGGTGCCGCAGCTTCCCGCGGACACAGTGCCGCCCGCGCACGGATCGTCGCCCGGGATCTTCTTGTAGCGGTCGACGTAGCCGTGATAGGCCGCCGAGATGCCGGAGAAGTCGGCGATCACGTTCTTGATCTTGGCCTGCGTGATCATCTCCTGCCCCTTCAGGATGCCGCCCAGCAGCAGCCCGATGATCACCAGCACGATCGCAATCTCGACCAGGGTGAAGCCTTGATTTCTCTTCATGTTCTCTCCCGTCCACATCTTATAGGTAGGTAATGCCTCGCAATCCCCGTGCCAGCGCATTCTATGCCTTAAAACAAGGGGTTACAAAATTGCAGGCCGGGCAGAAGCGTTGAAACTTCGACACAAGCGTCAGATTACAAACAGTTTTTATCGCTTTTTATCTGAACTTCCGGCGCCGCGCCTTTCCAGCTCCTCCAGGCGTTGGCGCAGAAAGCGGGCCTCGGCCGGATCGGTGAGGTGGCCGCTCTCCAGCAGCCCGCCGATCATCACCTTGGCGGCCTCGAGCTCGTTCATGTCCTCGAGGATGAAGATCTGCATCTGGCGTGCCCACAGCGGCACGTCGGCGGCCTTCGCGTTGTGCTCGATGGCCGCGGCATACCGCAGCGCGAGCGGCAGGTCGCCGAGCCGGTGCTTGGCGAGCAGCGACGCGTGCGCGAGCCAGGGCCAGCGCCGGTCCGGATCGCGCAGGAAGGCGCGGTAGACGAAGTCGAGCGCGAGGCGCGAGCGCGCCGCGTCCGGCACCTCGGCGTAGACCCTCGCGGCGGAAAACAACGGGTAGTCGCTGCGCGGGTCGAGCTCCAGGATGGCATCGAGCCAGCCGACGAGCCGCGCGTAATCGAGGCTCGCGTAGGGCAGCGCGCGGCCGGCGCTGAAATCGATGGTCTGCAGGTAGAGCATCGCCACGCGCGCGATCGCCGCCGGCTCGCCGAAGCTCGCCAGGCGCAGCGCCGCGGCGCGCGGCGGCGGCCCCAGGTCGGAGGCGCCGGGGGGCTCCACGGAACGCCAACCGTGCCAGGCGAGTTGCGCCGCGAGCAGCAGCGCGAGCGCGCTCCACAGCCAGGCCGGAACCACCGCCAATGGCCGCTCGCGGCCGCTCAGAAGTTTCTCCGGTGGAAATCGAACAGCCCGGCGGCGGCGAGCAGCGCGAGATAGAGCGCCAGGCCGCCGAGGACCGCCACGGCGGCGCCGGCCGGCGGCACGCCGTAGAGCAGCCACTCGCTGCGCGTAACGCCGTCAAGGCGCGGCAGCGCGAGCGCGATGGCGTCGACGCAGAATTGCGCGATCCGGCTGGCGGGCGAATCGTCGACGCCGGGGCCGGCGGCGATCGCCTGGATCGCCGCCATCGAGCGTGCCAGCAGGTACAGCCCCGCCGTGGCGGCAATGGCCGGCACCGCCTGGGTGAGCGACATGGCGAAAAACAGCGCTGCCGCCGCGACCAGCGCCGCCTCGCCCGCAAGCGACAGTCCCCAAAGCGCCACGGCGCCCGGCGGGGCCCACGGCAGGAGCACCAGCGCGAACGCCAGGGAGAGCAGCGCGCCGCAGGCGACATGGCCGGCCAGGCGACCCAGGTACTGGCTGCTTCGCGACAGCGGCAGCGACAGCAGCTGCTCGAGTCCCTTGTCGTCGATCTCGCGCAGCGTGCTGGCGGTGACTTGGACGGCGACCAGGAACACGGCGCAAGCGCGCAGCAGCGCCGCGAGCAGCGCGGTCTGCAGCGCGCGGCTCTCGGTCAGCGCCACCTGCGACAGGAAGGCGGCGAGGCCGAGGCCGGCGGCGATGCTCGCCAGCGCGAGCCAGGGCAGGCCGCCGCGGCGCGCCTCGAGCAGGATCGATCGGGCAAGAATGACCGCAGGCACGGATTCGTTTGTAGACTAGCGCCGCCCCGGATGCAACCTGGAAAATGAGCGGCGCATGATCTCGACGGCCTTACCCGCAGCGCTGTTCGCCCGCCTCGCCAACGCGGTGTGGGATTTCAGCCGGCGCTACTGGCGCCTGGTGGTGGTGGCGATGCTGGCGCTGCTGCACGTCGCGGTGTTCCGCGGCGTCGCCGACACCTGGGCGCGCGCGCTGCTGCTCGCGCACCTCGGCATGCTGCTGCTGTGGCAGCCGTTCCTGCGCGCCGAGCAGCGCGTGTCGCCGACGCAGGGCATCGTGCTGTCGCTGGTGGCGATCGGCGTGATGCTGTACCTCGACTGGTGGCTGCTCGCCTTCTGGGTGGTGGTGATCGCCGGGCTGGTCGGGGGCAAGGTCTACCAGCAGGATGCGCCCTGGCAGCGCCGCTGCTACCTGGTGGTGCTCGCCTACCTGCTCGCGCTGCTGGCGGTGGCGATCCTGCCGGAGATCGCGCCGCGGCGCGAGATCGCGCCCGAGATCCGCTCGAGCGCCGAGTACCTGCTGCCGCTCGCCTTCGTGCTGATCGCGCTGTTCCCCGCGGAGCCCGAGCCGGCGGCGGCGGCGCAGGCGATCGACTTCTTCTACAGCGTGTTCCTGATGCTGCTGCTGGTGGTGGTGGTCCTCGGCAGCTTCACGGTGATGACGCTCACCGGCCGGCCCTACCTCGTCGCGCTCACCGCCACCGTGTTTCTCACTGCCGGCGCCGTGCTGCTGATCGGCCTGACCTGGAACCCGCGCAGCGGCGGCGGGCTGCGGGTGTTCTTCGCCCGCTACCTGTTCTCGATCGGGCTGCCGGTCGAGCAATGGCTGCACGTGCTCGCCGGTCTGTCGCGCGCCGAGGCGAGCCCGGAGCGCTTCCTCGCCGCGGCCGTCGGCGCGCTCGAGCGCCTGCCATCGGTCGCCGGGGTGAGCTGGCACGCCGGCGAGTCGAGCGGCGAGGCGGGGACGCGCACGCCGCACGCGGTGGATTTCGCCAACCGCGAGCTCGCGCTGTCAGTCTATTCGCCCTACCGCCTCGGGCCGGCGCTGCACTGGCACCTGCAGCTGCTCGGCCAGCTGCTCGGCGAGTTCTACGTCGCCAAGCTGCGCGAGGAGAAGCTGCGCGAGACCAGCTACCTGCAGGCGGTGCACGAGACCGGCGCGCGCACCACGCACGACATCAAGAACCTGCTGCAATCGCTCAACGTGCTGTGCTCGGTGGCGGCGCGCGAGGAGGGCGGCGACGCGGCGCAGCTGCAGTCGCTGGTGCGGCGCCAGCTGCCGGCCATCGCGCAGCGCCTGGCGGAAACGCTCGAGCGCCTGCAGCGCCCGCAGCCGGCGGCGGAAAGCGTCACCGCGGCGCGCGCCTGGTGGGACGCGCTGACGCGCCAATACGGGGGGCAGGGCGTGGAGTTCCAGGCGGGCGAGATCGCGGCACCCGCGCGCCTGCCGCGCCTGCTGTTCGACAGCGTCGCGGACAACCTGATCCGCAATGCGCTGGCCAAGCGCGCGGCGCAGCCTGCGCTGCGCATCCGCGTCTCGCTCGACGGCGGCGCGCAGCTCGCATTGCGGGTGCGCGACAACGGCCGCGGCGTGCCCGAGGACATCGCTGGCGCGCTGTTTCGCTCGCCGATTGACTCGCGCGCCGGGCTGGGGATCGGCCTGTACCAGGCGGCGCGGCAGGCCGAGGCCGCCGGCTACCACCTGGCGCTCGATTCCAACACGGACGGCGCGGTGGAATTCGTGCTGAGCGGACCGGCCGCCTAGGGCAGGCGGCCGGCCGAAATCATGCGGCCGTAAAGCTCGCCGGCGGTGATCCAGGTCAGCTGGTCGTCGAATTCGCCGTTGGCAAAGCTGCTGTCGGTCGGCGTGTGCAGCACAAAGGTCCGATTCCCGGCGACGTTCACCGCCTCGTCGGTGCCGGTCCCGCCGTAAGTGCCGCCATTCTTGCCGGTGGAAAGGAGCACCGCCACCACCAGGCTCGAGCTCATGACCTGGTTCGAGACGCCGCCGCAATCAGTGCTGCTGACGCCGGTGCCCGATTTGCAGACGATGAGGTCGTCCGGCAGGCAGGTGATCCCGTAGCTCTGCAGGTAGGTCTTGCTGGTGAACATCGTGGTGTAGGAATTGGCCGGCGTCGAGGTGCCCGAGCAGTTGGTGTTCCGGCGCGTGACCGCGTAGCGGATGCGGTTGCCCCAGGCATCCAGCGCAAAGCCGCTCGGGTCGGTCTGGGTATAGCCGATCGAAGCCGCCGGCAGGTAGCCATTGAAATGATTGGAGCAGGTGCCGTGCTCCGGCGAGCTCGGCACCGTGGTCGTTTCGCTGCCGACGCAGGTGGAGAACTGCGAGGTGGCCGCCGTCGTGCAGAAGCTCTCCTGCCCGCTGCTGTGGTCGGTGCTGGTGGTAAAGCGCGCCGGGCAGGGCAGCCGTCCCTTGATCAGGGCGTAGGACAGGATCAGCTCGCGCGCCTGGTCGAGGCGCCGGCGCGTCTCTTCGATATTGCGCTGTTCCATCTGCGCCGACAGCGTGTACATCAGGCTCGCCAGCAGCAGCGCGACGATGGTCATCACCACCGCCAATTCGACCAGCGTGAAGCCCTGCATGCGTTGCCGGTTGCGGCGCATCAGTTGGTATCGACGACCACGAAACGGTCGTTGTACGGACTCTTGAGCGAGGCGTCGTTCATGGTGCTGACGGGTTGCCTTTCGAAAGACGCAGTGGCATTGCCGAACTCGAGGTAATTGGCGAGCGTGCCGCTGGGGCGCGTGCTGTTGTTGATGCTGCGCCCGGTGAGAATGAGGATCGCCCGCGACTTGGTGGCCTTCGTGGGATCGGCCGTGTCCAGGTTGCTGACGGTCAGGCAGGTCACCGGGGCGGTGTCGCTGCACGTCGAGGGCGCGGCGGGCGTGTAAGGTGCGGCGACCGCGTAGTAGGTGACCTCGTGCCATTTGTTGCGCAGGAACCAGGAGTTGTTGCCGCTGTTGAGCAGATTGAATACCGCGTTGTCGGCGAGCAGCAGCACCGGCACGGAAATGGTCGAATCCTGACAGCCGAGGATCAGCGTCAGCGGCCAGATCAGGCCGCACAGCGCATCCACCAGCCAGCTACCGCTGCCGTTGACCGAGGCCTTGCCGGTGAAGGTGATGTCCGCCGAGCCGTCGGATTTCAGGTTGCCGGACGCCGTGCGGTTGGCGCTGTCGACGTTGGTCATGGGGACGGCCGTGTTCAGCTGCCGCAGCGCCATGCCGACGTTGGACGCGTTGGCCGTCAGCGTGAAATCGACGGTGCTCCCCGCGCAGCCCAGCAGCAGGCAGCGGTAATAGAAGCTGCAATCGATCTGCGTCGCGGTGAAGGTGCAGGTCGGGGAGTAGAGCGAAGCGCCGGAGAGGCTCGCGCTGGTCCAGGTGACGAACGAAGGGCTGCAGCGCGGCGCGCTGGGCCCGCTGGTGCATGCCACCCCGCTGCCCGGCGAGGTCTCGGCGTAATTGAGCGGCAGCAATCCGCCGCTTGCCAGCGTGGCCAGACTCCCCTGCATGCTGCTCGCCGATGGATCGCCGAAGGGCGCGGCAAACGGATAGACGTAGTTCGTGCCCAGTCCCCAGCTCGCGCCCGAGTAGACCGCGGCCTTCAGCAGGGGTGCGATTTCCACTTCGATGCGCTTCGCGATCGCCGCTTCGATCCCCGGCATGATGTCCGCCTTGGTGATCTTGACCACCTGGTCGTTGAACGACCCGCTCGGGCCGGTGCTCGCAAAGGTCGCGTCCGGCGTCGGATAGGTGGCGTTCTCGCACTCGAGCCAGTTGCGCCAGTCCGGCGGCGCGGTCTCCAGCCTGGTCTGCACGATGGCACTGCAGTTCGCCGACGCGGTCACGGTGATCGGCGGGCCCGGCGCGATGATCAGGGCGACCACGGTGTCGCCGTCGGTGCCCGCGGAGCCGTCGACGACCAGCTGGCCGACGGAGTTCGAGTTGATGACCGTGTTCGAGCCGTTATAGGCCCAGCCGGCCGACACCACGTACCAGAGGGGCTCTCCCGAGGCATCGACCAGCTTGTCCATTCCCAGGGTGCGCCAGGGGAAGCGGCCCACTTCCGGCGGCGTGCAGCTCGAGGCCACTTTCCCGTCCGTGCCGGAGGTGCTGTTGAAAGAGGCCGGCGCCTCGGGGCAGGGGAGCGCGCCCGGATTGTTTTCACCGTAGAAGGACGCCTGCGCGGCGACGTAACCAATGAGCGCCTGCTTCGCGCGGTTGAGGACCCTGGCGTTTTGCTCGCGGTTGGCGGCGGTGTAGTCGCCGGCAACCGAATCGAGATTGCGCACCAAATACCAGGTGGCGCCGAGCGCGAGGATCAGCAGCATCAGCATCAGCGCCTGGCCGCGCTGGCGCGAGACTCCCGCCGTCATTTCTTCTCCGCCGGGCGCCGGATGCGGATCTCGCCCTCGCCGATCACGTCGCGCACTTCGCCGTTGCCGCGGTCGAGCACCTCGCCCGGGCGCAGCAGCGCGCGGCGGCCGCCTTCGCCGACGCCGACCGAGACGCGCGGGCTGCCGGCGCGCCCGGACTGGATGCGCGGCGCCTCGGGCGCGTTTTCCGGCAACGTCTCGCCGTTGACCCAGACGGTGGACGGGCCGGCCGAGCGGCGCACGAAGCCGTCGACGCGCGTGGTGGGCGAGACCACCATCGCCGCCGCCGGCTTGTCGGGCACGCGCGCCTTGCGCCGCCCGTCGAGGGCCGCGCGCTGCTCCGGCGTGAAAAAGACGCGTCCGAGCTCCTGCGCGTCCACGTGCGCCACGCACGAAATCAGCAGGGAAAGTCCGAGCAGCCGCTTCATGACTTGGCCGCCCGGTCGACGATGGTGACGAGGTCGATGTCGCACTCGGCGCGCAGGCGCGGCGTGATGCCGGCGCCGGTGGCCGCCTGGCCGGTGCGCGTCACGGCGCAGCGCTGCACCGCATAGTAGGCATTGCCGGAATTGCGCAGGTCGGCGAGAAAGCGCAGCAGGTCCTCCTCGTGCAGCAGCGCCATGTTGACCTGCATGGTGCTGGCGAAGAAGTCGACGTTCGCCGGCTTGCCGGGCACCGAGACGAGGAGCTGCTG
>Ga0075435_100000551_pt1 | contig 23004 bp, 25 predicted proteins | sample RhiMethybrSRZTD4_FD_75302 | JGI IMG/M metagenome (GOLD analysis project Ga0075435, IMG submission 75302) | Populus rhizosphere microbial communities from Tennessee, USA - Rhizosphere MetaG P. TD hybrid SRZTD4 | ecosystem: Host-associated > Plants > Roots > Rhizosphere > Soil | place: USA...
GATCCGATTCATGCGGCGAGCCTCCCCATCCCTGACGAGACGCTAAGAGTCGTTGAGCGAATCGCTAAAAACGCAGCGGATCTTACCGGAAGTGGATTTGATCGCGCCGTCCGCCGCACGCGATCGGATCACCCGCTGTGCCTCGTCATCTTCTTCGCGGAAGACGAGGCCGACGGCTCGACCAAGTTCAACGACGTCTTCGTCGTTTTTCGCCGGCAGGTGCCGCCCGCTCCTCAGCCACGTTCAGCGACACAACTACTGTCCCGACAGTGTCGTCACGCACCCGCAGATGGCGATTTTCCTCGCGAAGGCGCTCAGTCTGCACTGGCCCTTCTGAGCGGGTGAGGCGCCCGTTAACGCCTTCTTGACGCGGCTCCTCCGGATTCTTGGCGCGCAATGTGAATAAATTCGGGCATTCCGGCCTCTTCCGCCGGAAGCGCAAGGAGGACGCCTATGCCCGACAAAGATCCCAGCAATGATTTCTCAGACGTCGTGAGTGGAAGCTCGTCAACGGCCCCGTCGGCGCCCGCGCCCGGAGGCTCGGCCGCGCCGGCGCAAGCGAGGACATACGTCGTGGTCGCGGGGGACAGCCTGTCGAAGATCGCCAAGAAGTTCTACGGCAACGCGAACTCGTGGAAGAAGATCTTCGACGCCAACACCGATCGCATCAAGAACCCCGACGTCATCCAGCCCGGCTGGACGTTGAAGATTCCGGAGTGAAGTGAAGGAGAGGTCATGAATCGAATCCGTATTCGCGCGATCTCCACGGTCATCTGCGTGCTCCTGGTCGCGTTCGTCGCGTGCAAGAAGAAGGAGGAGCCCGCGCCCGCTCCGGCCCCCGCGGTCGAGCCGACGATGGTCCCGATTCCTCCGACCGCCGCGCCGGCGGTGAACATCGTGTCCGTCGACCTCGGCAATGCCCTGGGCCCGGACAAAAAGGTCGCGGCGTCGATGGACACGTTCAAGCCGAAAGACACGATCTTCACGGTCGTCTCGACCGACGGCAGCGCCGCCTCGTCCACGATCCACTGGAAGGTCACGGCTCCCGACGGCACGACGACGGTGAAGGAGGACTCGAAGACGATCGCGCCGACCGGCCCCGCGAACACCGAGTTCAGCATCCAGAAGCCGAGCGGTTGGCCCAAAGGGACCTACACCGTCGCCGTTTCGGTCGACAACGGCCCGGTGACGACGAAGACGTTCACCGTCAAGTGAGCGACCCTCTCACCCTCGCCCTCTCCCCCGTCACCGGGGGAGAGGGGTGTGTATGAAGCGCCCGCTCGCCAGGACCAACCGCCTCGTCCATCCCGTCGGCCTCGGCTGCATGGGCCTCTCGTGGGCGTACCACGAGAAGGCCGTCGAGGATTCGGAAGGCGTCCGCCTGATCCGCCGCGCGATCGGGTTGGGAGTCGACCACCTCGACACGTCCGACGCCTACGGTCCGCACACCAACGAACAGCTCGTGGGCAACGCAATCGCCGGGCTGCGGGAGAAGGTCGTCGTCGCAACGAAGGCCGGCCTCGTGATGAAGGGCACGACCGCGCGAGAGGGTTACAACCGCAACGGCCGTCCGGAGTACATCCGTGCGGCGTGCGAGGCCTCTCTGTCGCGGCTGAAGATCGACGTCATCGATCTCTACTATCTGCACCGCATCGATCCCGCCACACCCGTCGAAGACTCCTGGGGCGAGATGTCCCGGCTCGTCGCCGAGGGCAAAGTGCGCTGGCTCGGGATCTCGGAGCCGAAGGTGCCCGACCTCGAGCGCGTGTCGCGTATCCACCCGGTCACCGCCGTGCAGTCGGAGCTGTCTCTCTGGACGCGCGACTACCTGAGCGACGTCGTGCCCTGGTGCGCCGACAACGGCGCGTCCTTCGTGGCGTTTTCGCCTCTCGGGCGCGGATTCCTGACGGGCAAGTTCTCCTCGGACGCTCGCTTCACCGGCGGCGATTTCCGCGCGAGCCTCCCCCGCTTCACTCCCGACGCAATCGCGGCGAACCAGCGGATCGTGGAGGCGGTGCGTGCCGTCGCAGACCGGCACGGCGTCACACCCGCCCAGATCGCGCTCGCCTGGGTGCTCGCTCAGGGAAAGCACGTCCTGGCGATTCCGGGCACGCGCACGGAGAAGTACCTCGAGCAGAACGTCGCCGCGGCGGATCTGACGCTGACCGAAGACGAGATAGCCGAGCTCGACGCGATCCCGGCGCCGGTGGGGGGACGGTACTAGCCCCCTCACCCCTGCCCTCTCCCCCCGAGGGGGAGAGGGAGATCAGGATTCCCAGAACCCGACGACGCGCGCGATGCGGCCGTCGGGAGCGAGGTCGAAGACGTTGGTGCCGCGGCCCGCTACCTCTCCACCGGATTTTTTCGCGACCCACGGCGCGATCGCAGTGCCCTGGGACATGCGCACCTCGCCCGCCCGCTCGAGGGTGATGCCGGGCATGAAGATCTGGACCGCGTCGAGGTTGGCGAGCATGTCCTCGACGCCTTCCGTCGCGCTGAAGGCGTCGCGGAAGACGACGCCCGGAGTGGCGCAGGACTCCAGCAGCGAGCGGCGCAACTGACCGTCGGGATCGCCGAAGGCGCGCAGGAACGCGTCCACGCGCTCGGTCAACCTGCCGTGCTGCTCCTCGTTGACGACCTTGGAGAAGACGGCGAGCTGGTGGCGCCAACCCTGGACGTGCTGGTCGCGCAGCTTCGCGCTCGCGAACGCGTGGCGCAGGTGGAGCCGCGTGCCTTGCTCGGTTTCGTCGAGCGTGATCGTGACGAGCGAGTCGACGGGCTCCTTCGCCCCGCCCTGAGCCGCTCCTTCCAGCAGGTACGTAAACTCGATCCGTCGCGGCGGATCGACGTCGACCACCTTGCCGCGGACCGTGGGACCGCCGCCCGGGAAGCGGATCAGGACGGCTCCTCCCTTGCGCGCGTCGATCTGCGAGCCCTCTCCCCACCAGCGCGCGAACCGCGCGGAATCCGTGAAGTAGCGGAACACCGTTTCGCGCCGGGCGCAGATCGAGATGGTGCGATCCAGGGTCTCCGAGAGGTCGCGTCCGGGCATGATGAGCTCCTTTCTCGTTCAGCGGCGCCGTTTGCGTGGGCGCGGCGGGTGTTTCTCCTCGGACTCGGCGAAGTGCTTCAGGTCGGCGAGCGCCTGGTCCCACATCGCTTCGAGCCACTTTCCGAGATGGCCGAGCTCGCGGCGCCGGGCGGCGTAGAAGTGGAAGCGTCCCTCGGCGCGCCGCGCGACGAGGCCAGCGGATTCGAGGACGCCGAGATGCTGCGAGACGGCGCCGAAGCTGACGTCGGGGAACGCGCGGTGGATGTCGCCGGCGGACTTCTCCGCGTCCCAGACGAGGCGGAGGATCTCCCGGCGGCGCGGAGCGGCGAGGGCTTCGAGCACGGCGGCGGCTTCCATGACATCATTTTAGTCACTGCTAAAATGATGTCAAGACCCGCTTCGTCAGCCCAGGGCGCCCAACTCCCGTTCCAGGAACCTCCGCTCGAGGTCGTTGGAGACCAGCGACAGAGCCCGCCGATAGGCGCCCGCGGCCTCCTGCTTCCGGCCGAGACGCGCGAGCAGCTCCGCCCGCGCCGCCGGGAGCAGGTGGTAAGTCGCCAGGTCTCCCCGCTCGTCGATCGCGTCGAGCAGCCGCAGCCCTTCCTCCGGTCCCGAGGCCTCGGCCACGGCCGCGGCGTAGTTGAGCTCGACGACCGGCGACGGGTAGCGGGTCATGAGCTCCCGGTACAGCAGCACGATCTGCCGCCAGTCGGTGTCTTCGAAGCGGGCGGCTTCTCCGTGCAGCGCCGCGATCGCCGCCTGGAGTGCGTACGGACGCGCGCCTCCCTCGCGCAGCGCCGACTCCGTCAGAGCGATTCCTTCACGGATCTCGCCTTGGTCCCAGAGGCTGCGGTCCTGTGCTTCGAGGCGCACGAGCTCCCCCTCCGGCGACACGCGCGCCTCCCGCCGCGAATCGTGAAGGAGCATGAGGGCCAGGAGAGCCCGCGACTCGGTCCTTTCGGGCATCAGCTCGACGACGAGGCGGGTAAGACGGATCGCCTCGGCGCACAGCTCTCGCCGCACGAGCTCCGCGCCCTTCGTCGCCGCATAACCTTCGTTGAAGATCAGGTAGAGGACCGCAAGGACCGAGTCGAGCCGCTCCGAAAGCCTCTCGTCGGACGGGACGCGGTACGGGATGCCGGCCTGGCGGATCTTGGACTTGGCGCGCACGAGGCGCTGCGCGAGGGTCGCTTCGGGAACGAGGAACGCGCGGGCGATCTCCTCGGTCGTCAAGCCCCCGAGGGTGCGCAGCGTCAGCGCGATCTGCGCCTCGACGGCGAGCGCCGGATGGCAGCACGTGAAGATCAGACGCAGCCGGTCGTCGGCGACGCGGTTCTCGCCGTCGGGCAGGGCCTCGGGTGCTTCGCCCTCCTCTGCCGCAGCCCACCGCGCGATCTCCTCGCTCTTCTCGCGGAAGCGCGAGTCGCGGCGGAGGCGGTCGATCGCCTTGTGCCGCGCCGTCGAGACGATCCATGCGCGCGGATTCTCCGGAACGCCGTGGCCGGGCCAGCGCTCCAGCGCGGCGACGAAGGCGTCGTGCATGACCTCTTCGGCGAGATCGAAATCGCCGACCAGCCGGATCAGCGTCGCGAGGATGCGCCCCGAGTCGGCGCGGTAGACGTGGTCGATGGACATGGAGTCAGTAAGCGGTCGGCAGTAAGCAGTAAGCGGTGAGGGTCATCGCCACTCCTGCTTACCGCTTACTGCTTACTGCTTACCGGTTACTCACATTCTCATGACCGGGCGGACTTCGACGGCGCCGTAGGAAGCGCCCGGCACGCGCGTCGCGATCTCAGCGGCCTCGTCGAGGTCCTTCGCGTCGATCATGTAGTAGCCCCCGAGCTGCTCGCGTGTCTCGGCGAAGGGGCCGTCGGTCGTCACGGGCTTGCCGTTGCGGACGCGGACCGTCGTCGCCGTGGCCGTCGGCTCGAGGCCGTCGCCGCCGAGGTAATGGCCGCTCTTCTTGATCGAGTCGGTGAAGGCCGTGTACTTCTGGTACATGTCCACCTTGTCCTCGTCCGAGAGCCCGGTCCAGTCCGACTCCTTGCTGTAGATCAACAATATGTATTTCACTCCGTCGTCTCCTTTCGCTACCTAGTCGAACGGGATCGCCGGAATCGACATCTCTCTTACGAGGTTTTCTGCGGTCCCACGATCCGGCGGGCCTCTGCCAGCTCGGGCCGCGGCGAGCCCGGAACGCATTGCTGGATCAACTTCGCATAGAGCGCGCGGGCCTTGGATGGGTTCTTCGAAAGCTCCGCCGCGCGTGCTCCCCCCGCGAGACTGTTGAACCGCCCCGGAGCCTCCCGCAGCGAGGCCTCGTACTCGACCAACGCTTCGGCCGGTTTGCCGGACTCCATGAGCATGTCCGCCAGGAGCTCACGCGGAGGCAGGATCGCTCCCGGAGTCACCGGATGCTTGCCGGTCTTCTCGTCGAGCTCGGCCGCGGCGCGGGCGAGTTGCAGCGCCCCGTCTTTCTTCCCCTCGGCGTATGCGACCCAGGCCGCGGCGGCGAGCCGCAGCGACTCGACGTTGGCGGCCCAGTCGTAGGGCCCGGGGATCGGCGATTTCGCGAGGCCCGCCTGGATCTGGGAGAGCTTCGCGACGTCGGCGCGGGCGCGGTCGAGCTGGCCCGTGCGCGCGGCCCCCATCGCGCGCGCGAAGAGGGTGGTCGCGGGGGCATACGCGAAGCGATCCCAGGGCATGGGAACGTCGGGCAGCTCCAACGCCGCCGCCGCCTTCCAATCGCGACGTTCGAGCGTCCAGCGCGCCGGAATCGCGACGAGCGCGTACCCGCCCTGGAACTGCGCCGAATCGAACTTCTTCGCGGCTTCCGCCTCTTCGAAGACTTGCCGGGCGTGCTCCTGGTCCCCGACCTGGAGGTACGCGTACTCCAAATAGTCCATGGCATGCAGGGCGTCGAAGGCTGTCGCGCCCGGGTGGTATTTCGCGACGTAACGGCGGGCCGCGTTCGCCGAGTCGATGTTGGACGCGATCGACTCCTGCCAGAGACCCAGCCTCGTGAAAATGTGCGACGGCATGTGGAGCGCGTGCGGAGAGCCGGGAGCGATCTTCGCGTAGGTCCGCGCCGCCGGAAGGGCCTCGGCCGCGAGCGCCGGGTAGTCGAAGGAGTGGATCATGTAGTGCGTGATGCCGGGGTGCTCGGGCTCGAGAGGAAGCAGGCCGTTCAGGATCGCGGCGGCCTTCTTCTGGTTCACGTACGTCGTGTCGCTCGGCGGGGCCGTGCCCAGAAGCGCCAGCGCGTAGAAGATCGCGGCCTCGTGGTCGTCCGGAAAACGCTGCGACAGCTGCGCCGTCGCGGTCTCGTACGCCTTCGCGCGCGGACCGTGCGGCACGGTTTCCGAATCGCGGTAGAAAGCCTTAATGGCACCTATGTAGCCGCGCTCGCGGTCCGTCTTCCCGCCGATCTCCATCGCCTTGCCGACCGCCGTCTTGCCCGCGGCCAGATCCGCAGCCGTCGGCGGAGACCAGATCGGGTGGTACCAGGTCATCGCGATTCCCCAGTACGCCATGGCGCAGCCGGGATCCTTCGTCGCCACGGCCTTGAAGGAGCGACGCGACTCTTCGTAGCCGAACGAGTGCAGAAACGCGACCGCGCGCGTGAAGTCGGAGGCGGCATCCGCGCTGCAGGAAGTCGAGAAGTTGACCTTGCCTAGAGATTCTGTGTCTCCGTGGGAGTGCTGGTGCTCCTCCTGAGCGCGGGCTGTTCGGAACAGGAGGGCCACGGCGACGGACAGAACGAGGAAAACGCGATTCTTCCGCACGATCCACCTCCGCAGACGGACAAACCTACGACAGAACAGATCGTATGATGCGTGGTTCGGCGGGTTTGTGACCGCCGCGGGAGGTCGAGAATCGTGAAATCTCTTCGTTGGGTCCTTGGAGCCGTCGCCGCGGCCGGCGCACTGATCGCGGTCGGAGGCGCATCGCCCGGAGGCCAGTCCCCCGCCGCCGCACCCTCCAAGGCCCTGTCTCCGGCCGACATGGACACGAACGCGCAGGCCTGCACCGACTTCTACCAGTACGCCGTTGGAGGCTGGCTCGAGAAGAACCCGATCCCCTCCGATCGGCCGCGCTGGGGCTCCTTCGACGAGCTCCGGCAGCGCACTCAGGACAACCTTCGGGGAATCCTCGAGCGCCTCGCCGCGGACAAATCGGCCAAGCAGGGCTCCGACGAGAAGAAACTGGGCGATTTCTACGGCGCCTGCATGGACGAAGCCCAGGTCGAGAAGCTCGGAATCAAGGGAATCTCACCGGAGCTCGACCGGCTCGACGACATCAAGAACCTGCCGGGCTTGCGCGCCGAGATCCTGCGCCTCCAGCAGGGCGGCGCCAACGTCCTCTTCAACTTCGGCTCGGAGGAGGACCGCAAGGACTCCTCGAAGGTCATCGCCGCCGCGCTCCAGGGAGGGCTGGGCCTGCCCGACCGCGACTACTACACGAAGACGGACCCGAAATCCGTGGAGCTGCGCGAGAAGTACGTCGCGCACGTCCAGAAGGTCTTCGAGCTCGCCGGCGAAAAACCCGAAAAGGCCGCGGCCGACGCGAAGACCGTCATGGGGATCGAGACGAAGCTCGCCGAGGCCTCCCAGAGCAACGTGGACCGGCGCAATCCCGACAAGACGTACCACCCGACGACCGTGGCGGAGTTTTCGAAGGAGACACCGAACCTCGGCTGGGAGGTCTACTTCACGGACCAGAAGATCCCGGTCGATACGCCGCTGAACGTCTGGCAGCCGGACTTCTTCAAGGCTGCCGACAAGCTCCTGGTTTCCGAGCCCCTGGCGGACTGGAAGACGTACTTGCGCTGGCACACGCTCTCCGCGGCCTCGCCGTACCTCTCGAAGAAGTTCGTGGACGAGGACTTCGCGTTCAACGGGAAAACGCTCGCGGGCACGCCGGAGATTCAGCCCCGCTGGAAGCGCTGCGTCAACGCCACCGACGCCGCGATGGGAATGGCGCTGGGTCGCGTCTACGTGGCGCAGTACTTCCCTCCCGAGGCCAAGAAGCGCATGGACGAGCTCGTCAAGAATCTTCTCCTCGCGCTCGACGACGACATCAAGACGCTCCCCTGGATGGGGGACGCGACCAAGAAGGCGGCGGCGGAAAAGATCGCCACGTTCGACCCGCGGATCGGCTACCCGCCGAAATGGCGCGACTACACGCAGCTCGAGGTCTCGCGCGCGTACTACCTGCGCAACGTCGCGTTCGCCAACCGATTCGAGTGGCGGCGCGACCTCGCCAAAATCGGCAAGCCCGTGGACCGCAACGACTGGGGTATGTCGCCGCCCACGGTCAACGCCTCCTACAACTCGGCCAAGAACGCGATCACGTTCCCCGCCGGGATTCTGCAGCCGCCGTTCTTTTACCCGGAAGGGGACGACGCCATCAACTACGGCGCGATCGGCGGCGTCATCGGCCACGAGATCACGCACGGCTTCGACAATTCGGGCCGCAAGTTCGACGCGAAGGGAAACCAGGTCGACTGGTGGACCGCGGAAGACGCGAAGGCCTTCGACGAGCGGGCCAAGTGCATCATCGACCAGTTCAACGGCTACTACGTCGACACGGACCTCCACCAGAACGGAGAGCTCGTGCAGGGCGAGTCGATCGCGGACCTGGGAGGTCTGACGATCGCCTACAGGGCGTACAAGAAGAGTCTCGAGGGCAAGCCCGCGCCGGAGACGATCGACGGGCTCACGCCGGACCAGCGGTTCTTTCTGTCGTGGGGGCGGATCTGGGCGTCGAACCACCGGCCCGAGTTCGCGCGCCTGATGGCGCAGACCAACGAGCACCCTCTCGGCAAGTTCCGCGCGATCGGCACGATCGTCAACATGCCGGAGTTCGCGAAGGCGTTCGACTGCGGAACCGGATCGGCGATGGTCAGCGAGAAGAGGTGCCAGATCTGGTAGAGGGTCGGCTGAGCAAGTCCGGGATCCCTCGCTACGCTCGGGATGACTCCCATAAGCCGTCATCCCGAGGAGCGAAGCGACGAGGGATCCCGAACTGGACTCGCGACGCTCTCACTTGAGCGCCGCGAGCTCCTTCATCGCCTCGGCCGAGCATGCGTAGTCCTCGAACACCACGAGGTGCCACGAGCCCTCCGATGGCGGGCAATCGGTGATCGGAGACGCGGCCGGGCAGTTGTAGTCCATCCTCGGAACGATCATGCGGCTGCGCACGAGGAGCACGTTGCCGCCGGCCTGTTCCGCCCGAACGCGCTGCGCGCGAAACGGATCCGTCGAGCCGGTCATGAGCAGCTCGCTCATGTCCACCGGAGGATGTGCAATGAGCAGGCGACAGCCGCGCGGCATCCCCGCGGGTGCGTCGGACAGCGGCGCCTGGTAGACCCGCACCCCGCCTCTGTCCGGCGTGCTCGACGCGCAGGACAGCGTCAGCGCGATCGCGCCCAACCGGAGGAGCCGCCGCACGCTCCGATTCTGTAACTAGAATGGCGCTTCGTGGTCGACCTCACAAAAACTTCATCGCGCCTCCCCGCCGTCTTCGTCTCGCACGGGTCGCCGATGATCGCGATCGAGGACGATCCCTGGGGCCGCGCCCTGGAAGAGTTCGCAAAAACTCTGCCGCGCCCGCGCGCCGTCGTGGTGGTGTCGGGACACTGGGAGGCGCCGGGCCGCGTCCGCGTGAGCGCCGCGCCGAGACCCGAGACGATCCACGACTTCGGCGGATTCCCGGAGGATCTCTACGACCTTCGTTATCCCGCCAAAGGCGATCCGGGCCTGGCATCGCTGATCGCCCGGCTCTTGAACGACGCCCAATTTCCGGCGATGACGGACCCGGACCGCGGCCTCGACCACGGTGCCTGGGTGCCGCTGCTGCGCCTCTACCCGAGGGCCGACGTCCCGGTGGTCGAGATCTCCCAGCCCCTGCGCCGCAACCCGGAGGACATGCTGCGCATGGGCGCCGCGCTTTCGCGGCTGCGCAGCGAGGGAGTCCTGCTGCTCGGCACGGGAGGCATCGTTCACAACCTGGGCCGCGTGTCGAAGGAGGACGATCCGACGAAAGTCGAGAGCTGGGCGCGCGAGTTCGACGACTGGATCCGGGGTCGCCTCGACGCGATGGACGTCGCGGCGATCGCGTCCTACCAGGCCTCCGCGCCGAATTCCCGGCTCGCCGTGCCCACGCCCGACCATTTCGACCCGATCTTCGTCGTCCTGGGCTCCGCCCTCCCCGGCGAAAGGCCGGTCACGATCCACGAGGGCTTCCGGTATGGGACCATCTCGATGCGGAGCTTCGCGATCGGCTAGCTGGTCGCCCCCTCACCCCGGCCCTGTTCCCCACGGGGGAGAGGGAAGGGGCACGGACATCATCTGTCTCGGGGGCAGGCGCACCCTGATACTGGAATGGGTAACGTCCTCGGACCCGACCGCTGGTGCCGGCAGAAGTGGTGCCGTGAAGACGCCACCGCGGAGCACTTCGCGGGCGACGGCTGCTCGTGCGACGGCCACGGGCGCGAGGGCGACCTCAAGAAGCCGCGGCTGACCGTTCTGACCGCGAAAGCCTCGAGGCTCGCGCCCTTCGCCTGCCGGGCGTGCGGAGCGAGCGCGCGGCGCATGGTCGAGCAGCCGGAGATGTTCTTCCGCTGCGAACCGTGCGCCGAGGCGAACCGCTGGCCGACAGGGACGACCGGCCGCTACTGAGCCCCGTTCGATCGCCTCAGGTCTTGCGGGCGGGCATCACGGTCAGTACGACGCCGACGACCGCGAGCCCGAGGCCGACCCAGCGCAGCGTTTCCCAGCTTTCCTTCTTTGAACGTTCTTCCTGGGAGAAGGTCGTCTTGAGGGCCCCTTCGACGGAGTCGTACCCGCCGCGCTGGCTCGAAGCGAGGAGGAATCCCGCGAGACCGAGGATGAGCAGAACTATCCCTATCCTTCTCATGGCCTCCTTCTCAGCAAGGACGATACCAACGCAACAAAAAAGGCGGGGTTGCCCCCGCCTGTTGCCGCTCGGCCAAAAGGCCGTTCAGTAGCGGGAACGACCGCCACCGCCACCGTCGGTCTTGGGCCTGGCCTCGTTGACCCTCAACGCGCGGCCGCCGAACTCGGTGCCGTCCAGAGACAAAGCCTGCTTGGCCTGGTCGTCGTTGGTGTACTCGACGAAGCCGAACCCCTTGGACTGACCGGTCGAGCGGTCCGTGATCACGCGCGCGGAGTCGGGCGTGCCGAACTTCGCGAACATGTCCTGGAGCTGGTCGTCGGAGATGTTGTACGGGAGATTGCCTACATAGATCTTCATGGAACCATACCTTCTGTGCCGGTGGATTTCGCACGGCGGCGCCGCCGGCGCGGCGCTCCGCATTCTCTAGGTCCTCGTTCGGGATTTCGTCAGAATGGATCTGGCAAAGGCGAGCGAAAGGAGAACAAGACGACCATATCACATGTTAGATTGAAGGCCTCCGATCTCCCCGACGAGCCCGTTTAGCCACTCGCGCGTCGCCGGTCTTCGGCGAGAAAGCGAGTTGCGTCATGAACGAGCCCCTTCGGCCCTGGAAATGCAGAAACTGCGGGCGGGCCAATCGTACCGTCGTCGCCCTGGACGGCACCGTCAACTGCGAATTCTGCAGGTACCAGATGAGCATCCAGCCGAGTCGAATCAAGAACGGTGTTCTGCTGCCTGCCTCGTATCCCGTCCGCCGCGCAAAGGCCAGCTAGACCGCGGACTCCCGCCGGAATCCCGCTTCTCTCCGCGGGCGTAACACAGCCCGAGGAGACAACCATGAAGATCGGTGTTCTGGGTTCAGGCACGGTGGGAACGACGTTGGCTAGCAAGCTCGCCGCGCTGGGGCATGAGGTAAAGCTCGGCTCGCGCGTGGCGGACGACGCCAAGGGGAAGAAGTGGGCATCGAAGGCCGGCAAGGGCGCGTCGAACGGCACATTCGGCGACGCGGCAAAGTTCGGCGAGATCGTCTTCAACTGCACGCCGGGCACGGTAACGATCGAGGTGCTGCGCGCCGCGGGCAGGGAAAACCTCCGGGGCAAGGTGCTCGTGGACGTGTCCAACCCCATGCAATTCGTCGAGGGCGCGATGCGCCTGACGACGGCACCAGGAGTCTCCATGGGGGAATCGGTGCAGAAGGAGTTTCCCGATACCAAAGTCGTCAAGACGCTCAACACGGTCAACTCCGGGATCATGGTCGCGCCGGGGCGCCTGAAGGAAGAGAGCGACCTCTTCGTCGCCGGCAACGACGCCGAGGCGAAGAAGGCCGTGACGCGCCTGCTGCAGGATTTCGGCTGGAAACGCGTCCACGATCTGGGAGGCATCGCCGCCGCGCGCGGCATGGAGGCGTACCTGATGTTCTGGCTGGCCGCTGCGGGAGCCCTGAAGACGTATGACTTCAATGTGAGGATCGTCCGCGCCTGATTTCCGGAATGCGCCGCGGCGGCGGCTTCGTTGCGGCTCCCGAGGAGTCGCGCAATGCATCGGAGAATTCTTGCCGCCGCGGCCGCCCTGCTTCTCGCGGATCTCGTTTCCGGTCTCGACCGCATCGAAACGGTCCAGAAGTTTCGAGACGCGCGGCAGCGCGGCGACCTCGCCGCGGCGCGAGCGCTGATGGCGCCGGACGCGCGCATCTGGTTCGACATGGAGGAGCGCACGGGCCCCGGCGCGCCATGGACGCTCGAGCCCGACGACTGGGACCGCTGGGACGCGTATTTCCACAGCGCGACGACCTACTCGGACTGGAAAGACCACGAGGACCGCGTCACGGCGACCGGCCGGGAGACGAACGACTTCTATCGGCTGACGGAGTGGAAACCGAAGCCGCTCGCCTTCACCTGGTGGCTCGACTCGCAGGGGAAGATCACGGGCTTCATGTTCCACGCGATAAAGGATGCGAAAGAGGAGAGCCGCTTCGGCGAGCTCGAGGCGTGGGCGAAGAAGACGCATCCCGAGGAACTCGCATACCTGACGTCGCCAAAGGGACGGATCAACCCTGCCGGCGACCGGCCGGAGCGCTGGAAGAAGCTCGCGATCGAATGGCGAAGGGCGGTCGGGTTGCCAGTCATCTCGAGCGAGCCGTCCACCGAGGACAGCCCCCGGCATTAGGCAACGCCGACCGCAGGTCGGCGGTAACCGAGGGATCCCGGACTTAACAAGCCGCGGTCGCAATAACGCACGGGATCCCTCGGGCTGACGCCCTCGGGATGACGGCCTTCGGCCGTTCACCTCGTCGCGGCGGCCGCCTTCTTCAGATCCGCGACCAGCATGCCGTAGATCTTCTCGCGCCCCGCGTCGTCGTCGGCGCGAAGGACCGCCGAGGGATGGTAGGTCGCGAGGACTTTCGGCGCCCACGTACTGTCGATGAACTGGCCCCGCTGCTTGAGGAGGCGGAAGCTCGGCCCGAGCAGCGCCTTCGAAGCCGACGCGCCCAGGCAGACGAGGACTTCGGGCTTGATGATCTCCAGCTCCTTGAAGAGCCACGGACGGCAGGCCTGGATCTCTCCGCTCGTCGGCGTCTGGTGAATGCGACGCTTGGGCGTGCGCTCGAACTTGAAGTGCTTGACGGCGTTGGTGATGTACACCTTCTCGCGCGAGAGCCGGATCTCGGCGAGCGCCTTGTCGAGCACCGCACCTGCGGGCCCGACGAACGGCCGCCCCTGCAGGTCTTCCTGATCTCCCGGCACCTCGCCGACGAGGACCAGCTTCGCCTTCGGCAAACCCTCGCCGAACACCGCCTGCGTGGCGTTCTTGTAGAGATCGCAGCCCTTGCATTTCTGGATCGCCTTCGCGGCGACCGCGAGGCTCGAGGTGTCCGGCACGAACGGCGCGGCGCCTCCGTCCGACGGTCCCTTCGGAGCGCGCGATCTCTTCGAGGCCGCGATCTTCTTCAGCCTCAGCACGTCGGGATCCGTGGCTCTGCTCATGATCTCGTGATCTCCTTCCGCCAGCCGCCACAGCACCCGGTAGAGAAGGCGCCAGCGCTCCGGATCCTGGCTCTGCGCTGCCTCCCCGGCGAGCTCGACGAACGCGCGCGGAACCCGAAGCTCCGGCGCCGGCGGCTCGGGTGAACCGGCTGCTTCGGAGCTGGAAAAGAGATCGGGGGCCTCTTTTCGCTCGCTCCAGACCACTTCTTCCGGCGCGACGTGCTCCGCGACGAGACGCTTCGCGGCGTCGCGCCATCCCGAGAGCGTGGGCTCGAAGACGACCTCGCGCACTCCGTTATGCGGCCGATGCTCCCGCGCGCACCAGCCACTCCTTCATGTGCGTGCTGGGCACGACGCCCGGCTGTTGAAAGACCTTCTTGCCGTCACGCAGGACGACGAAGTTCGGAATTCCTTGAACGTTGAATTGCGCCGCGATCTCCGGGTGCCGGTCCGTGTCCACCTTCAGGACGAGAGCGCGGCCCTTCATCTCCGCCGCGGTGCGGGCGACTTCGGGAGCCGCCATCTTGCAGGGCCCGCACCAGTCCGCCCAAAAGTCGACGAGGACCGGAACCTTGGCGCCGGACGTCACCTCGCGAAACAACTCCGGATCGGCGTCGATCGGCGCGCCGACCGGGGAGATCTCGGCCTTGCACGCCCCGCAGCGGCCGGTGTCGGTCAGCCGGTCGGCCGGGGACCGGTTTTTCTTGCCGCAGGACGGGCACTTCAAGATCACGGCTGTCCTCCTTGCAAAGATTCCGCCGGGTTTAGGGCGGAAACCATCATCATCTCTCCAAATCCGACGCCTCGGGCGCGAAGATGGACTAATCTGCGCGCCATGATGATCCGCTCCCCCTCCGAGATCTCGAAGCTGCTGGCGTACAACCGCTGGGCGAATGCGCGGATGCTCGAGCCCGTCGCGGGTCTTCCGGCGGAGAAGTGGAGTCGCGAGCTCGGCGGCAGCTTCGGCTCGCTGCACGGAACGCTGACCCACCTCTACGGCGGAGAGTGGATCTGGCTCCAGCGCGCCCGCGGATCCTCTCCGAAGGCCCTGCCGACTCCGGAGGAGGTCTCTACCGCCGAGGCGCTCCGCGAGAACTGGCGCCTGCTCGAGGAGGAGATCGCCGAGTTTGCGAAGGATCTGACTCCCGAATCCCTCGCGCGCCCCATCACGTACACGAACTTCGTCGGCACGCGGTGGACGTACACGATCTCCGACATCCTCTTCGATCTCGTGAACCACTCGACATATCACCGCGGCCAGGTCACGACTCTTCTACGGCAGCTCGGCGAGTCGCCGGTCTCCACCGACTACGTGCGCTTCCTGGATGGAGACGGCGTCGCGCCGCCGGACCGGACGCCGGGAGAGATCGTGAGGCTCTTCGCCTACAACCGCTGGGCGAACATGCGCGTGCTTCGCGCGCTGCGCGACATTCCGTCCGACGAGTATGGCCGGACCATCGGCGGCAGCTTCGTAACGCTCCGGGACACGCTCACTCATGTCTACGGCGCGGACTGGGTGTGGCTCGAGCGATTCGACGGACGTTCGCCGCGCGCGCTGCCGAAGGGGCAAGAGGCGGCATCTCCAAAGGACCTCGAGACGATGTGGAGGGAGGTCGAGGAGGGCTGGGCGGCGCTCGTCGGAGAAGTCGAGCCCGCGCGGATGCGCGAGAGACTCGACTACGTCGCCTTCAGCGGCGACGCATTTTCGCGGCCGATCGGCGACGTCCTCGTGCACGTCGTCAACCACGCGACGTACCACCGCGGCCAGGTCGCCACACTCACGCGACAGCTCGGCCGCCAGCCCGCGTCGACCGACTACCTGATGATGCTGGACGAAAGGGCATAAAAAAAGGCGGGGCAATTGCCCCGCCGGCGAAAAGGTCTTGTTGCTTTGACCTAGGGGTGATGGAGCATCGGAGGACCCGAGGCCTTCGGCGACGTCGCATCGCGATCGAAGATCGAGATCCGCTGCTCGCGCTTGCGGCGAGCAAAGAGCAATCCAACTCCCACCAGACCCAGCACGCCGATTCCGGCGAGGATCCAGTTGGCCGCCTTGCCCTTGGTGGTCGTTTCGGTTTCCTTCGTCACGTTGGTCTTGGCAGCCTGAGCTTCGGCAACGTCCGCGGCCGCAGCCGGCGGAGCGGCCGCCGGAGGAGCCTGAGCCGTCGTCGCGGCGGGCTGGTCGGCCGTGGCCGCCGTTCCGGACGGAGGGCCAGCCGGCGTGTCGTTCGGAGAGGTCACCGCGCCCGTCGACTTCGCTTCGGGCTGCGCCTCGGTCTTCTCGACCTTCGACTTTTTCTCCGTTTTGGAGACAGGCTTCTTGACGGACTTCTTGGCAGCCGAGGAGCTCGTCGCCTCGGCCGGAGGAGCCTGCTCAGGTTTTGCTTCCTGCTGAACTGACGGCGCCGGAGCCACCGGCTCGGAATTCTGGATCTGCTCCGGCTTTACGGGCAGAGGCGCCACGGGAGACGGAGGCGTCGCGTCGGTCGGCGCCGGTGCCGCGTCCGGCGCGGGACTGACCACCGGCGGCGGAGCCTGCTCCGGAGCCGGATTGGGATCCTGAGCCCGCGCACCCGCGGCCATCACAGCGGACATCGCCGCCACCATCAGGAGTCGCTTCATGGTTCTCATTGCGGGTCCTTCCTTTCGTATTTGTTCGTCTTCTGTCAGTGACTTGCGGCCCTTGAGGCCACGCCGTTCTGTCGGGAACGGCCACACTTTTAGTTAGAGCAGGATGCATGCCAGTTTCGTCGCCCTTCACCGGAGCGCAAATGCGGCGTCCATTTTCACGAGCGCGCCGTTCGGGAATCCGCGCGCGATCACGCCGAAAAAATGTGGAACGCGACTTGAAGACACGGTGTCTCGCCTTTTTGAGGGAGACACGCCATGAAAAAGCGCTCCATCGTCGTCCTCGTCCTCGTGCCCTTCGTCCTTTCGCAGGTCTCCTTTCCGTCGCCGTCGAAAGCCTGTCCGGTGATGGCGAGCCTCTGGCATTTCGTCGCGCAGTCCGACCTGATCGTCCTCGCGACCGTCGAGAGCGCGGAGGCCGACCCGACCGGGGCCAATCCGATGGAGTCCGCCATCGAACAGGATCGCGTCGTCCTTCGCGTCATCGATACGTGGAAAGGCCCGTTCTTGCGCGAGGTGACCGTGACCTCGTATCCGGAGCAATACACCGTCGGCGACCTCGTGGTGGCATTCCTGGAACAAGGCGAATTGCGCGCACAGCGGTGGCAGGATGCCATCGAAGGGATCGACGTTGACGCGGCGCCCCAGGACATGGACCCCGAAGAGGAAGGCGTCCAGACGCCCGTGGACGAATGGTCGGCACAGGATCAGGCGAAGGAGATGGCGCGGATCCAGACCTTCGCCCAGTGGGCGAGAGGACGCTGGCTCTCGGTCGATCACGAATCGACATCTACGGACGCAGAGAAGGCCGAGGTGTTCAAAGAGCTCGTGGTGCGCGCCATCGAACTCCAGTCCGGCGGGACCACGGATGAGGCAACCCGTATCGACTGGCTGGTGTCCGCCGCCGCGCGGCGATCGACGCGGCACTACGGACTCGACGAGCTTCCGAGGAGTAGCCTGGGGCACTCCGCCGAGGGCGAGGAGCGTCCCCCCGAGCTCCTGACGCAGGAACAACTCGCACGGCTGGCCGACGGCTTTCGGAGCGAGCCTTCCGTCGACGCCTCGGACGTCGCGATGCTGGAGGTTCTCGCGTCCTATCCGGACATCGAAGTCGATCGAACGGCGGCGTCCCTCGTCGAGGCCGGTCTTCTGCTCAAGCCCATTCCGGCGTGGGTGCTCTCGCTCGTCGCCGAAACGCTCAAACGGTACGGCGACGACTTCGGGGATCGGATCGGCCGAGACGACCTGCCGGACCCGCTCCCGGGTGAGCGCGACACGCTGCCCGCGATCTGGCGCCAGGCCCGCGCCGAGCTCGGAATTCCGGCGGTCGTCCCCGCGGCCGCTCCGGAGTGACGCACCCTTCGCGGCTACCCGGTGTTACGCTTCCGGCATGACGCCGTACGTTCGGTTGACCGAGCCGATGGTGCGGGAGGGCGGGAAGCTCCGGACCGCTTCGTGGGACGAGGCGCTGGATCGGGCCGCCGAGGGCTTCCGGCGCTCGCGCGACGATCACGGGCCGGAATCCTTCGGGATGTTCTCGTGCTCCAAGGCCACCAACGAGGTGAACTACCTCGCCGAGAAGTTCGCCCGTCTGGCCATCGGCTCGAACAACATCGACAGCTGTAACCGCACCTGACACGCCCCCAGCGTCGTCGGTCTGACGGCGGTGTTCGGAGCGGGGGGCGGGACGAGCTCCTATCGCGAAGCGGAGGAGGCGGAGCTCATCCTGCTCTGGGGATCCAATGCGCGCGAGGCGCACCCGATCTTCTTTCATCACGTCCTGAAGGGCCTCAGGAACGGCGCGCGGCTGATCGTGGTGGATCCGCGGCGGACGGTCTCGGCGCAGTGGGCGGATACGTGGCTGGGTCTGGACGTCGGATCGGACATCGCCCTGGCCAACGCGATGGCGCGCGAGATCCTCGACGCGGGGCTCGAAAACCGGGAATTCATCGCGAACGCGACCTCGGATTTCGACGACTACCGGAAGTCCCTCGACAAGTACACGCTGGCATACGCGGAGAAAGAGACCGGCGTGCCGGCCGCGGCGATCCGCGACGTCGCGCTCGCCTACGCGAAGGCGAAGACGGCGCAGCTCTGCTGGACGCTCGGGATCACCGAGCATCACAACGCCGTGGACAACGTCTTCGCGCTGATCAACCTCTCGCTCCTGACCGGGCACGTCGGACGCTGGGGCTCGGGCGTCTGCCCGCTGCGTGGCCAGAACAACGTGCAGGGCGGCGGCGACATGGGAGCGCTTCCCAACAAGCTGCCGGGCGGACAGGACGTCGAGGATCCGGTGGCGCGCGCGAAGTTCGAGCGGGTATGGGGCGGCGCGAAGATTCCCCAGACGCGCGGCTGGCACCTTTCGCAGATGTTCGAAGCCATGGAGCACGGGAAACTCAAGTCCCTCTACGTCCTCGGCGAGAATCCGGCCCAGTCGGAGGCCGACCAGAAGCGCGCGATGGAGCTGCTCGCCTCCATCGACCACATCGTGGTGCAGGACATGTTCCTGACCAAGACGGCCGAGATCGCGCACGTGGTCCTTCCGGCGGCGGCCTCGTGGTGCGAGGACGATGGCACTGTCACCTCGAGCGAGCGGCGCGTACAGCGCGTGCGCAAGGCGCTCGAGCCTCCGGGCCAGGCGCGCGCCGATCTGGAGATCCTGGTTGCTCTCGGCAAGTGCCTCGGCGTGGACCTGGGCTCGGCGACCGCCGAAGAAGTCTGGGACGAACTGCGCTCTCTCTCGCCCTGGCACGGAGGGATGACCTATCGGAGGCTCGAGGAGCACGGGGGGCTCCAGTGGCCGTGCCCGGACGAGTCGCATCCGGGAAGTCCATTCCTCCACGGACGGCTGTGGGCACAGCCGCGTGAGGGTCCGGCGGCGCCGTTCCACGTCGTCGAGCACGACCCGCCGGTCGACAAGCTTTCCGATGAGTTCCCGATAAGGCTGACGACGGGGCGACGGCTGGATTCCTACAACACCGGCGTCCAGACCGCCGGCTACACTTCGCCGCTGCGCCGCGGCGAGACGCTCGACATCGCCCCGGAGGACGGTGCGCGCCTCTCCATCGGCGACGGCGAGACCGTGCGGGCGATATCGCGGCGCGGTGCAATCGCGGTGCCGGTGCGATACGACGCGACGCTCCGACCGGGGCTGGCGTTCATGACGTTGCATTTTCAGGACGACGTGCCGGTCAACATCCTGACCATCGACGCGACGGATCCGAAATCCGGGACCGCGGAGTTCAAGGCCTCCGCGATTCGCATCGAGAAGATGACGGCCTAGACGCCGCCCGGTGCGGCGGCGATAGAATCGCCGCTCCATGTACAAACGCTCGATTTCCCTGTGCGCCTCGGCCGTTCTCTTTCTTCTCCTCGCCCCGGTCGCGCCCGCGCTGGACCACCCGTCGGCGGCGGCGGCGAAGGAACAGCTCACGCAGAAGAAGTGGACCGGCGATTTCGACGGGATGGTCAAACGGCGTCAGATCCGGATCCTGGTTCCGTACTCCAAGACGCTCTATTTCGTGGACCTGGGACAGCAGCGAGGTCTCGCCTATGACGCCTTCACAGTCTTCGGAGACTTCGTCAACAGGGACCTCAAGAAAGAAAACCTCCGCGTCCACATCATCTTCAAGCCCGAAGCCCGCGGGGACTTCATCGAGGACCTCAAGAGCGGGGTGGGCGACATCGCCATCGGCTATCTCACCATCACGCGCGAGCGCGAGGCGCAGGTCGATTTCTCGATTCCCGTGATCGAGAACATCTCCGAAATCGTCGTCACCGCCCCCGGCGAGCCGCCCGTGGCCTCCCCGGCCGATCTCTCCGGGCGCGAGGTCTACGTCCGGAAGGGCTCGTCGTACTACGAGAGCGTCGAGAAGCTCAACGCGGAGCTCGAGAAGACAGGCAAGCCTCCCGTGAAAGTCCGGGTTGCTCCGGACAACCTGGAGGCGGAAGACATCCTCGAAATGGTCAACGCGGGACTCGTCCCCGCCACGATCGTCGACGACAACCGCGCGAGATTCTGGAAACAGGTCTACACCAAGATCGAGCTGCAACCGGGCGCCGCTCTCCGCACCGGAGGCGCGACGGCGTGGATGATCCGCAAGAACAGCCCTCTCCTGAAGAAGGAGATCGACGCGTTTCTGAGGAAGTATCCTCCGGGCTCGGCCGCCCGCAACATACTCCTGAGCAAGTACCTGCAGAAGGCGAAGTATGTGAAGGAGGCGACCTCGAAGGAGGAACGCGCCAAGTTCGACAGGATCGTCGAGATCTTCCGCAAGTACTGCCAGAAGTACGACATGGACACGCTGCTGATGGCGGCCCAGGGGTACCAGGAGTCGCGCCTGAATCAGCAGGCCAAAAGTCGCGTCGGAGCGATCGGCGTCATGCAGGTCATGCCTGCGACCGGCAAGGAGCTGAACGTCGGCGACATCCGCCAGGTCGAGCCCAACATCCACGCCGGCGTCAAGTACGTGCGATTCATGATGGACAAGTACTACGCCAACGAGCCGATGGATGCCTTGAACAAGGGCCTCTTCACGTTCGCGTCGTACAACGCGGGCCCCGGGCGCATCGCCCAGCTGCGCAAGATCGCGAAGCAGCGAGGGCTCGATCCCAACCTCTGGTTCAACAACGTCGAGATCATCGCGGCCGAGAAGATCGGCCGCGAAACCGTGACCTACGTCAGCAACATCTACAAGTACTACCTGGCCTACCAGCTCGTCCTGGAGCAGCAAGAAGAGAGAGAGCGAGCGCGCAAGGCGGCCACCGGAAAGCCGTGAAGCGGGCGCCCTGCCCGCATCGGCTACAGTAAGCGCCGTGGATCTCCACCTGATCCCCGGATCGTCGGCCACCGCCGAGGAGCGCGAGGCCGTCGACTCCGTCCTGGGTCCGCCGACGTCGGGCTGGGAAGGCGGCGCGCGGCGGCCGGAATTCGAGGGTCACCTCTCCACCGGCGGCGACGCGATTCGGGACCGCCGGCATCTGCTGCTGCCGGCTCTGTGGTCCGCGCAGTCCCGCGCCGGCTGGATCTCGGCCGGAGCGCTCAACTACATCTGTCAGCGTCTCTCCGTCGCGCCCGCCGACGCCTACGGCGTGGCGACTTTCTACGCGATGTTCTCGGTCGAGCCGCAGCCGAAGACGATCATGCACGTCTGCGAGGACCTGGCTTGCCGGCTCAAGGGATCCGGCAACCTCATGGAAGATCTGCGAAAACAGGTTCCGCCCGATGCGCTCCGCCCGGCACCGTGCCTCGGACTCTGCGAGCGAGCCCCGGCGGTGCTTTTTCAGTGCGCCGGAAGGGGCGAGAAGGATTACGTCGTGGCGCCGGCAACGCCATGGGCGGGGACAAGCCCCGCCCCTACGAAGCCGGTAGGGGCGGCCCTTGCGGCCGCCCGCTCCGGCTCCCCCTCCGCCCCTCAAACGCAGGACGCACGCCGCGGCGGCCTCCGCCTTCTCCGCCGCGTCGGCCACGTGGATCCGACGAGTCTCGACGACTACGTCGCCAACGGCGGGTACCAGGCGCTCCCGAAGGCATTCGCGCTAGGACCCGACGGCGTGATCCGCGAGACGCTTGCTTCGAAGCTCCAGGGCCGCGGCGGTGCTGCCTTCCCGGCGGGCCGGAAGTGGGAAGCCGTCGCAAAGCAGCCCGCGCGCCCGCACTATCTCGTCTGCAACGCGGACGAGTCGGAACCGGGAACGTTCAAGGACCGCGTCCTCATGGAGGAGGACCCGTTCGCCCTCGTCGAGGCGATGACGATCACCGCCTATGCCACGGGCTGCGAGAAGGGTTTCGTCTACATCCGCGGCGAATATCCGCTGTCGCTCGAAAGGATCGAGACGGCGCTCGCGGCCGCTCGCGCGAGAGGCCTGCTGGGCCCGAACGTCATGGGCAAGGGACTCGCCTTCGACGTCGAGACGCGCCGCGGGGCCGGCGCCTACATCTGCGGCGAGGAGACCGCGCTCTTCAACTCGATCGAGGGTTTCCGCGGCGAGCCGCGCAACAAGCCGCCGTTCCCGGTCGAGAAGGGACTCTTCCAGAAGCCGACGGTGATCAACAACGTCGAGACGCTCGTCAACGTCCTCCAGATCGTGCTCGAGGGAGGAGCCGCGTTCGCCGCGATCGGCACCGAGCAGTCGACGGGCCCGAAGCTTTTCTGTCTCTCGGGCCACGTGGCCCGGCCCGGCGTCTACGAAGTTCCGTTCGGAGCCACGCTGCGCCAGTTGATCGATCTGACGGGAGGCGTGCCCGGCGGCCGCGCGGTCAAGGCCGTGCTCCTCGGGGGCGCCGCCGGGTCTTTTCTCTCGCCCGCGGAACTCGACGTCCCCTTGACTTTCGAAGGGACGCGCGCGATCGGAGCCTCGCTCGGCTCTGGCGTCGTCATGGTCTTCGACGAGCACGCGGATCTCGGGGACGCCGTC
>Ga0075435_100000552_pt1 | contig 22973 bp, 23 predicted proteins | sample RhiMethybrSRZTD4_FD_75302 | JGI IMG/M metagenome (GOLD analysis project Ga0075435, IMG submission 75302) | Populus rhizosphere microbial communities from Tennessee, USA - Rhizosphere MetaG P. TD hybrid SRZTD4 | ecosystem: Host-associated > Plants > Roots > Rhizosphere > Soil | place: USA...
TACCACGACGCCAGCTCCTCGAGCGCGGCGAGCAACTCGTCCCGTTCGGCACCGCGCGCAGCCCGGCGCACGCGTTGCTCGGCTTCGCGCGTCGGCAGGTCGAGGAGCTCGACCTCCTGCTCGGCCGCGTCCTTCGCGTCGGCCGCACGCTCTCGCGCGCCGTCGAGGATCCGTTGTGCGGCGTCCCGTGCGTCGAACTCCGGGCTCGCATAGACGGAGCGCGCCACCTCGAGCAGCGCGTCGCGCCGCTTCGCCGCCTTCGGGTCGAGCAGGCGTGCAGCACGGTCGAGGCGGCCGGCCGCCAGCCGCGCCAGCGTGGCGACCTGCGCGGGCTCGAGGCCGGGGGCCCGCGCAGCGATCTCCTCGCGCACAGCGCGCTCCGACAGACGTGTGAACGGGACGAGCTGGCAGCGCGAGCGGATCGTCTCCGGCAGCGGGCCGAGATCGTCCGCGACGAGGACGATGACCGCGTACGACGGCGGCTCCTCCAGATCCTTCAGCAGCGCGTCGGCGGCGTCCTCGTTCATCGTCTCCGCCGCGTGCACGAGGTAGACGCGCCGATCGGCCTCGAACGGACGCATGTGCAGATCCCGGCGCAACTCGCGGATGTCGTCGATGCGGATCTGGTCCCCGACGGGCTCGAGCACGTACACGTCGGGATGCGCGCCGCGCGCCACGCGATCCGCAGCGCCCCCGCCGATCAGCTGCGCTGCAAAGGCGAGCGCAGCCGCGCGCTTGCCCACCCCGGGCGGGCCGTGGAAGAGGTACGCGTGCGCGGGCGCTTCGGCGAGCGCGGCGTGAAGGAGCCGCTTCGCCTCGGCCTGCTCAGGAAAGCTCTCGAAGGCGTCCACGGATCTCCTCCGCCACCTCCTCGGCCGGGCGGTTTCCGTCCACCGTCGTGATTCGCTCGGGAAACATCTCTGCGAGGGAACGGTACGCCTCGTCGACCGCGCGGTGGAACGCCTCCCCCTCGAGCTCGATTCGATCGGACCGCTTCGTGCGCTCGAAGGCGACGCCGGGATCGACGAGCACGAGAAACGTGCGGTCCGGCAGGAGCCCGTTCGTGACGGTCAGGTTCAGCTCCAGCACCCGCTCGAGGCCGAGCCCCCGCGCGATCCCCTGGTAGGCGAGCGAGGAGTCGATGTAGCGGTCGCAGACGACGTCGTTCCCCGCCGCGAGCGCCGGAGCGATGACGCGTTCGGCGAGCTCCGCGCGCGCGGCCGCGAAGAGCGTCGTCTCCGCCCATGCGCTCATCTCCACGCCCTCGAGCAGCAGCTCGCGGACCTCCTCGCCGAGCCGCGTGCCACCCGGCTCGCGCGTCGCGACGACCTCGCGGCCGTCGGCGCGCAGCGCTTCGGCGAGCAGGCCCGCCTGGGTGGTCTTGCCGGACCCGTCCACGCCTTCCAAGCTGAGGAACACCGACGCCGTACGATACGGCGCGTGCGGGCGGTCGTAACCGGAGGCGCCGGCTTCATCGGCTCGAACGTCGTCGACGCGCTCGTCGCGCGCGGCGACGAGGTGCACGTGCTCGACGACCTGTCGAGCGGCAAGCGCGAGAACCTCGGACAGGGCGGCACGGAGCTGCACGTGGGCGACATCCGCACGGACGCGGCCACGCTCTTCGGCGAGGTCAAGCCCGACGTCTGCTTCCACCTCGGCGCGCAGATCGACGTGCGCGTCTCGGTCGAACGGCCCGATCTCGATGCCGACGTCAACGTCGTCGGCACGATCCGTGTGCTCGAGGCGGCGCGCGAGCACGGCGGCAAGCTCGTGTTCAGCTCCACCGGAGGCGCGATCTACGGCGAGTGCGACGGCCCGGCAGCGGAAGACCACGCGCGCGAGCCGATGGCGCCGTACGGAGTGTCGAAGCTCGCAGCGGAGGAGTACATCGCGGCCTACAACCGCCTTTACGGCAGCTCGCACGTCGCGCTGCGCTACGGGAACGTCTACGGGCCGCGGCAGGACCCGCACGGCGAGGCCGGCGTCGTCGCGATCTTCATGAATGCCCTCCGCGACGGGAGGACGCCGCGGATCTACGGGAACGGGACACAGACCCGCGACTACGTCTTCGTCGGCGACGTCGTCTCGGCGACGCTCGCGGCGGCCGGGCACGACGGCGGCGTCTTCAACGTCGGCAGCGGGTCGGAGACATCGGTGCTCGAGCTCTACGAGCACATCCAGCGCGCGGCCGGCATCGAGCGCGAGCCCGAGTTCGCCGACCCGCGCCCCGGCGAGCTGCAGCGGAGCGTCCTCGACCCGTCGCTCGCGGGGCGCGAGCTCGGCTGGAAGCCGGAGCACGCGCTCGACTCGGGGCTCGCCGCGACCTGGGCCTGGATCTCGTCCAAATGAGACATGTCCCGGGACTGTCCCGGGACATGTCTCGCTAGCAGGAGGCGGCGGCAGCAGCCCGAACTCCATCCGGGCGATGGAGCAGGCCCACGATCTGATCCGCCCCTGGCGGCGCGCCACGATCGCCGTCAGCGCGGTCGCGGCCTTCGAGCTGATGCTCCTCACGGTGGTCGCCATCGTCCTGTTCGGGAAGCCGCTCCTGCATCACTTCACCGCTACGGGCGCCGCGGCAGCGACGCCTCCGAAGCGCACGGCCGCCCCGGCGCCGGCGAAGAAGATCCTCCCGCGCGACGAGGTCTCGGTGATGGTGCTGAACGGCAACGGGATGGCCGGCGCCGCGCACGCCACGGCGGACCGCGTGCAAGCGCACGGCTACCTGCTCGGCAACGTCGGCAACGCGCCGACGATCACGCCGCACACGCTCGTGATGTTCCGCCCGGGCTACGCAGCGGAAGGACGGCGACTCGCGCGCGACCTCCGCGTGCGGATCGTGCGCCCGCTCGACGGGATGCGCCCCAGGCAATTGTTCGGCGCGCATCTCGTGCTCATCGTGGGCAGGTAGACGGGTCGATCTGACAGCGGGCGGCGTCGAGGTCGCGGCCCGGCGTGCTGCCCTTTCCGAAGAGGAAGTTGTCGAGCGTGTACGCGTGGTTGAGGTCGCGGTACGCAGCGCGCGGCTGCTTCAGCTGGTGGAGCTCGAAGGAGCCGAGCTGGTACCAGGTCTCCGGGTTCTCCGGCTCGAGGTCGCGCGCCTGGCGATAGAGGTGTAACGCACGCCCCTTGTCGAGCGTGAGCGCCGCCTCGAACCAGAGCGGCTCGACCGCGAGCGGATTGAAGGAATGCGCCGACTTCGCGCGGTCGAGCGCTCCGAGCAGGTTGTTCTGCTCGGCCGCGTCGAGCGCCGAGTTGAGCCGTTGCTCCGACAGCCACGGGGAGGCGAGTGAATAGACGGCGGCGAGCGCGCAGACGGCCGCGACCACAGGAACGAGCCACCCGCGGCGCATCGCGGGCGGCCCCGCGATCAGGGCGCCGACCAGGAGGAAGAGAGGGCCCTGCACCGCGATGTAGTCCCAGTCGATGTCGACGAACGAGTGCAGCACGCACACCGCGATCGCGAGCCCGAGCGGCAGGAACGTCCGCCGCGCGATCGCGACGAGCACGGCGCCGTACAGCAGAAAGCCGACGAGACCCAGCTCGGTCAGGAACTGCAGCGGGGTCGAATGCGGCTCGACGACGGCGAGCGGGCTGTTGCGCTCGATGCGGTCGGTGAGGCCGAACGTGCCCGCCCCCGTGCCCTGCGCCGGGTGGTCCGTGAACGCGTTCCACGCCTCCTGCCACCAGCGCCACCGGTTGCTCGAGCTCGTCGAGACGACACGGCCCGGCGCGTTGCTCAGCTGGGCGCTGACCGGGTTCGAGAACTCGTGCCAACGATCGCTCGCCCAGCTGCCCGGGCCGCCCGCGCGCACCACCGAGGCGACGAGCGCGGCGACGACCAGCGCCGCGAGCACGACGGCGACGATACGCACGACGGTGGCGTTCACGGCGCGCGTGACGACATAGCGCAGCACGACCGCGACGACCGCTCCTCCGAGGACGAGCGCGAGGCCGAACAGCAGGCCGTCGTGGACGCGCACGCTGTGCGACTGGCCGTCGTCGCTGACGCCCGGCAGCAGCAGAGCCCCGCCCGCTACGCACGCACCCACGATCCACGCGACCGCGAGCACGCCGACCGACTCGAGCCGCCGCTCGTCGAGGAAGAGGTAGACGAGCGCCACGAGGATGGCGAGCACGATCCCCACGCGCGAGTACGTGAGCACCACGACCACGAGGGCGGCGTAGAGCAGCAGTCCACCGGCGATTCGGAAGCGCCGCGCGAGCCACAGGCCGATCGGCACCGACGCGGCCGCCAGGAGCGCGAGCTCGTTCCAGTAACCGAGCGGATAGCGCAACCGGGCAAGCCGGCCGTAGTCGGAATAGAGGCCCGGAATCACCTTCGCCGTCAGTGACCACGAGAAGAGCGCGCCGAGCAGTGCGGCCGCCGCGTAGGCGAGGCGCCGCGGCGCGATCCCACCGAGGAGCGCGCCGACCGCGGCGAACGCGAGGTAGACGAGGCTCCGGTTTGCGTAGTCCCACGAGCGGGCCGGCTCGATCGACCACGCGATCGACGCCGCCTGCCACAGCACGAAGACCGAGAAGGCGATGAAGAAGACGGCCGCCGGCCGCGGCAGCGTCGGCGGCTGCAGCGCCCAGCCGATCGCGGCGACGAGCACCGCCGCGGTGCCGATCCAGAAGAGCCGCGACTGGCTCGAGCCGGCGCTGAGAAAGAGAGCCGCGAAACAGAGCGCTGCGGCGGCGCCCGGGGCCAGAGCTCCCCGAACGGACGCTCCTCGCATTGCGCGCGAGGCTAACAGAGCCCAGAACCCGTAAGGCTTCGCGCCGTTGTCAAGGGCCGGCTGCCTCGACGCGCCTGTTAGTAGTGCGCGTCCGCGGTCTTCTTGTGCCCGAGCATCAGCACGACCAGGATGGTCAGAAGCGGCCGGCCCGCATCGGCGGGCCAACTAGCACTCTTTAGCCAGGTCCGAGCGGTCACCCAAGTGTCCCTCGGACGTAACCGATCACGTTTGGGCCCTCGACGAGCTGGTGAATCTGCTGGAAGCAGCCGAGGCCGTTCCGACGAAGCGCGGCCAGTCCCGAAAGCGCCAGCCGACGTCGAATTGAAACTGGCCCAGTACCGAAGAACCCCGCTTACAAAGCGTTTACATGCGCCATATCCAAGCCACACTCCCATCCGGCAGGGTGGGCAAGATCGAGGTTAGAGTCCTCCGAAGCCGCAGCGCGGTCCTCTGCATGCCCAAATTCCTGAAGCCCGTCATCCTCGTTCTGACAGCCGCTGCGGCAGCGGCGACGTTCGGCGTTTCCACCGCGCACGCGAGCGCCTGCTCGAGCGCGCTGATCCGCGACTGGTACAACGACGGCCGGATCGACGGCACCTACCCGGTGCACTGCTACCGCGAGGCGCTGAAGGACATCCCGGAGGACCAGCTCGTCTACGGGACGCTGCGCGACGACCTGAACCGAGCGTTGGCGCTCGTCTACCGCAACCACCACGGGGACGTCGGGCCGTCGACGCCGGTCCCCGGCGACGGCGGCGGCGGCGGCTCGACGGGCGGCGGCGACTCGACGAGCGGCAAGCACGACGAAGGCTTCTTCCACTGGCTCGCCAAGACGGTCGGCCCGAGCACCGCGAGCTCCGTGCCGGTGCCGCTGCTCGTCCTGGGCGGGCTCGCGCTCGCCTTGATCGCGGCCGCCGCGGTGAGCTATGGCGCGCGCCGCTACCAGGCCAGGAAAGCGGCTTCCGACCCGCCGCCGGCCCCGCCGTACGTCTAACCCGCTTCCGTCCGGGCCTCGGTCCACACTGGTCCTCCCCTACGGACCCACGGATACCCTTGGAGGAGCGGCATGGCGAGCACGAAGCAGCAGATTGAGGCCCCGGTAACGGCCCAGGAGATCGAGAACGCGGTCGTCCACGAGGACGCCACTCTCGCCGTCCGCCGCTACTTCACGATCCCCGGGCGCGACCCGTTCGACGAGATCGAGTGGGAGACGCGCGACGCCTTCATTCCCGGCAAGGACAAGCCGGTGTTCGAGCAGAAGGACGTCGAGTTCCCGAAGTTCTGGTCGCAGACGGCGACCAACATCGTCGCGCAGAAGTACTTCCGTGGGCGGATGACCTCTCCGGAGCGGGAGCGCTCCGTGCGGCAGATGATCGGCCGGGTCGTCGACACGATCTCGGCGTGGGGACGGAAGGACGGGTACTTCGCCAACCAGGAGGAGGCCGACACGTTCGAGGCCGAGCTGAAGGCGATCCTCGTCAACCAGCTCGCGTCGTTCAACTCGCCCGTGTGGTTCAACGTCGGCTTCGAGGAGCGGCCGCAGTGCTCGGCCTGCTTCATCCTCTCGATCGACGATTCCATGGACTCGATCCTCGACTGGATCCGGCGCGAGGGGGTCATCTTCCGCGGCGGATCGGGCTCGGGCGTCAACCTCTCGAAGCTGCGCTCGTCGAAGGAGCAGCTGTCGAAGGGCGGCTATGCGAGCGGCCCCGTGTCGTTCATGCGCGGCGCCGACGCGTCGGCCGGGACGATCAAGTCCGGCGGCAAGACGCGGCGCGCGGCGAAGATGGTGGTGCTCGACGTCGACCACCCCGACATCGAGGAGTTCATCTGGTGCAAGGCGCACGAGGAGCGCAAGGCGCGCGTGCTCGAGGCTGCCGGCTACGACATGTCGCTGGACTCGCCGGACTGGGCGTCGATCCAGTACCAGAACGCGAACAACTCCGTCCGCGTGACGGATGCGTTCATGGACGCGGTCGAGGCCGACGCCGACTGGAACCTCACCGCACGCACCGACGGCGCCGTCGTGGAGACGGTCAAGGCGCGGAAGCTGCTGAAGGACATCGCCGACGCGGCCTGGCAGTGCGCCGATCCGGGCGTCCAGTACGACACGACGATCAACAACTGGCACACGCTGCCGAACACGTCGCGCATCAACGCGTCGAACCCGTGCTCGGAGTACATGTCGATCGACGACAGCGCATGCAACCTCGCATCGCTGAACCTGATGAAGTTCCGCCGCGAGGACGGCGAGCTCGACGTCGAGGCGTTGACGCACGCTGTCGACGTGCTGTTCCTGGCACAGGAGATCCTGGTCGGAAACTCGTCCTATCCGACGCCCGAGATCGAGCGGAACGCAAAGGCGTACCGGCAGCTCGGCCTCGGCTACGCGAACCTCGGCGCCCTGCTGATGGCGCGCGGCCTGCCGTACGACTCGGAGGAGGGCCGGGCGTACGCCGCGGCGATCACGGCGCTGATGACCGGTCGCGCATACCGCAAGTCCGCCGAGATCGCCGGCCGGATGGGCGCGTTCGCAGGCTACAAGCCGAACGCGGCCGCGATGATCGGCGTGATGGCACAGCACCGGGCCGCCGTCGCGAACATCGACGGCGCGTCGTCGGTGCCGTCGGACCTGCTGACCGCGTGCCGCCAGGCGTGGGACGACGTCCTGAACCTCGGCGAGGTGCACGGATACCGAAACGCGCAGGCGACGGTGCTCGCGCCGACCGGGACGATCAGCTTCATGATGGATTGCGACACGACGGGCGTCGAGCCGGACTTCTCGCTCGTGAAGTCGAAGAAGCTCGTCGGCGGCGGCGAGATCACGATCGTGAACAAGTCCGTGCCGATGGCGCTCGACAAGCTCGGCTACGCGCCGGCTGAGGTCGAGGAGATCGTCGCGTTCGTCGACGAGCGGAACACCGTCGTCGGCGCGCCGTACCTGAAGGCCGCGCACTTCCCGGTGTTCGACTGCGCCGTCGGCGATCGCGCCATCCACTACACGGGCCATGTGAAGATGATGGGCGCGGTGCAGCCGTTCATCTCGGGTGCGATCTCGAAGACGGTGAACCTGCCCGAGACCGTGACGGTGGACGAGGTCGCACGGCTCTTCTCCGAGTCGTGGAAGCTCGGCGTGAAGGCGATCGCGATCTACCGCGACAACTGCAAGGTCGCGCAGCCCTTGTCCGGGAAGAAGGACGACGGCGCGCAGGAGACGCTGGTGTCGGCGCTGCCGCCTGCTCCGCTGACGCAGCGCCGCCGCTTGCCGGACGATCGCGAGGAGGTCGGCCGCAAGTTCCGCGTCGGCGACTACGAGGGCTACATCCACGTCGGGCTTTACGAGGACGGGACGCCGGGCGACATCTTCGTGGACATCGCGAAGGAAGGCACGACGCTCGCCGGGCTGATGAACAGCTTCATGATCTCGGTCTCGCTCGGCCTGCAGTACGGCGTGCCGCTCGAGGTGTACGTCTCGAAGTTCGCGCACATGCGCTTCGAGCCGAGCGGGCCGACGAACGATCCGGACATCCGCGTGGCGAAGTCGATCGTCGACTACGTGTTCCGCTGGATGGGCAAGCGCTTCCTGTCGGTCGACCAGCAGGAGGAGATCGGGATCATGTCCGCGGAAGTGCGAGCACGGCTGGCGGACGGCTACCGCAACGGCGGCGACGCGCCGGCCGCGACCGCGACGCCCGTGGAGGCGGCTCCTCCCGGGCAGACGGCGCTCTTCAACGCCTTCGAGGACGCACAGGAGTGCGCGAGGTGCGGCGGGCGAATGGTGCGGACGGGCTCCTGCTACACCTGCAGGGACTGCGGAACCAACACCGGCTGCAGCTAGATCGCCTCGAGGACTTGGAAGCGGCGCCGGTTAGGCGGTCGCCGCTTCCATGTTCTTCGTCACGACTTCAACAGTCTGCTGCAGTTCCTTCGTCGGGCTGAACTCCACGACCTCGGTGCCGGCGTACAGGACCGGCGTATGCCCAGGCCCGACGTAGTACGCATCGCCGGCCTCGAACGTCTCCTCGCCGTCGGCGGTCCTGAACGCGACTTTGCCCTTGATCACATAGCCCCAGTGCGGGCACTGGCAACGATCGTCGGGTAGTCCCCTGAACATCTCCGCGGCGTCGGTGTCCTGCGTGTAGGTCTCGAACGCAACGGTGTATCCGCCGTCGAAATTCTCGTAGTGTCCCTCGTAGCCTTCGACCTGCATCGAGTCCGACGCAGTGGCTTTCGATGCCTTCGGCATTGCAGAACCTCCCCGGTTCGATTCAGACGACCCTAACGGGTTGTCAGCGGCGCCGGACGATCAGGCTGTACGTCATCGCCGCTTTCGCTCCGAGCGAGTCGGTAACCGCAACCGTGAAGCGGAACCGGCCGGATCGCCGCGCCGTCCCTGAGATGACACCGCTGGCGGGGTCGAGCACGAGCCCGGACGGAAGGACGCCTGCAGCAAGCGTCCAACGTGGATCGGCGACGCCGCCGCTCGAGACGAGCGCGAGCCGATAGTGCTTGCCGACGCGGGCGCGTCCGACGCCGAAGGTTCTGATTTGCAGCTTGGGCACAACCGTGAGCGGCAAAGTGACCTGTGCACTCGCACCGGCCGAGTCCCTGACCGTGAGCACGATCGAGAACGTCCCGGGCTCGGCCGGAACGCCCTGCAGGAAGCTCGTCGAACCGTTGCCCTTGTCGCCGACGAACCCGGTGTGAGCGGGAAGCGTCCCCTCGACCTGCCAGCTATAGCCGGGGACTCCGCCCTTCGCGTCGATCGCGATCTGCAACGGCCGCCCGACCTCCCACGTCTGGCCTGCGGGCGCGGTCGCGGTCAGCTTCTGCACCACGACGAGGTCGAACTGCTTCGACGTCGAGCGGCCGGCGCCGTCGACCCGCACGGTGAACGTGTAGCTGCCGGCGCTCGTCGGCGTGCCGGAGAGGACTCCGTTCGAACCGAGGCCGAGCCCGGCGGGAAGCGAGCCCGCACTCACCGTCCAGGACAGGCTTCCGCCGCCCGAGGCGGCAAGCGTGGTGCTGTACGCCGTGCCCTCGGTGGCGCTCGGCAGGCTCCCCGTCGTGATCTGCAGAGCCGGCTGCGGTGGCGGCGCGGGCGCGGGCGGCGGCGTGGGCTTGGGCGCGGGCGCCGGGGCGGGGCCGCCTCCGCCGGTCACGGTGAACACGAACTGCCGTTCCGAGTGGTTGTCGCCGCCGCACCAGGACGGGCCGCCTTCCGCAGCGGTGAGGTCGTGCACCCAGACCCATGGCTGCGTGGTGCCCGCCGTCGTCGGCGTGCCGGTGATGAGCCCGCTCGACGACATCGACAGGCCGGCCGGCAGCCCGCCGATCACGATCTCCCACCGGTAGGCATCGCAGCCGTCGTGCGCGAGCAGCTGTAGCTGCACGGGCTGGCCCACGGTCATCGTCGGGCAGACCAGCAGTGGGCCGTCGGCGGGGCACGGCGCGCTGTCGTTGAAGCTCGCCGTCGATCCGGGTGTGGCGACGACAGCCGCGACCAGCGCGGCAAGCGTGACGATGAGCGCAAGACGTTTCATGTCCGTGTCACTTCGGCGGGCAGCCGGATAATCCCGGCGTGGTCGCATGGGCCATTCTCGACCCTCGTCGCCGCCGGCTCAAGCATGAGCACGGCGACGAAGTCATGGCAGCAGCTTCGACGGTCAAGCTGTTCGTCTATTCGGCGTTTCGCCGCTCGGGGCTTAACCCCGCCCAGGCGGCTGCCGCGGGGACGACCGGCGGCTCCGGGGTCGCTGAATTCCTCGAGACGCGGCTGACGCTCGCCGACCACGCCTTCCTCATGCTCGCGGTCAGCGACAACGCGAGCACGAACCTCCTGCTCGACCGCCTCGGGCTCGATGCCGTCAATGCCGAGATCGAGCGGATCGGCCTCGAGCGCACACGGGTCCGCCGCATGATGATGGCCGACGGCCCCGAGAACGAGACGACGGCAGTGGACCTCGCCGTCGGGCTGGCTCGTCTCCTCGACGAGCCCTTCGCCGACGACATGCTGCAGGCGCTGCTCGTCGCGGCCGACCTCAGCTCGTTCCTACCGCACCTGCTGCCCGATGCCACGATCGCCGCGAAGTGGGGCAACACGAAGACGGTGCGCCATGAGGTCGCGTGCATCACGCAAGGCGACCGGCGGCTCGTCACCGCCGTCTGCTCGTCGCCGCCGGAAACGCCCGACGTCGTCGCACGCGTCGCGGCCGACCAGTTCGTGGTCGCGCGGCCCTAGTTCACGACGTCCACGTCGACCTTCGGCGTCACGAGCGTCCCGGAGCCGGGGATCGACACCCTACGTCGAGGCCCCGCCCGGTCACGTCGGCGTTTCCGATCTCCGCTACACGGTCCGGCTCGGCGCCTAGAAGCTCGTGCTGGCAACACCCCGGAGACGCCGGGCGCCCGCCTGGTCGAGGAGCAGCTGCAGGGCTAGATTCGAGACATGTCCCGTTTCCTCAAGCCACTCGTTCAGAGCCGCACCTATCTCGAGACGCTCGACCTCCTGCTCGACCTCGTCGTCGCCGTGCTCTGGTTCACCGTCTTCACGACGCTGATCGCAACCGGCGCCGGCTTGCTGATCACGCTCGTCGGCCTGCCGATTCTGACCGCGACCTTCTACCTCGCCCGCGCCGCCGCGTACGGCGAGCGCGCCCGGGTCCGCGCGTTCCTCCGCACGGAGATCGAGCGGCCCGCGTACGAGCCTCCGAGGAGCACGAGCGTCTGGCACCGCCTGATCGCGCCGTTCGCCGACCGCACCACGTGGAAGGAGCTCTTCTACGTGTGGCTCGTCCAACCCGTCCTCGGCGTCGTCAACTTCACGGTCGCCGTGACGGCATGGGCGATCCCGCTCTGGGCGATCACGCTGCCGATCTACGCCGTGCGCCGGCCCGGCGCGGCACCCGAGCTCTGGAGCGGCGAAAGGCTCGACACGTGGCACGAGGTCATCCCCGTGGCGATCGCCGGTCTTGTGGTCCTTCCGCTCGTCCCGTGGATCATCCGCGGCTTCGCGGCCCTCGACGCCGCCGTGGCACGCCTGTGCCTGAGCCCGAGCAGGGTCGACGCGCTCCGCGCGACCCAGGCGCGCTCGGTCGACATGGCGATCGCCGACCGGCGCCAGATCGAGCGCGACCTGCACGACGGCGCGCAGCAGCGCCTGCTCTCGCTCGGGATGGATCTCGGGATGGCGCTCGAGAAGTTCGAGAGCGATCCGGACGCCGCCCGCGGGCTCGTCGGCGACGCGCACGCCGAGCTGCAACGCGCCATCGTCGAGCTGCGCAACCTCGCGCGCGGCATTCATCCGGCAGTGCTCACCGATCGCGGCCTCGACGCCGCGCTCTCGGCCCTCGCCGCGCGCTCGACCCTCCCGATCCGTCTCGACGTTCAAACGAAGGAACGCCCGCCGGCGTCCGTCGAGGCGACCGCCTACTTCATCGTCGCCGAGGCGCTGACGAACGCCGCGCGCTACGCCGGCGCGACCGCCGTGACCGTCAAGATCCGCCAGCAAGGCGACAAGCTGCACATCGAGGTCGCCGACGACGGCGTCGGCGGCGCCGAGCAGCGCCCCGGCGGCGGCCTCGCGGGCCTCGCCGACCGCGCCTCGTCGGTCGAGGGCTCGCTGCGGATCAGCAGCCCGAAAGGCGGCCCGACGGTCGTCGCCGCCGACCTGCCGTGCGCATAGTCATCGTCGAGGACTCCGCGCTCCTGCGCGACGGCCTGACTCGCATGCTCGCCGACCACGGCCACGAGGTCGTCGGCGCCATCGACGACGCCGTCGGCCTCGTGCAGCTCGTCGAGCGGGAGGATGCAGACCTCGTCGTGCTCGACGTGCGGATGCCGCCGACGCACACCGACGAGGGCATCCGCGCGGCCGTCGAGCTCCGCTCCCGGTGGCCCGATCTCCCCGTCATCGTCCTCTCGCAGTACGTCGAGGAGAACTACGCCACCGAGCTGCTGGGCGGCGGCCTCGGCGGCATCGGCTACGTGCTCAAAGACCGTGTCACGGACGTCGGCCAGTTCGTCGAGACCGTGGAGCGCGTTGCGCAAGGCGGCACCGCGATCGATCCCGAAGTCGTCTCGCAGCTCCTCGCGCGTACGCGCCGCCACCAGCCGATCGCCGACCTCAGCCCGCGCGAGCGCGAGGTGCTGGGGCTGATGGCCGAGGGCCGCTCGAACACGGCGATCGCGGAGGAGCTCGTCATCACGCAACGTGCCGTGGAGAAGCACGTCAAGAACATCTTCCAGAAGCTGCGCCTGGCGCCGGCCGACACGGACCACCGTCGCGTGCTCGCCGTCCTGCGCTACCTCGACGCGCGCCAGTAGTCGACCTCGGCGCGGGCCCGGCCCACGGCCGGGCCCGCGCCGGAGGCGATCAGCCGGTGAACGGCACGTGATCCTGCTCGCACACCGTTCCCGGCGAGGGCAGAGTCAGGTCCACCAGATAGCGCGTCTGCACCGCATCGGCGCACGCCGACAGGAACAGCGAGGTGTGGCCCCAGCCGTGGACGGTCAACAACCGCGAGCTCGGTAGCAGGTTCGACGCGGTCACAGCGCCCTGGTACCGGGTCGCCGGGTCGAACTGATTGCCGATCACGAGCACGGGATTCGCCGTCCGGTGATTCCACGGGCCGATGTAGCGATCCGCATCGCTCGTCGGCCACGCTGCACAGATCGACGACACCCAGGTCCAGAGGCGGCCGAAGTAGCCGAACGCGGCCTCGGACGCATTGCCGTTCGTCGACCAGGCGGCGTACGAGTGCGGGTTGTCGGAATCGGCGCAGGCGACTGCGGGGAATCCTTCGACGAAGTTCTCGTAGTGCGGCATACCGCGCTTGGTGATGTACGCGTTCCACGGATGCCAGAACGTCTGCAGGCGCACGCCGAGCTTTGCTGCGCTCGCCTGGGCCTCGAGATCGGCCAGCGCCGCCGCGAACGACTCCCAGGACGACGAGTCGTACATCGCCCCCAGCGTCACGCCGATCAGGTTCGAGTAGTTGATCACCCCCGTCGAACCGTCGGGGAACGTCACGGGCAGCGGATTCGCCTTCAGCCTGGTGCCGAGAGCTGCGAACCGCGCAGCGCTGTTCGGTGCGAACGCGCAGTTCGCTCTGCCCGCATCGCACAGCCGGAAGAACTCATTCAGCGTGTCACGTGCTCCCTCGTCGCTGCGAAGACGCGTCGAGAACGGGACCGTCGAGCCGTTGCCGGTGCCGGTCGTCCAGGCGATCGGGTCGAGCACGCCGTCGATGATCATCGCCCGGACGTTCCCCGGGAACATGTTCGCGTAGGTCTGCCCGAGCATCGTCCCGTACGAGACGCCGGCGTAGTTCAGCTTCGCATCGCCGACGGCTTGTCGCAGCACGTCGAGGTCTCGGGCGACGTTCGCCGTGGACATGTGGTCGCCGATCTTGCCGCCGCGTTGCGCGCAGCTCGCATCGAGGTAGAGATCCGCGTTCATCCAGATCTGCTCCTCCGCCGAGTTGCTCGGGAACGAGAGCGGCGTGAAGTACGGCGCCCACTGCTTGTCCGTGCCGAAGCACCGCAGTGCGGTGCTGCGGCTGATCCCGCGCGGGTCGAAGCCGACGAGATCGAACTTCGCACGCACCTCGTCCGTGTAGAGGAACGGGCCCGCGAAGAGCGTGTAGTCGACGCCCGAGCCGCCGGGGCCGCCCGGGTTGAGGAACAGAGAGCCGATGCGATGCGCCGGATCGGTGGCCGGTAGCCGGACGACGGCCACCGAGATCGTCGCCCCGTTCGCATTGTCGTAGTCGAGTGGAACCTGAACGGTGCCGCACTCGAATGGGCCCAGCTGCGCGTAGCACTTGCTCCATGCGATCTTCCCCGGCCCGGCAGCGCTACTGCCGGCCGCCGCCCCGGCGCACACGCACAGGAGTGCTGCGCACACGAGGGCTCGTCTCAGCTTCGCCATCACAACCTCCCCGGTCGAGGAGACGACTGTCCTCCTTCAACCGGGGAATGTCAATGCGGTCAGTCCGGCGAGATGTTGTGGTTGAAGCGAAAGCGGTTGTCGGGGTCGTAGCGGCGCTTGACGTCGCGTAGCCGCGCGTAGCGCTCCGTGCCGTACTCCGTCTGGAGCCCGTCGCCGACCGACTCGCTCGCATAGTTGATGTAGCCGCCGCCCGTCGCCCACGGCGCGAGCAGGGAGGTAAAGCCGCGCGCGGACGCGATGCGCTCCTCGTCGTCAGCCGCGTCCTCCCACACCCCGAGGAAGGTCGCGTTGTACGCCGCTTCCCGGCCGGCGAACGCCGTCGCCTCCGGCGGAACCCGCGCGGCCGCGCCGTAGATCGGCTCGAACATGATCGAGCCGTCGACGCCTTCACTCAGATGATCCGCCGCCAACCGGATCAACTCGTCGGGCAGCTCGCGCAGGAACCGGCCCGACCAGTAGTTGCGCAACCCGAACGGCATCCGGCCGAAGATCTCCTGCAGCTCTGCGTAGTACATCGGCCTGAGCGTGTTGACGAGAGGCTCTGGATCATCGAGGAGATCCGAGATCAACTCCTCGCCTTCCCGACGGTCCTCGCCGAAGTACGCAACGGCGACGATCGCCCCCTCCGCCTCGCTGACGGACGAGCGCGCGACGAATCCGAAGCACGCGAGCTCGTCGGGCGCGCGCTGCGTCAGGTCGCGCCACTTGCTCAGAACGGCGACTGCGTCTGCGGGGGAAAAGACGAGTTGCCCGGCGAGCACCTGCCCGACGGGATGCAGACGGAACGTGAAGTCGGTCACGACGCCGAAGTTCCCACCGCCGCCGCGCAGCGCCCAGAACAACTCCGAGTTCTTGTCCTCGGTCGCGCGCAGCACCTCACCGTCGGCAGTCACGACCGTCGCCGCCAGCACATTGTCGAGCGTCAGGCCGTGCAGGCCGATCAGATGACCGATGCCGCCGCCGAGCGTCAGCCCGGCAACGCCGGTGTCACCAAACGTTCCACCGGGCGTCGCAAGGCCATGACGCAGGCACGGCGGATCCAGGTCCTCCCAGAGCGCACCGCCGCCGCAGGTCGCGACACGCGCCTCCGGGTCGACCGTCACGTCGCGCATCAGCCGCAGGTCGACCACCACGCCACCGTCGCCGATGCAATGGCCGGCGACGCTGTGGCCCCCGCCGCGCACCGCAATCGGTAGGTCCGATTCGACTGCGTAGCCAACCGCCGCAACGACGTCGTCAACGTCCAGCGGCCGCGTGACCAGCGCCGGCCGCCGGTCGATCATCCCGTTGAACGTGATCCGCGCCGGGTCGTAAGCAGCGTCATCGGGCCCGATGACCGGGCCCCGATGACGCTGTCGGAGATCCGAGAGCGAGTCGGTCTTCACCCGACGACTCTACGCCGCCAGGTCGAGAACCGGCTCCTCGACGAGCTCGGCCCCCTGCTCGAGCTCGTCGCGACGGATCAGGGTAAGAGTTGCGATGACGCCGACCGCGGCAACGATCACCCCGGCCCAGAAAGCCCCGTGGAAGCCGGTTACGAGCGCCGACGGCTTCGACGCGCCGCCAGCCAGTGCGTCGGTCGTGCGCGAGGTGGCAATCGTGGAGAGCGCCGCGATGCCAAGCGCGCCGCCGATCTGCTGGGTCGTGTTGATCAGACCGGACGCGAGCCCCGCCTCGTGCGCCTCGATCCCCGCGAGCGCGGCGATCGAGATGGGCACGAACGAGAAGCCGAGCCCGACCGCGACCAGGAGGAAGCCAGGCAGCAGGTCGCCGAGATACGAGCCGTGCACCGAGACCTGCGTGAAGTACAGGAGCCCGGCCGTGAGCGACACCATGCCGATCAGCAGCACCGGCTTGACGCCGATCCGGTTGACGAGCTGCGCGGCGATCGCGGAGGTGAAGATCGCGCCACCGGCCACTGCGAGATAAGCAACACCTGTCTTCATCGGCCCGTAGCCGAGGACATCCTGCATGTAGAGCGTGAGCATCAGGAAGAGCGAGAACGTCGCGGTCCCGAGGATGAAGCCGGCGACGTTGGCGCCGCTCACCGTCTTGATGCGGAGGATGCCGATGCGCATCAGCGGCTCGGAGTGGCGCGCCTCCCAAGCGACGAAACCGACGAGCAGGACTGCTGCGGCCGCGAAGAACGACAGCGTCTTCGCCGACGTCCAGCCGTTGTTGCCCGCCTGCGTGATCGCGTAGACGAACGAGGAGAGCCCGGCGGTGACGAGGATGGCCCCGAGCGCGTCGAACGACTTGACCGACGCGTCGCGGCTCTCGCGCAGGAGGATCGGAGTGAGGATGAACGCAGTGATCCCGACGGGCACGTTGACGAAGAAGATCCACGACCAGCTGAGCACCGACGTGAGGATGCCGCCCATCAGCACGCCTGCGGCGGCGCCGAAACCGCCGACGGCCCCCCAGACGCCGAGTGCCAGGTTACGCTCGCTGCCCTCGGTGAACGTCGTCGACAGGATCGACAGCGCGGCCGGCGTGATCACGGCTGCGCCGAGGCCCTGGAACGCGCGCGCCCCGATCAGCGACGCCTCGGACCAGGCGAGCCCGGCCAGCAGCGAGGAGACGGTGAAGAGGACGATCCCGACGAGAAAGATGCGGCGACGTCCGAGCAGGTCGGCGGCGCGGCCGCCCAGAAGCAGGAACCCGCCGAAGACGAGCGCATAGGCGCTGATCACCCACTGCAGGTTCTCCTGCGAAAAGCCGAGGTCAACCTGGATAGAAGGCAGCGCGACGTTCACGATCGCGATGTCCAGGACGACCATGAACTGCACGGCGCTCAGCAGCGCGAGCGCGAACCATTTCTTTCGATCTGAGTTGACCATGTACTCAGGTTGCCGCTCGCGCACGAGGCTGCGGAAGGTTGTAGCCCGGCGAATAGAGGTACGGTTTTCCGCACCCGTGGACTGGTTCGTGGTCAACGCGCGCGAGGCCCGCTGGCTCGACAACGAGAAGTTCGGCGCCTACACCCGCCTCGAGCCCGAAGGCACACGCTTCGAGCAGGTCGGGATCAACATCAGCGTGCTCCGGCCGGACCAGCCGATGGCGCTCTACCACGCGGAGGAGGACCAGGAGGACTTCCTCCTCCTCTCGGGCAGCGCGACACTCCTGATCGAAGGCGAGGAGCGCGAACTGAAGCAGTGGGACTTCGTCCACTGCCCGCCGTGGACGGAGCACATCATCGTCGGCGCCGGCGACGAGCCATGTGTCGTCCTCGCCGTCGGCGGGCGGTTGCACGACGGCGTCGTCTACCCCGTCGCGGAGCTTGCGCTGCGGCACGGCGCCGGCGCGCGCGAGGAGCGGCGGCGCGGCGGCGATGGTGAGGCCGGCGAAAACCCCTACAAAGGCTTTCCAGAGGACCACGAGCTGGCCGGCGAGCTCGATCTCCCGGGCCTGACGTGACGTGCGATCGCATGAACTTGCCCGAGATCACGGCCGGCGAGTTGCAGCAGAAGCTCGCGCGCCGGGACGACTTCGTGCTGGTCGACGCGCTCGCACCGATGATCTACGCGCACTCGCATCTGCCCGGCGCGATCAACATGCCGCCGAGCACGGTCGACACGATCCGCTGCGCGCGGCGCATGCCCGATCTCGCCACTGAGATCGTCGTCTACTGCTCGAACCCGAACTGCGACGACTCGGTCGTGACCGGGCAAAAGCTGCGCGAGCTCGGCTACACGAACGTGCGCCACTACGCGGGCGGCAAGGACGAGTGGAAACAGCTCGGCCTGCCGCTCGAGCGCGCAGGGAAGCCCTTCAGCGCCCGTTGACCGAGAAGTGCTGGTAGTCGGGCGCCCCCTTCCAGCGGCCGCCCCACTTCCAGCCCACGGATTCGAAAGCCCTCACGAGCACGCCGCCGCGGACCGCCATCCCGCGCCGGACATGGCCACGGTCGACGTAGGCGCGGCCGGCAGGCGGGAGCGCGCGCCCGTTCAGCACGTACGGGTTCTCGACTGGATTGACGTCGATCGCCAGCCCGTAGGCGTGCTGCGACCAGCCGCCGGTCGCCGAGCCGACCGCACGCCGGCAGTTGAATGCCGAGGTGTTGTCCGCCGCCATCGACGCATCGTCGCTCCCGCGGTACGCCGAGACCGGAGTCATGCGCCGGATCGGGAAGCGTGCGGCATAGAGGAGGTGGAAGATCGCGACGACGTCCGCTGCAACGCGGCGGTGGACGACGAGCGCGCCGACGCGCGCGGTTCCGTCGAAGCCTCGGTACGACACGTGCACGACGCGAAGATCGCGGGGTGCGACCGGACACCCGGGACGGTACGAGTAACGGACGTCCTGCTGTCGCACCGGCGAGATCGTCCCCACGAAGGCCAGCAGGAGCGCGACCAGCTGCATTGCCCGCAGCGTACTCTGGGCGCCGATGACGCTCGCCGTCCACGTCGTCGCCGCGGCGCTCGCTGCGTCGTGCCCTTCGTTTCCCGCGGTCCCGCCTGCCACGACGCAGCTCGTCACGGTGAGCGCGCCGCGGCTGCGCACGACGTCGGCGACGCTCCGCACCTGGCGGCGCGGCGGCGACTGCTGGCTCCCGGTCGCCGGCCCGTACACGGCGCGCGTCGGCTGGAACGGCCTGCGCGCCAACCGCCGCGAGGGCGACGGCACGACGCCGATCGGCACCTTCCCGATCTTGCCGCGCATGTACGGCAACGCAGCCGACCCGGGCGTGCGGTTCCGCTACACGCGACTGCGCTGCGGCGATTGGTGGGTCGAGGATCCCGCGTCGAGGGCGTACAACACGTTTCAGCGCGTGGGCTGCGGCGTGAAGCCGCCCTTCACGGTGACGACACCGGACATGTCGAAGAGCGTCCACGCCTACGCGTACCTCGCGGTGATCGGCTTCAACACGAGCCCGATCGTGCCCGGCCGCGGTTCCGGAATCTTCCTCCACGTCCAGGTGCACAAGTCGACGAACGGCTGCGTGAGCCTGCCGCGGCCCCAGCTTCTCCGGGTGTTGCGCTGGCTGACGCCGTCCCCTGCCCCGCAGATCGTCATCGGCATTAATTTAAGTTGACACTTACGTAAGTGTTTGCTTAACTACAATGCGTGGAGGCCGCACTGAAAGCCATCGCCGAGCCGAGGCGGCGCGCGATCCTGGGCCTCGTCCGTGAGGACGAGCTCAGCGCCGGCGAGATCGCATCGCACTTCGACGTCACGAGGCCGGCGGTCTCTCAGCACCTGAACGTCCTGAAGGAGGCGGGGCTCGTGAGCGAGCGACGCAACGGCACACGGCGCCTCTACCGGGCGCGTCCCGAAGGGCTCGTCGAGCTCCGGGATTTCCTCGAGGGGTTCTGGGACGTCCGGCTCGAGGCACTCAAACGCGAAGCAGAGAAGGAGGAGCGCAAGAAGCATGGACGCAGTCACTGACACCGCTGTCTACGAACGCACGATCGGGATCGACGCCAGCCCCGAGACGGTCTGGGAGTTCTTCGTCGACCCGCAGAAGCTCATGCGCTGGATGGGGATCGACGCGGAGCTCGATCCGCGCGCCGGGGGCATATACCGCTGCAACGTCATCCCCGGCAACACGGCCCGAGGCGAGTTCGTCGAGGTCGACAAGCCACACCGCGTCGTCTTCACGTGGGGCTGGGACGGGAACGACACGCTTCCGCCCGGATCCTCGACCGTCGAGGTCGAGCTGACGCCGGAGGGGGACGGGACGGCCCTGCGCTTCGTCCATCGCGACCTGACGACCGAGCAGGCCGCGTCGCACGCGAAGGGGTGGGATCACTATCTCGCACGGTTGGAGATCGCCGCCGGCGGCGGCAGCCCCGGCGACGATCCGTGGGTCACGAACGCGCCGTCGATGTAGTCACGTAGCGAGCCGGGCCTCGAGGCCTGCGTGCAGGAGCTCGAGGCCCCGCTCGAACGCGGCGCGGTTCCGCTTCCGGGCAGGGGAACGGAATGGGCGACGATCGAGCTCACAGGCCGAGCGTGGCGATGACCTCCTCCGCCTCGGCGACGATGCGCCGTACGACGTCGCCCGCCGCCTCGACCGATTCGATCAGGCCGGCCGACTGTCCGATCCACATCAGGCCGTCGTCGGCGTTCGACTCCTGGAAAGCGGCGACCTCCTCCCACAGCCGCGCACGGCGTCGCCGTAGCTCGGGCTCGCGGCCGAGCCATTGCTCGACGAAGCGTGTCCGTTTCAGCCGCGCCCACGCACCCGGCCAGTCCCGCCCGCTGAGCGAATCCGAGAGCGTCGTCACCACCGTGTCCGTTCCGTCACTCGCGACGATCGCGTCCTTGTAGGCCTGCTCCACCGGCGCCTCGTCCGTGGCGAGGAAGCGCGTGCCGAGCAGCACGCCGTCGGCGCCGAGCGCGAGCGCCGCGGCGAGGCCGGCGCCGTCGACGAACCCTCCTGCGGCGAGCACCGGCAGCGGCGAGACGGCCTTGACGACCTGGCGCACGATCACGGCGCTCGCGATCTCGCCGATGTGTCCCCCACCTTCGTTGCCCTGCGCGACGATGACGTCCGCGCCGGCGTCGGCGGCGCGCACCGCGTCCTCGACGACCGGGACCATGTGCATCACCTTGCAGCCTCGCTCGTGCGCCTTCGCGAAGATCGCGGCGAGGTCCTGGTCGTCGCGAGCCCAGGCTGTCGAGAAGATCTCGGGGTCGAGCGCGAGCGTCTCGTCGACGCGGTCCTCCATCGCGTGCAGCAGCAGGTTGATGCCGAGCGGCTTGGCGGTGAGCTCGCGGGCGCGCCGAACCATGTCGGCCACGTGGTCCGGCTGCAGGAACGACGCGCCGAGCACCCCGAGCCCTCCCGCCTCCGACACCGCGCCGACCAGCTCGCCGCTCGTCGCCCCACCGCCCATTCCGGCGGACGCCACGGGATGCTCGACACCAGCCGTCTCGGTGAAGCGCGTCCGAAGCACGCGTCAGAGTCTGACTCGCTCTCGTCCTTTCGACCAGGAGGCGTGAATGGAAGCTGCGGTTGCTGGACGTCCGCGCACCGGCTTTGCCCGGTGGGCGGCGCTTTCAGGGGCGGTCTACGTCCTGCTGTTCGTCGTCGGCACGATCGTGCTCTTCACCGGCGCCAAGGGTGGCGACGATCCGCCGGCGACCGTGATCAAGTGGTACTCCGACAGCGGTCACCGCGACCAGGTCAACTTCGGTTGGATCCTGATCGGGCTCAGCATCTTCTTCCTGCTGTGGTTCGTCGCCGCGCTGCGCCGGGCCGTCAGTGCCAGCGACCGCGACGGGATCCTCACCGGCATCATCGGTCTGGGAGGCGGCATCTACTGTGCGCTTGCGCTCGTCGCCGTCGCAGTGAACGACGGCATCCGGACGATGAGCGACGACACGTACCAGCACCGCGTCTATCCGGAGCTGATCCATGCCGCCGACGACGTCGGCTGGGTGGTCCACGCGAGCGGGGCCGCAGGCCTCGCCGCGATGATCATTGCCGCGTCGTACGCGTTCATGTCCCGCGGATCGTGGCCGACCTGGGCGGGGTGGCTCGGGATCGTGATCGGCGTGCTCTCGCTCGCGTCGATCGTCTTCTTTCCGCAGTTCCTGTTCCTCGCGTGGATCCTCGTGGTGTCGATCCTGATGTTCCTGCGACCTGCGACGTACGAGCCGGTCACGACGATGTAGGAGAATCGCCGCGTGAAGATCCGCGCGGCCCTGCTCGAGGAGTTCGGCGCACGGCTCCAGGTGCAAGAGCTCGATCTGGCGGAGCCGCAGGCAGGCGAGGTGCTGGTGCGCCTCGCAGCCTGCGGCGTCTGCCACACCGACCTGTACACGGCGTCCGGCGCCGACCCGTCGGGTTACGCCCCGACGGTGCTGGGCCACGAGGGCGCGGGCGTCGTCGAGCGCGTCGGCGACGGCGTGCGCGACGTCGCGCCGGGCGACCATGTCGTGACGCTCTTCTCGCCGCAGTGCCGCGAGTGCATTCACTGCCGCGACCACCGGACGAACCTCTGCCTGGCGATCCGCGAGCAGCAGAACCAGGGCTACCTCCCGGACGGCACGACGCGCCTCTCGCGCGACGGCGAGCCGATCCGCCACTTCATGGGCACGTCGACGTTCGCGGAGTACACGGTCATGCCCGAGATCGCGCTGGCCAAGATCGATCCCGAGGCCCCGCTCGACCGCGCGTGCCTGTTCGCCTGCGGTCTCTCGACCGGCCTCGGCGCGGCTATCAACACGGCGAAGGTCGCGCCGGGCTCGACGTGCGTCGTCTTCGGCGCGGGGATGGTCGGCCTCGGTGCGGTGGCAGGCTGCCGGCTCGAGGGCGCTGAGCGGATCGT
>Ga0075435_100000555_pt1 | contig 22961 bp, 20 predicted proteins | sample RhiMethybrSRZTD4_FD_75302 | JGI IMG/M metagenome (GOLD analysis project Ga0075435, IMG submission 75302) | Populus rhizosphere microbial communities from Tennessee, USA - Rhizosphere MetaG P. TD hybrid SRZTD4 | ecosystem: Host-associated > Plants > Roots > Rhizosphere > Soil | place: USA...
CGCCGCGCCGCGCGTAGTAGAGCTGGGTCACGCACGGCGCTGCGCCCGGTCGCTCCTCTGAAGCCTTCGCGCGCCGTTCGTGGATCCACGGCTGACGCAGCTTTGGAAGACCGGTTCGCACGTCGTGGTCCTGGGGACCGCTCGTGTCGTAGACGCGGATCGACGACGCGCCCTGCTCGAGCGCGATGTCGCGCATCGGGACGCGGACGCCGGCAGGGCCGTCGACGAAGACTTTGCTGGAATTCGGAAACGCCGTGGTGAACGCTGACATGCCGCTCTCCCTTCGTCCGCCTTCGCGCCCTGCGGCGCTTCGGCGCGACCAGGTTCCAAGGGTCTGCTCTCAATCCCGCGACACGCGGGATACCCCTGGCGGTAAAGGGAGATGATAGCCCGAATCAGTCGACGAACCGGTAGCCGAGGCCGATGACCGTCTCAATCTGCCGGCCGGCCGGTCCCAGCTTCACCCGCAGCCGGCCGACGTGGACGTCGACCGAGCGCGTTTCCACCTCGCGCTGATAGCCCCACACGCGCTCGAGCAGGCGGTCGCGGGAGACGACGCGGTTCTTGTTGAGAACGAGGTAGCGCAGCAGCTCGAATTCGCGGCGGGTGAGGCGAACTGGAACGTCGTCGACCGTGATGGCCACGGCGCTGAAGTCGGCAACGAGCCGGGTGCCGGAGTACTTCGGGACCGCGTCGGTCCGTTCCTCGGCGGTGGTCCGCCGCAGGACGGCTTGCACCCGCGCCGACAATTCGCGGAGGCTGAACGGCTTCGTCACGTAGTCGTCGGCGCCCTGTTCGAGGCCGTACACCATGTCGTCCTCGCTCGACCGCGCCGTCAACATGATGATTGGCAGGTGTCCTTCGTCGGGACGCGAGCGGAGGATGCGGCACACTTCGACGCCGCTGATCGACGGCAGGTTGAGGTCGAGAATGATGAGATCGGGACGATGCTCGGTGACTGCCTGCAGGGCCGCGTCGCCCGAGCCGACGATCGCGACGTTGGCGCTGCCCGAGCGTTCGAGCGCATGTTTGATCAGCGACGCGACATCGGCTTCGTCTTCGACTACCAGTACGTGCGGCTTCGCCATGGTTCGAACCGAGCCTATCGGCGCCACGTCACGGCCACGTTGCGGCAATGTTAATTGCATGTTGCAGATGGAGCGCGAAGCCTTTAGGCGAGCGATCGCTCGGCTGAAGCCTTCACGCTACGTCGGTCCGTGGACGCACTCTCAGAAATTCAATCGCAGGGCGAACTGGATCTGGCGGCTGGTGCCCAGGCCAACCGTCCGTCCGACGGTGCTGGTAATCGTGCCGAACGTGCCGGCCGACGCCGGCGTGTACGGCTGACCCGGCTGGACCTTGTTCGACTCGGTCGTGGCGTTGGTCGGCAGCGCATTGGGCAGCGTCGCGACGGGATTCGAGAAGTTGTCGACGTTGAACAGGTTGAACACTTCGACCCGGAACTCGAAATTTTTCGGTCCGCCGATCGGGAAGTGCTTCGAGACGACGAGATCAATCTGGCGGAAGGCGGGGCCGTGCAGCGTTCCGCGCTCGAGGTTGCCGAAGGTTCCAGGCGCTGGCGTCGCAAACGCCGCCGGGTTCAGGAATACGACGCCGCCGCTTTCGACGAACGGGTTGACACCGGGCACGAGGTCGGGCCGCCGCACGTTGCGCGAGTTGCCGCCGCCCGGCGTGTTGGCCACCGCACTGCGTCCCGCCGCCGGATTGTTGAACACCGCGCCCGACGCGTCGACGTAGACGATGTCGGGCCGTGTGATGCGTACGTCGATCGGCAGACCGCTGCGTGCGTTGACGATGCCGCCGACGTCCCAGCCGCCGAGCACGGCGTCGGTCACGCCGGACGCGGCGTGCTGCCGGCCCCGGCCGTAGGGAATCGCATACAGCGCGCTGACGTTGAACGTCTGCCGGACGTCGAACGAGTTGTAGCCGAGGTCGTAATCGAACTGATCGATCGTCCGCGCATTGTTCGCGGCGGTCAGCGCCTCGTTCGAACCGCTGGTGTTGCCGAAGCTGCGCGACAGCGTGTACTGCGCGTTTACCGCCAGGCCGTTGAGCGAGCGCCGCGACAGCCCGAGCTGCATCGCGTTGTACTTGTCGCTGCCGCCGCTCGTCTTGTAGTCGATCTCGGCATACGGATTCTGCACGCCGGTCACGTTCCCGGCTGCGTCGCGCTGCACGATCGAAAACTGCCGGATCACGAAGGCCGCGTTGGCCGGGTTGGGATTGGTGACCACGCCGGTGATCTGGTTGGCGACGCTGCGCAGGAACAGATTCCGTCCTTGCGCACCGACATACGCCGCCGTCGCCACCATGCTGTGACCGAGGTCCTGCTGCACCGACGCGGTGTACTGCCAGATCCGCTCGGGAACTTCGTAGTCGTTGGCGAACGCGCGCGGCTGATAGTTGCGGTTGTTCGGGTTGCTCACGAAGTTCGCGATGGCCACGTTCGGGTCGAGCGGGAACGCGAGCGCGCCGGTCGACAGCGTCGTGCTGACGCGATCGGAATCGGCCGCCGGCTGGATCTGATCCTCGGTCTGCCCCGGCCCGACAAAGAGCCCGAACCCGCCGCGCACCACCGTCCGCTCCGACGCCGCGAACGTCGCGCCGACCCGCGGCTGGATGTTGGTCGTCGTCGACTTGAACAGCGGCGTCGTATTCGGGTCGATCTGGCCGGTGTCGATGTTGAACTTGACCTGCAGGTTGTTCGCCTCGCGCATCGGCGTGTAGTAGTCGTAGCGCAGCCCGTAGTTCAACGTGAACCGCGGGTTCAGGTGCCATTCGTCCTGCGCGTAGGCGATGAAGTACTCCTGCTCGAGGTTGCGCGGACCGGTCGCGCCGTTGTTGAACACGCTCGGCGCGCTCTCGTCGCCGAGATACTGAATCGTCGACGGCTGGTTGGCGAGGAAGGCGTTGAGGTTGGTGAACGAATAGGTCGTGCCGCCGAGACGATCGGTCGACATCCGGATCAGCCGCGCTTCGCCGCCAGTCTTGACGAAGTGATTGCCGCGAACCGAGCTCAGCGAATCGATGAACGACAGCGTGTACGGGTCGTACGGCTGCGCCCGGCCGTTCTGCGCGCTGTTCGCGCGAATCAGCCCGCCGGGGACGGTGATCCCGGAGCTCGCGCCCTGTCCGGCGATGCCGGTGTTCGCCACCGATCCGCTCAGGTTCAGGATGAAGCTCGAGAAGTCGATGCCGTTGACCGTCGGCGCAACGCCCACCAGCGTCGTCGGCGCGCCGTTGTAGCCGAACTTGAACTCGTTGGTGGTGCGGTCCGAGAGGATCCCTTGCAGGTTGAAGACGGCGTTTCGCGGGTTCGCGGTGGTGTGAATCACCTGGCCGGCGACGTTATTCGGCTGATCGCTGGTGCCGTGATCGCTGAACACGCGGATGTAGCTCGACCACCGATCGTTGAACTTCACGTCGAGGCGGCCGCTGAACGAGTCCTCGCGCACCGTTTGCGGCGTCTGGATCTGCGCGATGTCGAAATCGGGATTGGTCGACTTACCGGGGAGAATCACCGCGCCCGGCGCGAGAAAGCCGGGCCGAAGCGCGGCAATCGTCGGCACGGCACGCGCCCACGCCGCCTCGCTCGGCACCGCTTCGACGATGTTGATGCCGGCGTTCAGACGATAGCCTTCATAACTGCCGAAGAAGAACGCGCGGTTCTTGGCGAGCGGTCCGCCGATCGAGCCGCCGAACTGGTTCTGCTCGAGCAATGACTTCGGCAGACCGGCCGCCGTGTCGAAGTAGTTCGGCTTGTCGAGCGCGTCGTTGCGGAGGTACTCGAAGGCCGCGCCGTGGAACGCATTGCTGCCCGACTTGGTGACGACACTCACCTGCCCGCCGCTGCCGGTGCCGAATTCAGCCGGGTATGCGCTCGACTCGACGCGGAACTCCTGGATGTTCTCGAGGCTTGCCTGCAGCTTGAAGGGCGTCGCGACCTCGCCGTTGAGATTGCCCGGGGCGGCATCGATAATCGCCGAGCCCTCGATGCCGTCGTAGCGGATTGCGTTCTGTTCGACGGCCCGGCCGCTGAAGCGGATGTCCTGCCAGGTGCCGGTGCCGGCGTTCTGCGAGCCCGGCGCCTGCAGCATCAGCTGCGACATCTGCCGCCCGTTGACCGGCAGGTTGTTCACTTCGCGCTCGCCGAGGTTGACGCCGATCTTCGCCGAGCTCAGATCAATGACCGGCGAGGTGCCGACGACCGTGACCGCTTCCTGCACGCCGGCCGGCTTCAGCTCGAAATCGAGCGTCAGTTCCTGGCCGACGGCGAGCGGCATCGCGGTGTATTCAACCGTGCTGAACCCGGGCCGTTCGACGCGAATCGTGTAGGTCGATGGCTTCAGACCTGACACGAGGAAATAGCCTTTCTCGTTGGTGACCGCCCCGCGCGCTTCGCCGGTACGTTCGTTCTTCACGGTGACCGGCGTCGCCGTGGCGAACGCGTTGCTCTGATCCCGGACGGTGCCGGCAATGCGGCCCTGGTCGACCTGCGCCAGCAGCAGCGGCGCGTCGAGCGTCATCATGACGGCGAACGCGATCACCAATCTCACAAGTTTCATCTCGCCTCCGTGTAGTCGGAGGCCAGACTACGGGCGCGGTGTGACCGCGAAGAAACGATGGCGTTTCGGGCGTGTTAACTCGTCGCCGGACGATAACCACAGAGACGCGGAGGCACAGAGAAACGGTTGACCGCTTGGCGCGTCGCACGCCGCCGCTTCGCGGCGGTGCGAGCGCGTCTCCGGTCAGCGACAGGTTCCGCTGCGTTCCGGCATCTTCTCTGTGTCCCTGTGTCTGTGTGGTTCAACGCGCGCGCAGCGCGAGCGGGATCACGAATTTCTCGCCGGTGTGGGTGTCGGAGAAGCTGATGACTTTCACGTCGACGAGGCCGGCGGCCTTGCCGGCGTCCATCACGGCACGCTCGGAGATTTCCGGCCGGCCCTTCGGGCGGATCACCCATAACGCGCCGTTCGGCTTCAGCGACCGTTTCAGGACGGCGAGGCGCACCAGTTCCTTTGCATCGATTGCGCCGAAGAAGATCGCGTCGCTCTGCTCGAGCGTGCGGCCGACGGCGACCTCGGCGACTGCGCCGCGCAGTTCGCGGAGGAACTCCGGGTCGCCGACCGAGACAACCGACGTCCGCCACTCGGGCTTGACGCCGATCTTCTCGAGCCGCGTGCGGTGCTTGAAGCGATCGGCACTCTTGTCCCGTGCCGCCTTCTTAGCCACGGGTCGCCTCCATCAGCGCGCGGCGTTTGCGTTGGTCGAACCGCTCGATCGCGTATCGAACCGTGGTCCGCGGAATCGACGGACCGTTGCCGCGCAGGTGGCGCTCGAGGCGCGCCGCGTCGGCCTTGCCTGCTTCTCGGAGCGCCCACCCGACGGCTTTGTGAACCAGATCTTCCTTGTCGGGATGCAGCCGCGCAGCGACCTCGTAAAGGATATCGAGCGCCTCGCCTTTGCGGGCCAGCGGGATCAGCCCGACGATCGCGGCGCGCCGTACCCAAAGATTGCTGCGATCGCGCCCCCAGCTGCGCATCCGCCCGGCCAGCGCCGGGTGCGCGACGAGCAGCGGCCCGATGAGGAGACCGCAGATCGCGTCGGTCGTCGCCCAGTTCGCCGAATGGTTCTCCGCGAGCCAGCGTTTCCACCGCGGCAGCAGCCGCGGCACGAATGCGCGGCGATAGCGCGCCACCACTTCGATCCCGATCGACTTCACCTCGAGGTACCGATCGACGATGAGCGCGTCGGCAAACGCCATCGCGTCGTCGATCGACCAGTCGTCGCGGCGCGCCGCATGAATCGAGCGCGCCAGCGCGCGCATCTGCGCCGTGCCGACGTTGTAGAAGCCGAGATCGCCGGCGCCGCGGAAGTACCGGCTGGCGTCGAACTCGCCGGCCGGCCGCGCCATTCGCGCCAGCGCCCGCCTGGCGTCGCAGGCGGTGCGGATCACCTCGGCGCGGCTGACCGCCATCAATGAAGCTTTCTGAGGATGAGACACTTGAGGTAGTACGTCTCCGGCACACCGAGCAGGACCGGATGATCGCGACCCTGCATCCGTTTCTCGACGACGGTGACGTGCGCCTGCGCGTCGACGCTGGCATCGTAGACGATCTCGGCGAACGCCGCCTCGTTGATGTTGTACGAGCAACTGCACGTCACCAGCGTGCCGCCGGGATTCAACAGCTTCAGCGCGCGGAGGTTGATCTCCTTGTAGCCAGCCGTGGCGTTGGCCACCGCCGCCTTGTTCTTCGCGAATGCCGGCGGGTCGAGCACGATGGTGTCGAACCGCTCGCCGAGCCGCTCGAGACCGCGCAGTTCGTCGAACACGTTGCCGGCACGGGCGTCGACGGCGACGTGGTTGCGCGCCGCGTTCTGTGTGACGCGCGCGACCGCGTCTGCCGAGACGTCGAAGGCGATCGTCTCGGTGCAGCGCCTGCCCATAACCAGCGCGAACCCGCCGTTGTAGCTGAAGCAGTCGAGCATCCGGCCGCGCGCATAGGCGGCCGCGGCGACGCGGTTTTCACGCTGGTCGAGGAACAGGCCGGTCTTCTGGCCGCGCCGCAGGTCGACCTCGTACTCGATCCCCGCCTCGGTGACGGTGACGAGGTCGGGAATGTCGCCCGCCAGAACCTCGACGCGCTGCTCGAGGCCCTCGAGCGACCGCGCGCGCGGATCGTTGCGCGCCAGGATGCCGCGCGGGTGCACCGCTTCGGTCAACGTCGCGACCACCTCCGGCAACAGCCGATCCATGCCTTGCGACAACGCCTGCACCACCAGGTAGTCGCCGTAGCGATCGACGATCAGCGAGGGCAGCAGATCGCCTTCGCCGTGGACGAGCCGATACGCAGTGGCGTCGATGCCGAGCGACTCGCGAAAGGCGATCGCCGATTCGATCCGGCGACCTACCAGCGCTGCGTCAGCGGGCGCTTCGCCGTAAGCGAGCATCCGCAGCGTGATCTGCGATCGATCGCTGAACAGCGCCGAGCCGAGCGGACGACCGCGCGCGTTGCGCACCTGGACGATGTCGCCGGCCGCGGCGCGTGCGTCGGCGACGTCCGTGCGATAGATCCACGGATGACCGCTGCGCAGCCGTTCTTCGCCGCGCGTCGAGATGACCACCGCCGGAACCATGGTGAGTCCTACATAGTACAATTGCCGGCCGTGCGAATCGCCATCGGCGCCGACCACGCCGGCTTTCTGCTCAAGGAGCATCTGAAGGCGACGCTGACGCGCCTCGGACATACCGTCGACGACCTCGGGACCGACAGCGAGGCGTCGGTCGACTATCCGCCGATCTGCTTTGCGGTCGGCCGCGCCGTCGTGGGCGGCGGCGCCGATCGCGGGATTGTGCTCGGCGGCAGCGGACAGGGCGAGCAGATTGCCGCCAACAAGGTGCGCGGTATTCGCGCTGCGCTCTGCAACGATCTCTACACCGCGCGCCTGTCGCGCGAGCACAACGACGCCAACGTGCTCTCGATGGGCGGGCGCATCGTCGCCTTCGGCCTCGCCGACGAGATTCTCGAGCTGTGGCTGCGCACCGAGTACCAGGGCGGCCGCCACCAGCGGCGTCTGGATCAGATCAAGGAACAGGAACTGCGCTGATGGCTACCGAGACAACGCTTCCGGTGTGGCGCACGCTGGCCGAGGCCGACGCGGAGATCGCCCAGGCAATCCGCGATGAGCTGCATCGCCAGAACACCGGGCTGGAACTGATCGCATCGGAGAACTTCGTCAGCCGCGCCGTGCTCGAGGCGGCCGGTTCGGTGATGACGAACAAATACGCCGAGGGCTATCCCGGCAAGCGTTACTACGGCGGCTGCGAGTTCGTCGACGTCGCCGAGCGCGCGGCAATCGCGCGTGCCAAGACGCTGTTCCACGCCGACCACGCCAACGTGCAGCCGCACTCCGGCGCGCAGGCGAACATGTCGGTGTACCTGACGCTGCTGAAGCCGGGCGACACGGTGCTCGGCATGAACCTCGCGCACGGCGGCCACCTCACCCACGGACATCCGCTGAACTTCTCGGGCAAGCTCTACACGATCGTGCCGTATGGCGTTCGCAAAGATGACGAGCGGATCGACTACGACGAGCTCGATCGCCTCGCCGACCAGCACAAGCCGAAGATGATCATGGTCGGCGCGAGCGCGTATCCGCGGATCATCGAGTTCGCGCGCATCCGCGCCGCCGCGGATCGAATCGGCGCGGCGCTGGTCACCGACATGGCGCACATCGCCGGGCTTGTCGCCGCCGGCGTGCATCCGAGCCCGGTGCCGCACTCCGACTTCGTGACGACGACCACGCACAAAACTCTGCGCGGGCCGCGCGGCGGAATGGTGCTCTGCCGCGAGCCATACGCAAAGGATCTCGATCGGACGGTGTTTCCCGGCGTCCAGGGCGGACCGCTGATGCACGTGATCGCGGCAAAGGCGGTGTGCTTCAAGGAGGCGAGCGAGCCGGCCTTTGCCGGCTACCAGCGGCAAATCGTTGCGAACGCGGCCAGGCTCGCTGGCGCGCTGACCGCATCCGGTTTCCGCCTGGTGAGCGGCGGCACCGACAATCACCTGATGCTCGTCGACGTCTTCTCGAAGGGGATCACCGGCAAGGTGGCCGAAGCGGCGCTCGGCAAGGCCGGCATCACGGTCAACAAGAACGCGATTCCCTTCGATCAAAATCCGCCGATGGTCGCCAGCGGTATCCGCGTCGGCACACCGGCGATCACGACGCGCGGCATGCGCGAACCGGAAATGGACGCGATCGCCGGCCTGATCACGCGCGCGCTGCAAGCGCCTGACGATGATCGCGCGCTCAGCATGGTGCGGGCGGAAGTCGAGACGCTGTGCCGGAAGTTCCCGCTGTACCCGGAGTAGCCGGCGTCACCACGGCGGTCGACGCCGTTACCGCGGCCTTTGCGCCCGACGGTGCGCTGGGCCGTGCCCTGCCCGATTTCGAGCCGCGCGCTGGCCAGGTGGAGATGGCGGCCGCCGTCGCACGCGTCTTCGAACGCGGCGGTGTGCTGCTCGCCGAGGCGGGCACGGGCACCGGCAAAACGCTGGCGTATCTCGTGCCCGCGATCCTGAAGCGCGAGCGCGTTCTGATATCGACCGGCACGAAGAACCTGCAAGAACAGATCTACTTCAAGGACATCCCCGCGCTGCAGCAGGCGCTCGACGTCCCCTTCAACGCCGCCTACATGAAAGGGCGCGCCAATTACCTGTGCCTGCACAAACTCGATCAGCTGAATGACGGCATCGGCCTCGGTTCGACCGACGTCTTCCTGCCGATCGTCCGCGAGTGGGCGGGTCGCACCAAAACCGGCGATCGCGCCGAGTTGCAGGACCTGCCCGAGGACGTCGGGTTCTGGAACGACGTCGCCGCAGCGGCGGACACCTGCCTCGGCACCGACTGCCCGCGCTACGACGACTGCTTCGTCACGCGTATGCGGCAGCGAGCCGCCGCAGCGGACGTGGTCATCGTCAACCATCACCTCTTGTGCGCCGACGCGGCGGTGCGTCAGAGCAAGTTCGGAGAGGTCATTCCCGCGTGCAGCCGCGCCATCGTCGACGAAGCGCATCAACTCGAGGACGTGGCGACGCAGTATTTCGGGTTCAGCGTCAGCACCTATCGCGTCGAGGAGTTGGCGCGCGACGTCGAGCGGCTGGCCGCGACCGCCGCGCCGGACGGCCGCGCGCGCGATGAGATCGCCAGGGCTGTCGACACGCTCCGCGACACGGCGCGCGAGTTCTTCGCCGATCTCGCGTTCGCGCATCGAGGCGACGGCCGCGGGCGCAGTGAAGAACGGATCCGCGCCACGTTGTCGTCGGTCGGCGAGGCCTACGATGCCGCCGCCCGCCTTACCGGCGCCCTCGACGTCGTCCAGGCAACGTTGGCGCTGATTGCGACGGTCCGGCTGAAGCCGGACACTACGGAAAAAAACATCGGTAGTGTCCGGCTTCAGCCGGACCGTGATCCCGACGAAGATCAATCCGAAGATTTCGCGGCGCTCGCGACTCGTGCCGGCACCGTGCGGGACGAACTGCGGTTCCTCCTTCGTATCAACGACGATGGCTACGTATACTTCGTCGAGTTTCGCGGCCGCGGCGTTTTCCTTCGCGCCTCGCCGATCGACGTGTCGACAATCGTTCATGACCTGTTGCTCGACAAGATGCACACGACGGTGCTCACCTCGGCCACGCTGACTGTCGACGGCAGCTTCGACTACGTTCGCGCGCGACTCGGTATCCGCGACGCCGACGAAATTCGCCTCGCGTCGGAGTTCGACTTCAGTCGGCAGGCGATTCTGTATCTGCCGCCGAAGATGCCCGATCCGCGCTCGGACTCGTTCGCGGTGGCGGCGAGCCGCGAGGTTGTCGCGATCCTGAAGCGGACGCAGGGCCGCGCGTTCGTGTTGTTCACCAGCTACGCAACCCTGCGCTCGGTCCAGGCGCTGGCCGAGATGGCGTTGGACTATCCGATTTTCGTGCAGGGCACGGCGCCGCGGTCGCAGCTGCTGAATCAGTTTCGCGCGACGCCGAACGCCGTGCTGTTCGCGACGTCGAGCTTCTGGCAGGGGGTCGACGTTGCGGGCGAGGCGCTGAGCTGCGTGATCGTCGACAAGCTGCCCTTCGCGTCGCCCGGCGACCCCATCACTGCCGCCCGCATCGATGCGATTCGCGCGCGGGGAGGCGATCCGTTCGGCGAGTACCAGGTGCCGCTCGCCATCCTGGCGCTGCAGCAGGGGCTCGGCCGCCTCATCCGTCACCGGCACGATCGCGGCGTGCTCGCCGTGCTCGATCCGCGACTCCGCACGAAAGGCTACGGCCGCCGTTTCGTCGCTTCTTTGCCGCCAGCGCCGATCGTGCACGACCTCGCGCGCATCGACGCGTTTTTTTCGGCCTGAGTGCCATCCGTTTTCGCATCGGCGGCGTCTATGATTCAAGATGGCCGTGTCTTGGCGGGTGTCGGCCGTAATCATCACGACGCTCTGTGCGGCTGGCGCGACCACGGCGCTCTTTGCCAACGGCGCCGGGACGCTGCGCCTGCACGGAACGGTTGAACCAATCCGCAGCTACCCGGTCTTCGTCCCGCGCCTCTCCGGATCGAATGCCAACTCGCTCGTCATCACCCACCTCGCCAGGCCAGGTACGCAAGTCAAGAAAGGCGATCTGCTGGTCGAGTTCGACAGCCAGGCGCAAATCAAAACAGCGCACGACCGCGAGGCCGAGTACCTCGACTTCGTCGAACAGATCAACAAACTGCGCGCCGATCAGCTGAGCGCCCGCGCCCACGACGAAGCGGCGCTGAACCAGGCGGACAACGCGGTCAAGAGCGCCGACGTCGACGTGTCGACCAACGATGTCCGGGCGCAGATCGACGCCGAGAAGAACCTGCTGATGCTCGAGGAGATGCGGGCGCACCTCGTCGCGCTACGCCGCACCTCGGATCTACGGCGGCGCGCTGAGGCAGCCGACCTGCGGCTGCTCGAAATCCAGCGCGATCGGGCGAAGAACGCGTGGATGCACGCGCAGCAGAACGCGACCAAAATGCGGATCAGCTCGCCGCTCGATGGCCTGGTCGCGCTGAAGACGACGTGGAAGAACGGTTCGTTCGGCGAGGTCCAGGAAGGCGAAGACACGCGGCCGGGCGTGCCGATCATGGAAGTGGTCGACCCCACGGCGATGCGAGTGCGCGCGAAGATCAACCAGGCCGACATCGAACGGATGCGGGTTGGCCAGACCGCCACGATCACGCTCGACTCGTACCCATCGCGCGAGTTCCACGCGAAGCTCGACCAGCTGTCGCCAATCGCTGCCACCAGCGCGCTGTCGGCCAAGGTGCGCACCTTCCTGGCGATCTTTTCCGTCGCCGAGCCCGATCCGCACCTGCTGCCCGACCTCGCGGCGGCCATCGACGTCGACCTTTCGCAGCCATGAAACGGGCAGCGGCCGCCATCGCCGTCGTCGTCGTGCTGGTGGTTGGATCGGTCGCCGCGTTCGCGCGGTTGCGCCACGGCCCGGCGGCCGGCTCGCTGCCGACGGCGACGGTCGCGCGCACCTCGTTTGTCGACTATCTGCAGCTGCGCGGCGAAATTCGTCCGGCCCATTCGACCGTCCTCACCGCGCCGATGTCGGGCGGTAGCGACCTGCAGATCATTCAGCTCGCCAGGAATGGCGCAACCGTGCACGCCGGCGACGTCGTCGTGCAGTTCGACACCACGCTGCAACAGCGGACGCTCGAGCAGAAACAGTCCGAGCTGAAACAGGCCGAGTCGGAAATCGACAAGGCGCTGGCGGAGCAGCGGCGGCGCGAACAGGCGGCACGGACCGCGCTCGAGCAGGCACGCTCGGCGCTAGCGCGGGCGCGGCTCGATCTCGAGGGCGCGGATCTCCGGCCACGCGTCGACGCGGAGCATTTCAAGCTGAAGGCCGCAGACGCGGATCAAACGGTTCGCGAGCTGGAGCAGAAGGTTACGGCGGAGCGCGATGCCGCGGCCGCCGACGTCGCCAGCGCGCGGCAGAAACGCGAGAAGGCGTTGTTCGATGTCAGGGAGACGGAGCGGTTGATTGCCGGGATGACGGTCAAGGCACCGGCGGCCGGCCCGATCACCGTGCTGCCGAACCGGCGCGCGGCGACGAGCGTCTTCGCGCAATCCGCTCCAGAGTTCCGCGCCGGCGACCGTGCGTTCTTCGGCGCGCAGATTGCCGAGCTGCCGGATCTCTCGGTGATCAACCTGACCTGCCGGATCGACGAGGTCGATCGCGCGCGCATTCAGATCAGCCGCGCCGTCCTCGTTCGTGTCGACGCGCTGCCGGACCGCGAGCTGAAGGGATCGGTCCAGAACATCTCGTTGATGTCGCGGCCGGATTTCACACAGTTCCCGCCAACGCGCAACTTCGATTTAATCGTCGGCCTGGCCGACAACGACGCGCGACTGCGATCGGGAATGAGCGCGACCGCACGCATCGAGCTCGAACGGCTGCATGACGTCCTCGTCGTGCCGGCTGCCGCCGTGTTCCAGCGCGCCGGCGCACTCACCGTGTACGAAATCGACGGATCGACGGTGGTGCCGCGGCGCGTCTCGATCCTGCGGCGCGGACGCGATCAGATCGCGATCGCCAGCGGCGTGCAGGAACGCGCGCGGGTTGCCCTGAAGGACCCCGACCTGGAGGCGGCGCGATGACCCGTCGCGCGAAGACCGCGGCAATTGCCGGCGCAGCGTTCGCCGTGCTTGCCGTCGGCGCGTGGGTCGGCCGCCAGACGTCGACCGCCACGACCACCGCGTCGATCCCGACGGCGCGGGTGCAGCGCGGGCCGGTGCAGGTGAAGGTATTCACCGCCGGCGAACTGCGTGCGGCGCGATCGGCGCAGATGATCGCGCCGCCGATCGGCGGCAACCTCCAGGTCGTCGAGCTCGCGCAATCCGGCGACTGGGTGAGCGCCGGCGATACCGTCGTCGAGTTCGATCCCGCCGAACAGAACTTCAATCTCGAGCAGGCGCGATTCGATCTCGATCAGGCCGAGCAGAACATCGCCAAGGCGCAGGCCGAGAACGCCGTGCAGGCGGCGGAAGACGAGCTGGCAATGGTCCATGCGCGGTTCGAAGTCCGCCGCGCCGAGTTGAACGCCAGCGGCAACGAGCTCGTCAGCGCCGTCGACGCGAAGAAGAATCTGCTGCTCCTCGAAGAAGCGAAGCAGCAGCTGGCGCAGCTCGAACAGGACGTCCAGCGCCACCGCGAGTCGAGTGGCGCCGCCGTCGCCGTGCTGCGCGAAAAGCGCAACAAAGCCGATCTCTCGGTCCAGGTGGCGCAGCGAAACATCGACACGCTGCGCATCCGCGCGCCGTTCGATGGCTTCGTGATGCTGCGCGAGAACACCAACGCGTTCGGCGGACCGCTGTTCTTCGGCATGGCGATTCCGGAGTTCCGCGCCGGCGACAGCGTCTTCTCCGGTCAGACGCTCGCCGACGTCGTCGATACGTCGCACATCGAGGTCAGCGCGAAGGTGCCGGAGGTCGATCGCGCGAACATCAACGCCGGTCAGCCGATCGACGTTGCCGTGGACGCGGTCCCCGGGTTGTCGTTGCACGGGTCGGTGCGCGCCGTCAGCAACGTCGCCAGCCGCAGCCCGTTCATGAACGACGTCGTCCGCCAGTTCGACGTGCTGTTCGACGTCACCGACCGAACGAATCGCATTCGCCCGGGGTTCACGACGCAGATCGCGATCGCCGGCGCGACGCTCAACGACGCGCTCTATGTTCCGCGTCAGGCGATTTTCGAGGCCAGCGGCCGGTCAATAGTCTACGTGCGCACCGCCTCAGGGTTCGACGCGCGCGAAGTCAAAGTCCGGGCGCGTACCGACAGCCTGGCGGTGGTCGAGAACGTCGAATCGGGCGCCGAGGTCGCGCTCGTCGATCCACGGGCGCCGTCCGGCGCGCGGCCGAAGACGGCCGCCCCGGTAGCCGGCCAGCGAGCGTCGCGATGATGACGGCCGCGAACGCCTGGCTGCCGGATCTGCGCCGCAGCGTCGACAACCTGCTGCTCCACAAACTCCGCTCGCTGCTGACGATGCTCGGCATGATCTTCGGCGTCGCCGCGGTGCTGTCGATGCTGTCGATCGGCGCCGGCGCCCAGCAGCAGGTCATGGCGTTCATCGAAGATCTTGGCGTCCGCAACCTGATCGTCGAAGCGAAAGAAACCACCGATCGGCAGGTGTGGGCGAAGGTCCGGCAGCAGTCGCCGGGCCTGAGCTTCCGCGACGTCCGCGCGATGCAGGCTTCGGTCGCCGGCGTTGATGCGCTGTCGCCGCGCAAGCGCTTCACGCCAACCAAGCTCGTGCCGAAGTCGCAGGGCGATACGCCGGTGGTGTACGGGATCGATCCGAACTATCTATCGATTGGCGGGCTGCGTGTCATCGGCGGCCGTTTCTTCACCGCCGAGGAGGCGGCGCACGCCGATGCGATGTGCGTCCTCGGCGAAGCGGCGCGGCTGAACCTGTTCGGCGTCGACGATCCGATCGGGCGCTACGTGAAAGTCAACGAGCAGTGGTTTCGCATCGTCGGCCTCGCCGGTCCGCAGGCGGTCGCGCAGGGCGATGTCGCCGGCGTGCCGGCCCAGGATCGCAACAACGTGATCTACGTGCCGACCTCGGCGGCGATTCTGCGCCTCGAGGACAACAACTCGTCGATCCGCGACGAAATCGACGGCGTCTACGTCCGCGTCAAGCCCGACGCCGACGTCACCGCCGCCGCCGCAACCGTGCGCGGCATCCTCTCCGCCTCGCACCGCGGCGCCGACGATTACGCGCTCGTCGTCCCGGCAGAGCTGCTCGCGGAGCAGCAGCGCACCAAGCGGATCTTCGACATCGTGATGGTCGCGCTCGCGTCGATCTCGCTGCTCGTCGGCGGGATCGGCATCATGAACATCATGCTGGCGAGCGTGCTCGAGCGGACCCGCGAAATCGGCATCCGCCGCGCGATCGGCGCCCGCCGGACCGACATCGTCCGCCAGTTCGTCATGGAGACGACGCTGATTGCCGTCGCTGGCGGAACGGTCGGGCTGCTGGTCGGCGCCTCGCTGTCACGGGCGATCGCGAGCTTTGCCGGCTGGTCCACGATCATCAGCAGCGGATCGCTGGCGCTCGCCTTCTCGGTTTCCGTCCTGATCGGCCTGGTCTCCGGCGTCTACCCGGCCATGAAAGCGTCCCGCCTCGATCCGGTGGAAGCCCTTCACTACGAGTAAGGTAAACTACCCCCTTACCAACGGGTTTTCGTCATCTTCGAGGAGGATTTCATGGTTCGCGGATTGAACGGCCGACACCGATATGTGGTGGCGTGCGCCGCCCTCTTCGCGCTTTCGCTGGCCGTGCCCGCCGTCGCGCAGTCGACAGGCATGGTCAGAGGCTCGGTGAAGGACGCGGCCGGCAAACCGGTCGAGGGCGCCAAGATCAGCATCGACGCCGACGCCAACAACCGGCATTTCGAAACCAAGTCGGATAAGAAAGGCGAGTTCGTCCAGATCGGTCTTCCGCCCGGCGCCTACAAGGTGTCGGCCGAGAAGGACAAGTTGGGCGCGCCTCCGCAGCCCGTGCAGGTCCGCATCGGCAGCGGCGCGCCGATTACGATCGTCATCGGCGCCGGCGGCGGCGCGTCGCCAGAGGCGGCCGCAAAGAATGCGGAGTTGAAGAAGACATTCGAGGAAGGTGTGACCGCGAGCCGTGCCGGCAATCACGACGCGGCCATCGCCGCGTTCACCAAGGCTGCCGAGCTCAACGCCAACTGCTACGACTGCTACTACAACATCGCCTTCTCCGAGTCCCAGAAGAAGGACTACGACAAGGCCGAAGCGGCGTACAAGAAAGCGATCGAACTGAAGGCCGACTACGCCGAGGCATACAACGGTCTGGCCAACATCTACAACGCGACACGCAAGTTCGACGAGGCGGCCGCGGCGAGCGCGAAGGCGATGGAGTTGAGCGGCGGTGCGGCTGGCGCTGCAGGCGCGGCCGGCGGCGGCGGCAACGCCGACGCGATGTTCAACCAGGGCGTCATTCTCTGGAACGCCGGCAAGGTTGCCGACGCGAAGAAGCAGTTCGAAGGCGCGATTGCCGCCAACCCGAGCCACGCCGAAGCGCACTATCAGCTCGGGATGGCGCTGGTGAACGAGAACAATCTCGCCGGCGCGGCGACCGAGTTCGAAACCTACTTGAAACTCGCGCCGTCCGGTCCCAACGCGGCGACCGCGAAAGGGCTGCTCGCGACGCTGAAGAAATAGTGATCGATTCGTCCGCGCTCCGTGCCCGGTTGGCCGATGTGCGCGCTCGCATCGAGCGCGCAGCCAGCCGGGCGGGGCGCGACCCCGCCTCGGTTCGTCTCATCGCCATCTCGAAAACCTTTTCCGCCGATTACGTGCGGGCCGCGTCGGACGCCGGCCAGGTCGACTTCGGCGAAAACAAAGTCCAGGAGGCGCTCGACAAGATCGATCGCACCGGCGATCTACCGCTCCGCTGGCACCTGGTCGGCCACCTGCAGTCGAACAAGGCGAAAAAGGCCGGCCGCTTCGACCTGATTCATTCGATCGATGCCGCTGCGCTGATGGCGAGAGTCGACGATGCCGCGAGCGCCGCCGGCCGGACGATCGAATTCCTGGTACAGGTGGATCTCGCGGGCGAAACCACCAAACACGGCGCCCGCGAAGAGGAGCTGCTTGCCGTTTTCGATGCGGCCCGCACGCTGCGCGCGTGCCGCGCGATCGGCCTGATGCTGCTGCCACCGGCTGTCGATGATCCTGAGGAAGCTCGGCCGTATTTCAGGGCGTTGATCGCGGTGCGCGAGCGACTGGTGGCACGCGGAGTGGATAGCTCGATGTTGAAACAGCTGTCCATGGGCATGAGCCACGACTTCGAGGTGGCCATCGAGGAGGGGGCCACGATGGTCCGTGTCGGGACGGCCATTTTCGGAGGCCGCTCCTACGTTCGACCCTGACCTATTGGAGCCAAAGCGTGCAGCCGATAAGGCCGAGTGGAGACGACCACGTATGAATGTCAGCCCGCTCGACCTCCGACAGCAGCGCTTCCGGAAAACGCTTCGCGGCTTCGACCCCGTCGAAGTGACAGCGTTTCTGGCGGCCGTCGCTGACGACTACGAGCAGGCGCTGCGCGAGACCGACCGCCTGCGCCAGGACCTGATGCGGATGGAAGTGGTGCTCGGCCAGCACCGCGAGAACGAGCAGAACCTGCGCGCGACGATGATGACGGCACAGAAGCTGTCCGACGACATCAAATCCACCGCCGACGCCGAAGCCAAACGGATCATCGCCGGCGCCGACGCCGATGCGAAGCGCATCGTCCTCGAGGCCGCCTCGCGCTCCGAGCTGCTGCTCGATCAGACGCAGGCGCGGATGGAAGACATCCAGCGCGAGATCGACGGCCTGAAGCTCAAACGCAAGGACGTCGAGACGACGATCGAGGCGACCATCCAGACGTTGCGCAACACGCTCGAATTCGTGCACGAACAGGAAGCGCGCGACCGCGACGACCGCATCCTGCTGCATCGGCCGCGGCCGGCCGAGTTCGCCGACAACACCGAGGCGCATCCGACCCGCAAGATCGCCGGTTGATCAGATCGACCACCGAAGGCGTCGAGCTGACGGTTCGCGTCATCCCACGGGCCAGGCAGACTGAAATCACCGGCGAGCGCGACGGCGCGCTGGTCGTCCGCGTTGCCGCACCGCCAGTCGACGGCGCCGCCAACGAGGAGCTGGTCGCGTTCTTCGTCGCGGTGCTGCGCGTGCCACGGCGGGCGATCCGGATTCTCAGCGGCGAACGCGGACGGCAGAAACGGATCGCGATCGCCGGCGTCACCGTCGAGACGGTGCGGCGTCTGATGTCGCTCGAGTAACGCGCTGGCAGTAGGGGCTGGGGGATAGCTGGCGTTAGGCTCGAGCGCAGCAAGCCCCAAGCCCCAACTACAATGACCGGCAGTGCACGCCGACTTCCTGATCCACAACACCTGTGAAGTGCTGACCTGCGCCGGCCCGGCGCCGCGACGCGGATCTGCGCAGGCGGATGCCGGATCGCGGCCGCACGCGGTCGTCGCCGCTCGCGAAGGGACGATCGTGTTTGTCGGCGACGAAGCCGACTGGCGGGCGACCGGATCGCTTACCGCGAACGCGGTCGTCATCGACGCGCACGGCGGCGCCGTCGTTCCCGGCTTCGTCGATCCGCACACCCACGTGGTCTTCGCCGGCGATCGCCGCGACGAGCTGCGCCGCCGCCTCGCCGGCGCGACCTATGCCGAAATCGCCGCCGGCGGCGGCGGCATCGTCAGCAGCGTCCGTGCGACGCGTGCGGCAACCGGCGATCAACTCGTCGCCGACACCCGGCGCCGCCTCGACGAGATGCTGCGCTGCGGCACCACCTGCTGCGAGGCGAAGAGCGGCTACGCGCTGACCGTCGATGGCGAACTGAAGATGCTGCGCGCGCTGCAGACGCTCGCCGCATCGCACCCGATCGAGATCGCGCCGACGTTCATGGGCGCGCACGAGGTGCCGCTCGAGTACCGCGATCGCCGCAGCGACTACGTGCGGCTGGTGATCGACGAGATGATTCCGGCAGTGGCGCGGGAGCGGCTGGCGGAATGGTGCGACGTGTTCTGCGAATCGGGCGTCTTCACGCCCGAGGAGAGCTGCGCGATTCTGCAGGCCGGCCGGCGTGCGGGGATGAAGCTGCGGCTTCATGCCGACGAACTCGGCGCGAGCGGCGGTTCGCAGGTCGCGGCGCTGGTTGGCGCGCGCTCGGCCGATCACTTGATCTTCGTCGACGAAGCGGGCGCCGACGCGCTCGCCGCCGCCGGCGTTGTCGCCACCCTGCTGCCGATTGCGGCGTTCTACCTGAAACTCGGCCGCTTCGCGCCGGCGCGGATGTTGATCGAGCGGGGTGTGGCCGTCGCGCTCGCCACCGACGTCAACCCGGGCGGCGGCTTCTCGCCGTCGATGCCGTTCGCGCTGTCGCTGGCCTGCTTCGGCATGCGGCTCACCTTCGAGGAAGCGCTGGTTGGCGCGACGATCAACGCCGCTTATTCGCTCGATCGTCACGATCGCGTCGGCAGCCTCGAGCCGGGAAAGCAGTTGGACGCGGTCGTCGTCGACGGCCCGGCCATCGATCTGATTCGCGTCGGCGCCGAGACCATCCGCGCCGTGGTCAAGAAGGGACGCCTCGTCGATGCTGCGTGATCTTCGGCTCGCTGATCTGCTCGCCGCCTTCAGCTCACCGGATCCGACGCCCGGCGGCGGCTCGGCCGCGGCCCTCTCCTCGGCGATCGGGGCGTCGCTGTTGCTGATGGTCGCGTCACTGCCGAAGACGCGCAACGGCTCCGATGACGACCGCACGGCGCTGGCGACAGCGTTGCAGGAACTCTCCGTGATTCGCGAACGCCTGGCTGCGGCAATCGACGGCGACACTGCTGCCTACAACGGCGTTGTCGCCGCGTACAAACGGCCGAAGGCGACGGCGGAGGAGCAGGCGACGCGCAAGCAGGCGATTCAGCAAGCGCTGCTCGCCGCCACCGACGTGCCGCTCGACGTGATGCAGCAGTCGGTGCAGGCGCTCGAGGCCGCGACGATCGTCGCGCGCCACGGCTACAAGTCGGCGTCGAGCGACATCGGCGTCGCGATCGCGATGTTGAGAGCAGGGACGACGGGCGCTCACCTGAACGTCGGCATCAACCTGGAGTCGGTGACCGACGCCGGCCACCGCGCGCGGATGGGTGACCAGGCGCGCGAGTTCATGGCACGCGCCGACACGGCCGCCAGACAGGGCGAAGATCTACTCCGCGAAAGCTAGTGGCGCGCCGGCGCAGGCGCCGTCGTGTAGGCCTCGACGTGGACCTTGAACGGCCACGGGTAGGTGAAGCCGGGGAACAGTTCGATGACGCGCGTGTACGCCGAGTCGACGGTGGTCCGTGTTTCAACACGCCTCACCGTGAGCTGGCTTTCGTCGATCGGCAGATCGGCCTGCGACGCCAATTCGAGTACCTCCTGCCGGATCTGCTCGTCGGTCTTATCGCCGCGAAACTGCGCCGCGTACTGAATGCTGTCGAGGAATTTCCAATGCGCGGAATACACGGTGAAAACGTGCCAGGTGGCATTCGCCACGATCGCGAGCAGCGCCAGCTTCACCAGCGTCTTCATCGCTCACTCAGCAATCAGCAATCAGCAATTGTTAGTGGATCTGATGGAACATCCGGTCCCACCGCGTTCGCGTGAAGAAGTGCGCGAACACCGAGACGAGGCCTTTGATCGTCGCGCCGGCGCCGTCTTCGGCGTAATCCTCGCGCTCGGCTTCGTACGACCAGTAGATGACCAGCGCCTTGCCCTTCACGTAGTCGCGAGGGAGAAACCCCCAGTAGCGGCTGTCCTGTGAGTTGTCGCGGTTGTCGCCCATCACGAAATAGTGTTCCGCAGGCACCGAAACCGGACCGTAGCGCTCGCGGACGTCGAACGAGGTGACTTCGTGGAACTCCGAGTTCTGTCCGGGCGGCTGCAGGAAATGGACGTACGGCTCGTTCAGCCCATTGCCGTTGATGTAGACCTTCTTGTCGCGAAGTTCAACCGTCTCGCCGGGCAGCCCGATGACCCGCTTGATGAAGTCGCGCTCCGGTTCCTCCGGGTATTTGAAGACGATCACATCGCCGCGCTTGATCGTGCCGATCGGCAGCAGCGCCCGTTCGATCGACGACGCGGTTGGCGCGAACACGAACTTGTTGACCAGCAGGTGATCGCCGATGAGCAGGTTCTCTTCCATCGAACCGGTCGGGATCTTGAACGCCTGCACGACGAACGTGCGGATGAACAGCGCCAGGATGACCGCGATGACGATCGACTCGAAGTACTCGCGCAGCGTCGACTTCTTGAAATCGGCGGTCATTCGGACTCCGTCCCCATTTTCAGCACGGCGAGGAAGGCTTCCTGCGGGATCTCGACCTTGCCGACCCGCTTCATGCGCTTCTTGCCTTCCTTCTGCTTCTCGAGCAGCTTCCGCTTGCGCGAGATGTCGCCGCCGTAACACTTGGCCAGCACGTTCTTGCGCATCGCCTTCACCGACTCGCGGGCGATGATCCGACCGCCGATTGCCGCCTGGATCGCGACTTCGAACATCTGCCGCGGAATCAGCTCGCGCATCTTCGAGGCCAGCGCGCGGCCGCGCTCGTAGGCCATGTCGCGGTGCACGATGATCGACAACGCGTCGACCGGATCGCCGTTGACGAGGATGTCGAGCTTGACCAGCGGCGACGGCCAGTAGCCGGTCACATGATAATCGAGCGACGCGTAGCCGCGCGAAATGGTCTTCAGCTTGTCGTAGAAGTCGAGCACCACTTCGTTGAACGGCAGCTCGTAGGTGACGAGCACGCGATCGGCGGCAAGGTATTCGAGCTTCTTCTGGACGCCGCGCTTGTCCTGGCACAACTGCAGGATGCCGCCGACGTGCTCGGCCGGGGTCATGATCAAGGCGGTGATCACCGGCTCCTCGATCTGCTGGATCCGACCGGCGTCGGGCAGCTTGGCCGGACTGTCGATCTCCTCGACGACGCCGTCGGTCGTCGTCACGCGGTACAACACGCCCGGCGCCGTCGTCACCAGGTCCATGTCGAACTCGCGCTCGAGCCGTTCCTGGACGATCTCCATGTGCAGCAGCCCGAGGAAACCGCAGCGGAACCCGAAGCCGAGCGCGATCGACGTCTCCGGCTCGTAGAAGAACGAGGCGTCGTTCAGCCGCAGCTTCTCGAGCGCGTCGCGCAGTTCCGGGTACTCGTGCCCTTCGACCGGATAAAAGCCGGCGAAGACCATCGGTTTGAGCGGCTTGAAACCGGGAAACGGATCGACCGCCGGTCGCGTCGCCTCGGTGATCGTGTCGCCGATCTTCGCGTCGCTGATTTTCTTGATGTTGGCGACGAGGAATCCGACTTCGCCGACGCCGAGCTCGCCGACCTCGACCGACTTCGGGTTGAAGACGCCGACCTGCAGCGATTCATAGTCCTGCCCCTCCGCCATGAGCCGGATCTTCATCCCCGGCTTCAGCAGGCCGTCGATGACGCGGACCACGATGACCACACCGCGATACGAGTCGTACCAGGAGTCGAAGATGAGCGCTTTCAGCGGCGCGTCGGGGCTGCCGCCCGGCGGCGGGAGGCGATGGACGATTGCCTCGAGGATTTCCGGGACACCGGTCCCCTGCTTGGCGCTCGCCAGCAGCGCGTGATCGCCGTCGAGGCCGATGATGTCGGAGATCTGCCGGCGCGCCTCCTCGGGCTGCGCCCCAGGCAGATCGATCTTGTTGATCACGGGGATGATCTCGAGGTCGTTCTCGACCGCGAGATACGCGTTGGCGAGCGTCTGCGCCTCGACGCCCTGCGAGGCGTCGACCAGCAGCAGCGCGCCCTCGCA
>Ga0075435_100000559_pt1 | contig 22875 bp, 15 predicted proteins | sample RhiMethybrSRZTD4_FD_75302 | JGI IMG/M metagenome (GOLD analysis project Ga0075435, IMG submission 75302) | Populus rhizosphere microbial communities from Tennessee, USA - Rhizosphere MetaG P. TD hybrid SRZTD4 | ecosystem: Host-associated > Plants > Roots > Rhizosphere > Soil | place: USA...
GAGCATGTCGCCCTGCACGTAGCTGGGGACATAGCGCCACACCGCCGACGTCAAGATCGCCGGATTGGCGGCGAGGAATGCCGCCGCCATCGCACCGTAGTACTGAAGCAAACGCGGCTTGTTCTCGCCGGGTTCGAGATCGGTCAGCATGTTGAAGAGTGCGTAGATGCCGAGATACTGCGGCATGTACTTCGACGCGAGCATCAGGCCGAAGGCGGCTCCGCTGAGCGTGTACCAGCGCTGCGCGGCCGGGATGTCGTACGAACCGATCCGCTTCGCGCGCTCGTAGCAGAACACCGCGAGCAGGAAGCACAGCAGCAGGAACGTGTCTTCCTTGCCGATGCGGTTGATCGCGATCGCGTTCACGTCGAACGCCCATATCGTCGCGGCGACTGCGCCGACCGCGCCGCCGAAGAGCAGATCCGCGACGCCGAACATCACCAGCGTCGTCGCTGCGCCGGCGATGGCGTTCGGCAGCCGAATCGCCGTCTCGATCGGAATCGCCGCCGCGGGCCGCGCGATCCGGTTCCACGACTCCGAAAGGCTGACGCTCCCCCACATCGCGAGCTTCATCAGCATCGGGTGTTCGGCGTTCGCGGCGAAATTGCCGGCCCGGTACTGCTCGATCGCGTGGACCTTGTTGATTTCGTCCTCGCTCAGCCCGTAGGTCGACAGCGAGCTCACCCTGAAGGTCAGCGCCAGCATGGCGGCGACGACGACCACGACGGCCTGGAAGACCGCCTTCGCTCGCGCAAAATCGGCGCGAGCCTCCGAGAGGTCGTTCCAAGTGGCAGGAAGCGGGTGCGTGTATGTCGTGGTCGGCATCGCCGTCAACCCAGCAGGGCAAACGCCGATCCAGTCGCGTCGATCGCGCGCGACCGCCCTATCAACCGTCGATTCAGCGGGTTCTGTGAATTGGGCGAGCCACTCGCACAGGCGGTCCGCGTGGTTCGCTGCGCACCTGCGCGCACCCTGCGCGTCCATACACACACATGGTCCTGCGTTGTTCGCATGTCCCTGAAAAGAACGGCTCAACAGACGCTGGCGCGCAGATTGCGAACGCCCGTCCACATGTCCCAGAAGACGGTTCAACTCGTGATTGGCTGGCTGCTCACCGACGAAGATCTGAGGCTGCGGTTTCAGGAGCGGCCGCGTGAAACGCTTGGGGAGTTGCGCGAGCTGGGATATGAGCTGAGCTCTGACGAGATCGACGCGCTCGTACGAAGCGATCCCGAAGTGTGGCCGCTGCTGGCGCGGCGGATTCATCCGCGCCTGCAGCGTTGCAGCCTTCGTCGCGCGCGCGGGCTATGACGCGGCGCGCGTCTCTCCGAGCTCGTACTTGCGCAGCCGGAAATACAGCTGCGTGCGCGTGAGCCCGAGTCGTTTGGCGGCCTTTGATTTGTTCCCGCGGCACTCGCGCATCACCTGCTCGATCGTCTCACGCTCGACGACGCTCAGATCCGACGTCTCGGACTGGATCGGTCGCGCGCGCGGCTGCAGCGACAGATGTTCCGCGCTGATCAAGCCGCCTTCGCACAGAATGGCGGCACGCTCGAGCGCGTTGCGCAGCTCGCGCACGTTCCCTGGCCAATCGTGATGCAGCAGCGCTTCGCGCGCGTCGTGCGTCAGCCCCGCAGGCGGACGGCCGAAGGATCGCGCGATGTCCTCGAGAAAGGCTTCGCTCAGGTCGAGTATGTCGCTCGCACGCTCGCGCAGCGGCGTTATGCGGATGTCGAACACGAGCAGCCGGTAATACAAATCCTCGCGGAAATCTCCGCGCGCCACCGCTTTCTTCAAATCGCGATTGGTCGCCGCAATCACGCGAACGTTCGCCTTCTGCAGACGGACGCCGCCGAGGCGCTGGAACTCGCGCTCCTGGAGCACGCGCAGGAATTTCGCCTGCGCCGGCAGGCTCATCTCGCTGACTTCGTCGAGGAAGAGCACACCGCCGCCGGCCAGCTCGATTTGTCCCGGCTTGGCCTGCTGCGCGCCGGTGAACGCGCCGCGCTCGTACCCGAACAGCTCGGATTCGAGCAGCTGTTCGGGCAGCGCCGCGCAGTTCAACGCGACGAACGGTCCGGCCTTGCGCGCCGACGCACGATGGATGAATCGGGCGACGACTTCTTTTCCGGTCCCCGATTCGCCCGTCAGCAGTACCGTCGTGTCGGTTTCCGCCACCTGCGCCGCCTGCTTCAGGACCGTCTTCCATTCGGCCGATCGTCCGACGACACGACCGTGATCCGATTTCGATCGGAGCTCCTCGGTCAGCGACTGGATGCGCGCCTCGAGATGCTCGGCGCGCGCATGCGCCTCGGCCACCTGGCGCGCCGATTCGGCGAGCTGCTCGTGCGAGACCGCCAGCGCGACGTGATCGGCGATGCGGCGTGCGGCCGGCACCTGCTCGCGCGAGAATGCGCGGCGGTGCTTCGACCAGAAGCCGAGGCCCATGTGCTGATGCCGCGCCCGCGTGAGCACGACGAGCGCCGATCGAAACCCTGCCGCGAGAATGCGCTCGCGCACGTCGATCGGCTCCACAATCGGCAGCTGCGCTTCGGAGAAATCGTCGATCAGGACGAACCCTTCTTCAGGCTGCGAATCGTCGGCCTTCGTGAAGCGCGTCAGGCCGCGAAATTCGTCGGTTGACGCGGCCTCGATGAGAATCTGTCCGTGGCCGTCGTGAAACATCATCGTCAAGAAATCGTGAGGGACGACTTTGTTCGCGATCTCCGAGACCTGCGGAAACACCGTCCGGATGTCGAGGACGGCGGAGATGGTGCGCAGCAGCTCGACGGAGCTCTCGAGCGTTACGGCGTAATCAGCAGCAGTCATAACGTCAAGCCCAGCGGTTAGAGTTTAAAAAACCGTTCCGGCTCCCGGTCGGAAGAGGCCACGCGGTGACGCGGTCGGCACCGGGACGACGGCGGATCCGTTGATCGTCACGGTGTCGCCGGCGCTGATCGCCGGCGCGAGCTGCAGTGCCTCGAAGCTGACACGAGAGGATTGGTAATCGAGCGTCGCCTGCAGCAGGTTCACTTGCGCCTGCAGCAGATCGCGCTGCGCCTGCGTCACGAGAAAGCTCGTCGACAGTCCTGCGTCGTACCGTTTCTGTTCGGCATCGAAACGTTGCTCTGCGAGCGTCGCACCGGCGCGAGCCGCGTCTTCGCGCTCCGCCGTGCTGCGCACTTGCCGTGCGGCCTGACGGATGGAGGCGGCGACGTCGAGCTGCAGGCTGGCTACACGTTGTGCCGCCTGCTTTCGTTCGATCGAGGCCTCCACGGCGCTCACCTCCTCGAAGCTGCGGCCCAGCGGGTAGCTGACCGTCACGCCGAAGCTCCACGTCGGAAAGTCACGGCCGAAGACCTGGCCGAGCACGTCACCGAAGCCGGAATCGACGCGGCCGGTCACGATACCGGGAAACGTTCCAGTCCGCAGGAGCTGAGATCCGCCGAGTCCATTACCACGATACGACGCTTCGAGCCGGACGTCCGGCAGCTTCTGGTTCGTAAAGAACTCGACGTTGGTTGCCGCCTTGCTCACGTCGTTCCTCGCCCGCGCGACGTCGTAGCGCGCGTCCACGGCTTTCGCGACGACGGCCTCGACGTCGGGCACCGGCGTGCGGTCGCCCGGGTCTTCCACCGTGTCCAGATGCACGTTCCAGAACGACGCGTCGGTCGGATCCATGATCAGCCGGCGCAGCCGATCTTCGGCGTCGTCGGCGGCGGCGGTCGCGCGAATGAGGTTCTCACGGCGATCGGCGACTTCCGCCTCGACCTGCACCAGATCGAGCGGCGGCGACTGGCCGACCCTCACGCGCACCCTGTTTTGCGCGGCCAGCTCCTGCGCGAGCTCCAGCGAGCGCTGCTGCACGGCGACGTTCGCGCGCAGCGCCTTCAAGGTCCAGTACGCCTGCTTCACGGCAGCGACGGTCTGGACCACCGACTCGCGGAAACGAAGCTCGGAGCTGTCCAGATTTCGCTTGGCGATGATCAACTGCTGGCGCGACTGGTCGATCTTGCGATCGCGCAGCAGCGGCTGCGAGAACGCGAGCTGGATGCCGGACTGCACGGCCGGATCGAAACTGTTCAGCGGGCTGTCGCTCGTCGTGCGTGACGCGTCCCACGAGAGGCTCCACGTCCCGTTGCCCCACGGCACGCGCTGCCGCACGCCCGTCGTGGAAAACACGTCGCTCGTGTCGACGCCGCGATTGCCGAGGAAGAAGTTGCTCGGCGCCGTCAGGTTCGAGGTCCGCGCGACGGTCGACGAAAACAGCGGCGTGTACGCTGTTTCACTCTGACCGACGTGCGCCGCCTCGACCTCGGTGCCCAGCTTGACGATCGCGAGATCCGGATTGTGCTCGACGGCGCGGCGAACCGCGTCGTCGAGCGGCAGCGCAAGGGTGTTGGACGGCGGCGGCGCCGATTGTGCCGACGCGGGCGCCGCCGATAACGCCGCGACGAGCGCGACGAGATAAGTACGGACGTTCATGACACCTCCGCGAAATCTGGAATGGGAACGGCGCCCTCGATTCTTTCGCGATCGTCGCCGCTCTGCACGACATCGACCTGCTCCGCCGCATGCGTCCGCGCGAGGAGCACGTAGATCGAAGGCACGACGAACAGCGTGAACACCGTGCCGATAATCATTCCGCTCACCAGCATGATGCCGATGCTGTTGCGCGCGCCGGCACCGGGACCCGTCGCGAGCACGAGCGGGAAATGCCCGACCACCGTCGCGGCCGTCGTCATCAGAATCGGCCGCAGGCGCGTGGCCGCGGCTTCGATGACGGCCGCGAGCTTGGTCCTGCCCGTTTCCTGCAGATGGTTTGCGAACTGCACGATCAGGATCCCGTTCTTCGAGACGAGACCGACGAGCGTGATCAGACCGACCTGGCTGTAGATGTTCAGCGTCGTCAGCCCGAGGAACGAGAACAGCAGCGCGCCGGACACCGCGAGCGGCACCGATCCGGCGAGGATGATGAATGGATCGCGGAAGCTCTCGAACTGCGCCGCCAGCACCAGATAGATCAAAATTGCCGACAGCACGAACGTTCCGAGGAACTTGCTGCCTTCCGTCCGCAGCTGCCGCGACTCGCCGGCGTAGTCGATGTTGAAGCCTTGCGGCAGGATCGACTTCGCTTCCGTTTCGAGGAACGTCAGCGCCTTGTCGAGCGGCACCGGCGGCGGGATGACGCCCTGGATGCGAACCGCGTTCAGCTGCTGGAACTTCTTCAGCTCGCGCGGCTCCGTCGTCGTGCGCAGCGTCGCGAACGTCGAGAGCGGCACGAGCTTGTCCTGCGAGCCGGTGACGTAGATCTGCGACAGCTGGTCGGGCGTCAGGCGTTCGACGCGCGCGACCTGCGGAATCACTTTGTAGCTGCGGCCCTGGATGCTGAACCGGTTGACGTAGTTCGCGCCGAGCATCGCCGACAGATCGCGGCCGGCCTGACTGAGATCCACGCCCTGCGATCGCAGCTTGTCGCGATCGAACACGATCTCCGCCTGCGGCTGATCGAACTTGAGATCCGCGTCGGCGAAGATGAAGAGCCCGCTTGCAAACGCTTTCTTCACCAGCTGCTCCGCCACCTCACCGAGCCGCTCGGGCTCTGCCGCGGACGCGATGACGAGATCCACCGGGAAGTTGCCGCCTCCGGGAAGCGGCGGTGGCGCCTGTGGAATGACGCGCACGCCCGCAATTTTCGACAGCGGCCCCATCGATTCCATCAACAGCTGCTGCGTCGTCTTGGTCCGCTGGCTCCACGGCTTCGTCGTCATGCCGCCGAATCCGCTGTTCGGGAACGTGATCTGAAAGATGCTGCCGCTCTCCGGAAACGACCGGTACACATCGTGAATCTGATCGGCGAACAGCTTTGTCTGATCGAGCGTCGAGTTCGCGGACGCCTGGACGAATCCGAAGAAGAACCCCTGATCTTCGTAAGGCGCGAGCTCCTGCTGCGAGAACATGTAGAACGGCACGATCAGCACCGCCACCATCAGCCACAGGACGAGAACGACCGGACGGTATCGCAGCGTGGCGGTCAGCGCGGACGTGTACCCGCTGCGAACGCTGTCGAACCGGCGATTGACCCAGCCGGCAAAGCCGCGCTCGCTGCCGCCCGCGCGCAGCAGCTTCGCGCCCATCATCGGCGACAGCGTCAGCGCCACGATGCCCGACACGATGACCGCGCCGGCGAGCGTGAACGCGAACTCGCGGAACAGCGCGCCCGTGAGGCCACCCTGAATGCCGACCGGCGCGTAAACCGCGGCCAGCGTGATCGTCATCGCGATGATCGGACCCACGAGCTCGCGCGCGGCGTCGATCGCCGCCTGCACCGGCCGCTTCCCTTCGTGCAGGTGACGTTCGACGTTCTCGACCATCACGATCGCATCGTCGACGACGAGCCCGACCGAGAGCACAATCGCGAGGAGCGTCAGCAGGTTCACCGTGAAGCCGGCAACCAGCATGAGGAACACCGCGCCCACGAGCGACACGGGGATGGCGACGATCGGAATGAGCACCGACCGGAACGATCCGAGGAACAGGAAGATGACGACGATGACGATGAGCAGCGTCTCCGTCAGCGTGCGCAGAACTTCGCTTATCGCGTCCTTGATGTACTCGGTCGAGTCGTACGGAATCCCGACCTTCATGCCGGCCGGCATCTGCGCCCGGATCTGCGGAATCGCATCGCGCACCTGGCCGACGACGTCGAGTGTGTTGGCGGTCGGCAGCACCCAGACGCCCATGAACGTGGCCGACTGCCCGTTGAACCGGACGTCCTGTTCGTAGTTCTCCGCGCCGAGCACCACGTCGGCGATCTCACCAAGACGCACCACCACGCCGTCCTGCTCTTTGACGACCAGTTGCCGGAATTCCTCGGCGGTGCGCAGGTCGGTGTTGGCGACGAGGTTCACCGACACCATCGACCCCTTCGTGTGGCCGAGCGCGGAGAGATAGTTGTTGCGCGCCAGCGCGTCGCGCACCGCCGACGGAGCGATGCCGAGCGCCGCCATACGATCGGGCTTCAGCCAGATGCGCATGGCGAACGTGCGCGCGCCGAGGATGTCGGCGCGCTGGACGCCGCTGATTGCGCTCAGCTTCGGCTGGACGACGCGCGTCAGGTAATCGGTGATCTGATTCGGGTCGAGGTCGTCCGACGAGAAGCCCAGGTAGATCGACGCGAACTGGTTGTCGGCCGTCTGCAGATCGATGATCGGCGCCTCCGCCTCCGGCGGCAGGTCGTTCCGCACCTGCGCGACCTTCGACTGGATCTGCGTGAGCGCCGCGTTGGTGTCGTAGTTGAGCTTCAGGTGCACGGTGATCGTGCTCAACCCCTGCGCGCTCGACGACTCCATGTAATCGATGCCGTCGGCGCTCGCGATGACGCGCTCGAGCGGCGTCGTGATGAACCCGCGCACGAGATCCGCGTTCGCGCCGACGTACACGGTCGAGACCGTCACGACGGCGATGTCGCTGCGCGGATACTGGCGGACGCTCAGCGCGCGGATCGACTGCAGCCCGGCGATGAGGATGACCAGATTGACGACGACCGCGAGCACCGGCCGCCGGACGAACAAATCGGTGAATTTCATCAGCTGTTCTCTGGCTTCGGCGCGGGATTGTTCCCCGGCCGGATCTTGTTGTTCACGACGATCGCCGCGCCGTTGCGAAGCTTGAACACGCCCGAGGTGACCACCTCGTCACCGGGCTTGACGCCAGACGCGATCGAAATCTGATCGCCGCGCGACGCGCCGAGCTTCACGAACTGCTGGCGCACGCCTCGATATTTCTTTCCGCTCTGATCGGTCAGGTCGCCGACGACGAAGACGGAATTGCCGTACGGCGCGTAGCTGATCGCCGACGCGGGCAGCGCGATGACCTGACTCCCGCCGCCGAGCACGATCTCGGTCTGCACGAACATGCCCGGCCGCAGCTTGCCCGCCGGATTGGCGAACGTCGCCTGCACCTGCACGTTCCGCGTCGATTCGTCGACGATCGAATCGATGGCGCTGATCCGCCCGCTGAACTCGATGTCCGCCAGCTCGTTCGCCGTGACGTGCACGACGCGGCCGTGGCGCATCTCGGCCGCCGCCTGCTGCGGGACGCCGAAGTTGACGTAGATCGGGTTCATCGACTGCAGCGTCACGAGCGCGTCGCCGCCCGACAGGTACTGACCGAGGTTGACGTGGCGGATGCCGAGCACGCCGGAGAACGGCGCGCGAATCGTCTTCCGCTCGATCGCGGCGCGAATCTCGCCGACGTGCGCGTGGTTCTGCCGGTAATCCGCGTTCGCCCGATCGAACTCGGCCTGCGAGATCACGTTCTCGTTGAGCAGGCCCTGCATGCGCTGGAAGTTCAGCAGCGCGAGCTCGCGCTGCGCTTCGGCGGCCGCGAGCTGCGCCTGCTCCTGCCGCGTGTCGAGCAGCGCGAGCACTTCGCCTTCACGAACGATCTGGCCCGACTCGAATGCGATTGTGTCGACCGTCCCGGGAAGATCGGCACTGACCGACACGCCGTGCACGGCGGCGACCGTCCCGATCGCGCTGAGCGTCGACGGCCACGGCTCCTGCGCCGCAACGATCGTCGTCACCGCTTCGGGCGGCGGTTGAAATGCGGCGGCCTGACCGATCGCCGTCTGGATCTGCCTGAACTTCACGAAGCCGAGCGCGGCGACGAACGCCAACGTCACGGTCAACATCACGAACATCCGTTTCGCCATGAGCTCCTCTTTCAATCACGCCCGCTCAATCACGCACATCGTGTAGACGAACGGGGTCGGGTGAAATCGACATCGGTAACATTCGCCTTTCTTTGACGCGTAAAACAATCGAGCGAGTTCCCGATTGAAGGGTCGTACTGGTGCGCGACGCGAATGCGCGACCTAATGCCGACGCGCGTCTACGACTTTTGGACGATGGCGGAGAGGGTGGACTGCCCCATAATGGACATGTGACAGAACAGAAATCCGATTGCGCAGGCCACATCGTGTCGCAGCCTGACGAGGTGGCGTCGTCCGATCCGGAAGTACTCCGCGCCGCGCTCATTCGTGAGCACGGGCAGCGGCGGCGGGCCGAGTGCCTTGCGAACATGCAGACCGAAGTCGTCCAGCTCGCGCTCGATCTGCTCGTGCGCGAACCCGACATCGAAGGATTCTTCGGCGGGCTCACGAAAACGATGGTCGAGGAAACCGACAGCTACGGCTGCGGCGTGTGGCTGATCGACGAAGCCGGCGAGCACTGCGCGTTGTGGATGGCGTACAACGGCGACCGGCTGTACACGAAAAAGAACTGCGACCTCGCCTCGCTCCCGTTTCCGCACGAAGCGTTAGGGCGGCACTTGTACGGGTTCAAGCCGGGATGGGATGCGACGATCGAGTACGCGCCGAACGACGAACGCCTGCCCGCCGAACTGCGTACGTTCCAGTGCAAAGCCCACCTGCACGGAATGCTCGTCGCGCCGCTCGTGCTCGGCAATCGCACGCTCGGGTGGATGAAACTGTCGACGCAGGCCGTTCCGGATTGTGACGGCGCACGATGGTGGCGCAGGGTCCTCGTCGAAGCGATCGCGCGGCAGGCAGCGCTCGCGCTGCATCACAGCCGCACCGTCGAGCGCAGCCGGCTCGAGGAGCGAAGCAAGGCGATTCTCGAGGAGCGCAACCGCCTCGCGCGCGACATCCACGACAGCCTCGCGCAGGGATTCGGCGCGATTCTCATGCAGTTGCAGGCCGCGCAGCGGGTCACCGCCGCGGTGCCGACGGCGCTCGCCGTCAAGCTCGAGACCGCGATCGATCTCGCGCGCACGCACATGATCGAAGCGCGCCGATCGGTCGGCACGCTGCGGCCGAACGTCGGCGACGGCGAGGCCATCTCGGCCACCCTGAAACGCATCGCGGACCTCGCGCAGTTGTCGACGAACATCCCGATCGAGATGAAGCTCGAAGATCTGCCGCGCGTCGGCGACGGCGTCGAGCGCGAAATCGTCGGCATCGTTCAGGAAGCGCTGACCAACGCCGTCCGTCATGCGCGCGCGCGCCGGATCACGGTGCACGCGTCGACCGTGCGATCGATCGGGCTGCGGTTGTCGGTCGCCGATGACGGACGCGGCATCGCCGGCGATCGATCGACGTCGGGATTCGGGTTGACGAGCATGCAGGAACGCGCCGAGCGCATCGGCGCGTCGCTCACCATCGTCACCGCGCCGAGGAGCGGCACCGAAGTGGTCGTCGCGTGGGAACCCTCGGCGCTGCCGACACAGGTTCATGTTGCCGGCTGATCCCGCCCCTGGCGTTTCAGCGAAGTCGACGGTGCTCGTCGCCGACGATCATGCGCTGCTCCGGACCGGCGTCGCGAACATCATCAACCAGGAGCCCGACCTGCGCGTCGTCGCCGAAGCGGCGAACGGCCGCGAAGCGGTCGAGGCGTACGACCGGTTCCGACCCGACGTCACGCTGCTCGATTTACGGATGCCGGTGATGGAGGGCGTGGAGGCGGTCCGTCAGATTCGCGAGCGCGATCCCAACGCGCGCGTCATCGTGCTCACCACCTACGATACCGACCACGAAATCGCGCGCGCACTGAAGGCCGGCGCGAAGGCGTACATCCTCAAGGACATCGCAGCCGACGATCTGATCAGCTGCATCCACGACGTGCTCGCCGGGAAAACCTATCTCGCGCCGGCGGCGGCGGCCAAGCTCGCCGAAGGCGTCACGCGCGTGCAGCTGACACCGCGGGAGATGACGACGCTTCGGCTGATGGCCGACGGCAAGACGAACAAGGAAATCGCGAACGACCTCGCCATCAGCGAACGCACCGTCAAAACGCATCTCGGACATCTGTTCGAGAAGCTCGGCGTCACCAATCGCACGGAAGCGATCAAGGTCGCGACGCGGCGAGGGCTCGTTCGGCTTACCTAGCGCGTCTTCCATGTTGATGTAGCGCGGGGCTTTCAGCCCCGCGAGACGAACGGCCCTGAAAGGGCCACGCTACACACATCTGGAGCTGCGCTAATCAAAACGTCTTCCATGTTGATGTAGCGCGGGGCTTTCAGCCCCGCGACGCGGCCCCTGAATGGGCCGCGCTACACGCATCTGGAAACTGCGTTAATCAAAACAGGAATTTGACGGCGAGCTGAACGACGCGGGGATCGAGCGCCGTCGTGATGGTGCCGAAGTTCGCGGCGCCGGCGACGGCATTCGGCGCGCCGAGGTTCGTCGTGTTCAGGAGATTGAAAATCTCCGCGCGGGCCTCGATCGCGCGGCCGCGGCCGAGCGGAACGCGGCGCAGGACCGCGAGGTCCACGTCGCGGTACGACGGGCCGCGGACGGGATTGCGCGATGCGGATCCGATCGTGAACTGCGGCGCAATCGCAAAGGCGCCCGTGTTGAACCAGCGATCGGGCGTGCGCTGATCCGCCGGCAACGTCGGATCGCCGACGAGATTCGGGCGCTGGACTCCGAATCCGGCGAACGCGTTGAAGTTCGTCACCTGCGTGACCGCAATCGGCACGCCCGATTGGATCGTCGCCATCGTCGTCACGGTCCAATCGTTCGCGAGCCCACCGGCGACGCCATGCAGCTGGCTGCGCCGGCCGGCACCGAACGGAACATCCCAGACGACTGACGACACGAACACATGCGGTATGTCGCCGGTCGAGTAGTCGCGCTCGAGCGCGCGGTTGAAGCTGTCGGCGACCGGATAATTCGCGATCGGCCCCGTCAGGATCGACGCATCGAACACCGACGACGCATCGTCGACGAGCTTCGAGCGGGTGTAGGCCACCGAGTACAACAAGCCGCGCGCGAGGCGCTGCCGAAGACCGAGCTCGAGTCCCACGTACCTCGTCGTTCCGACGTTGTTGCGGTACAGGCTGACGTTCGTGTACTGAGGATACGGCTTCATCAGCTGACCAGCGGGAATCGTCGGGTCGCCCAGCGAGGACGATCGCGGGATGATTCCGAAGTACGGATTCGGCACACGATGAAGGAGCGCCGGGCCGAGCGCAAGCTGATCGACCGAGAGTTGATTGAGGTTCGTGTCCGGAACGCCGACGTGTGTGATGTTCGAACCGACGTACGCCGCCTCGAACGTCGTGTTCGCCGTCAGCTCGCGCTGGATCGATGCGTTCCACTGCTGCACGTAGCCGGACCCGAGGTTCCGATCGACCGAGAACACGCCCTGACCGATGCCGGCGGTCACCGTCGGCGCAATCGGCGCGACCGTCGGTCCGTTCTGCAGAACGAACGCGGGATTGATCGTGTCGAGCGCCCGCTCCGAGACCGTCTGCAGGAACGGAAACGTCGGTGTCGTGAACGGCGTCGTGATGCCCGCCATCTCGATCCATACGACACCGTAGCCGGCGCTGACGATCGTCTTGTCGGTGAGTCGATACACGGCTCCGAGGCGCGGTCCGAAGTTGTCCTTCTTGAGCGGACGCACGGGACTGGTTCCCGGATACTCGAGCTGCTGTGTTTGAAGGTTGAAGACGGCAGTCTGGCCGTTGATCTCGGTCGACGGAAAGTTCAGCGTGTATCGCACGCCCGCATTCACCGTGAGGCGATCGGAGACTTTCCAGTCGTCCTGAACGAAGTATTCCTGAAAGTGCGCGCGCTCCTGAATCTCGGACGTCTGCGAATCGATCGAGAAGTTCTGCACCTGACCGAGCAGGAAACTGGCGAGCGGCGTGCCGGTATTCGCGACGCCGGGCAGATCGCTGCCGATCTGGTTGAACGTGAACGATCCGGTCGGCGACGGCGGCTGGATCACGTTCAACCGCTCCCACCGCCAATCGAGTCCCGCCTTGAGCGTGTGGCGCCCTTTCACCCACGTGAGCGAGTCGGCGACTTCGGTGACGCCCGTATCGAAGTTCGACGCCGTATTCGGCGGCGAGCCGAGCTGCTGGTATCCGCTGATGAGAAACGTCGGGAGCGTGTCCGGGAACCACGCGTTCGACGGAATGCCCGGAATGCCGAGCGCCGCACCCGCGGACGTCGCGAGTTGCGCCGCGGTCCGTCCGACGATGCGGCGCGTATCGCCGGCGCGAAGCTCGTTCAGCACATTCGACGAGAAGACGTGCTGATAGTTCGAGGCGAACGCCCACGCCGTCGTGTCCTGCGGACCGAGCGTGCCGCTCGTGATGCCGCTGCCGTCCGGCAGCGGAGTGACCGGCAGGAACCGATCCCGGAAGTACGACAGGCGTCCGAACGCCTGGTCGCGGTTCGACGCGAACTTGTGATCGATGCGCGCGTCCCATTGATCCTGATTGTCGACTTCGTTGAACGTGCGGCTGAAATTGTTCGCGGTGCCGGCAGACGTGGGCAGTGGATATCGCTGCAGCAGCGACAGCGCGATCGGATCGATGCGGTTCGACGGGATGCTGTTGCCCGGAAACGGCGACCGCGTCGCGCCGGCCGTCGTGGCCGGATCGTAAATGACCGGCACCCGTCCGGCGATCGCTTCCGTGAAGATGCCCTGACGCTGCAGCACCGTCGGAACCGTCGACGTCACGGTGCGCGCGATCGACTGACGCTGTCCCTGATAGTCCGCGAAGAAGAACGTGTGGTCCTTCACGATCGGACCGCCGATCGTGCCGCCGAACTGACTGCGACGATAGTCGGGCTTCACCGGCGCCGTCGACTGAAAGACGTTCCGCGCGTTGAGCGCCTCGTTCCGGAGGAACTCGAAGGCGACGCCGTGCACCACGTTCGCGCCCGCCTTCGTCGTCAGGTTGACCACGCCGCCGTTGAAGCGCCCGAACTCCGCGGGCGGGCTGTTGCTCTCGACCTTGAATTCCTGAATGGCGTCGACGACGGGGAAGTACGCGACCTGGCCGGGCTCCGGCTGGAGCACGGAGATGCCGTCGAACAGATACTCGTTGGTTCGAGGCCGCCCGCCGTTGATGCGCGGCAGCTGCGAGTTCGGCGGGAGCGCAACGCCCGGCGCGAGCGACGCCAGCGTGATGAACGTGCGGCCGTTCAACGGCAGCTGTACGACCTGCTCGTGCTCGACGACCGTCCCGAGGCTCGCCGTCTCGCCGCGAACGATCGGCGCGTCTGCAACCACCGTCAGCTGCTCGCTCACGTCGCCGACGGCGAGCGTGACGTCGATTCGCGCTTTCTCGCCGGTGGCGAGGCGGATGCCTTCACGCCGCACCTGCTTGAATCCGGAGAGCTCGACGGCGATCCGGTATTCACCGGGGAGCAGGCTCGCCGCGGTATACACGCCGTCGACACTGGTGACGACGAGCCGCTGACGGTTCGTCGCAACGTCCGTCACGGTGACCGTCGCGCCGGGAACCGCGCCGCCGGCCTGATCTTTCACGAGCCCGGTGATCTCTCCGGCGGCGACCTGCGCGCGCGCCGGCGACGATGCGGCCGCAACGAACGCAATCGCGGCGAGACACATCCGGATTGTTGGCTTCGGCATGGCGCGCACCAGGCAACACTCTACTTCGGGCTGAACCGGTCACTCAAATCGTACTAAATTGTACTGATACGACCGATTCGATACGGCGAGCGTCGGCATTCCGCATCGGAACACGGCCGGCTGTGTATAAATCGGCTCAAATCGATTAACAAACCGCATCAGGTTGCATTACTTCGCATGATCCTTGTATAAGAAGCTGATCGGTTGGAAGACATCGTGCACCTCCGCACCACTTTTCTTTGCGCCCTTTGCGCCCTTTGCGCCCTTTGCGTTCTCAACGTGTCGTCCGCGCAGAGCGCCGCGGCGCAGCCGCTGAAGGTGGCTGCCGCGTCCGATCTGCAGGGGGTGCTTCCGGCGATTGCCGCCGAATTCGAGAAGGCCACCGGACATGTTGTCGCCCTGACGTTCGGCTCGTCCGGAAACTTCTTCACGCAGATCCGGAACGGCGCGCCGTTCGATCTGTTTCTGTCGGCCGATCTCCAATACCCGCGGCAACTCGAGCGGAGCGGCCAGGCCGACAAGGGCAGCCTCTACGAATATGCGAGCGGCCGCATCGTCCTGTGGACGCGGAACGATTCGAAGATCGATCTGCGCGGCGGGCTCGCCGCGCTGGCCGGCGCCGACATCCGGCGGATCGCGATCGCGAACCCCGATCACGCACCGTACGGCCGCGCGGCGATCGCCGCGCTGCAGCACCAGGGGATTTACGATCGCGTGCAATCCAAGCTGGTTCGCGGTGAGAACGTCTCGCAGGCCGCGCAGTTCGTCGAGTCGGGCAACGCGGAGGTCGGCGTCATCGCGCTGTCGCTTGCGCTCTCTCCGGCGCTGAAGCGCGCGGGCAGATACATCGAAGTGCCCGAGTCGTTCCATCCACCGATTGAACAGGCGGCCGTAGTCCTCGCGACGTCGCCGCAGAAGGACCTCGCGAAAGACTTTCTCCAATTCCTGAAGCGATCGGAGACCGTCCGCCTGCTGCAGTCGTACGGCTTCGTGCTGCCTCACCCCTCGGTCCCGTGACCGACCGGGTGCGCCGCTCCGGTTAGACTCCGCGTCATGGACTGGACTGCGATCGCGCTCAGTCTTCGATTGGCGGCAATCGTGTCGGCCGTGCTGCTCGTGATCGGTCTGCCGATCGCGTACTGGCTGACGTTTTCGTCGTCGCGATGGAGGTTCGTGTTCGAATCGATCGTCGCGCTTCCCCTCGTCCTGCCGCCGACCGTGCTCGGCTTCTACGTTCTCCTCGCGCTCGGATCGCAGAGCCCGCTCGGCCGCGCGTGGATGGCATGGACCGGCCACGGGCTGGCATTCACGTTCGAAGCGCTGGTCATCGCGTCGATTCTCTACAGCCTGCCGTTTGCGGTGCAGCCGATCGCGACCTCGTTCGCGCAAATCGATCGGACGCTGCTCGAGGCGTCGGCGACGCTCGGCGTCGGCCGGCTGCGCACGTTCCTGCGTGTCGTGATGCCGCTCTCGATCGACGGCATCATAGCCGCGGCCGTGCTGACCTTCGCGCACACCATCGGCGAATTCGGCGTCGTGCTGATGGTCGGCGGAAATCTTCCCGGCGTGACGCGCACCATCTCGATCTCCATCTACGACGATGTGCAGGCGTTCAATTTCACCGCGGCGCATCAGACCGCGCTCATCCTGCTGATCTTCTCGTTCGCGGCGCTGGCAACGGTCTATGCATTGACGCGCAGGCCCTGGGCGGTCGCGTCTCTCGCATGAGTCTCGCGGTCCATCTGCGCACGCGACTGTCGCCGCGGTTCCAGCTCGACGTCGCCTGCAAGGTTGCGCCCGGCGTCACGATTGTGTTCGGCGAGTCGGGATCCGGAAAGACCACGCTGCTCCGGTGTGTCGCCGGCCTGATCGGACCAGACGAAGGACGCATTGCCATCGGCGATCGCGTGCTGTTCGACACGGCATCGGGAGTCGACGTCGAGCCGGCGCAGCGCCGCGTGGGCTTCGTCTTTCAGCAGCTCGCGCTGTTCCCGCACCTCACGGCCGCGCAGAACATCGCGTACGGATTGTCGCGGCTGCCGCGCGCCGTGCGTGAGGAGCGAACGGCAGCCATCGCAACCTCGTTTCGCATCGCCCATCTGCTCGAGCGCCGCCCCCGGGAGATCTCCGGCGGCGAACGTCAGCGCATCGGACTCGCGCGCGCGCTCGTCACCGATCCGGAGATCCTGCTGCTCGACGAGCCGCTGTCGGCGCTCGATCACGACACGCAGTCGCGCATCATCGCCGATCTGCGGGAGTGGAACCAGTCGCGCCGCATCCCGATCCTGTACGTCACGCACGCGCAGCGCGAAGCGTTCGCGCTCGGCGAGCGCCTGCTCTTCCTGCGGGATGGCGTCATCGTCGCCGACGGCACGCCTGACGCCGTGCTCAACGCGCCGGCGCGGGACAGCATCGCGCAGGTCGCGGGATTCGAGAATCTGCTCGACGGCGTCGTGGTCGATCGGCGCTCCGACGCCGGCGTCATGCTGATCCGTCTCGTGGGGACTTCGGTGGAGCTCGAGACGCCTCTGGCGTCGGGCGACATCGGTCACCTGCTTCGGGTGGCGGTCCGCGCCGGCGACATCCTCGTCGCCACCGAGCGCCCGCGCGGCCTCAGCGCGCGCAACGTCATCGCCGGGAAGATTGCGACGGTGTCGCGTCAGGGCGCAATCGTCCACGTGATCGTCCGGATCGGCGTGCCGGTCGAAGTGCATGTCACGCCGACGTCGACCGAGCTGCTCGATCTCCGGCCAGGCCGTAGCGTCTGGCTCGTGATCAAAACACACTCGTGCCATCCCGTGTCGGCAGTATGATTCGAGTCGATTTCCTGGAGGCCGCCGTCTGCCATGTCGCTGTTGACCGTTCGGGCCGCCGCGGAACGGATGGGAATCGGCTATTCGACCCTGAAGCAATGGATCCATCAGGGCAAGATCCGCACGACCACCACGGCCGGCGGCCATCATCGGTTGTCGGAGGCCGAGATCGATCGCGTGCTCGCGCCGCACACGCCTCCTCCGGCGAGGCACGCTCCGCCCGCGACGACCGGACTCATCGTCGCGTTGAGCGGCCGCAACCGGCTCCGCGGGTTCGTCGAGGAAGTGCGGACCGACGGACTGCTCGGTCAGGTTCGCCTCAGGATCGGCGATCAGACGCTGACCGCGGTCATCACGAGCGACGCCATCAGCGAGCTCAAGCTTCGTCGCGGCGACGATGCCGTCGCGATCATCAAGTCGACCGAAGTGATGATCGCGCGCGAAACCGCCGAAGCGGTCGGGCGCGGACGGCCGAAGCGCCGCGCGCGGCGGTGATTACTTCCGTTGCTCCTCCGCGCGTGCGCCGCGGAGGATGCCTTCGACGGCGCGATTGCCCTCGTGGCAGCCGTACTCGTAAATCCGATACGTCGAATCCCGATGCAGCGGAATTGACACCGTCCACGGGCGCGTGAACATCGCCGGGTCGTCGATGGTCGCCTGGTAGTCGATGGTGTTCGCGTCGATCGGCGTGAATCGTTCGACGACGTGCAGCGACTCGGTCTGTGGAACGCCCTTGATGCGACCGGCCGCCGCCTGCGTCGCAATCCACCCCTTGTTGTTGTAGTTGGTCGTATCGACCACGAGCGTGTTGCCGTCCCACCGGCCGCGGGAATCGCCGTTCCACGATCGCACGCGCGCCGCGACGTGCGGACGTCCATCGATTGGAATGATCCGCGCCTCATGGATCATCTCGTAGTGGATCACCACGTACCCGGGCGACTGCACGATCTGGTACGCGTTGTTGTACCCGGCCGGAAACATTCCACCGGGCACGCCGCGCGTGATGCAGCGATCCCACACGCTCATGAACTCGTACGAATCGCCGAGATGCGCGCTCGCGTAGTCGCGCGCGGCTTCCGCTTCGGGCCTAAGCGGTACGCGTCCGTCGGGCGGATCGATGACGAGCGACGTGCGCCGCGTCGACACGACATGCTCGCCGGAATCGAACCAGAACTGGTTGTAGCTGCCGACGTCGCCGGCGCGCGGCGGACCGTCCTCTTCGCGAACGGTGGCCGCTCGCCGCTCGAATTGCGCGGCCTCCGCTTCGGTCAGAAATTCCTTGGCGCGCAGAGCCGCCGGCCGTTCGAATGGCGTGATCGTGGCGTTGATCCAGATGCCCTGCAGGTTCGGCTGACCGTCGGCCGTGCGCGGCGGAGTCCACGCGCCCGATGCGTGCTTCGACTGCGCCGCGAGCGTTGCGCCGGCGAGCGTCGTCAACACTACGAGAGCTGCTCCGATGTTTCGGCGCATATGTCCTCCCGACGTGCGGCTTGCCGGATGATACTCGAACTGCGTCGGGATCTTTACGTCCACGCGTCCCTGATCCAAGCTGACACCACGCATGTTCGTCATCGAACTGATCTATACGGCCGCCCTCGCCGACATCGACGCGCACATGACCGCGCACGTCCGATTTCTGAAGAAGTACTACGCGTCGGGCAATTTCCTCGTCTCGGGTCGAAAGATTCCGCGGGACGGCGGCATCATAATCGCCGTCGGAGACAGTCGTGAGCAGATCGAAGCCATCGCACGCGAGGATCCGTTCTGCAAACGCGGGCTGGCGGAGTTCCGCGTCATCGAATTTCGAGCGAGCCAGCGCGCCGATGACGTCCAGAAACGGATCGACACCGAACCGCGAAAGTAAACGGCTTCGACATGCAACTCGAACCGGCCGCGCGATGCTCGCAGCGGTCGTCGCGATCTTTCTCGTCTACGCCGCACTCTTCATCTATCGCACCAGCTTCGTCGTCGGCGGCGAACGCTATTTCTCGCTGTTCGACGATGCGATGGTGTCGATGCGATATGCGAAAAACGTCGCGCACGGCTACGGGCTGGTCTGGAATCCTGGCGGCGAGCGCGTCGAGGGGTACACGAACCCGCTGTGGGTGCTCTACATGTCGCTCGTGCACCTGCTGCCGATCCCGCCGTCGAAGACGAGCCTCATCGTTCAGGTGACGGCTGCGATATTCCTCGCGCTGAACCTGATTTACGCGCGCCGTCTCGCGCTCGTGGTGTCGCGAGGGTCCGACGCGGTCGCGTGGGGCGCGGTGGCGCTGATCGCAACGTATCTGCCGATCAACAACTGGAGCCTTCAGGGGATGGAGGTCAGCGTGCTGGTGCTCCTCACCACTGCGTGCCTCTGGATGGTCGTCCGCAATTACGAGACCGGCGTCTTTTCGCCGGTTGTGTATCTGCTGCTGGGGCTCGCCACGCTCGTGCGAGCCGATATGGCTGTCCCGTATGCAGCCGTTCTGTCGTTTCTCGTCGCCGCCGATCCGGTTCATCGGCGCAGGCACCTCGTCTGGGGCGTCGCAGCACTCGCCTGCGCCGTTGCCGTGCAAACGCTCTTCAGACTTTCCTACTACGGCGAACTGCTGCCGAACACTTTCTATTTGAAGGTGACCGGCATACCGTTCGTGTTTCGAATCGCACGCGGCGTGTACGTGCTGCTGCAGTTCATCTGGAAGGCAAACGCATTGCTGTTCCTCCTCACCGCGGTGCTGCTGCTTCGCCGCGACCGGCGCGTGTGGCTGCTCTTCTGGGTGTTCATCGCGCAGGCGGCGTACAGCGTGTACGTCGGCGGCGACGCGTGGGAGTACTGGGGCGGCAGCAACAGATATCTCTGCATCGTCATGCCGGCGTTCTTCGTCCTGCTGTCGTGCGCGCTGTACGAAGTGGCGCGCGCGCTGGCGAACGCGCTCGATGCGAATCGTCTTTCCGGCTGGATGTTTGCCGCGTCCGTCGCGTTCGCGATCGTGAGCATGAACAGCATCTACGGCGTCGGCGCGCTCGCCGAAGCGCTCCTGATCCGTCCTCCCCTTCACTCGGGACACGGAGGCGAGAACGAGCAGGACGTGGAACAGGCGCTCCTTCTGCGCAACGCGACGACGCCCGAGGCCACGGTGGCAGTGATGAGGGCCGGGACGATTCCGTACTTCGCGGACAGGACCAGCATCGACCTGCTCGGGAAGAACGACCGCCGCGTCGCGCGGGAACCGGCCAGACTGCCAGGCGGGCCTCACCGGTTCGTGGACTGGAGGCCCGGACACACGAAGTACGATTTCGCGTACTCGATCGGTCAACTGCAGCCCGACGTCATCGTCGCGCTGCGCAATCGAACGAACGAAGCGGCGCCGTTCCTGGACGAATATCGAGGCGTTCTTCTGGCAGGCTCCTGCGCGTACGTGCGACGCTCTTCGCAGACGGTCGTCTGGAATCGACTGCCGTCGCGCGGATGCGTGGACTGATCCAGGTCGCGATTCGATTGTCTACGCGAACATTCCGAGCGGATCGAAACGGCCCTTCAGGATATCGTCAGCCGCGTCGCACCCGAGCCACTCCTTGATCACGGTTGCATATACGCGTCTGAAGTCTGTCGTCATCTTCATGTTGCCGTCGTCCAGGTCGGTGAGGCTGGGATGTCTTCCGTACAAGCCGCCCTTGACGCCCGTGCCAATCACGAACATCGGGGTCGCCGTGCCGTGATCGGTTCCGAGGCTGCCGTTCTCTTCGACCCGGCGTCCGAACTCGGTGAACATCATGACGGCCACCTGGTCGGCGCGGCCAATGCGTTTCAGATCCTCGATGAACCCGCGGACGGCGTCTGCGGTGTACATGAGCAATCGACTATGGAGATCCGCCTGCTGGACGTGCGTATCGAACGAGTTGCCCTGGTACGTCACGTAATAGAGGCGCGTGGGCATGCCACTGGCGATGAGCGCCGCGACGCGCCGCAGGTTTCCGCCGAGACCGCCGCCCTGTCCGTAGTCGACCGACGTGTGATAGTCGGCGGTCGCACGACGCACGACGTCAGAGCTTTCGGTCGCGTTCTCGGCGGTCGATTTCAGGAACTGCAGGACGGGATTCGAGGTCGGCGCAGGACGACTGAGCCCTGCGAGCACCTGCTTCTCGGCATCCGTTCCGTCGCGATGGAAGCGCGCCGGATCGTCGAAGACCAGCGGCGAGTGTCTGCTGCCACGGACGGCGAGCGACTGTGACGTGCCGAGATCGACGATCACGTTTCGCGTCGACGCGTCGTAGCGTTCGTCGGCGAGCCGGCCGATCCATCCGCGCGTCTCGCCGCCGTTCGGCACTCCGGTGTGCCAGAACCCCATCGACGAGAAATGCGACAGGCTCGGATGATCGTAGCCGCAGCCGTGAACGACTGCGAGCATGCCGTCTTTGTAGAGATGCTCGAACCCGACCATCGACGGATGAAAACCAAAACCATCGCTGGTCTTGATGACGTCGCGTTCGGCGATCCCGAGCTTCGGCCGCGCGCGATAGTACGCCGCATCCGAGTACGGCACGACGGTGTTCAGCCCGTCGTTGCCGCCCGACAGTTCGATCACCACGAGGATCCGCTCGGGATGTGTTTCGGCGCTCGTGCCGCGGAGCGCCTGCGCGGTCAGCGCCGCCGACGTGCGGCTCAGTACGAGCGGCAGTCCCGCGCCGATGCCGATCCCGTAGAGGCCGCGCGCCAGGAAATCGCGCCGCGAACACGCACAGCCCCGAACCGTTTGTTTGCGCGCCATCACGACACCTCTTCGTCTAGCCCACTTGATATTCCGGCGCGCTCAACACGAGATACAGCAGCTCGCGGAGCGCGTCTTCGAGATGCTCACCGGGAATGATGCTCGTCGAGCCGAGCTTCGTTCGAAGGAAGTCGACCAGCAGACTGCGGTCGCGCTCTGCAAGTGTGACCGACAGAAACCGCCGAACGAACTGATCGACGACCTTGTCGACCGTATCGGCGCCGCCGGCAGCGATCATGGCCGCGAGATCGATCTGCGCCGTCCGGCGCGGGATCAACCTGGTGCGCTCGAACGCGAGCAGGTTGCCTTTGAAGCCGCCGTACCGCGTGTTGTAGTCCTCGTCGCGGTCCACCATCATGTTCGACTCGGCCATCGTCGCCGCATCGACGTCTTCGAGCGTGGCCTCCGTCATGCTCATCCCCTGCGCGAACCGCTGCCCCACGCGCACGTCGGTGGCGGACATCGTCCGATCGGGGGGCCGGAATCCTTTGACGTCGGGAAACAGGACTGCGCGGAACATGTTTCCGCGATTGAGCAGCGTCGACGGCGTAATCCACGTGCGGCCGCCCGCCCAGCCGGCGACGTTCGGCGGATCGAACAGCGACTGACCGAGGCTGGCCGTCATGCGGCCGAAGTCCGGAATCGTAGGCACTTCGCGGAGCGACATCTTCTTATAGGTCGACACGACCAGGTGCACCGGACTCTTGATCTGCGTGGCAACCGCCTGCGCGCTGTAGAAGTCCTTCGAGAGAAAGATGCGCTTCAAAAGCGGCTTCATCCGATAGCCGCTGTCGCGATATGTGCGGCCCAGCTCCGTCCTGACGGTGCCGTCCATCTCGTCACGAACGAAAAACCGATAGATCTTCGCCGCCATGAACTCCGCCGTCACCG
>Ga0075435_100000564_pt1 | contig 22781 bp, 22 predicted proteins | sample RhiMethybrSRZTD4_FD_75302 | JGI IMG/M metagenome (GOLD analysis project Ga0075435, IMG submission 75302) | Populus rhizosphere microbial communities from Tennessee, USA - Rhizosphere MetaG P. TD hybrid SRZTD4 | ecosystem: Host-associated > Plants > Roots > Rhizosphere > Soil | place: USA...
GCGGGCGTTTTGGCTATCTCGTCGGGAATGCGATCAAGGAACTGCCGGACACGCGGGTCCTGGCTGGCTTTAATTTCATCTTTTGTTCCCACCGCCCGGAATTTGCCTTTGTAGAGCATTGCAATCCGGTCGGCGATACGAAAGGCGCTCGGCAGTTCATGGGTGACGACAATCACCGTCACCTCGAAAACCTCTTTAAGTAGCACAATTAGCTCATCGAGCTCTGCTGCTACGATCGGGTCCAGACCGGCAGAAGGCTCGTCCAGTACGAGAATTTCGGGACTGAGCGCCAGTGCACGCGCGACTGCGGCACGCTTCTTCATTCCGCCTGAGAGTTCCTGGGGATGCAATTTGCCAAAGTCTGCAAGCCCGACCACCGCCAACTTCATCCAGACCATCAATTCAATAATGGATGGAGCGAGCCGGGTGTGTTCTCGCATAGGCAATGCAATGTTGTCTTCGACAGAAAGCGAATTGAACAGTGCGGCGCTTTGAAATGCCACGCCGATGGAGCGCCGCACCTTTTTTAGTTCGGCCGGCGAGCAGTGGGTGATGTCGATTCCCTTCACAATGACGCTGCCTGCCTTGGGACGCTCGAGCCCGAGAATCTGTCGCAGCAGCGTGCTCTTCCCCGAACCGCTGCCGCCCAACAAGACCATCGTCTCTCCATGTTCGATATCGAGGCTGAGCCCGTCCAGCACGCGGTGCCCATCGTATTCAACCACCAAGTCGCGAATCGAGATGAGTGGCATCAGTGTTGCACCGTGAAGTAGAAGATTGCTGTAAAGACGGCGTCGGCAACGATCACGAGAAAGGTTGACTTGACTACGGCACTGGTCGTGGAGCGGCCAACTGAATCGGGCCCTCCGCGAACGCGAAATCCCTCCAGGCAGCTCACTTGGGCAATGATCGTGGCGAAGGCCACGCTCTTGACCAGTCCGGTGATTATGTCTCGCAATTGGATCGATTCAAGCACGTCCCGCAGATACAGCGCCGGCGAAAGATGTGTGCTCAAGAACATGAACAACCCGCCCGCGAGAATGCCGCAAGCATTCGAAATGATGGTGAGACATGGAACGGTAACCAGAGCGGCGAGGTACTTGGGCGCCAGCACGAACTCTATTGGCTCCAGCGCCATAACCCTTAGTGAATCGAGCTCCTCCGTCACCTTCATGGTTCCGATTTCAGCCGCAAAGGCCGACCCTGACCGACCACTGACCGCAATAGCTGTGATCAGTGGCCCGAGTTCACGCGTGAACCCGACTGCGACCAGATCGATCACGTAGTGAATGGCTCCGAAGCGGCGCAGTTCAGAGGCGCCTTGCATGGCGAGAATGAAGCCAGTGCAGATCGCCATGAGCGAGACCATAGGCAATGCATCGACACCGATCTGCAACATCTGGTTGACGGATGCTTTCCAGCGATAACGGTTCCCCACAAAAGGCAAGGCACTGCCCAGCGCACGGAGCGTGGACCACCACTGAATATTGACACTCCCGACATAGTCGAGGTGACCGATGGTGCTTTTGCCGACATCTTCCAGGACATTTGCCATCAATTCATCTCAACTCTGGGGAAACGCCTTTGCAGGCGGCTTCAAACACCGGCAGCAGGCCCGTTACCTCGAACAATCGAGCCATGCGGCCCTGCAGCCCCTTTAAGCAGAATCTCATCCGCCGGTTGCGCGCGGTCTTTAGTGCTTCGAGCAAGGTCGCAACACCTGACGCGTCAATGTACCCGACCTCTGTCAGGTCTACGGTAATCGCCTTCGGCGGTTGCACTCGCAGCATTGCCACAAGCTGATCCCGAAGAGTTGGGGAAGAATCGATGCCGAGGCGGCCATGCAGGCGCACGGTCGTACCTTCCTGGTCTTGATCCACAATGATGTCAAGATCCTCCACGATGGCCGGTGTGCCGTGCTTCACACATTCCTCCACGTTGTTCCGGGCATGCAAGCGCCCAAACGAAAAGCGATCTGATATACACGCCCATCTCACTACAGGCGTGTCGTTTAGCTTGCCTTGTTTGAAACGAGGCACGCCGCTTGCTCCCAGTGACCGTGACAAGCAATTGGCACGTGACGATTAAGACAGAAACGCAAGGACAACCCTTGTTTAACAATTGCCCGCCCCTTGCGAGATTTCTCAGATAAGAGAGCAGTGATGGGGTTGGCACGTAAAGTGCCTCCCGATACGAAGTCAAAGAGTGAACTAGAGGGCAGCACGATTCGGGAAGGAACGATACATTGATGCCGGCAGTGACAGACCTAATCACAGATTGCCGCTTCGCAGGTGCGGCCGCCGGTCCGCCAGACCATGAAACCAGCGCCGACCGCCGGCAGGAGTTCGAAAAGATGTTGCCGAGTGTCCTGCCACGTTTCCGGAGCATCGCGACGCACTGGCTTGGTAGTCGAGAGGATGCCGAGGACGCCGTTCAGGATGCGATGCTTTCAGCCTTCAAGCACATCACCAGCTTCAACGGTCGCGCGAAGATGTCCACCTGGCTCACCGCGATTGTGATCAATGCGATACGCATGCAGATTCGGCGGCGGCCTCGAGTCCGGCTGGTTTCGATGGACTGTTCCGCGAAGGAAGACCAACCGGCGACAACCGACATTCTCGCTGATCGACGCCCGACTCCTGAGAAGGCTGCGGAACGGCTTGAGTTATATGAGCTCGCTATGAAACTGACGCGGCGATTGCCACCTTCTCAGCGGGCAGCTCTGTGCCTCCGTTACGAAGCAGACTTTTCCATCAAAAGGGCGTCCAGGAAGTTGGGGGTTCCCACTGGCACTCTTAAGGCGCAGCTCGCACGTGGCCGCGCCAAACTCGCGGGACGATTTCGCGAGGTTGTGGGCAAACCGAAAATCCAGGGGTCGGCCTTCGGGTCGAAGCGTTGGCGAGGAGAAGCAAATGAACACAGAATATGTTTTCTTGTGCGGAGTGATATGGGCGCAGCACGCGTCGGAGGATGCTTGTGAGGAGTTGGTTCGGGCGTTGGGGTCCGATAACCCCGACGTGGTTTTGCTGGCGTCTGCCCTTCTAAATCAGAGAGTCGCCTCGGCTTAGGTTGATATCGCAGTACGTTCAGCGGCCACTAGAGTAGGCCTCCCTACAGTGTCGTTACAGTCAGAACCGCCGTCATTCTGTGTTCCTCTCCGAGCGCCAGACTGACGGATGCGCCTAAGATATTGCTCGCTTCGACGCATACAAAGCCCTTCCATTCGCCCTCACCCAGATCTCGCAGCTTGCTAGCTCCATCCTGCCACGGGTTCCAAACTACAGTAGTGCTCGAATTCGCCTTCTGCAGGCGAATTCTGCGATGCATCTTCGGATCGAGCAAATCGACAGTATTCTGGTTGTCAATGAACGCATTGTCGGTTTGCGAGGCGACGGTCACGTCGCCTAATTGCATCTTCTCCTTATTATTAGAGTGGGTGTTGTTGTCAAGAAAATGCGAACGATCCAGGCCTTGCAGCCGCACGTTGGCGACATCGGCCACGAGGTTATAGGTGTGCAGGGCTTCTTCGAAGCGCAGAGGTGTTTTGCCGGTATTTGTGCAAACCAGCTCCAGGCGGAGCTCGGAACCAAACGTGGCCCGGTGCACAAGGCGAAATTCCGCAGGCCACCAACGCCGCGTTTGCTCGTCGCTCTCAGTAGACATGCTCACCACCACTCCAGGTTCGTCTTCAATAATGGAGTCGAGCTGCCAACTCCTGGTGCGCACGAATCCATGCGCGGGCGCTTTCGGATCGTCTGCCTTGGCGCGAAACCACGGAAAGCAGATCGGGATTCCTCCGCGGATCGCCTGCCCTTCCTGCCAGCGCGACTTCGTGCTCAGAAAGAGGACCTCGTCGTTTCCTGCCGGCTTCCACGAGGTCACTTGTGCACCGTGCAGATACATCTCCCCTTCGGCGTGGGAACCGGTGATCTGGACTCGCGGCAGACCGCCGTTGCCTTCGCAAATTCTGGCCACTCCCGGAATTCCGAAATGGCGGTCGAGTCCTTCCAATGCTGACATCGTCTCCATTTTTGCTCCCTGACCGAGGCAATTAGCGTCGAAGGATGAGAGTTCCCACTGCACCCACAGCAAGAACAGTACCAACTTCTGACAGGTCACTGAAAGTTATGAGAAGGCTCGACGAGTTGTTGGTCTCAATGTCCCAACTCCTGGCGGGCATTTGGCATGTGACAGATTCTGGCTGGCCATGCTGTAGAGAATGCTGTGTAGAGCGAACAGCCGGGGCGTCGTAAGTGTGTGGAAGGCCACACGGTTCGAAGATCACGCTTGGCGGTCGACTTTGGTACGACGCGTGCCAATTTCGCTAACGACGTAGAGCGTTTATCTGAGCTTTTTGATCCCACGACGGAAAAATGAGACCAAATTCCATGTAAGGAAGGAACCATGCTCAAGACAATGTCCGTGATCTGTCTCTGTTTGATGACGTTGCCGGCGCTTTGCGAGACCGCGCCGAAGTATGAAGTGGCAACAGTCATTGACGTCAAACCTCACCAGGCTACCGATAACAAACTCTCTGATGTGGCCCGCTACGACGTTTCCATTAAGGTCGGGGACACTGTGTACGTAACTATCTATACCGACACTTTGGGCACGGGCACAGTGAAATATGTTGCCGGACGACAGTTGCTGGTGCACGTCGGAAAGAACACCGTCACGTACAACGACATTTTGGGTCAATCGCACGACGTGCCGATTATTAATCAGACGACGGTCACGAGCACCAAGCAGTCGAAGCCTTGACGTGCCTGGGCCGTCTCAGGCTGGGATAGCGCAAAAGGAAAGAAACAGCATGAGTGAAAAACTTCCAGTCGTCTACATCGCCAGACACGGCAACACAGCCTGGACTCACTCCGGCCAGCATACCGGACTCACCGATCTACCCTTGACTCCCGATGGCGAACGCAATGCCGTGCGGCTTGGAGAACGGCTAAAGGGAATGACCTTCGCAAAAGTGTTCACCAGCCCATTGCAGCGTGCATCTCGCACTTGCGAACTGGCCGGGTTTGGAGCTGGAGCAGAAACCGATCCTGACTTGGTCGAGTGGAACTATGGCAAGTATGAAGGACTGACCTCAGCGCAAATCCACGAGAAATGCCCGAACTGGGACCTGTTCCGTGAGGGTGGCCCGGAGGGTGAGTCACCCGCAGCAATCGGCCAACGCGCGGATCGTGTGGTTGAACGTATTCGTCAGGCTACGGGTGATGTACTCGTCTTTACCAGCGGACACTTTATCCGGGTTTTGACCGCACGCTGGCTGGGCCTGGGGCCTGGAGTGGGGGGCAGGTATTTTCTGCTGAGCCCCGCCAGCCTTAGTGCACTCAGCTATGAACATAACCTGTCCCGCCCAGTCATCCGGCTGTGGAACGATGACCACCACGTGGGAACGTAGTGCGCCAGAAATTAACCGCAGGGAACGAATATCTGACAGCAAACAATCAGGAGACGCTCACGGTCTCGGATTCTGAACGTGGATCGACGCCGTTTGTGTCTTGTCGCGGTGGAGCGCCGGACTCGCGCTCCACCAGCCTGGTTGCGAGTGCAAACAGACAACTCACTGAGAGGCCGCACATCAGCACACCAGTTACGCTCTCAACTGGTCCCAGCAGGCGGTAAACCGATGGCAGCACCACATCGCCATATCCGACGGTCGAATAACTGGCCGCCGAAAAGTAAAACGACGACTCCCAGGATGGAAGGCAATGCCATCGATAGAATGCCGACCAAAGAAAGATCTGCACACAATGTAGAACAATGATTAAGCTTGAAAACCGTATCATCAGAACGGCAGCGCGCAATGAGCTCAGCCGTCCAATCCCACGCTCAATACTTGATCTCGCCCATCGAATAAGAACTGCAATTCCAGCGCACTGAAGCAGAAGGGTAAGCGTCACCAGAAGAACGGCAACGCCGGCTTGACCAGCAAAGCCCATCATCTCCCCTGCGAACGGTCACGCGACGACCTGAGGTTCTGAGAGCACTCTCTCTTCCAAACGAGAATCGATAAAGCCGGACTGAAAGAGGTCCGAATCGTCGCTCGTTTTGGCACTTGTTGTCACTTGCCAGACTCTCGTCAGAGCATGACGGTTCTGCGGTTCAGGATGTGTGCACAGGCGCTTGCAACCCTTAGTAATTGCATGAACTGCATCATTCGCGCCGCGTGTATTGACTGGAACTGTGAATGCACAACTCCGATGGGACAAGGTTGACAGGCAGTTCGGATCCATTTGGCTGCCTCAAGAATTTCGTCCCAGGAGGATGAATGCAAGGCAAGTCGGCAAAGATCTTTCTCGTCGCGATTGCGGTTTTGGCCCTCCCCACTGTTCAGCCGTTGTTGGGGCAACAACCACTTACGCAGGCTCCGAAGCAAACGCAATCGGCTACTAGTGCAGCCGTGTACGACGACTCGCAACGGTCTCCCGATCAAGACATCGAACTGCTGAAGATTAATGTGCGATCGCAGAAGAAACAGATTGTCGCGGCGAATATGGGCCTAACCGACGCAGAGTCGGAGAAGTTCTGGCCTGTTTATGACCGTTACGCAGCAGATTTGGCAAAGGTCTACGACACCAAGATTGCACTTATTCAGGAATATCTTGACGGCTATCAAACGATGTCCGGAGACCAGGCGGAGAGTTATTTGCGTCGGCGCGCCACTGTGGAAGAAGACGTGATGCAGCTAAGGGTGCGGTACCTGCCGGAGTTTCGTAAGGTGCTAACAGGACGGGAAACAACGCTGTTTTTACCAGATCGACTGGCGGCTCGATCTCATGATCAATCTTCAGTTGGCGCAAGCACCGATGATCAATCCATAGATGGACTAACGCGGCACACAGTTCAACCCCTAACAGAACCAGGATTGGGGCTTTTACAGGAAGGAATCGAAATGGCGACAAAGGTTGCCATCATTTACTACAGCGCTACTGGAACGACCTACCAACTGGCGCGTGCGGTTGAACAAGGCGCAAGCGAGGCGGGTGCGGAGGTGCGTTTTCGTAAGGTGCGTGAGCTCGCCCCTGAAGAAGCAATCGCGTCGAATCAAGGGTGGGCTACGCACCGGCTGGAGTCGCAACACGTTATGGAGGCAAGTCTTGACGATCTCGCCGGGGGCGACGCGATCATCTTCGGGACGCCAACACGATATGGTCTGCCTACGGCGCAGCTGAAACAGTTTCTCGATACCACAGGCCCGCTCTGGGTAAAAGGGGCCCTGGTCAACAAAATCTGCTCTGGTTTCACCAGTTCAGGCACGGCCCACGGCGGGCAGGAGACAACCATCGTCAACCTGAACACTACTTTTTATCACTGGGGCGCAATTATCGTTGCGCCAGGCTACGCCGACCCAATTCAATTCAAAGCCGGCAATCCCTATGGAGCGTCATTCACCAGTAACAATGGCGCGCTTAAACCGGACGAGACCGCGCTCGCGTCCACGCGCTTTCAGGGTAAGCGTGTGGCGGAGTTGGCAGCCCAGTTTGTCGCAGGACGTTTGGCTCCGGTGATGAACCCGTAGACCAGTTAAGACAAATGCGGACATCAACAAAGTCGATAATAATCCGAGCCAGGCAACTCACGATGTTCGCTCTATCGTGCCTTTTGTTGCCGCCGCAGGCCCTTGCCGAACCCTCTACCAGCATCTTCGCTCCTGAATCCACGCCGGCAAAGTCAATCGTTAATCTGTCAGTGTTTGTACTGATCATCACGGGAATCATCTTCGCCGTGGTTTGTACTCTACTGGTTTATTCGATTTCGAAGTTTCGCGCGAAGTCCGTGAATGCGGATCGTGAGCCGGCCCAGGTCTACGGAAGCAACCAGATTGAGATGGCCTGGACGATCATTCCCGTTTTGATTGTGGTCGTTCTCTTCCTGGCTACCGCGCGGGTCATCCACGCCGTGCAAGATGCTCCAATGCCAGGCACTGCGGTACAGGTCGACGTCATTGGGCATCAGTTCTGGTGGGAATACCGTTATCCAAGGCTTGGGATCGTTACGGCCAACGAGCTACACATTCCGGTTAGCGATGCCACTCACCCGACGCCGACGTTTTTGCATTTGCTTTCCGCTGACACCGACCACAGTTTCTGGATACCGCAGTTGGCAGGCAAGACTGACCTGGTTCCGAACCATCCCAACAGCATGTGGATGGACCCGCAACGCACAGGAGTGTTTCTCGGGCAATGCGCACAGTATTGCGGCACCCAGCACGCCAAGATGCTCCTACGCGTCTCGGTCGATAGTCCGGAAGACTTTGCCGAGTGGGTGCGTGAGCAGCGACGGCCTGCAGTTACAGACGAGCGAGTTGCGGCAGGCAAGCAGGTCTTCGAACACACTGCCTGCATTAACTGTCACGCGATTGCAGGAACACCTGGTAACGGACGTTTTGGCCCCGATCTGACGCACCTTATGAGCCGCGCCACAATCGCGGCTGGTGCCGCTGAGAATACGAAAGACAATCTCCGCCTCTGGATCCAGGATCCAGAAGCGATCAAGCGTGGCTCCCTGATGCCGGCAATGCAGTTGAGCAAATCGGACTTGGACGCATTGGTGGATTATCTCGAGACGCTTCGTTAGGGAAGTCGAAAAACAGTTATGTCATCGAACGCGATCACAATTCCTGGTATTCGAGTTGAAGGGAAACCCTGGCTTGAAACGCTGCACGAGTGGGTAACCACAGTCGATCACAAGCGGCTGGGAATTCTCTACATTATCTACGGACTGGGGTTCCTTGTGGTCGGTGGTGTTGAGGCACTTATCATTCGCATCCAGTTGATGCATTCGCACAGCGATTTTGTGTCTCCGCAAGTCTTCAATCGTATGTTCACCATGCACGGCACGACCATGATCTTTTTCATGGTGATGCCTGTCCTGTTCGGATTTGCCAACTACCTTGTCCCGTTGATGATCGGTGCGCGGGACATGGCGTTCCCGCGGCTGAATGCCTTCAGTTTTTGGCTGTCGGCATTTGGCGGCGTCCTGCTGTATTTCAGTTTTCTTGGGGGAAGCGGCCTTTACGGCGCAGGCAACGCACCGGACGTGGGATGGTGGGCCTATGCGCCGTTGGGCGCGCGAGCATTCTCGCCGGGACACAGCACTGATTACTGGACACTTTCGCTCCTGGTCTCAGGATTTGGGAGCATTGGAACGGCCATCAACATAATCGCCACCGTTCTCTGCATGCGATCCCCTGGCATGAAGCTTGGTCGCATGCCCCTACTGGTGTGGCTGTACCTTGTGATGGGCGGAATGGTTCTGATTGCCATAACCCCGCTCTCGGCAGCACAAATCATGCTCCTGATCGATCGGTATCTTGGAGGGCATTTCTTTGATACTCAGGCTGGAGGCTCAGCGGTGCTCTGGATGCACTTCTTCTGGATCTTTGGCCATCCAGAAGTTTACGTATTGGTCATTCCAGCTTTTGGTTTCTTGTCGGAAATCATTCCGGTCTTTTCACGCAAACCGATTTTTGGGTATCCCGTCATGGTTGCAGCCAGCGTCGCAATCGGGTTTGTGAGTTTAAGTGTCTGGGCGCACCACATGTTCACCGTGGGCATGAATTCCTACGCCAACAGCTTCTTCGCGATCACCACGATGGCTGTCGGAATTCCCACCGGAATCAAGATCTTTAACTGGATCGGCACGATGTGGGGTGGAAGGATTCATTTCAAGGTGCCAATGCTGTTCTGCACAGGCTTTCTGTTTCAATTCTTAATCGCCGGTCTCACCGGCATCATACAGGCGTCTGTGCCTGTCGATTGGCAGCTTAGCCTTTCCTACTTTGTGGTCGCGCATTTTCACTACGTAATCGTCGGCGGAATTTTGTTTGCCACCTTTGGCGCGTTTTATTACTGGTACCCGAAGATGACCGGTCGGATGCTGAGCGAGCGTCTGGGTAAATGGCATTTCTGGCTGTTCCTGATCGGCTTCCACATGACGTTCGACGTCATGCACATTCCGGGATTGCTGGGCATGCCGCGACGTATCTACACCTACGAGCCCGGGCGCGGTTGGGACACGCTGAACCTTATCGTCTCAATCGGGGCATTCATTCAGGCGATTGCCATCCTGGTCTTCGTGTGGAATCTCATCGTTTCTTATTTCAAAGGAGCCAAAGCGGGGAACGATCCTTGGGATGCCTGGACGCTCGAGTGGTCTACAAGCTCTCCACCGCCCGCATACAACTTTGCAACTGTGCCGGTGGTTGCGAGCCGGCGTCCTTTGTGGGACCTGAAACATCCGGAAGATCCGGACAGCCGCTATGAATAAAGCCGTCTTTAATAAAGGAAGAGAGCAATGACCGCAGCCGCAACTTCTTTGGTTGAGATGCCGCAGCCTCGGAGCCTTCCTTACCGAGGCAAGGTCGGGATGGCCAGCCTCATCATTGCAGAGTCGGCGATCTTCACGATTTTCGTGGTTGCCTACCTTTTCTACATAGGCAAGAGCCTGACCGGGCCAACTCCGGGAGAGGTGCTGGAGACGCCGATCTTCTTCACGATCTGCCTTTTATCCAGCAGCCTGACAATTCATTACGCGAGTAGATCTCTTGAGCGTGGCCGACGTAGCGCGTTTTTGAGTTTGTGGTCGCTCACAATCATCCTTGGCGCGCTCTTTATGTGTGGTACGGGCCGCGAATGGCACCGGCTGATTTACGAACATGGGCTGACGATCTCTACCAATCTATTTGGCACGACTTACTACTCGCTTGTCGGCCTGCACGCGTTTCACGTTACTGCTGGCCTGATCATGCTCACTGTCGTCCTTATCTTTGGCTTGGCTGGACGCGTGCACAAAGATCACTTCCGCCGCGTCGATGTGCTTGCGTTGTACTGGCACTTTGTTGATGCCGTGTGGGTGGTTGTTTTTACTGTGGTTTACATCGTAGGGCGCTGAGGCAAAGAAATGGCAACGTTGCTGGCGACAGAACAATTCGACCAACATTCCGGAACTCCACGGGAGATGGAATCACCTGCGCCGACTGCCTGGCCTTTTGTTCTGGCGTTTGGATTCACTTTGCTGTTCTCGGGACTGGTAACGAGCATGTCAGTCACCGCCCTTGGTGCTGTACTCGCCATGGCAGGATGCATTGGGTGGTTCCGCGAAGTTTTCCCGCGCGAGCACGAAGTAACTGTTCCGGTGCTTCCAGATGATTTCCGCGCATCGACTAAGCGCCACGTGGTAGATCGGCTGCCAGTCGCGGCAGATCAGGTGCGCGCATGGCTGCCTGTTCACACGTATCCTGTTTCGGCCGGCGTGAAAGGTGGATTGGCGGGGAGCGTAGCCATGGCAGCGCTGGCATGTGCGTATGGAGTGCTGAAAGCCGGGAGCATCTGGTATCCGATCAACCTCCTTGCGGCCACGGTTTATGCTCAATCGCTAAAGCTTGGCCCGAACCAACTGTATTCATTCCACGCCGACAGTTTTGCAATCGCTTTGGGCCTGCACGTTTTGGTTTCTACCACCGTTGGCTTGCTCTACGGCGCAATGCTTCCCATGTTCGCGCGGCGACCGATTGTGCTCGGAGGATTAATCGGCCCGGTGCTTTGGTCCGGGCTGATTTATACGATGCTCGGCCTGCTTAATCCGCTACTGGCAAGCCACATCGACTGGTATTGGTTTGTTACTTCACAAGTCGGCTTTGGCCTGGTCGCAGGTTTGGTGGTGGTGCGCCAGTCCCGCATGTTGACTCGCGAGAACCTGCCGTTCGCTATGCGGGCAGGAGTGGAAGCTCCAGGAGTGATTTCGCCACATGGAGAAGAACGTCCGTGAGCTCATTTCGATATCTATGTACGTCTGCGGCACTCAGCGTGATGCTGCTCTCGGCTTGCAGCTCTCCGCCCGGCAGGCCAAGCAAGAGCTCGGAAATCCCGGCTCCGAGTGAGGTTACGGACTTCAAGATCCTCTACGCAGAAAACTGCGCGGGTTGCCACGGTGCAGAAGGCCGGGGGGGAGCGGCAATTGCGCTGGGCGATCCAGGTTATCTTGCTGTGGCAGATGAGAGCGCGATGCGAAAGGTTATCGCCAACGGCGTTCGCGGAACTTCGATGCCGGCATTTGCGCAAAGTGCTGGTGGAATGCTGACCGATAAACAGATCGATGTGATCACCAGCGAAATCAGGTCGCGTTGGAGCCGGCCAGGAACTCTCGACGGAGCTAATCCGCCCTCTTACTCGGCGAAGCTATCGGGAAATGTCGAGCGCGGTGAAGCTTCTTACGGAACTTATTGTTCATCGTGCCATGGTTCACAGGGCCAAGGTGGACCAAAAGGCAGCGCCATCACCAACGATTCGTTTCTGGCACTGGTCAGCGATCAAGGCTTGCGCACGATTGTGATCGCCGGTCGCCCTGAATTGAAAGCGCCGGACTGGCGTGGAAACGTGCCCGGGAAGCCGATGTCGGACCAGGAAATTACCGACGTAGTTGCTTGGCTGGCGTCGCACCGGGTCCAGAGCCCCGGTCAACCTTATTCCGCGGCGAACATTCAGCACTAGGAGTCATCGAATGGCCACGAAACCTGTACTTGCCGCGTCGAGCAACGACTCGATTTCTCGTCGCGGGCTCTTCATGAAGTTGGGAATTTTATTCAATGGTCTTGCTGCGAGCGTCCTGGCCGTACCGATTGTAGGATTTCTTTTCTCGTCGATCACTCGTGGTCGCGCGAACGGCTATCTCTCCTGGGTGCCACTTGGGAGGGTCGGTGAATTCCCTGAAGGCGAAACGCGGCTGGCTACGTTTCGCAATCCGTACGTGATGCCGACCGACGGATCAACAGCCGACACGGCCTGCTGGGTACGGCGCATCGCAGGAGAGCAATTCCAGGTTTTTGCTGTCAATTGCGCGCATCTGGGGTGCCCGGTCCGCTGGTTTGCGCAGTCGGGCTTGTTCATGTGTCCTTGCCACGGTGGCGCGTATTACCGGGACGGATCGCGCGCTTCCGGACCGCCCGAACGTGGGTTGTTTGAATATTCTTACAAAGTTGAGAACGGCATGATCGCCATTCAGGCGGGTGAGCTGCCGACACCGGGAGCAGCGATTGCGTCTCTCACCGGAGAGAAAACGCCATGCGCATGATGATTGGCAAAATCGGCGAATGGTTCGACCGCCGGTTGCAGCTTGCGGCGCCGGTTCGCGAAGTGGCTGAACATCCCGTGCCACGAAATACAGCAAGCTGGTGGTACGTGTTTGGCAGCGCCGCGTTAGTTGTATTCATTCTGCAATTCGTGACGGGAATTCTGCTGGCGCTTATCTATGTACCCTCAGCTGGAGAAGCGTGGAGCAGTCTGCAAGCCCTGAACCACGATGTGACCCTTGGCTGGTTTATTCGCGCCATGCATGGATGGGGTTCGAACTTCATGGTGGCCATCGTCTTGATTCACATGGTCCAGGTGTTCCTGTTCGGAGCGTACAAGTTCCCACGCGAACTTACCTGGATCATTGGGGTTTTCTTATTGCTGATGACATTGGGCATGGCATTCAGCGGGCAGGTGCTGCGCTTCGATCAAGATGCATATTGGGGACTTGGGATTGGGGCCTCAATCGCGAGCCGCGTTCCGATTCTTGGTCCAGCAGTCGTGAAGTTGATGCTTGGAGGGCCGATCATCGCAGGTGCAACCCTCTCTCGATTTTTCGCCTTGCATGTGTTCGTGATTCCCGGATTGCTGATTGGCTTCGTCTGCGTCCATTTGTTGATGGTACTGAAACTAGGCATCAATGAATGGCCAATGCCTGGACGCGTCGTGAAAAGAGCCACGTACATAAACGACTACCACGAGTTGACTAAGAAAGATGGCGCACCGTTCGTTCCCTATGCCGTCTGGAAAGATATGTTCTTCGCGGCGTTCATTATCCTGGCGGTCGCGGCGTGTGCATTGTACTTCGGCCCGTTTGGGCCGACCGGCAGGCCCGATCCGACTATCATCCAAACGGTTCCGAAGCCGGACTACTTCTTCTTGTGGCTCTATGCGTTGCTCTCTCTGCTTCCGCCATCGCTCGAGACACCGGCGCTTCTGATCGGCCCAGTGGTGGTGATTGCCGGGCTGCTTCTTCTTCCCTTTCTCTCCGGCGAAGGCGAAAAGAGTTGGAAGCGCCGGCCAATTGCGGTTTTGACTGTGATGTTGATCGCAATCACGCTCGGGACGTTCACCCATCTCGCCGGGTTCACGCCCTGGAGCCCTCATATGAATGCGTGGAGCAGTGATCCCGTGCCGGATCGGTACATTCACGAGTCGACCGCGCTTGAGCGGCAAGGCGCGCTCGTCTTTCAGGTCAAGCAGTGCCGTAACTGCCATTCTCTGGGAGAAACCGGCGGACAGAGAGGGCCTTCTCTGGACAGTGTTGCTGTACGGCTCACGCAGGATCAACTCATCCGTCAGGTCATTCAAGGCGGTGGCAACATGCCGGCGTATGGCAAGAACTTGAGTCCGGCGGAGACAACGGCGCTGGTCGCGTTTCTTGAGACTCTGCATCCGCAGGGGCAAGTGCCCGCGCGCGATGCTTCACGCGATGTGGCACTCAGCGATGAAAACCCATCTGGTGCGAAACCGTAGGAGAACGATCCCATGCCACACATGCTTGACAGCGCGCTGGGATCTTTAGGAGCAGTATCGCTCACGGCAATTATCACTCTCACGGCGTTCTTATACCTGCGAGGATGGTGGCAGCTTCGTTCAACCCCCCTCAGTGTCTCCGGTCCGCGTGCCTTCAGTTTCCTCGTGGGCTTGTCCTTGATCTGGGTTGCGATCGCCTCTCGTGTTGCCGCACTTGATCACGAATTGCTGACCGTGCACATGTTGAAACATCTGCTGCTCATGACTGTGGCACCTCCCGTCATCTGGTTGGGGGATCCTGTGCGCGCGTTGGCGAAGGGTTTGCCGCAGCGATTGGTACAACGAGTGTTTGCACCCCCGTTTCAGTTATTGCCCGTACATAGAACAGGGAGCAAAATCGGACAGCTTGCGTTCTGTTGGCTTGCCGCCGCAGCGGCTTTGGTTGTATGGCATATTCCCGCCGTGTTTACAACGGCGATGCACTCCTCGGGATGGCATTTTGTCGAGCAGTCATCGTTTCTCGCGACCGGGCTTTTGTTCTGGTGGCCGGTCGTTCAGCCCTGGCCGAGCGTCTCTAGGCCAGATCTCTCGATGATCCTGTATCTCTTTTTTGCCACGCTGCCGTGCGACATCCTGGCCGGATTTCTAGTATTTTGCGATCGCGTGGTTTATCCGGTTTACTCATCCCCATCGCCCCTGCTCGGCGTTTCTGTTCTCGGGGATCAGCAGTGCGCGGCCGCGTTAATGTGGACCTGCGTCACCGTGGTCTATTTGGTCGCCGGAGCGGTTTTGACCATGCGGCTGTTGTCGCCGCAATACGCCTATAACGCCGAGCTCACGGCAAAGCTGCGAGGAATTCCTCAAATCCTGGAGGCGTTTCAGCATGGCGACTGAGCCCATTCTCGCGGTGCTCGATGTACCGGCCCTGCCGTGCCCTCGGGTCGCGCGTTCCACGCTTCTGTCCGACTATTGGGCGCTCACCAAGCCCGAAGTCAACTTCCTTATCGTCATTACTACTTTTGTCGGTTTCTACCTTGGTTGTGGAGCCGCCTCGCACGACTTCCCGTTCGTCCGCGCGATCAACGCCGTTTTAGGCACGTTGTTGGTTGCCAGTGGCACGGGCACTCTGAATCAATACATCGAACGTCGCTTCGATGCGCAAATGCGCAGGACCGCCCGACGTCCGTTGGCCGCAGGACGGGTCAAAGCTTCCGCAGTGCTGTGGTTCGGTGTTTCCCTATCGGTAATCGGCAGTGTTTATCTTGCAATTGCGGTCAACGTGCTCGCGAGCGTGCTCGCGATGGCAACATTGTTGTCTTACCTATTCGTTTATACACCACTCAAACGACGGACATCGCTCAGCACTCTGGTCGGAGCCCTTCCTGGAGCTATGCCGCCTCTGATCGGCTGGGCGGCAGCTTCCGGCAAGCTTCCATTCGAGGCATGGATACTCTACGCAGTGCTCTTCTTATGGCAGTTTCCACACTTTATGGCCATCGCTTGGATGTACCGCGATGATTATGATCGTGCAGGCTATTTGGTGCTGCCTCGTGGCAGCAAAGCGAGAATCAGTGTTGTGAATCGCCAGACCATGTTGCCACTCCTGGCTTTGCTGCTGTTAGCTTTAATTCCGGCTTTTGCAGTGAAGCCGAGCACTTTGTATCGGATCGGAGCCTCACTGTTGAACATAGCATTCTTATATTACGGAGCGCGGTTCGTAATTCGTAGGTCCAGCTCGGCGGCACGTGGACTTCTTGCCGCCTCGATCATTTATCTGCCGGCATTATTTCTTCTGATGATCGTTCTGAGAGGCTAGCGGCGCACGATGATAATTTCCGACCCCGGGTTGAATTGGCAATTCCGTGAATGGTTAATTGCCAGAAATAGTCCGATGTCTGTAACGCATGTGGGTCTAACCGCAATAGCTTCCGTTACGTCTTACTTGATTGCCCGCCTATTCCGGTTACCGGAAGTGTATTGGGCACCGATGTCAACCCTAATAGTTATGCAGCTGACACTCAGTGCTGCCCTGCCAATTGCTGGGCAATATGTCGCTGGAACGGCGGTCGGAGCCGCGGTTGGTGCAATCACCGATACTTACTTCCATGCAAGCGTGTGGACCTTCGGAGTGGCTGTTGTCCTCGTCGGATTGATGTGCGTTGCACTGCGGGTGGAGAGAAGCGCGTTTCGATATGCAAGTATCACCCTGGTTATCGTGATGCTCGTGCCTCGATCTACGACTGCCCGGTTGGTCGCGCTCCACCGATTTTTCGAAGTATCTATCGGCATTGCGGTGGGCCTTGCGCTCTTCGCGATTTGGCAAAGGATCGGTCTGAGACTCTCGGCCGGGGAAAGGCAGGCTTCCTCCGTGGCCTGACATGTCACTAACGAGGCGGTTTACGCTGAGAATGGCCTTTCTGAAGCCGTTAATAAAGGCGACTCACTGGATCGTCTCCGCGAGAACATGAACGGTCAAATACAACTATGACCTCGTGAAATTTCCAACTGCGGAATGGTGCACCGCGAAGTTTTACGCGGCATACATGGTGGTATCTGCAGACGATGGCCTCGAGTCACGAGTAATGACGTGTGTGACACAGAGCCCAAATGGCTTTTTGCGGTGCATTGCTGTTTTAAGAACATCGCCAGCGCGCCGCACAGGTTCAGTGCACAGGCCATTGGGAGTTGTGGCACCGGAATTGCTTGAGGACAAAGGAAGCAGCTCACGAGACTGCGAATCGGGAAAACAGATGGATCGTTTTATTGTTTCATACAGCCAAAGCAGCACTTACCACCGAAATCGCCACGCTTTGTGGCTCTTGACTGTCCTGATTTGCTCCAGCCTGATGGCCCCAGCGCAGAAAATACCTCAGCGAGGGGAGAAGGGCACACGATTCAGCACTCGGGTGACTCATCTGCTCGGATTCGAAAGCGCGAGGAATAACAGCACAGGAACATTGTCCGTTCAGGACGATTCGCTGCAATTTCAGCAGAATGGTAAGCCTGATGCTAAAGTGAACATCGCATTAGTTCGGGATGTTTTTCTGGGCACGGAGAGCAAGCAGGTCGGCGGGTTACCAATGACATTGGGCAAGACTGCGGCTCCATTTGGAGGTGGCCGAGTCGTCAGTCTCTTCGCCCACAAGAAGTACGACACCCTGACTCTGGAATATGTGGACGATGATGGAGGACTTCATGGTGCGATCTTCCAGATAAACAAAGGTCAAGGGGACATTCTCGAGAAGGAACTGGCGGCAAGGGGTGTACACGTCAGTGCTGGCGGAGATAGATCACCAACACAAAGCACCATGGGGGCAGCGGGTGAAAACAAATAGACGAACTTCATTAGTTGCGCTTGCCGCCGTGATTGTTGCGATGACAGTTGCACACCCGGCTTGGCTTCGTGCGCAAACTGGACCCGCGAAATCATCCGCTGGAAGCAAAGGTTCCGACGCTGCTTCCCAGTGGAGCGTACAAGTGGACAAGACTGATCCCGGCGACGAGAACCTTGCACCTTCCTTTCAGATGGCCATCTACGAAAACCTTTTGGATGAGTTGAGCAAAATGAAGCAGTTTGAGCACGTGCTTCGCGATGGCGACCGAAATGCCAACCGGGTTACCGACTTGCTGATTTTGAAAACAATCGTTCAGAAGTACGTAGCCGGGAGTGAGACTCGACGAGCAGTGACTACGGTCAGTGGCGCCACAAAGTTAACGGTCCGTAGCCTGCTGTGCGCACGAGACGGGAAGGTCGTAGTCGAGCGTACGGTAAACGGCAATGTGCGCCTTTTTGGTAGCAACTTGCGGGCGACTCATAACCTTGCTCGCAATGTGGCCAAGAGCATCAAAGAATCATCTTTGCCGTCACCCCCACACCCGGCTTCAATACAAACCAGCGAATTGTTAACCACGATGAACGATGTCGCTGCCTTGAGGCACGACCAGTTGAGAACTGAAGAGGAAGGAAACGTGTGGCAAGAAACCTACGCAACCTCGAATTCTACAGTCGGACTCTCTCTCGTGGCTGCCACAATTCTTGCAGTTACCGTGTTCGCAGTGGAAGCGAAAGGGCAGGTCAGTCAGGAAGCTCAATCGGCACTTAAGGCCCCCTTGGAACCGTTGCGAGCGGGTGTGGCCGAAAATCAACTCTTTGCTGCACTAGACGCCCATAACGAACTGCGGAAGTCAGCGTTGCTCGGGTACACAGCCCTAAGGACTTATCAGGTAGTCGATTCAAAAGGTAAGGTGCATGCCGAAGAAATCGGACAAATGGAATTCCGTGCACCAGACAAGAAAACCTTTACGGTTACATCCGAGTCGGGCTCGGAAATGATCCGCCACATGGCCTTGAATCGGCTAATTTCTAGCGAGATGGAAGCCGTGGCCGGCAAAGAACACCGTGATAGTGCCCTCTCGCGGGAGAACTATTCCCTCGATCTTCTTGGTGAGCAACAGGTGGGGCCCTACCATTGCTTCGTCGCCCAGGCAACGCCCAAGCGAAAGGACAAGTATTTGTTTGAGGGCAAACTGTGGATTGATGTTAACGACTATGCTGTGGTTCGCATTGAAGGTCACCCAGCAAAAAAACTGTCTTTCTGGATTCAACGTGCCGACTTTGTTCGGCAGTATCAGAAAATTGATGGCTTTTGGCTCCCAGAAAAGGACCAGACGCTTGTTCAGGTACGGCTGTATGGGAAGAAAATCCTGAAGATCGAACACCGGAACTATGTAGTGAACGCAGGCCAGAGCGCAAATGCGTGGTCCATCGTTCCGGAGACTGCGGTCACTGAGATCAACTAGTTTTTACCCAGGCAGGCATGTTTTGTCATCCAGCGGCCGCCGGGCGAGCCGCACGCTTCGCAGGAGTACCTACTCACTCGACTTTTTCAAGCTGCGAACGGTTGGCTACGTCGATATATCGCTCGTATTCGTCTTCGTCCCGTCTACGGCTTGAAGTTGGCGGAGAGTCCTCCATCCTTCTTTGTTGAAAGTGAAATTATTCTGAACGGTATGGCCACCTCCATCCCGTAACGTTTGGGTGATCGATGCCATTCTTGTATGCGTAATCACGGCATTCGATTTGTTTGTTACGGAATTTCTCCTTGGCATGGGCCCCGATCTTTTGCAGTCGCGGAATCCGATCAAGGGCGTCGATAGCCAGGGTGTAGCGATCGATTTCATTGTTCATCGCCAGCTCCATCGGGGTGTTGATGTTGCCCTTCTCCTTATATCCACGTACGTGCAAATTCCTGTTCGTACGAGCGTAGGCCAGGCGATGAATTAGGTAGGGATATCCGTGGAAGTTGAAAATGATCGGCGTCTCGGTCGTGAAGAGAGAGTCGAAGTCCCGATCCGTTAGCCCATGCGGGTGGTTCTTGCTGGGTTGGAGCTTGAAAAGATCCACGACATTGACAAAGCGGATCTTGATATCGGGAAGCTCCTCCCGAAGCAGTACGGTCGCAGCTAGTGCCTCTTGCGTCGGGATGTCGCCCGCGGACGCAATCACTACGTCGGGTTCAACACCCTGGTCGTTACTTGCCCAGTCCCAAATACCGATGCCCTTGGTGCAGTGCTCAATTGCCGCATTCATATTCAGGTACTGCAGGTGGAGCTGCTTGTCGGAAACGATCACGTTGATGTAGTTCTCACTTTTCAGGCAGTGGTTGGCTACCGACAGCAAGCAGTTGGCGTCAGGGGGCAAGTAAATGCGTGTTACCGCAGCGCTCTTATTGAGAACAACATCAAGGAAACCGGGGTCCTGGTGGGTGAAACCATTGTGGTCCTGGCGCCAAACCGTTGAGGTGATTAAAAGGTTCAGAGACGCAATCTTCTGCCGCCATGAGAGGTTATTGCAGATCGCAAGCCATTTCGCGTGTTGGTTGAACATGGAGTCGATCACGTGCACGAAGGCTTCATAAGACGAGAAGAAACCGTTTCTGCCGGTTAGCAAATAGCCTTCCAGCATGCCTTCCATGGTGTGCTCGCTGAGCATCTCAATCACTCGCCCATCGGTGGCCAGTTCACCACCGTCCTGATCGTCTGAAAGGTATTCGGCGATCCAGAATTTTTTGGAGGCCTGATAGATAGCTTGCAGCTTGTTCGACGTGGTTTCGTCGGGCCCGAAGACGCGGAAGTTCGTCATGTTCTCCTTCATTACATCGCGAAGGAAATTGCCGAGAGGCGGGACATTCTCTCTTTCAAGCGTTCCGGGGTGATCTACTTTTACCCCGTAATCGAAGAAATCTGGCACCCGGAGAGCTCTCCTGACACGCCCACCATTGGCATGGGGGTTCGCGCTCATGCGGCGGTCGCCGGTCGGCGCCAGCGCCTTGAGCTCCGGGATGAGCTTGCCATTGCTATCAAACAATTCCTCGGGCTTCTGCTCCCGCATCCACTGCTCAAGAACGCGGAGCTGTTCCGGATTTTTCTTGACATCGGTCAGAGGCACCTGGTGGGCGCGCCAGAAACCCTCAAGCAAATGACCACCGACGTCCCTCGGCGCACCCCATCCTTTTGGCGAACGCAACACAATCATGGGCCAGCGCGGCCGGCTGGCAACCCCGCTGTTCCGGCATTCCTGCTGATTCGCTCGAATGTCGGCGATGCAATGTTCCACTGTCGCCGCCATGGCCTGATGCATGGTTTCAGGATCCGATCCTTCGACGAAGTGCGGTGTCCAGCCATAACCGCGCATGAGCAGGTCCAGCTCTTCGTGGCTGATCCGCGACAAAAGAGTCGGGTTGTTGATTTTGTATCCGTTCAAGTGAAGGATGGGAAGAACCGCTCCATCTCGAATGGGACTCAGGAACTTGTTGATGTGCCAGGAAGTTGCCAGTGGTCCCGTTTCCGATTCTCCGTCGCCGACCACGGCAGCGACAATGAGTTCAGGGTTGTCGAAAGCGGCGCCGCAGGCGTGGGAGAGCACATACCCCAGCTCGCCCCCTTCGTGAATCGAACCAGGAGTCTCCGGCGTGCAGTGACTGCCAATACCGCCCGGAAACGAAAACTGCTTGAAGAATTCGTGCATGCCGCGCTCGTCTTCGCTCTTCTCCGGGTAGATTTCGGAGTACGTCCCCTCAAGATAGCCTGGACCGAGCACGCCGGGCGCCCCATGCCCAGGGCCTGCCATGAAAATCATGTCGAGGTCAAACTTCTTAATGAGGCGGTTCAAGTGGATGTAGATGAAAGCGAGACCAGGGCTTGAGCCCCAGTGTCCGAGCAACCGGTTCTTAATGTGCTCGGGCTTCAGCGATTCCTTGAGCAAAGGATTGGCCTGCAGATAAATCATGCCGAGCGCCAGATACTTGCACGCTCGCCAGTAAGCATCGATTTTCCTTCGTTCCTCTGAGCTCAGCGGCGATCCTTGAATCGTGGACCTCGCTATTCCATAGGCGCTGAGGGAGGTTGAGGTTGAGGACGGTTCGTTTACTTCTATGACGGGCGTCATTTCTTAAGCTCCTTGTGTCTTTGCGTGGAGTCGGAACGGATTTTCAATCTCGTGGCGCAGTCCTTGGTTCGCTGCTCGCCCGGGCGAAAGCGAGCTGTAAAGTGCAACCATCGGGCCAACTGTAACCGTTTAAAAAGAAGCGATGGTGGGCAGCGGTGTGCCAAAGCTCTAGCAAGTGACAAAGCCTTGACAAAGGAATGGGCGCACGACTGTATAAGGTGAAGCTATGTCGTTCACGTTTGTCTGCAGCTTTCGCCATTGTTCCGGTCTGGAATCCTGAATGCTTGAGTTTGGGCAGGCATTAGGCAAGCCCACCGAAGAAGCATGGGTGGTGGGTTCGGTCCGGAGAGCTTTGACTGCTGTCGCACCGAGTAGCGCGCTTCGCGCCCGGTTTCGAAGCGCGGGTCTAACAACGTATGTAGGACGCTGTTATGCAGGAGATAGATCTCGTTCCAGCAATTTCGCAAGTGTCACTTATTACGCCCGATCAGACGACTTTGCGCAACATCCTACTGGCTACCGATTTCTCAGAATATTCGACGCGCGCCCTGAGCTATGCGTTAGGAATTGCCAGCCGCTACAAGTCGCAGTTATATCTGTTCCATTGTGTTGATCCCGCACCTTACAACCTAGTTGAGCCCGGGGCAGTTCAGACAGCCTGCGACGACGCCCGGCGCGAGCTTGAACAGCTGGCTTTGGATCTCCGCTATGAGGGCAAAGCCGACAATATCGAAATCAAAGTAGTAGTGGAGACCGGAGATTTTGGGGCGATTCTT
>Ga0075435_100000566_pt1 | contig 22768 bp, 24 predicted proteins | sample RhiMethybrSRZTD4_FD_75302 | JGI IMG/M metagenome (GOLD analysis project Ga0075435, IMG submission 75302) | Populus rhizosphere microbial communities from Tennessee, USA - Rhizosphere MetaG P. TD hybrid SRZTD4 | ecosystem: Host-associated > Plants > Roots > Rhizosphere > Soil | place: USA...
GAAGGCTTCAGCCGAGCGATCGCGACGGCGCGGTGATCGCTCGGCTAGAGCCTTCGCGCTCCATTGCGCGGGGTTCAGAACCTTACGAAGAACGACGCGGCGGCGGCGGGTGCGGTGTGGCGGTCGCCGTCGAACGACACCCCACCGTTCAGGATCACCGCGCGCACATCAGCGCGGATGCCGGTTGCCTTCAATCGATTCCCGGGGTGTGAACTCAACAGGTAGAGGACGCCGCCTCCCACCTGGAAATACGTGCCCGTCTCGACCAGCAGCCCGCGATCGTGCAACTGTCGCAGGTAGCCACCGCCACCGGTGACGAACGGGACGATTCGGCTGGGCCGGGGCAAGTACCACGTCGCGCCGCCGCCGATCATGTACTGCTGGAGCCGCTCGACCGCCGTGATCGACGGCGCATTCTCGACGTCGTTCGCGATGGTCACGCGCAGTTCAGGACGCGCAAACGTCGCGTCGGCTTCGACAACGAGCGTGCCGGCGACTCGAACGCCGACGCGCGCATCGAACGCCGCCGCACCGCCAACCTCGCTCGACGTGTTGAAGAGGCTGAACGAACCACCCGACGGCGTCGTTTCCGTGGCGCTGGCCGACCCGAACGTTCGGCTCCCGAGCCACACCGCCCCGGCCGAGATTTCGAGCCGCCCGAATTCGAGCACCCCCTGCGCGGCCGCGTCGCGACTGCCCGATGCGAGGAAGACGAGGGCGAGCAGCGCCATCGCGGCGCGTCGAACGGTCCGCCTCACTTCGCCACCACATTGATGGCGACCTCGCCGCTGTCCCCACCGCGCGGCACGATGACAATCCGATCGGAGAACGCCACGCGGAAATTGATGTCGACGGTTCGCGATCCGTCGAAGAAACTGTCGATCTCGGCGTCGTCCAGCGGCTCGACCCGAAGGATCCGGGGACCTGGCGGTATTGCGCCAATCGAGAACTGCCCTTGCGCGTTGAGCGTGAAACTGCCGATCACGGTTTGCGTGACCGGATCGAAGGCGATGACGTGCGCGCCGAAGATCGGCGCGCCGTCCTTCGTGACCCGCCCGGACAGGCTGCCGTAGACGCTCGTCGCATCGCCGGTCGGGTACAGGTCGGAAATGCCGGCGATGTCGTCCGCCTTCAGCGTGCGGCCGGCGATGCTGCCAACGGCGTAGGCAATCGGGAACATCACCGCTTCCGCTGCCGTCACCAGGCGTCCGCCGCCGGCACGAAGCTCGGTTTCGCCCAGCGCCGAATGGCCGAGTCCACTCAGGTGCCCGATCTCGTGCAGCGCGATGCTCTCGAGATCGAAGCGGTTGGCTTCGCCGCCTGGCGCAACGCTCCATGGAAACGCGGAGTTGAAGAAGATGTCCGATTCGACGAGCGCGCCCGTTGCGGCATCGACCACGAAACTCGTCGCGGCGAGCACGCGATCGAGGTCCGGCCGGTTCTGGAACCCGAGCGTCGTCAGCCCGTCGTCGCGGCCGGGGATTGCGGCGGTGAGGCCGCCGAACTGATAGGTGATCGAGGCAGTCGGGACCGCTTCCCAACTGCCGAACGCGCGGCCGATTGCGGCCTGGAAATCCGCGACGGACACGTTCGCCACGCCGGCGTTGGTGACCAGGTAACGCACTGCGGCCTGCGGCCACTTGAGCTTCACCTGGTTGCCGCCGGCCGTCACCCCGAACTCGAGATACGCAAACGCCGGCTGCGCCTGGATCGCGAGAACGGTCGCGATGGCGATTGCCCGCCCGAACCAGCGCCGCATCATCGCGCCGCTCCGGCGAGCGTACGAACCTGTTGCTCGAAGTCGGCGAGCGGAACGGGCCGGCGCGCCGGGTCGCCGCGCACGACGCGCACGGCTGCGGCGCCGGCAACCGCCGGCGGCGGTGACACGACCCACGAATCATCGGCGGCGCGTACGACGCGGAACACGCCCTGGTTGAAACCGACGATGTGCGGGACCGTCGGGCCATGCGCGCCGAGGAAGACGACGACGTGTTGATCGACGGCGAAGTCGGGCGCGCCGACGACGATCGTGCGGTAGCGGCCCAGTTCGCCGCCCGGCACGCGGAAGCGCACCATCGCGCCGAGGCTGCCTTTCAGGTAGTCCTCGACCTCGAGCGTCACGATCGTCTCGACCGTACCGCGATCCTCGGTCCATTGCGACTGCACGTCGGCGACGCGGCCGCGCGCGATCGCCACCGCATCGCGCGATAGTTCGCCGAGATCGGCCGGCACGATCGTCGTCGCATGTGCGGACGTCGCCGCCGCAAGAAGCATCAGATTCAGCACACAGATGACACGCATCATGTCCTCACAGATCCCGACTCTTTGACTACTCGGAGAATCGCCTCCGCGGCGCGGTGGCTGGCGCCGGGGCCACCCAGCCGCGCGCGAACCTTCGCCAGCCCGGAGCGAACCGACGCCGCCCGCGCCGGATCGGTCAGCATGGACACGGCCTCGGCCGCGACCGCCTCCGCAGTGAACGCGTCCTGCACCAGTTCGGGCACGATCCGTTCTCCGGCGATCAGGTTCACCATCCCAATCGCGTCGACTTTGACCAGGCGCCGCAGCAGACGATACGACAACGGCGACACGCGGTAGACGATCACCATTGGCGTATCGTGCAGCGCCGTCTGGACGGTCGCGGTCCCCGACGCGGTGAGCGCAACGTCGGCCGAGGCGAGCACCGTGTCGGCGTCACCCTCGACGATGGCCGTCCGCAGCGATCGGTTGCGGAGCCCGTCAAAGAGACGGTCGTCGAGATGGGGCGCGCGCGCGATTACGAACTGCGCCCGCGATACGGCGGCAGCGATACGTTCGGCAGCGGCCACCAGTTCGGGCAGGATTCGTGAGACCTCATTTGCCCGGCTCCCCGGCAGAATCGCGACCGTGGGCGCATCCGGCGACAGGCCGCGCGCCGACAGAAAGCCGCGGCGATCGCCGGCCGGCGTCGCGAGGTCGATGAGCGGGTGTCCGACGAATTCCACCGGCACGCCGCCCTCGCGGTAGATCGATTCCTCGAACGGAAAGATCACCAGCACGCGATCGGCAATCCGGCGAATCGTCTCGAGCCGCTTCGGCCGCCACGCCCAGATCTGCGGGCTGATGTAGTAGACGACCGGCACGCCGAGCCGCTTCACGAGCGGCGCCAGGCGGAAGTTGAAATCGGGAAAGTCGATCAGGACGAGCGCGTCGGGACGGTGCTGTTCCGCGTCGGCGACGAGGCGGCGGCGCGCTTCGAGCGACCGCGGCAGTTTGGCAATCGCTTCGGTGAGACCGGTGACGGCAAGGTCGCGATAGTCGTCGACGAGGCGGCCGCCGGCGGCGGCGAACTGCGGCCCGCCCAGGCCGGCGACGGCGATCGCCGGATCGAGCGCCCGCAGCTCGCGCGTCAGCGCGCCGGCGTACAGATCACCCGACGCTTCACCGCACGACAGCAGAAGACGAGCGCTCAAGACGCCGGGCGTTTGAACAGCGTGGGATCGATCGGCGTGTTGAATTTGACGTCGGTCACCTTGCGCTCGATCGACAACGGGCCGACTTTCTGCGTCGCCTGAAATGCGAACTGAATGCCGTCCACCGGGCGATAGTCCGAAAACTGCTCCTCGACGATCGGCCGGCCAGGCGCGTTCACGGTGAACAGGCGCTTGCGGATCATGCTCGTCTCCGGATCGATGTAGAGCACGATCGGATTCAAGTCCTTCGCCGAGAGCTCGAGCGCGTGGCTGATGTGCCCTTCCGGATCCTTCACGTCCGGCAGCAGCCGCGCCGCGACCGCGCCGTCCTTCGCCGCGAGCAGCAGTACGACGACGTCACGGCGGAGGCTCAACGCTGCATCGCGGGCGAGCGATTCCGGCGCGTCGTGCACGCCGCCGCGATCTTTCATCCACGCGTGCGCACCGTCGTAGCCCTGCACGTTGTCGGGCGCCTCGATGCGAAAGTGATCCGGATACTCGATGTAATTGGTGGTCTCGAACTGCTTCTCGCCGTCCGGCCTGTGGGTCGATTGCGTCTGTTTGGCGACGATCGATTTGAGAGTCCGCAGTTTGTCGAGACCGCCCTTGGCCGCAATCGCCTGGTCGACGAGCGCCATTGCCTTGACCTTCTCGTCAGCGGAAGGCTCTTCCGATGGACGGCTGGCGATCGGCGCCTGCTGATAAGCGCTGCGTGTTGGGGCTGGCGGCTGGGGGCTAGCTGCGTACGTGAAACTTGCGGCGTGTTTGAGGCTTGCGGCTTGAGGCTGACCGGCGGCGCGTGTCCCTGAGCGCTTGAAGTTTGCCGAGGTCAGATCGAGATCCGGGAGGTCCACCGTTTCGAACGCGCCGAACCCGACGGCGCCGAGCTGCGAGGCAAACGCCTTGGCGTTGCCGACCAGCACGACCGACAGCCGGTCCGGACGGAGATACAACTTCGCGACGCGCTGGATGTCGTCGGGCGTGACCGCGTTGACGCGCTCGCGGAAATTCTGCAGATCGTCGAGCGGCAGCCCGTAGAACAGCGAGTTCACCACCTGCATCGCGATCGCTTCCGGCGACTCGATCGTCAGCGGAAAGCTGCCGGTCATGTACGCCTTGGCGCCGTCGAGCTCGCGCGAGTTGACGCGCTCGCGCTGCAGGCGCCAGAACTCGTCGACGATCAGCCGCAGCACTTCGACGGTTGCCTCGGATCGGGTGTTGGTTTCCGCTTCGAAGTCGCCGCTCTCCTTGTGCGTGTCCATGTTCGCCTGCGCACCGTAGGTGAGGCCGCGCTCCGTGCGCAGCACCTGGTGCAGACGATTGCTGCCTTCGCCGCCGAGAATCCGGATCGCCAGGTTCACCGCCATGTAGTCCTGGTGCTTGCGCGCGATGCCGAGGTGGCCGACGCGGACCTCGGTCTGCACCGCGTCCGGCTTGTTGACGACGATGACGCGGCGCGTCGGATCGGGCGGATCGATGAAGGTCTGCGCCGGCAGGTCGCGCTTCTCCCAGTCGCCGAAGATCTTCTTCGCCATCGAGAACGCTTCCTCAGCGGTAACGTCGCCGACGATGGCGAGGATCGCGTTGTTCGGGGCGAAGTGGCGGGCGTGAAACGCCAGCAGATCCTCGCGCGTGATGCTGGCGAGCGTGGCCGGCGTGCCGTTCTCGGGCATTCCGTACGGGTGGAAGCCGTAAACGAGACGGTCGAACACCGAATCGGCGACATAGCCCGGATCCTCCGCGCTCACCTGCAGCCCCGAGAGCATCTGCTGCCGCTGCCGTTCGATCTCGGCCGGCGCGAAGCCGGGGTGCCGCGCCATGTCGGACAGCATTCGCATCCCGGTCTCGAAGCTGTCCTTCATCACGACCATGTTGCAGAGCGTGTGGTCGGTCCCCGCGCCGGCGCCCATTGCGGCGCCGATGAAGTCGACTGCGTCGTTCATCTCCTGCGACGACTTGGACGTCGTTCCCTGATCGAGGAGCGACGCCGCCAGGTGCGCGAGCCCGAGCTTGTCCTTCGGGTCGGCCGAGGTCCCGGCACGGACCAGCAGTCGCATCGACACCGCAGGCTGTTCGTGCTGCAGCACCGCGACGACCTGCAGGCCGTTCGACAGGGTTTGGATTTCGTACGGCGGAAACGTGATGTCGCGCGCCGGCGTCGGCTGCGGTGGCCGTTCCGACGGCCACGGCACCGTCTGCGCTGTCGCCGTGGCCGCGCAGAGAAGGCAGAGACCGCAGAGCCGAGCGCAGAGGCGAGTGCAGAGGACGCTGAGCCTGCGATGCCGCCTCACTGCGCACCTGCCTTGCCCGAGGGCATCAGCGTCAGCACGAGGCGGTTCTCGGGACGGAAATAGGCGCGGGCGACGCGCTGGACGTCGGCGACGGTGATGTTCTGGAAGATGTCGAACTCGCCGTCGGCGGTCTTGATGTCGTTGTGGATCACGACCGCGTGCGACAACTGACCGGCCTTCTGTTGATTCGACAGCCGGCCGAAGATGTAGTCGCGCGCGAACTGGTTCTTGGTCCGCTGCAGCTCGTGCTCGGTGATCGGTTCGGTCTTCAGCCGATCGAGCTCCTCGATGAGCGTGCTCGCCACTTCGTCGGTCGAGTGTCCGGGCTGCACGATCGCAACCGCGTAGAAGAGATTCGGATCCTCGATCAGGTTGGCGTTGCCGAAGGCCGCGACCGCGGATTGCTTCTCGTAGACGAGCTTTTTGTAGATCCGCGACGTCTGGCCGTCGGAGAGCACTTTGGCGGCGATGTGCAGCGGATAGGAATCGGGGTTGCCGTCGCGCGTCACGTGGTAGGCGACGACCACGGCCGGCAGCGGCCACGGCTCCTGGAGCGACACGCGCTTCTCTTTGGTCTGCGGCGGCTCCTGCGGAATGTCGCGCGGCACCGGCTTATCGGCCTTCGGCACGCGGCCGAGATAATTCGACACCATCTGCAGCGCCTGTACGGTGTCGAAGTCGCCGACCAGGACCAGGGTCGCGTTCGCGGGGACGTAGTAGGTGTGGTAGAAGTCGCGGACGTCGTCGACCGACGCGGCCTCGAGGTCCTGCATGCTGCCGATCGTCGCGTGCTTGTAGGGATGCACCGTAAACGCCTGGTCGTAGATGATTTCGTTCAGGCGGCCGTACGGCTGATTGTCGATCCGCATCCGCCGTTCTTCCTTGACCACCTCCCGTTCGTTCTCGAACGTGTCCTTGTCGATGCGCAGCGTCGCCATGCGGTCGGCTTCGAGCCAGAGCGTCAGCGGCAAATACCACGCGGGAACGGTTTCCCAGAACACCGTCTCGTCGTCGGTGGTGTAGGCGTTGCTCTGCCCGCCGATCGAGGCGAGCATCGACGTGTGGGCCTCGGGCTGCACGTTCTTCGAGCCCTTGAACATCAAATGCTCGAACAGGTGCGCGAAGCCAGTGCGCCCGGGCTTCTCGTTCTTGGAGCCGACGTGGTACGTCAGGTTGACGTGCACGATCGGCGTGGAGTGATCCTCCGACAGCACCACCGTGAGCCCGTTGGGCAGCGTCGTGATCTGGTATTGGAACTTCGGTGGTCGCGATGCGGCCGACGGACTTCCGCCCGTGGCAAGGACGACAGCGGCAGCAACGGCTGCCGCGCCGAGCAGTCGAAGGGACCTGACCATATGCTGTCGATTATCTACTGACTAGGCGCAGCCCGGCGAGTCCCCAATGCTGCGGCACGCGGTCCAACGGGTAGGCGTCCACGCGTCGTTCGTAGCCCAGATACAGTTCCAGGCCGCCGCCGTGTCCGCCGAGTCGCACGCCGCCGTCGACGAGGAAGCCGAACTGCGTCCCACGGCCGGCCACTGCTTCGTTGATGCCAAACAGTTGTGCACGTCCGTTCCCAAAAATGCCGACCCGCGGTGACACGGCATGCCGCACGACCGCGTTCAGCTCGCCGAGCCAGGTGTAATCGACGAACGAATGCTGGATCGCGTACCCGCCTCGGGCATCGATGTCGACAGTCGCAGCGTCGGTCTCGAATCGGTGGAGAACGCGTGCGCCGAGCTCATTCCAGGCCACGGCCTCGAGCTTCGGCCGGTCGCTCAAGTGGCGCGAGACGTGATGAAAAATCGCCGCGACCTCGCTGCTTGCGACCCGCCCGGACACGAATGCCTCGAGTGTGTAGTTCCCCTGGTTGGGATCGAAGGGACGGTACTCGCTGCCCTCGACGGCGTCGAAGTCGATCACCGCGCCGGCACGTGCAAACACCAGATCGATGACATCGAAGGATCCGCCGAAGTGGGTGTCCCACGAGAACCGCTCGTCGGCCCGTTCCGCCGGCGTGTCCTTCGGCGGCGACAACGACTCGACGCTCATGTGAAAGTCGAAGCGCGAAAAGAATTCCGGACCGGCGGGCGGCGGGACGTACAGCTCCTGCGGCTGTGCTGCGGCGCCGGTGGACAGGAAAAGGATGAGGCACGCGGCGCGGACCGCGTGCCTCGTCAACGATCCGTCCGCGATCGCTGCCATGCGGCGAGCTTCTCCTCGATCTCGGCGAGTCGTTGCTCGACCGCGTCGACGCGTTTGCGAAACGCCGGCAGGCGGCGGAACAGCATCGATGCCTTCCGCCACGCATTGTGCGGGATGGCCGGGTGGCCGGTGACGAACGCGCCGTCGTCGACCGACTGCAGCACGGCGCTCTTCGCGCCGATGATGGCGCCCTTGCCGACACGGACATGACCGGTGACGCCGGTCTGCCCGGCCATCATCACGTCGTCTTCAACCGTCGTGCTGCCGGCGATGCCGACCTGCGCGGCGAGCAGCACGCGACGGCCCACGGCGACGCCGTGCGCGACGTGGACCAGGTTGTCGATCTTGGTGCCGGCGCCGACGCGCGTCTCACCGACGGCCGGCCGATCGATCGTCGAGTTCGCGCCGATTTCGACGTCGTCTTCGATCACGACGTCGGCGATCTGCGGAATCTTCAGGTGCGTGCCGTCTTTCTGCCGCGCGAAGCCGAAGCCGTCGCTGCCCACGACCACGCCGTCGTGCAACGTCACCCGGTTGCCGACGACGACACGCTCGCGAATCGAGACCTGCGAGCGGATCACGCAGTCCTCGCCGATACGCGCCTCCGGGCCGATCGCGACGTTCGGGTAGATGATCGTGCGCGCGCCAACCGTCGCGCGCGAGCCGATGGTGACAAACGGCCCGATCGATGCGTCGGGCGCCACCGACGCATCGGCGGCGACCAACGCATGCGGATCGATCCCGGGCCGCGGCGCCGCGGCCGGCGCGAACAGCGAGACGGCGCGGGCGAACGCCGAGTACGGGTCGTCGGTCCGCAGCACCGCGCATCCCGGCGCGACTGACCCGTTGGCGCCGCCGAGGATCACCGCCGACGCGCGCGTCGACGCCAGTTGCGGAAGATAGCGTGCGTTGGCGACGAAGGTGAGGTCTCCCGACTGCGCGTGCTGAATGCCGGCAACGCGAAGGATTTCGACGTCGCCGTCGCCGTCGAGACGGCAGTCGAGACGCCTGGCCACTTCATGCAGTTTCAGAGCGCTTATTATGCCTCCAAAGGGCTGCCCGAGGTCTCATTCGCGGCGTCAGAGCGTTAACGCAGAGGCCGCAAAGCTACGCGGAGACCGCAGAGCGCGTGCGCCGCACGCCGCCGCTTCGCGGCGGTCGCGGGCCGATGAACCGGCAGAAACACAACACCTACTGCAAAACACGTGTTGCGTTTCTGCCGGTTTCGTCTGCCCGCGGCATCGGCCGGCGTAGCCGGCCGACGTGCGGCGCGCACACTGCTGTCCGGCGGTATGGGCGTGGTCGGTACTGCGCCGGATCGCCACGCCCCGCGTGATCCTTGCGGTCTCTGCGCCTCTTTGCGGCCTTTGCGTTGAAGCTTTACTGCCGCGAAGGTGAACTACGCTGCCATCCGATCGAAGAACGCCGCGAGGCGCGGCAGGTTCAGATCGGTCGCGATCGCGTGCAGGCGCGGCGCGCGCGTGTCGCGCGGCAGATGCGCAAGTTGGCCGAGTTCGACGAGCGCGGGCTCGCTGCGCAGATGCCAGCGCGTCACCTGCAGCGCCTGTCGAGCGCCGCGCCACGAAAAGGAGTGACCGACGACGCGGAAGGCGAAGTAGTACGCGATCACGTTCGGACCAGGGACGATCATGAAGACCCCCGAGGCGACGAGCACGACGGCGTCGACGAACAACCACCGCAGGTGATGGGTTCGCGCGCGGTTGAGGATTCGGTCGCGAATCGCGGCGGCCTCGTCCGGACTGCGATCGGACGGGTGGACGAGCTCGGCGGTAGCAACGCCGCGCAGGGTCCAAAGCGTGCGCTGTTCAGCGATCGCGTCCGCCGTGCGGCCGACCACCGCGTCCCGGGCGCGGCTGAAGAACCCGGCGTCGGCCTCCGCGTGCCTCGCGGTGCGGACCGCCTCGCGCCACCGCATGTGCGCACTGTGCGCAAGGTTCCGCCAGAACCCGCTGCCCGGATCGCCGGCCTCGGGCTCGGCGTCAGCCGGCGGCTCCGAATACAGCTCGAACCGTTCGGACCCGACCGGCACGAGATAAATGGTCGCGTGATCCACTGCTTCGATTAGACGCTCGCCCTCCGGCAGCCGTTCGGCCATCGCGGCCCGCTGTTGCAATCGTCGTGCTAGGAGTCAGCGCGGTGGCTTCTTCACCTGCTCGAGCGGTCGCGCGCCTTCGATTGCCAGCATTGGCCGGCCGGCCCGTTCCCACGCCCCGACGATCACCGACGCCGTCGCGGTTACCGAATCGGCGAGCCGCTGTTCGAGAATTGGACGCACCCGCGCGAAAAATTTCTCGAAGTAGTCGTCGTCGTACACGTCCTTTCCCGCAACCGCCTCGGTGTCGGCCTGCAGGATGCGATCGACCAGGCTGTAGCTGGCGAGCAGGGTGTCGAACGCCGCATCGCGCGCGTTCAAGACTGGCTTCAGCGCGGTGGGCGTGATCGTCAGCCGCGATTCGTAGCGTTCGACGAGATCGCGCTCGAAGCGCGCGTGGATGCCGTTGTTGCCGGTCAATTGCCCGTCGAAGTTGTTGGTCGCGTGGAACGGCTGATTGGCGTCCTGTATGTAGTGGCCGAGCACCGCCGTGTACAGGACGAGGTCGGTCGGACCGTAGGCGCTTCCCCGCTTGAAAGTCTCGAACGTGCGGCGCAGGTTCCCGAACATCTCGTTCGCGCGCCACGGCAGCATGCCGTTGCGCCGGACCGTGACAGTGCCGAATTTCTCGACGGCGGCGTCGAAGTCGCGCGGCAGATCCTTGAACGGATAGGCGCCATACTCCTTCGCGCCGAAGTCCATGAAGTGATGGGGATCGTCGTCCCACCCCGCGGTGCGCCAGACGTCCGGATCGACGGCGCGGACGACGAGCTCATCGCGATAGTGATCGAAGAACGGTTTCAGCTCGGGCGGCAGCAGCTCGATTGCCCGCCGCATGATCAGGCGGTGGCCGGCAAAGCCCCACGCGAAGGCAGCCGAGGGCGTCAGCGACGCGACGAGCAGCACGGCAGCAACCCGGAGCGCGTTTCGCATGCTGTTATATTAGCAGCCGGCTGCCGGCCCTTGGATAACCTCACTCACACGCTGTTCGGCGCGACGCTCGCGCGAACACCGCTCGCGCGCGCCGGTCGTGGAACGACAGCGGCGCTCATTCTCGCCTCGAACGCTCCCGATATCGACATCGTCGCGGCGGTCGGCGGCGGGTCGATCAAGTACCTGCAGTGGCATCGCGGGCCCACGCACGGCCCGCTCGGCGTCGTCACGCTTGCCGTCGTGACGGCGGCGGTGGTCTGGGCGGGCCGGCAATTCTACGATCGGCGGCGCGAAGTGCCGCCGCGCAGTGACACGCGCGCCGAGCCGCCGCTGCCCGACGCTTCCTTTGCGATGCTCGTCGCGGTGTCGCTCGTCGGCGTCGTCTTCCATATCCTGATGGACTTGCCGACGTCGTACGGCACGCGCGTGCTCAGCCCATTCAGCTGGCGGTGGTATGCCGTGGACTGGATGCCGATTGTCGACATCTACATGCTGATGGTGATGGTCGCGTCGCTGTTCGGCCGCTCGAACGAGGCGCAGCGGCGCACCAAGGCGGCGATCGTGCTCACGCTCGTGGCGGCCAACTACGGCTTGCGCGCGATGTCGCACTACCAGGCACTGGAGGTGGCGCCGCGCCTGTTCGGGCCGACGCTCCCGGAACTCTGCGACGCGCCGCCCGCCGAAGGATCGGCGCTGGAGTCGTGGCCGCGGCCGACGCCGCCGTCACCGCCGACGCCTGGCCGCCGCTGTCTCGTCGAGATCGCCGCGATGCCGTCGTTCGCGTCCCCGTTCCGCTGGCGGATCATCGCGCAGATGTCGAACGCCTACGAAATTCACGACATCGATCTGCTCGACAGCCAATTCCGCAGTCCCCAGGCCGACAGCGAGGCGCCGTGGCGGTTGACGCTGCGCTATCCGAACGTGTGGACGCCGGCGGTCGATCAAGCCGCGACGACGGCGCTCGGGCAAGCGTTCCTCGGCTTCTCGCGTTTCCCGGCGGCACGCACGGCGCTCGACGCGCACGGCGCCGCGACCGTTCGCTGGAGCGACATGCGCTTTGCCGGCGGCATCGCCGGCCTCGAGCAGCCCACGCGATCGGTGAATCCGTTCACGGCGATCATTCGCATCGACCCGGCAGGCCGCGTCGTCGAACAACGGATCGTGCGCTGACGCTTGTCGCTGTCTGGGCTTGGGCTAGGGGCTAGGGGCTTGGGGCTCGCGTGGGGGTTGAGGCTTATGGCTCGCGGAGCGTTCAGCAAGCCCCCAGCCCCCAGCCCCCCAGCCCCTAGCCCCGACTGTTCACTGCGCCGCGACGAACGAGACATTGATCTTCATGTGGACGTCGATCGGCGTGCAGTTCAGGAACGTGGTGCTGAACTCCCACTGCCGCACGGCCTCGATCGCCGCCGCGTCGAGTTCCGGATCGGCGCCGGTCACGACGCTGACATCGGTGACCGTGCCGTCGGTGCCGATGACCGCCTGGAGGAGAATGTCACCGCCAATCTTCGCCGCGCTCAGCCGCTCCGGATACTTTGGCTTGACGTCGACGACTTTCATCGGCTGCTTGATGTTGCCGCCGACTGGGCCGCCGCCGCCGTTCGCCGCGCACTGCTCGAGGATCTCGCGGCGCTTGTTCTGGGCGCGCTCACGATATTCGGCGCGCCGATCGAGATTCGGCGGTCCCGACGGCGAGGGGCCGCTGGTGACGCGGATCGTTTCCTGCAGAGAACCGACCTGCAGCTGAATGGTACGGTCGAGATCGCGTCCCGAGATTTGGATCGTGTCCTTCAGCGGCGCGAACCCGGGTTCGTTGGCGGCCATCGCGTAGTCGCCGTCGGGCAGCCCGACGAATTCGAAGTGGCCGTTCCTGTCGCTGCGCACTTCATACTTGGCGCCGGTCAACTTGTTGGTGAGCCCGACGGCGACGTTGGGCAGAACCGCGTTGGTCTGATCGGTGAGCGTCCCGGACAACGTCGAGAAACGCTGCGCCGCGAGTGACGCCAGCGAGACGGTGAGGCTGAGCAGCACCGCGGCCGTGACGACGCGGCCGGACCGAGACAACGGGCGGCGATTGAGACCGGCGTTCAGCATGGCAGCGATTCTCCCTTCAAGCGTGGACGGGCGAGCCATTGCGGGTGCAGGCAGCACGGTGAGCGTCCGCGCCAGCTCCACGAGATGCGAGGCGTAGTCGGTGGCGTCGACGCCGGCGGCGAGCACGGCATCGTCGCAGGCGTGTTCGCTTTCCCGCTGCAGGCGACGGCACGCCAGCCACACAATCGGATTGAACCAGTTCAGCGCGAGCACGGCATGCGCGAACATTTGCACGACCCAGTCGCCGCGGCGGATGTGCGCCAGCTCGTGGGTCAGCACCACGCGACGCCGCTCGGCGTCCCAGCCGCGCGCGACGAGCGGCAGCACGATCTTCGGCCGCGCGAAGCCCCACGTCACCAGCAGCGCCGGATCCGCGCTCTCGAGCAACGCCACGGGCCGACGCACGCGGGCGGCGCGCGCGAGCTCGTCGAGGAGGTCGAGCCAGCGCCGGTCGGCAACACGCGTCGCCGTTCGGCCAATCGCGCGCAAACGGACGAGCCCGACCACGAGCATCAACGCGCTCAACACGACGCCGCCCACCCAGACGAACACCGGCAAACGCGACACGAGGGAGGATGGCCGTGACGCGCGCGCGGCCGCCGCGGTTTCCGCCACCGCCGCGTCCTGCGGCATGATCGTGATGGCGACGACGGGCGCGGCGTGAACGTCGGCGCGCGGCAGCGGCGCCGAGGCGGCGACCGGGATGTGCCAGGACGGGACGACGAGCGCGAGCAGCGGAAGCGCGGCGACGCAGACGACGCCGACGGTGAGAATCCAGTGGCGGACCGCCGCCGATTGATGTCGCAGCAGCGCAGCAAGCGCCAGCGCCGTGCCGGCGAGGAGCGCGGCCTTCAGCGCGAACTCGAGGGTGAAGATCATCGGCCGCCTCCTTTTCGTGCCCTGGCGACAATGGTGGCGATGCGATCGAGTTCGGCGTCGGACAACCGCGACGCGTCGCCACCGAGCAGCGCGGCGACCACCTTCTCGGTCGACCCTTCGAAGAACGTGTCGACCAGATGACGCAGCGCCGAGCGCCGCGCCGCGTGGCGAGCGACGGCCGGCAGATAGACGTAGCGGAGGCCTTCCTCCTCGTGGCGCACGTGCCCCTTCGATTCGAGCACGCGCAACTGCGTGCGGACCGTCGAGTAACTCGGATCGCCCGGCAGATCGGCCATCACCTCGTTCGCCGTCGCGCGGCCGCGGCGATAGAGGATGTCCATGATCTGCCGCTCGCGGCGCGACCACGCCGGCTGGCTCGGTCTCGTCATGTTAGAAACATAACACACATGCTAAAAAAATAACATATGAAATCCGGAGAGGCCCGATGCCCCGTTTAGGGGCGCACATGTCGGTCGCCGGCGGCCTGCCGCGGGCGGTCGAGCGCGCCGTCGTGCATCGCTGCCAGGCGCTGCAGATTTTTGCGAAGAATGCGAGCCAGTGGCGCGGCCGACCGCTGCCGCCGGAGGAAATCCGCGAGTTCCGGGCACGCGTCAACGCATCCGGCATCACACCGGTCGTCTCGCATGGCAGCTATCTCATCAACCTCGCGTCACGCGACCTCACGCTGCGCCGTCAGTCGATCGAGGCGATGGGCGACGAGCTCGATCGCGCCGAGGCGCTCGGCCTGCTCGGCGTCGTGCTGCATCCGGGCTGCTACACCGGGGGGGATGCCGCCGGAGGCCTCGCGCTGATCGCCGAGGCGCTCGTCGAGCTGCTCCGGGCGCGGCGACGGGGCAGGACAATGGTCCTGCTCGAGCACACCGCCGGCCAGGGGACGTCGCTCGGCGCCAGCTTCGGAGAACTTGCGGCGATCATCGACGCGATGGACGGCCACGCGCGCGTCGGCGTGTGCCTCGACACCTGTCATCTGCTCGCCTCCGGCTACGACATCTGCTCACCCGAAGGTTATGCGGCGACGTTCAGGCAGTTCGGCCGGCTGGTCGGGTTCGATCGGTTGAAAGTGTTTCACTTCAACGATTCGAAGAAGCCGCTTGGCAGTCGCGTCGACCGCCACGAGCACATCGGCGACGGTTTCCTCGGCCTCGAACCCTTCCGCCGCATCGTCAACGATCGCCGGTTCCGCGGTCTGCCGATGCTGCTCGAGACGCCGAAGGCGGAGGGGAAAGCGAAGGGCCTGATCGCGATCGATCCGATGGATGAGAAGAACCTGAATACGCTGCGCGCACTCGTGGGTCGGGCGGGTCGGGCAGGTCAGGCGCGTCGGGCAGGTCGGACGGCCACGTAATCCGCGGCTTTGATCGCTGCGTCGCACCTGTGAACGAGATCGGGTTTACCGGAGCGACCAAATAGAGTGGCCGTTCGAGCCGCCTGACGCGCCTGACCCGCCTGACCTCCCAGACCCGTCCGACCTACCCGGCCTCGCCGAATACTTCGGCCTCGAAGCGGTAGATCGCTGCACCGCGCTGCCAGGCGTCGCGGGGCAGGCCCGCCTTGTGGCAGGTGTGCGCGAGGAAGGTCTCGGCGTCCCAGTTCCACTCGGTTGCCACCTGCGGCAATAGCAGCCCGCGCTGCCATCCCTGTTCCACGACGAGACCGTGACGGCCGACGACGATGTCGGCGGGCCCGTGAATCTGCTCCAACGGACCGAGGAGCGAGATCTCGATGTCGATCCGTTGCAGTTCGTCGGCGGTGATCGGCGGAAAGCGCGGGTCGGTCGACGCCGCGGCGACGGCGCAGCGCGGCACCACCTTGCCGAGCGGCTCGTTCGGTTCGATGTGGCCGATGCAGCCGCGCAATTCGCCGTCCTTCTGCAGGGTGACGAACGCGCCACCCGGCTCGGTGAGCACGGGGCTGTCCGACGCGACATGCGCCGGCGCGGCGCCGACGTAGGCCTGAATCGCTTCGCGCGCGAGCGTCAACAACAGCTGGCGATCGTGCTCGCTGGTCATCGTGTGAAGGTCCCCAGCGCCGCGGCGGCGTAGCCGACGACCGCCGACTTGTCGCCGGAGACGTCGCCGGAATCGGCATAGCGCAACACTGCCGCGTCGCGCGCGCCGGCGAGCCGCGCGGCGCGCATCACAGCGACGGTCGGTCCACCGCCGCAGGCGTGCTCGGGATTGGCGGTGAGCGCTGCCTGCAGCGCATCGGCGTCGAAGCGTTCGAGGCAATCAAGTACCACGCGATCGAGGCGCGATGCGGTCGCCGCGTCGTGATAGTGCGAAAGGTCAGTGCTGGCGACGAGCAGCGCGTTGCGGCCGCGGATGGCGGCCGCAAGCGCGTCGCCAAGGCTGCGCGCCGTTTCCGCGGTTTGATAGCCCATCACCAGCGGCACGATCGGAACGTCCGGCGCGAGCCGCGCGAGAAACGGCAACTGCATTTCCAGCGAATGCTCGCGCGCGTGTGCCGCGGGTTGCTCACGCACGATCGGCGACGCGGCGAGGAGCGCCTGCGCGACAGGCTGATCAACCGCCGCGACGCCATACGGCGTTTCGAAACCACCCGACGGGTAGATCGAGACGCCCTCGAAGCCGATGAAATGCGACGGACCCACCAGAATCGCGACCTCGAACGTGCGGTTGCGCAGCAGTCGATAGGCGTACGCGGCAACAGGGCCGGAGTACACGAGTCCGGCATGCGGACAGATGAGCGCCGAGAGTGCGCCGGGCAGGTCGAGGCCTTCGCGATCCGCATTGGCGAGGTGGCCATCGACGGCCGCGGCGAGCGCCGCCGCGTCGCCCGGATACCACGTGCCCGCGACCGCCGCTCTCCGAATTCCGTCCATTGCTGATTGCTGAAGGATGATTGCTGATTTATTGACGAAGGACTTGCTCGACCTCCGTCGTCGTGCACGATTCTGCCCTATGACGCGCCTCGCGGAAAGATCAGCAATAAATCAGCAATCGGCAATAAATCAGCAACCAGCCCTTAGCAATCAGCAATTTCTTCCCGTGCTAGCATTTTGGCGTGCCGACGGCATTCACCCCGGCTGACGTCGCGAAGATTGCGGCGCTGGCGAATCTCGAGCTCGACGCCGACGAACTGGACGTCTTCGCGCGCCAGCTCGGCGAGATTCTCGCCTACGCGGATCAGGTCCAGCAGATCGATACGATCGGCGTTCCGCCGACGGCGAGCGTGGTCATGCGGCACGCCGCAGACCGCGCCGATCAAACGCGACCGTCACTGGATCGCGACGCGGCGCTCGCCAATGCGCCGGACGCCGCGCTCGACGCCGGCCTGTTCAAGGTGCCGCGAGTCATCGGATGAGCCTTCGAGGTCTCCGCGAGGCAATCCGATCCGGCGAACGATCCGCCGTGGATGTCTGCCGCGAGACGCTTACCCGCGTCGGGGCGCTGAATCCGTCGCTCAACGCCTTCAACACCGTCGCCGCCGACCGCGCAATGGCGCGCGCCGAAGCGATCGATCGCGATCGGAATCGCTGGCGCGAGGCGCCGCTGGCCGGTATTCCCGTCGCGGTGAAGGACAACATCTGCACGCGCGATCTGCGGACGACGGCTTCGTCGCGGATGCTCGAACATTTCGTGCCGCCTTTCGACGCCACGGCCGTGGAGCGCCTCGAGGCCGCGGGGGCCGTCGTCATCGGCAAGACCAACTGCGACGAGTTCGCGATGGGCTCGTCGAACGAAACTTCGGCCTTCGGCCCGGTGCACAACCCGTGGTCGCTCGAGCGCTCGCCCGGCGGCACGAGCGGCGGCTCGGCGGCCGCCGTGTCGGCGCGCATCACGCCGGTGGCGCTCGGCTCCGACACCGGCGGGTCGATCCGGCAGCCGGCGTCGCTGTGCGGCGTCGTCGGCCTCAAGCCAAGCTACGGCCGGGTTTCACGCTACGGCTTGATCGCGCACGGCTCGTCGCTCGATCAAATCGGGCCGATCACAACCAGCGCCTACGATGCGGCGGCGATGCTGGGCGTCCTCGCCGGCGCCGACGAGGCCGACTCGACGAGCGCGCCCGAAGCCGTCCCGGATTACACGGCAGCGCTTACCGGCGACATCCGCGGCACGCGGATTGGCGTGCCGCGCGCGCTCACCGAACAGGGCGTGGATCCGGACGTCGCGCGGGCGAACGGCGAGGCGCTCGCGCTGCTCGCATCGCGCGGTGCGGCGCTCGTCGACATCGAGCTGCCGCACGCCAGGTTCGCGACGCCTGTCTACTACCTGGTGTCGACGGCCGAAGCGAGCTCGAACCTGGCGCGCTACGACGGCGTCCGCTATGGATTTCGCATCGATGCGCCCGCCGATCTGCGGTCGATGTACGCGCGGACCCGCGCGCGCGGCTTCGGCCGCGAAGTGAAGCGCCGGATCATGCTCGGCACCTACGTGCTGAGCGCCGGCTACTACGACGCCTACTATCTCAAGGCGCAGCAGGTCCGTACGCTGATTTTGCGCGACTATGATCGCGCCTTCGAACGCGTCGATCTCGTCGCGATGCCGACCAGCCCGGTGCCGGCGTTCCGGCTCGGCGAGCGGATCGCCGACCCGCTGCAGATGTATCTCATCGACATCTTCACCGTCAGCGCCAACCTGACCGGCCTGCCGGCGATCAGCATCCCGTGCGGCTTTACCGGTGACGCGCTGCCGATCGGCATGCAGCTGACCGGCCGGCGCTTCGACGAAGCGACGCTGCTGCGGGTCGCCGACGCCTTCGAACGCGACACGACATGGTCGACACGCCAGCCGCCGACGTCGAACCGCTGAAGGCGGCCGACTGGACGACGCTCGGCGACGACAAGCTGCTCGAGGTTCGCATGTGCGACCTCCACGTCGCGATCGAGGGCACCGAGCTGGAGGCGCGGATCGCGCAGTTGAATACCGAGCTCGAGGCACGCGGCCTCGCGTTCAAGCCGCACTACTATCTGTCGGACGAGTGGTTCACGCCGGACGGAGTCCCCGGCATCGCGATTCCGTTCTATCTCGGCCACCCGCGCTTGGCCAGGCTCGAACAGAATCAGATGCTGGAGGTCGAAGGCGGCGACGCCGAGTCGTGCCTGCGCATCCTGCGCCACGAAGCGGGTCATGCGATCGACAACGCCTACCAGCTGCGCCGCCGGCCGATCCGGCGGCGGCTGTTCGGCAACCCGGCGATCGAATATCCGGAGTACTACACGCCGAAACCGTACAGCAAGAGCTTCGTGCAGCATCTCGATCACTGGTATGCGCAAAGCCATCCCGACGAGGACTTCGCCGAAACCTTTGCCGTGTGGCTCGATCCGCAGGGGATGTGGGCGACCCGCTACGCCGGCTGGCCGGCGCAGCGCAAGCTCGAATACATGGACAAGCTGATGCGCGAGCTGGCGCGCAAGCGTCCGGTCGTCACCACACGGCGCACCGTCGATCCGCTGTCGCGTTTGAAGAAGACGCTCGGCGAACACTACCGCAAGAAGCGCGAGCACTACGGCCTCGACCACCCCGACTTCTACGAGAGCGACCTCCGCAACCTGTTTTCCGATGCGCCGCAGTATGCGAAGAACATGTCGGCGGCGCGGTTCGTCCGCCGCATCCGCCGTGACGTCCGCAGCACCGTCGCGAGCTTCACCGACAGCTACCAGTACACGATCGACCAGCTGCTCTCGAAGATCATCGACCGCTGCCGCGAGCTGAACCTCCGCGTCACCGACAGCGAGGAGGCGACAAAGATCGATTTCATGGTGTTCCTCACCGTGCAAACGATGAACTACCTGCATAGCGGCAGGCACAGGGTCGCGCTATGACCGTCAACAAACTGCGCGTCGTGGCGCTGGTCCATCGCCACCTGATCCCGCCAGCGACGATCGAGGAAGGCACCGACATCACGGCCGAGCCGTGGCGCACCGAGTACGACGTGGTCTCGACCTTGACGACGATGGGCCACGAAGTGCAGGTCCTCGGCGTCCACGACGACCTCGGTGAGATCCGCCGTCTCGTCACCGAGTGGAAGCCGCACATCGCCTTCAACCTGCTCGAAGGCTTCGACGACATCGTCATCTTCGACCAGAACGTGGTGTCGCACCTCGAGCTGCTGAAGCTGCCCTACACGGGCTGCAACCCGCGCGGCCTGCTGCTCGCGCGCGACAAGTCGCTCTCGAAGAAACTGCTGTCCTACCACCGCATTCCGGTGCCGGAGTCCGACGTCGCGCGGATCGGCAAGCCGTTTCGCCGCGCGAAGCGCCTGGCGTTTCCACTGATCGTGAAGTCGCTGACCCAGGAAGCGTCGATCGGCATCTCGCAGGCGTCAGTCGTCGACACCGACGAAAAGCTCAAGGAGCGCGTTCAGTTCATCCACGAGAGCATCGGCACGTCGGCGATCGTCGAGCAGTACATCGAAGGGCGCGAGCTGTATGTCGGCATCCTCGGCAATCACACGCTGCAGGCGATGCCGGTGTGGGAGCTGTTCTTCACCAACATGCCGGAAGGCTCGCGGCGCATCGCCACCGATCGCGTCAAGTGGAGCGTGAAGTACCAGAAGAAGTACGGGATCGATAGCGGTATCGCCAAAGAGCTGTCGGACTCGCGGTCCGAAGGCATCCAGCACCTCTGCAAGCGCGCCTACCGCGCGCTCGAGCTGAGCGGCTATGCGCGCATCGACCTGCGGCTCGAAGACAACGGCAACGTCTGGGTGCTCGAAGCCAACCCGAATCCGCAGATTGCGCGCGGTGAAGACTTCGCGGCGTCGGCCGAAAAGATTGGCCTCAGCTACGAAGGCGTCCTGCAGCGGATTATCAATCTCGGACTGCGCTGGCAGCCTGAAAGCGTGGCGTGACGGACTAACTTCTCAGCGCGTACGCCGGCCGGGACGCCCGGACGATCGCCCAAATGATCAGGCCGACGAAGGCAAACGGCAGGAGCGGCAGCAGCAGCACAAACACGAGGGCGAAGCCGGCGACGAGCAGCACGCCAACGGTGACGAGGGCGATGAGCGGCGCAAGGAACGCGAGCAGCGCCAGCTTGAATACCGCGCGCAGCAGCAGGAACGGCAGGAACAGCAGCGTGACGGGCAGCAGGAGCAGGGCGAAGAGCAGACCGAAGAAAATCCGAAACGGCAAGGTGAGCAACCACAACACGGGTCACGCTCCTGCCGTTATTTACGTGCGGCTTGCTCCAGGAGTTCCGGGGCACGGAGCTGGTCGGCCGGCCCGCGCGGCGCCGTCGGCGCGAAGTATTCCATCGGCTGATGGCTGATGCGCTCGTCGAGGCTCTTCACCACCATCGCCTTGCCGCCCGCGGTCCGCTTCGTCTTCGTGAAGCCGACCACGACGCAGAATCCGATGAACAGGACGAGCACGAAAATGGTGCTCGAGGCCAGCCCCTGCAGCGTGCCGATCGCAATCTGGACGACGTCGCCGGTCATCCCTCTGCCCCGTCGCCCAGTGGAGGCTTCGGCTCCGGGACGTCGTAGTAGACGAGCCCGCGTTTGACTTCCTCCATCGCCACGCGCTCGGCCTTGTGCGGCAGCTGCGTTTCCTCGCCGAGCCGCGGCCGGGCGCCGCGCCGCAACTGCTTGGCGCGCAGCGCCGCCACGTCGACGAAGAGGAAGCGGCTCTGAATCGGCGGCAACGGCTCCGCCGGAATTTTCGGTTCGTCCGCCGGGTCGATTTGTTCGGGGACCTGCGTCGTCTCGTCCATGCAGCTGTAAACAGTAGCATGCAAGGCAGAAGGGCGGGTAGGCAGCTGCGTTCCGCCCTCCTGCGTTTCCCGTATCAGCTAAGCCGCGACGTCGACCTTGATTGTCCGCGGCTTGGCCTCCTCACGCAGCGGGATCCGCACGGTGAGGACGCCGTCCCTGTACTCGGCCGAGACCCGGTTCGGGTCGACGGTCTGCGGGAGCGAGAACGAGCGGCTGAACGAGCCGTAGCGCCGCTCGACGTGGTGGTACTGGTCATCCTTCACGTCGTTCGGCGCCTTCTTCTCGCCGCTGACGGTCAGGACGAAGTTCTCGATGTTGATGCTGATGTCGTCGCGCGACATCGCCGGCAACTCGGCTTTCAGCACGAGCTCGTGTTCGCCGGTCTGGAAAATGTCCACCGGTGGCATCCACGAACTCGGTGCCGTGAAGCCGAAATCACGAAACGGATCCCAACGTACGATCGTCATGGTTTTGTCTCCTTTTTAAAAGAACCTGAATCGGTGCGGCCAGGCGGGCGTCCAATCCGACCTGCCTGACCCGCCCGACCCGCCAGGCCTTTAACGAGTCTCTGCGTACTCTGCGTCGACGACTTCCGCATCCTTGACGTTGCTCGATTGCTGGCTCCCGGCCGACGCGTCGGGCGCGGGCGCTTGAGCCTGTTTGTAGAGCTGCTCCGCAATCGCGTGCGACGCGCGCTGCAGCTCGTCGGTCGCTTTCCGGATCGCCGCCAGATCGTCGGTCTGCGCGACGCGCCTCGCCTCGACGATCGCCGCCTCGATGGTCGAGAGCTCGCCGACCGCAATCTTCGTGCGGTTGTCGTTGACCGTCTTCTCGACCTGGTACGCGAGCGAGTCGGCCTGGTTGCGCGCGTCGATCAGATCGCGGCGCGCCTGGTCTTCCGATGCGTGGCTCTGCGCATCCTTCACCATCCGTTCGACGTCGGCCTTGGACAGGCCGCTCGATCCGCTGATCGTGATCGTCTGCTCCTTGCCGGTCGCCAGGTCCTTCGCCGAGACGTTGACGATGCCGTTGGCGTCGATGTCGAACGCCACTTCGATCTGCGGCACGCCGCGCGGCGCCGGCGGCAGGCCGACGAGGTGGAACTT
>Ga0075435_100000569_pt1 | contig 22675 bp, 19 predicted proteins | sample RhiMethybrSRZTD4_FD_75302 | JGI IMG/M metagenome (GOLD analysis project Ga0075435, IMG submission 75302) | Populus rhizosphere microbial communities from Tennessee, USA - Rhizosphere MetaG P. TD hybrid SRZTD4 | ecosystem: Host-associated > Plants > Roots > Rhizosphere > Soil | place: USA...
TGACAGCGCGAGCGAGCCCGCGCAGCGGGCGAAGCGATCGAGCTATGACGTCCCATCGATTAGACTAGCGAGTGTTGACAGCGCGAGCGAGCCCGCGCAGCGGGCGAAGCGATCGAGCTAAACCGCGAGCGAGCGCAGCGAGCGAGCCACGCGAACGGAGCGAGCCGGCGAAGCGGCGAGCGAGAGAGCGTGTAGGGGAGTCTGAGGGGCGAAGCCCCTCAGATAATGTTGGTGCGGAAGATAGGATTTGAACCTACACGGTCTTGCGACCGCCAGCCCCTCAAGCTGGTGCGTCTGCCAGTTCCGCCACTTCCGCAATCTGCGCCGGGTCTGAAGACCCGGCTTACTTCTTCACGGGGGCCGGCGCCGGCGCGGACGCCGGAGCGGCCGGGCCGCGCACGCCGCTCAACACCGAGCCGGGGCCGCGCGTGCCGTACACGCCGAGGATGATCGCGCCGAGCATGAACAGCGCGCCGAGCACCGTCGTCGCACGCGTCAGCACCGTCGCGCCCGCCCGCGCCCCGAACGCCGTCTGGCTGCTGCCGCCGCCGCCAAACGCGCTCGCCATGTCGCCCCCCTTGCCCTGCTGCATGAGGACGACCAGCAGGAGCAACAGGCACACGATGAGATACAGGGCGACCAACAGGTAGTACAGCATAAGAGGAGAATTATACCACGGGGTCGGGCGGAAGCCGCTGGCCGTCGCCGGACGCCTCGCCCTGCGTCCGAGGCTACACCGCCGCGGCGCGGCTGCGGGACACGATCTCCAGGAAGCTCCTGAGATCGAGGCTGGCGCCGCCGACCAGCGCGCCGTCCACGTCCTCGAGCGACGACAGCTCGCGGATGTTGTCCGGCTTCACGCTGCCGCCGTAGATCACGTGGCAGTGATCCGCGGCGGCGCCGCCGAACCACTGGCGGATGCGGCTGCGGATGTGCGCGTGCGCCTCGCGCGCCTGGTCCGGCGTCGCGTTGCGCCCGGTGCCAATCGCCCACACCGGCTCGTAGGCGACCACCAGGCCGCCGATCTGATCCGCGGTCAGGCCGTCGAGCCCGCGCTTGATCTGGCGATCGAGCACGGCCAGCGTCTCGTTCGCGTCGCGCTCCTGCAGCGTCTCGCCGATGCAGACGATCGGCGTCAGCTGCGCCTGCACCGCCGCGATCAGCTTGCGGTTCACCGTCTCGTCGGTCTCGCCGAACAGGCGACGCCGCTCCGAGTGGCCGATGATCACGTATTCGGCGCCGGCTTCCTTCAGCATCGGGGCGCTGACCTCGCCGGTGAAGGCCCCTTCACGCTCCCAGTGCAGGTTCTGGCCGGCGATGCCGATGTTCGACGCGTGCGCCGCGTCCGCCGCCGGCCGCAGCGCCGTGAACGGCGGCGCGATCACGATCTCGACGTCGTAGAGGTCCTTGGCCAGCTTGCGCAGTTCCTTGACGAACGCCACCGTCTCGAGGACGGTCTTGTACATCTTCCAGTTGGCCGCGATGAACGGTGTTCTCATGCGTTTGGCAACGCGGCTACCCCTGGCAGCTCGCGCCCTCCGAGGAATTCGAGTGATGCGCCGCCGCCGGTCGAGATGTGCGTAATCCGGTCGGTCACGCCCGCCTTCGCGACCGCCGCGATCGAGTCGCCGCCGCCGATCACCGTCGTGCCCGTCGATGTACTGACCGAGGCGACGGCCTTCGCGATCTCCATCGTCCCCTTCGCGAACGCCTCGATCTCGAAGACGCCCATCGGCCCGTTCCAGATGACGGTCTTCGCGCCGCCGATGACGCTGCGGTAGGTGTCGATGGTCTTCGGCCCGATGTCGAGCCCCATGCGATCCCCGATGGCGGCGTCGCCGACGGCGAGCGTCTCGGTCGGCACACCCGCCTCGAGCTTCGGCGCGACGACGTGGTCCACCGGCAGCTCGAAGCGAAGGCCGCGACCCTTCGCGCGCGCGTCGATCTCCCTTGCCGCGCCCAGCAGGTCGTCTTCGACCAGCGACTTGCCGACGGGCAGCCCGCGCGCCTTGAAAAAGGTGTACGCCATCGCGCCGCCGATCAGCAGCGCGTCGACCCGCGGGATCAGGTTCTCGATCACCTCGAGCTTGTCCGACACCTTCGCGCCGCCGAGGATCGCGATGAAGGGGTGATCGGGGCGCTCGAGCACGCGGCCGAGATGTTCGAGCTCGGCGGCCATCAGCATTCCCGCCGCCGACTCCTTGATCTGGTGCACGACCCCCTCGGTCGAGGCGTGCGCGCGATGCGCGGAGCCGAAGGCGTCGTTGACGTAGACGTCGGCGAGCTCCGCCAGCTGCTTCGCGAACCCCGGATCGTTCTTCTCTTCCTCCGGATGGAAGCGCAGGTTCTCGAGCAGCACGACGCCGCCGTCCGGCGCGCTCGCGACCGCCTGCTTCGCCGGCTCGCCGACGCAGTCCTCGGCGAACGTGACCGGCCGCTTCAGGATCTGGGACAGCTTCTCGGCCACCGGCTTCAACGAGAACTCCGGCGACGGCTTGCCCTTCGGCCGGCCCAGGTGCGAGCAGAGGATCAGCACCTTCACGCCCTGCGACAGGGCGTACTCGATCGTCGGCAGCGACGCGCGGATGCGCGTCTCGTCCGTGATCGCGCCGTTCTTGATCGGCACGTTGAAGTCGACGCGCATCAGCACGCGCCGCCCTTTCAGCGCCAGATCCTTGATCGAGCGCTTGTTCACAGCCCCTTCTTCACGATGTAGCGCAGCAGGTCGACGCAGCGGCTCGAGTAGCCCCACTCGTTGTCGTACCACGCCAGCACCTTGACGAAGTCGCCGTCCATCACCTTGGTGTAGGGGGCGTCGATGATCGACGAGTGCGGGTTGCCGCGGAAGTCGATCGAGACGAGCGGCGCCTCGACGTATTCCATGATCCCCTTCAGCGGGCCGTTCGCGGCTGCCCGGAACGCGCCGTTCACCTCTTCGGCGGTCGCCTTCTTGTCGAGGACCGCCGCGAGGTCGACCACCGACACGTTCGGCGTCGGCACGCGCATCGAGATGCCGTCCAGCTTGCCCTTCAGGTCCGGCATCACTTCCCCCACCGCCGATGCCGCCCCCGTCGTCGTCGGAATGATCGACAGCGCCGCGGCGCGCGCCCGGCGCAGATCCTTGTGCGGCAGGTCGAGCAGCTGCTGATCGTTGGTGTAGGAATGGACGGTGGTCATCCATCCTTTCTTGATCCCGAAGCTCTCGTGCAGCACCTTGGCGAGCGGCGCCAGGCAGTTGGTCGTGCACGACGCGTTCGAGATGATCTGGTGCGCCTTCGGATCGTACTTGCCTTCGTTGACGCCGAGCACGACGGAGAAGTCGGGCTTCTTGGCCGGCGCGGTGATGATCACCTTCTTCGCCCCCGCCGCCACGTGCTTCGCCGCGCTGTCGCGATCGGTGAACAGCCCGGTGGACTCGAAGACGACGTCGACGCCGAGATCCTTCCAGGGCAGCTGCGCCGGATCCTTCACCGAGAGCACCTGGAACTCGTCGCCGTCGACCGAGATCCGGTCGCCCTGGGCGGTGATCGAGCCGTGCAGGTTGCCGAGAATCGAGTCGTACTTGAGCAGGTGCGCGAGCGTGGCGGCGTTCGTCAGGTCGTTGACCGCGACGAAATCGAGGTCCTTCGACCCGAGGGCCGCGCGCATGATGTTGCGGCCGATGCGGCCGAACCCGTTGATACCAACTTTGATGGCCATTCAGCCTCCGAGACGGAACCTTCGTGCACCGGCCCGGTCCAGGCAAGGACCAAGCCCGCGGCGGATTACGCAGAATACGCGGATGACGCCAAAACGACGATTCTAGTGAACGGCTTGCGCGGTGGTCAAACCGCGCCTAAACTAACCGTGAGTAGGTCCAACCCTTTACCGCGTTGTACGTCCTTTACAGCATCCTCATCGTCACGTTCTTCCTGGTAATGTCCCCCTACCTTGCGTGGCAGGCGGTGCGCTACCGGAAATACATCGGCAGCCTGCGCCAGCGGCTCGGCTACCTGCCGATCTCCTTCAATCTCGACGGCGAGGAGTCGATCTGGATCCATGCCGTCTCGGTCGGCGAGGTGCTGACGGCGCGCGCCCTGCTGCCGCAGCTGCGCGAGCGCTACCCGCGCCTGCGGCTGTTCCTCTCGACGACGACGATGACCGGGCAGCAGATCGCGCGGAACAACCTGCAGTACGTCGACGAGGTCTTCTATTTTCCGTTCGACCTCGGCTTCATCGTGAACCGGACGCTGCGGCTGGTGAAGCCGCGGATGTTCATCATGATGGAAACCGAGATCTGGCCCAACCTGCTGCGCGCCTGCCGCCGCGGCGGCATCAAGACGGTGCTGGTGAACGGACGCATCTCCTCGCGCTCGTATCCGCGCTACCGCCTGGCGCGGCCCTTCTTCCGCCGCGTGCTGTCCAACGTCGATCGCTTCTGCATGCAGGGGGAGGAGTCGGCGCGGCGGATCATCGAGATGGGGGCCGATCCCGAGACGGTGGTCGTCACCGGCAGCCTGAAGTTCGACTCGCTCGATCTGCCCGGCACCGCGACGGCTGCCGATCGCGGCCGCAACCGCGTGCTGCGCTACTTCCGCATCCCGCCGGATCGACCGGTGATCATCGCCGCCAGCACACTCAAGGGAGAAGAAGAGCCGGTCTTCGAGGCGTTCCAGAGGATTCGCGCGCGGCTGCCCGAGACGCTGCTGATCATCGCGCCGCGCAAGCCCGAGCGCTTCGGCGAAGTGGAGCAGATCGCGCGCCGCGGCGGCTGGCGCACGGCGCGCCGCAGCGAACTGCCGGTCGATGCCGAGCCGCGCCACGACGTCGTCGTGCTCGACACCATCGGCGAGCTGGCGCAGCTCTACCAGGTCGCCACTGCGGTCTTCGTCGGCGGCAGCCTCGTCGATCAGGGGGGCCACAACATTCTCGAGCCGGCGGTGTTCGGCAAGCCGATCGTGTTCGGCCCCTACATGCAGAACTTCGCCGAGATCGCGCGTGCCTTCCTCGAGAACGACGCGGCGATCCAGATCCGCACGCCGCGCGAGCTGGAGCACGCGCTCATGGGCCTCATCACCGATCCGGTGCGCCGCGCCCGGCTCGGCGCCGCCGCCCGCGCGCTGGTCGAGGCCAACCGCGGCGCGCGCGGCAAGACGATGGCCGCGATCGCCCGCGTGCTGCCGCCGCGGGACTCCGGCAACGTGCGCCCCTTCCGGGTGGTCCACTGATATCGACGATCTACGGGGCAGTGGCGCGCGGACGCCGGCAGTACTATGCGAGCCATCCGCACCTGCAGCGCCGCCTTGCCCGTCCGGTCATCAGCATCGGCAATCTCGCGGCGGGCGGACGCGCAAAGACGCCGCTCGCGCGGCTGGTGGCGTCGCGCCTGCGCGACATGGGTGAACGGCCGGCGGTCCTCAGCCGCGGCTACGCGCGCCGTGATCCGGCCGACGGCGTGGTGGTGGTCCGCGATCCCGGCGGCATGCGCGCCGATCTCGATCGCGCCGGCGACGAGCCGCTGATGCTGGCGCGCTCGCTCGACGGCGTCGCGGTGCTGGTGTCGCCCGACCGCTACCTGTCCGGGCGCCTGGCCGAACAGCACTTCGACTGCACCGTCCACGTCCTCGACGACGGCTTTCAGCATTTCCCGCTTCGCCGCGACGCCGATCTGGTGGTCGTCGCGCAGGAGGATCTCGATGCGCCGCGCACGCTGCCGGCAGGGCACCTGCGCGAGCCGCTCGACGCCGCGGCGGCGGCGGACGCCTTCGTCGCGCTCGACGGCGTCGATCGCGCGCGGCTCGCCGATCTCGCACGCGGCCGTCCGGTGTGGGCCGCCCGCCGACGCCAGGGCGCCGCGCGCCTTGCCGAAGGATCGGGCGCGCCGCTGCAGCCGTCCGCGGGGCCGGTGATCGCGGTGGCCGGCATTGCCGGCCCGTCGCGCTTCTTCGCGGGGCTGCGCGATGCCGGATGGACGATCGCCCGCGAGCTCCCGTATCCGGATCATCATCGCTACTCACGGGCGAACCTGCGCTGGATCGCGGACGCGGCCGCCGAGACGGGCGCCGCCGCGGTGCTGACGACGGAGAAGGATCTCGTGAGGCTCTTGCCGTTCCGCCCGTTTCCGCTGCCGGTGGCCTGCGTGCCGCTGACGCTGGAAGTAGACGACGCGGCTGGCTTCGACGCGTGGCTGGCGGCGATCCTGAAGGACGCGCGCGCGTGAGCGGTCCGAGACCGCTGCACCGCATCGAGTACCGCGCCGTCATGGCCGCCCGCGCCCTGGTGCGCCCGCTGCCGATGACCGCGGTGCTCGCCATCGGCGCGCTGCTCGGACGCGCGTTCCATTTCTTCGATCGATCGCATCGCCGGCTGGCGCTGCAGAACCTCGAAGCGGCGTTTCCCGGGCGTCCGGCGCGCGAGCGCGCCGCGATCGCCCGCGACATGTTCGTGCACTTCGGCCATCTGCTCACCGTGCTGCTGAAGTTCAGCACGATGACGCCGAACCAGATGCTGGCGTGCGTCGAGTTCGAAGGGGAGGACCGCGTCCGCGCCGCCCACGCGCTGAACAAGGGCGTGCTGCTCTTCACCGGGCACTTCGGCTACTGGGAGATCAACGCGCTGGTGCACGCGCTCGCGCTCTACCCGATGGCGGTGCTGGCGCGGCCGCTCGACAACCCGCTGCTGCACGATCTGCTCGAGCAGGTCCGGGGCCGCACCGGCAACTCCGTCATCTATCGCAAGGGGGCGCTGCGCCGCGTCCTGCGCGCGCTCGCTTCGAACCAGGCGGTCGCCGTGCTCATCGATCAGCACATCCAGACCGCCGACGCCGTCTACGTGGACTTCTTCAACCGTCCCGCGGCAACCACCTCCGCGCTGGCCGCGCTGGCGCTGCGCACGGGCGCGCCCGTCATCCCGGTGTTCGCGCTGCCGCTGCCCGGCGGCCGCTTCCGGATGGTCTACGAGCACGCCGTCGATCCCCCGCGCGCCGACGATCCCGACGCGCTGCGCGACTTCACGCAGCGCTGCACCGATGTGCTCGAGATGTACGTGCGACGCTATCCGGGCTTGTGGCTGTGGATGCACCGCCGCTGGAGGGACGTCGAGCCGGTGCCGGCGCACGGGATGTTTCCGTCGGCGGCGGAGTGAGAATGGGAGTGCACGCTCGCCGGAGGGCAGGAGATAAGGAGCTCAGGAGATGAGGAGGCATGGCGCCGTTGAATTCGAGGAGCCGTTGCCACTTGCCAGTGCTCCACGAATTCGACACGCAATAACTCCTGGCCTCCTGACCTCCTTGCCTCCTGTGGGCCGCCGCGGATCCTCGAGCTGTTGCGAATTTCGGTGAGTCAACCACGTCGAATTCTGGTACGCGCCCCGAACTGGCTGGGCGACGCGGTGATGGCCATCCCCGCGATGGCGGCGGTGCGCCGCGCGTTCGAAGGGCGATCGGTGGTGCTCGCGGCGCTGTCCTCGATTGCGCCGCTGTTCGAGGAGATCACGCCCGCGGCGCCGGACGAGATTCTTGCGATCGATCGAGCCACGGAGCGCCGCCAGCTGCAGGCGGCACAGCCGGATGCGATCCTGCTGATGCCGAACTCGTTCGGCTCCGCCTGGGTCGCCAGGCGCAGCGGCATCGCGGATCGCTGGGGATACGCGGCGGGCGGGCGCGGCTTCCTGCTGACGCGGCGCGCCTCCCGTCCGCGCCGGGCGGTGCACCAGGTGCAGTACTACCTGGACCTCGTGCGCGGCCTCGGCATCGACGCGGCGGACGATTGCCCGCGCCTCGCGCCGCAGCCGGCGACGCTGGCCCGGGCGGACGCGCTGCTGCTCCAGGCGGGCGCGCCACCGGGAATGCCGATCGTCGGGTTCGCCCCGGGCGCGGCCTACGGCCACGCCAAACGATGGCCGCCGGATCGCGTCGCTCAGGTGATCGCGGGGCTGGCGCGGCAGGGGATGGCCGCGCTGCTCGTCGGCGCCGAGGCCGACCGCGCGACGGGGCGTGCGATAGAATCGTCGCTGCCCGCGGCGACGCCTCTCGTCAACCTGATCGGGCGGACCACGCTGCGCCAGCTCGTCGGCGTCATCGCGCGCTGCCGTGCGTTCGTCTCGAACGACTCGGGGGGCATGCACGTCGCGGCGGCGCTCGGCATTCCGCTGACCGCCATCTTCGGCCCGACCGACGAGCGCGCGACGCGGCCGGCGGGAGACGCGGACGTGATCGTGAGAGATGTGTTCTGCCGGCCGTGCATGCTGCGCGAGTGCCCGATCGATCATCGCTGCATGAAGAGAATCGACGCCGACACGGTGCTGCGCTCGGTGATGGCCCACCTCGGATGAGACGCGCCGTCTTCCTGGATCGCGACGGCACGATCGTCGAAGAAGCCGGCTACCTCGATCGCCTCGAGCGGCTGGTCTTCTTTCCTTTCAGCGTGGACGCGGTGCGCGTGCTCAACCGCGCCGGCTTCGCGGTGGTCGTGATCACCAACCAGGCCGGCATCGCCCGCGGCATCGTCAAGGAGTCGTTCGTCGCCGAGGCGCATCAGCACATCGCCGACACCATGGCCGCGGGTGGCGCGCGGGTGGACGGCTTCTACTACTGCCCGCACTACCCGGACGGCGTGGTCGAGCGCTACCGGACGGCGTGCGACTGCCGCAAGCCGGCGCCCGGGCTGCTGCGCGTCGCGGCGGAGGAGCTGCGCCTCGATCTCGCGCGATCGTTCGTCGTCGGCGATCGCTGGCACGACGTGGCGGCGGGGCACGCGGTCGGCGCGCGCGGCCTGCTCGTGCGCACGGGGCTCGGGCGCAGGGACGAAACCCATCCGCATCCCGGCACGACGCCGGATGCCATCGTGGACAACGTGATGGAAGCTGCCGCGTGGATTCTGCAACAGCCATAGCGCCGCGCCGGGTCGAGCCGGGACGGCTGCTCACACTCATCGACGCCATCGCCGGCCGCCGCCTGCTGATCGTCGGCGACCTCATCGCCGACGAGTTCATCTACGGCGAGATCGCGCGCGTCTCGCGCGAGGCGCCGGTGCTGATCCTCAACTACGACTCGACCGAAGTGGTGCCAGGCGGCGCCGGCAACGCCGCCAACAACGTCGCCGCGCTCGGCGGCGCGGCGCGGATCATCGGCCTCACCGGCCGTGACGAGACGGGACGACGGCTGCTGGCGACGTTGAAGCGCCGGCGCGTCGACGTCAAGGACGTGATCCGCCCGACCGGCTACACGACGCCGACCAAGACGCGGATCCTGGCCGGCGGCATCCACTCCGCCAAGCAGCAGGTGGTGCGCATCGATCGCGCCTCCGGCGTCCGCGTGGACGACAAGCTGCGGCACGCCTTCGCCGCGCACGTCCTGCGCGCGGCACGGAACGCCGACGCGCTGCTCGTGTCTGACTATGGGTGCCACCTGGTCACCCCCGCGCTGGTCGCCGACGTGCGAAAAATGTTCCGCAGCAAGTCACGTGGCTTCCGCCTTCAGGCGGAAGCACCAGTGGTCGTCGACACCCGCTACGACCTGATGCGCTACCACGGGATGACCGCCTGCACGCCCAACGAGTCGGAAGTCGAGCACGCGCTCGGCATCCGGATCGGCGACGATGCCCGCGCGCTGGAGCGGGCGGGACGCACGCTGCTGGGCAAGACGCGCGCCCGGGCGGTGCTGATCACGCGCGGCAGCCGCGGCATGGCCCTCTTCCAGTCGGATCGTCCGACGGTGCACATCCCGATCGTCGGCTCCGATCAGATCGCCGACGTGACCGGCGCCGGCGACACGGTGATCGCGACGCTGACGCTGGCGCTGAGCGCCGGGGCGACGTTCGAAGAGGCGGCGCACCTGGCCAACCATGCCGGCGGGCTGGTGGTGATGAAGCGCGGCACGGCGACGGTGAGCGCGAGCGAGCTGCGCTACGCGATCAGCGGCGGCGCGATCGGCCGCGCCGCGGATCGGTTGATCTAGTGGGACGGGTGCTCTCGCGCGAGGAGCTCGTGCGCCAGGCTGCCGATGACCGCGCGCGCGGCCTGACGATCGCCTTCGCCAACGGCTGTTTCGATCTGCTGCACGTCGGCCACGTCCGTTACCTGCAGGCGGCCGCCGCCGAGGCCGATCGCCTCGTCGTCGCCATCAACGACGATCGATCGGTGTGCGGCTTGAAGGGCCCCGGCCGCCCGATCCTGTCCGAAACCGATCGCGCCGAGCTCGTCGCGGCGCTTCGCGGCGTCGACTACGTCGTCATCTTTCCCGAGCCGACCGTCACGCCGCTGCTGCTCGCCCTCCGGCCGGACGTGCACTGCAAGGGGACCGACTACACCGTCGACACCGTGCCGGAGCGCGAGACGGTGCGCGGCTACGGCGGCCGCGTCGCCATCGTCGGCGACCCCAAAGATCACTCCACCCGGGACCTGCTCCTTCGGGTACGCGGCCGGACCGGGGCCGGCGACGAAGCGCCGGCGGACGGGAGGCCGCCTGGCGGGGTGCAGGGGTCCCCGCCATTCAAGCAATGAACGTGCTGATCGTGCGGCTCGGCGCGCTGGGCGACGTCGTTCACGCCATTCCTGCCGCGGCGGCGCTGCGCCGCGCGTTTCCGGCGGCGCGCATCGACTGGCTCGTCGAGGGCCGGCACCGCGACATCGTCGATCTCGTGACCGCCGTCGATCGCGTGATCAGCGTCGACCATCCGACGCTGGCCGGATGGACGGCGGCGGTGAAGGCGCTGCGGCAGACGTCGTACGACGTCGCGATCGACCTGCAGGGGCTGCTGAAGTCGGCGGTGCTCGCGCGCTCGTCCGGCGCGGCGCGCGTCGTCGGCTTTTCGATCTGGCACCTGCGCGAGAAGACCGCGCGTCCGTTCTATTCCGATGTCCGCGAGGTGGACGCGGCGCACGTCATCGTCAAGAACCTGCGGGTGCTGGGCGCGGTCGGCGTGCACGACGAGACGATCGCGTTCCCGATCGCCGGCGTCGACTCGCCCGCGCTCGAGGCGCTGCGGGCGCGCGTTCCCGCCGATCGTCCGTTCGCGCTGATCAACCCTGGCGCGGCGTGGCCGAACAAGCGCTGGCCGCCGCAGCGTTTCGGCGAGATCGCGTCGTTTCTGCGCGACGCGTCCGGGCTGACGCCGGTCGTGCTGTGGGGACCCGGTGAAGAGCCGCTCGCCGAGTCGGTGATCGCGGCTTCGTCTGGCGCCGCGATCCTGGCGCCGCCGACGCGTGTCCCGGACCTCGTCGCGCTCTCGCGCGCGGCTGCGCTCGTCGTGTCGGGGGACACCGGTCCGCTGCACATCGCGGTGGCGGTCGGGACGCCGACGGTGAGCCTCTTCGGCCCGACCGATCCCGCCCGCAACGGCCCGTATCGCGAGGAGGACGCGACCGTCTCGCGCTACGACACCTGCGGCTGCCACTACGATCGCCGCTGCCACCAGCCGGCGTGGTGCCTCGAGCAGGTCGCCGTCGCCGAGGTGTGCGCCGCGATCCAGCGGCGTCTGCGATCGACCATGGCCGATTCCTCTCGCGGCGCCGATCCGTCGCGCGACTCCGCGTCTTCTCGTGGCTTCCGCCTTCAGGTGGAAGATCGTCGGACGTGACGTTGGCACGACGGCTGGCTCGGTGGCGGGTGCCGCTCGGCTACCTGCTGGCGATCGTCGCCTTCTGGCTGGCGGCGCCGACGCCGCTGTCGCTGGCGATCGGCGCGATCGTCGGCGCGATCGGCGAGGCGTTCCGCATCTGGGCCGCCGGCCATCTCGAGAAGGGGCGCGAGGTGACCTCGTCGGGGCCCTATGCGCTGACGCGGCATCCTCTTTATGTGGGCTCGTCGATCATGGGCGCCGGCCTGGCGATCGGCGCGCACAGCGCCGTGGTCGCGGTGATGGTGGGACTCTACCTGGCGGTCACGATCACCGCGGCGATCCGCTCGGAGGAGGCGCATCTCACCGACAAGTTCGGCGGCGACTACCCGGCGTACCGGAGCGGCGCGGCGGCGCCGGCGGCGCGCCGCTTCAGCCTCGAGCGCGCGCTGCGGAATCGTGAATACCGGGCGCTGGCGGGGCTCGTGCTCGTCCTGGCGTTGCTGGCGGTGAAGTGCTTCATGCTGCTGTAGCCCGGCTCGGCGCGCACTTGCCGGGGCCCACCTGAAACGCTATACTCAGGTGTTCGGGCAAGTGTGGTCGGCCGTGCCGGGCGGTTAGCTCAGTTGGTAGAGCACCGGCTTTACACGCCGGCTGTCACAGGTTCGAGTCCTGTACCGCCCATTATCAGCAGCAGGACACGCGCACGACCAACGCGCGAGACACACGCCGACCTTAGCGGGGTCGTAGTTCAGTTGGTTAGAACGCCGGCCTGTCACGCCGGAGGCCGCGGGTTCGAGTCCCGTCGACCCCGCCAACTTTCGCACACAATTCAGCGGCGAAAGTTGTCCCGCCGAAGCACCCGAAGGGTGCGAAGGCGGACAATTTCATCTGAAGGCCTAGCGCCCCTCAGACTCCCCGACACGCTCTCTCGCGTGCCGCTTCGCGGCTGCGCTCCGTTCGCGTGCGCTCGTTCGCTGCGCTCACTCGCGTCGCGCGGGACGGATCCGAATCGAGCCGTGAGTCGATCGCGGCCATGGAATCGACTGGAGCATGTAACATCAGGGTCGCTATGACGAACATGAACCGCCGGACGTTCCTCACCGCTCTTGCGGCCGCGTCCCTGGCCGCGCGCAAGACCGCTGGCGCGTCGATCAGCCGCGTTGGCCTGCAGCTCTACACGGTGCGCGTGGCGCTCGAGAAGGACTTCGACGGCACGCTCGCGAAGATCGCGGCGATCGGCTACAAGGAGGTCGAGTTCGCGGGCTACTTCGGCCGCACGCCGCAGCAGGTGCGCGACGCGCTGAAGGCGAATGGGCTCACGTCACCTGCCGCGCACGTGGACTATCCGATCGTCAGCGATCCCGCGAAGTGGGCCCAGACGCTCGACGCGGCCGCGACGATGGGGCAGACGTTCCTGGTGAACCCGTGGACGGACGAGTCCGTGCGCAGCCAGTCCGGCTTCTGGCAGCGCGCCGCAGACGTGTACAACGCCGCGGGCGCCTCGGCCAAGAAGCAGGGCATCCAGTTCTGCTACCACAACCACAACTTCGAGTTCTCGCCGCGCGCCGATCTGGGCGGCAAGCTGCCCTTCGATTACCTGCTGGAAACGTGCGATCCGTCGCTGGTGAAGATCGAACTGGATCTCTGCTGGATCGCCGCGGCGGGGAAGGACCCGCTCGACTACTTCCGCCGCCAACCGGGGCGGTTCCCGCTCGTGCACGTGAAGGGCCTGCGCCGCGTGCCCGCCCCGACGGGCGACACGCCCGTCCCGATCGCGACCGTTCTGCAGGAGCTGACGGACGTCGGGCACGAGGACGTGATCGACTGGAAGCGCATCTTCGCGCGCGCGAAGGCCGCCGGCATCGAGCACTACTTCGTCGAGCACGATAACCCGCAGGACGCGTTCGCGAGCCTCAAGGCCAGCTACGACTACCTGTCGAGACTGAGTTTTTAGCGGGTGGAGCGCCCCGATCCAGATCGCACGCCCCCTGCAACAACTAACCGTTTGCAAGGATGCTCAAGCTGGAGCTGTTCGACTCCGGCGGCCTCGACGTGGCTCGAGATGCGGCGCGAAACTATCGCGCTCCGCGGAATTCTCGGTAGTTCAAGGAGCTCGTCAGCGCAGAAGAAATCTGACAGCGAGCGCGACGACTCTGTCAGCGCTGAGCCTTGGGTACGAGTGCGACACGGCGATTCAGTCGCCGTGTCTCTTCATGCGAGTTGTCGTGCTCGGCGTTCGCCTCCCCCTGGCTGACCGTGACCAGCCGCTCTGCCGGCACGCCGGCGCTCACCAAATAGTCCTTCACGGCATTCGCGCGGCGGCTACCGAGGGCAAGGTTGTACGTCTCCGTGCCGAGACTGCACGTGTGGCCCTCGATCGTTACGACGAGCGACGGATCATCCTTGAGTGCGGTCGCAGCCACGCGGAGTCTGTCGATATCCTCGCTACGAATGGAAGAACGGTCACGGTCGAAGTGCACATCCCCGAACGCGTACGACTTCGTGGCGCCTTCAACCTCGGCCGAACTCGCGGCCGGGACATCGCGTCGGACGGTGATGGCCACGTTGTCCTCAGCCGCGGCCGCCGCGGCCGGTAACGAGACCACGAGCGCTGGCGCCTGCGCGTCGTCTCGGTGAGTCTCGCTGGTAGGAGCCGGCGGCGCCACGTGAGAAGCCGCGAGCGCCACGTCAGGTTCGACCGAGCTCGCGCGAATCCACCCGACCCTCCGAGTACCGTGCAGGTCGGCCGGGAGAACGACCCAATACCACCCTTTTTCCTTTTCGAAGTCGATGACTTCGAGCGTCGTGCCCCGATCCACTATGAGGAGGACGTCGGTCTGAGGTCCAAGCCAGCGCCAGATCCGCTCGGACGTCGTCATCACACGAACGTGGGCAGGGATTTGCGCCTGCGCCGATGTGGCCGGGATGCCGATGGAGATCGCGATCAGGGCCCCGACCGAAAACGAATGCGCCATTCTGGACATGGGTGGCGGCCTTGCAGCCGGCATGCCCGCCGTCGGCTTTGGCAAGTGCTCTATTTCCATCAACTTAGTGCAGTCGGCTTTTGATGCACCGCGGAAACGCTGACGAGGACGACAGTCGAGCAACAAACATGACATTTCAAGAGCGTTCGCCACCCCGTTTTTCGACGTCGGCTTTGGCCCGAGCGAATACCGCGGCGATAGGATGCTTAGCGGCCCTTCGCCCGCCAGCAAATCGAGGGTGCCCTAATAAGAATGTGCCGCCGCCCCGTTATCGATCGAGGATCGAGATCCGGCTATCGCTGCAATGCGACACGTACACGATGTTATTCGATGGATTGACGGCCACGGCGCAAGGCATGTAGTCGAGTGCCTGCGACGTCAGTGCGTTGGTGACGCCGTCGAGCGCGAGCAGCGTCTTCGTGCTCGAATCGACGACGTAGAGGGTGTTGGTCCCTTCATTGACCTTCGGCGCCCCGAGCGACACGTAACCCCACCACGGAATTGGTGTCGAGATGACCCGCACGGCATTGGTGGCGCCGTCGATCACCATGATCCCGCCACCGGCCTGTAAGCCTGACGCATAGACGGTGTTGGTCACGGTGTTGACCGCGAGAAGCCCCGGCTGCCAGGGCCCGGCGAGATCCACGGTCGCGTCGGTCGCCCCGTCGATGACCGTCACGCTCGACACGTCGCCGCTGCCGACGTAAATCCGATTGGTCAGAGGATTGACGGCCACATCGTAGGGATATGCCACCACCGGAATCGTCGCGATCGCGGAAGACGTCGAGCCGTCGATCACCGTCACCGTGTTGTCCCAGATATTGGAGACGTAGATCCGGTTCGTGACCTCGTTGACAGCGATCCCTCGAGGCCGCGTACCCACCGCGATGGTCGTCGTCGTGCCGGTACTTTCATCGATGGCGGTCACGGTTCCGTCAGTATTGTTGACGACGTACACCCGGTTGGTGACCGAGTTGACGGCGAGCGTTCCCGGACCCGCGCCCACCGGATACGTCTTGCGCTTCTTGCCTTCACCATAGCCGTAGATCGCCGTCACCGTGTTGTCCCAAGAGTTCGTGACGTAGGCGTATCCGGTGACACGATTCACCGCTATGCCCGTCGGCATGAGTCCGGCGCGAACGGTCGAGACGTGCAGCGTGAGTGGATCGACGATGCTGACATCGTTGGTGCCGCTGTTGACGACGGCCAGTTCGCCGGTCTGCGGGATGACGTCGAGCGCGCCCGGATTGTCGCCGACCGGCAGCGTGACAATCGTGAAGGCCGAGAGGAACGGCGACAGGAATACAGCCAGTGCAGATGCGATCAGTATCCGGACGGAAGTGCCGATTCGGGGCATGGTCCCTCGCTGCGTTGAGAGGAGTAACGACGTGGCAGCTTGCAGGTCAAAAATGGGACCACGATCGGGATCGTGCGATTGCGCGCCATTGTGCGCGCCGAGCGTCGCAGAGGGTGTGCGCGGCGATGACGGAAGCAGACGGTCGGTGCACGAAAGCGTAAGCGGCTCACCAAATCCCTGCAGGATTTGGCGGCTAACGGTTCAGGCCGCGGGACCCGGCGGCAATGCTGGCGCGCCTGCCAAGGGTGACGTACAATCATCGGCCTCTCGGTACCCCCACTTCTCAATCCTGGGCGGGGTGCGCCCGGGGAAGGACGACCATCCATGAAACATACGGTTCGGGCGTGTGTCGGAGCAGCCTTCGTGCTGCTCGCCGGCACCTCCGTTTTCACCCAGCAAGTGCCAAAGCCCTCGACCGGGTTCCCCTCGAGTGACACCGCCTACAAGAGCACGTTCATTCCAGATCTTCCGACACCCGGTTCGGACATGCGCGTCGAAGACACCGCGGCCGGGCGCCGCGAGTGGATGAAAGAGCTGATGGGCGGCGATCTCTCGCCCCAGTTCGTGCAGGCGCTGCTCGACGCGGCGCGTGCTGAACGCGAACGCTACCCGAACGCATTCGCGGCCGGCGCCGCCGGCGCGTGGACGAACCTCGGGCCGGTGCGCTCCAACTGGATTCAAAACGGCCCGACTGTTACGGAGTCCGACACCGGGCGCCTGCGCACGATTCTCGTGCATCCCTCAAACCCCGACATCGTCTACGTCCTTACCTCGGGCGGCGGCCTGTGGAAGACGTCGAATTTCCTCGCCCCCCGTCCTGAGTGGTCGGTCAAGACCGACAGCGTGCTGGGCGTCGCGGGTGGTGCCGTTGCCTTCGGCGGCAGCGCGAACACGTTGTATCTCGGCAGCGGCGATCCGTTCGACGGCGGCGTCGGCGGGTTCGTCACGAAGTCGACAAACGGCGGCGACTCGTGGCTGACCTCGGTCAAGGTGGGCGGCGCGACCACTGTCATGGACGTCAAGGTGGACACGACATCCGGCGCAGACGTCGTCCTGGTCGCGACCAATGCGGGCCTGTTCCGGTCGATCGATGCCGGCGCCACCTATCAGGCGAGCGCTGTCGTGCGGCAGGGCGCCTATCTGGCGTGGAGCCTCGCGCAGACTGCGGGCGCCTGGCTCGTGAGCGTCCAACAGGCGGATGGTTCAGGCGGCGTCTATCGCTCGACCGATCGTGGCGCGACCTGGCGCGCGGTCGCCGTGGGCACGCGCGACATCGGCCGCATGACGCTGGCTGTCGCCGAGCCTGGCGACCCGGTCGTGTACGCGTTTGCCGCGAATACCGGAAGCGCCGCGCAGAAGGATCTCTTCCGATCCTCGGACGGGGGCCAGACCTGGACCGCGCTGGGCCTCGCGACCAAGAAGCCGCTGAATCCGAACGCCGATCAGCCGGACATGAACATCATGCTGGACCAGGCGTTCTACAACCAGATGGTGCTCGTCGATCCGACCGATACGAGCCGCAACACGGTCTACATCGGCGGCCAACTCAGCTCCGCGAAATCGACGGACGGGGGGCACACCTGGCGCGTGATCTCGAATTGGCTGGCGCAGTTCGGCCTGCCCTACGTCCACGCCGACTTCCACGCCGCCGCGTTCGTGCCGCAGACGAAGACCGTGCTCTTCGGGTCCGACGGCGGTCTGTTCGTCAGCACCGACGGCGGCGCGACTTTCAGCAGTCAGAAGAACGACGGGATCGCGTCGTATCTGATCTACGCGCTGGCGACCAACGACAAGCACGCAGACGACGTGATCGTCGGGCTGCAGGACAACGGCACGCGCCTGCGCGTCGGCACGTCGGACACCTTCAACCAGGTGTTCGGCGGCGACGGCTTTGGCGTCGGGTGGAGCGACGGCGTGTCCCTCGCGTCGGTCTTTTACTCGTTCATCATCCGTACGCCGAACGGCCAGCCGGCGACCCAGCAGAAGTGGCAGGTCGGCTGGAACGGCATCGATCCCGCCGAGTTCTTCAATCCGGCGGCGACGCAGTTCTTCACCACGATCTACCAGCCCAGCGCCGCCGCGGCTCCGGATCGTCAGACCTACTTCCATCGCACCAAGCGGACGCTTTACCAGACGACCAACGCGGCAAGCCTGTGGAACCGCGTGTTCCGGCTGCCAGCGGACGTGCCCGGCGAATTCCGCGCTGTGATGCATGGGATCGGGACCGGGTACGACAACCTGAACGAGATCGCCGTCGCGGTGTCGGCGAGCCGGGTCGCGATCTCACTCGACGGCGGGAAAACGTTCGTGATCCGCAGCCTTGCCGCGGTGCCCGGCATGGCGGCCGGCTTCACCTCGGCGGTCGCGTGGGCTCGCCCTGGTGAGGTCTATCTGTCGACGGAGAATCCGGATCCCGCCGCGGCACATCTCATCCGATCGCTCGACGGCGGCACGACATGGGCTCGCGTCGACAGCAACGGGCTGCCGCCGGTGCCAATCCGCAAGCTCCTCGTGAGCCCGCGTGATCCGTCGCGCAAGACGATCTATGCCGGCACCTGGCTGGGCGTCTACGAATCAACCGACGCGGGCGCGACGTGGCATCGCTTCGGCGTCGGCCTGCCGCTGGCGATTATCAACGACCTGTACATGCCGCTGGACGGCAGCTTCCTGCGCGCCGCGAGCTATGGCCGCGGTGTCTGGGACTACCACTTCTAGACAGCGTATTCGCAGCGAGGCCGGCCATTGAGGTGCGCCGGCCTCTTTCATGCGTTTCAGGCGACTCACGCTCGATGCCACGCGCGTCAGGCGACCTTGCGCAGCTTCGTCACGCGGCCGATCTCCACCCATTCGACGACGAAGATGTTCCCCTCGTGGTCGAAACCGGCGCCGTGCGGCGTGACGAACTGGCCGGGAACGAAGCTCGCGCGATCGGTCGTGTCCCGGGGCGGATTCTTCGGCGAGTCGGGCGTCGCATCGCCGAGATGCGCCACGACGCGGTTGTCACGGTCGATCAACGTGACGCGGCCCTGCAGATCGGGAATCACGACGAGGCCGTGGCGTTCGTGGAAGTGGCAGGGCAGTCTGAAGCCGGTGACGAAATCGATGTGCCGCCCGTCCAGCGTAAACCGCTGCAGGCGGTTGTTGCGACGATCCGCCACCGTGAGGATCGGACCGCCGGAACGGGTGTCCACCCAGATCCCGTGAGGTTCCTTGAGCAGGCCGGGATCGGAACCGCGGCCGCCGAACGTGTTCAGGTACTCTCCGCGGCTGTTGTAGTGATTGATGTAATACGAGCCGTATCCATCGGCCACATACAGGTCGCCGTTGGGCGCAATCGCGAGGTTGGTCGGGTTGTAGAGGGGAAGGGCCGGCGGCGCACCCGCGGGGATCCGATACGCGGCGATGTCGGGCGGGCCTTCAATCTTGTAGACGATTTCTCCCTTGAGGGTGGTCTTGACCACCGTGGCCGGCAGCGCCGGCGGAGGCTGCATGCGCGGGTTGGCGGCGTTGACCGTCAGGTAGAGAAACTCCTCCTTGCCCTCCCGGTGGAGCCACATGCCGTGCGCGGCGCCGCGGAATTCCCGGCCCCACGAGCGGACGAACTTTCCCCGGCGATCGAACACGACCATCGAGTCGGGGCTTTCGCTCGCCGCGTTCACCGTGTGGTGAATGTAGATGTGGCCCTCCGCGTCCTCGGCGACGGTGTGGGTATTTCCCCATTTGATTCGCGATGGAAGCTCGCCCCAGTCGTGAATCGCCTCGTACCTGAAGTCACCGTTGCCGAGGATCGGCGCCTTCAGCCCGGCCTTGTCCTGCATCCCGAGAAGGATGGGGCCGGCCGCCGGCGCGGCGACGGCGGCGGCGAGAAACTCACGTCGCGTGGCCTTCATGCGAACAGCTCCATCGCCGGCTTGCCCTTGCCGTCCTTCGTCACGTAGACCGGCCGCTTCTCGGCGATGTACGCCGTGTCGGGCGGGATGCCCAGCGCATGGTAGATGGTGGCGTGCAGATCCTCGACCGGCATCGGCCTGTCGATCGTCGTGCAGGGCCGCTCGTCGGCGGTCCGGCCGTAGACGACGCCTCGTTTGACGCCGCCGCCGAACATGAGAATCGACCCCGCCGCCGTGAAGTGGCGATGCATGCCGTAATGCCTCGGCTCCTGCATGACGTCCGGAATGTTGATCGCCTGGTCTTTTACTTCCTTGCCGACCTTGCCCTCGGTCACGGCATCGCGGCTGAATTCGCTGGCGAGGACGACCAGCGTACGATCGAGCAGCCCGCGATCATCGAGATCGCGAATCAGCTGCGCCACCGGAGCGTCGATCAGCTTCTTCATGTCAGCGGCGCGCTGATGGCCGTGCTCGTGGGTGTCCCAGTAGACGAAGGGGATGTATTCCGACGTGACTTCGACGTAGCGTGCGCCGCCTTCGATCAGCCTCCGCGCCAGCAGGCAGCCCTGCCCGAAGCGTCCCGTGTTGTAGGCGTCGAACGACGGTTTCGGCTCCAGTGACAGATCGAACGCCTTCGCCGAGGGCGAGCGGAGCAGCCGGTCGGCCGCCTCGAGGGAGCGCACCACGGCTTCGCGCTGGAACGCGCCGCCGTACCGGTAGACCGGTTCCTGCGCGAGCAGCTGCTCGAAGAGCTGCCGGCGGCTCTGGAAGCGCGCGGCGCCGAGCCCTTTCGGCGGACGAACGGCCGACGCGGCGTCCTGCGGATCGACGATCAGAAACGGTCCGACGTCGGTGCCGAGGAAGCCGGCGGTGTGGAACGCCTTGAGCGTGGCGATCTCGCCGTTGCCCTCGACGGTCTGGCCGATCGCCACGAACGGCGGCATGTCCGGGTGCCCGGGCCCGAGCGTCTTCGCAATCACCGCCCCGATGTGCGGGACGGCCATCGGCTGTGGCGGGATGTAGCCGGTGTGCCAGTGATATTGATGGCGCGAGTGCAGGATGAAACCGAGATCCGCGCCCACGAACGACCGGATGACCGCCCCTTTGTCGATCACCTGGGCGATCCGTTCGAGTCCCTGCGAGAACTTGACGTGGTCCACCGCCGTGTCGATCGGCGGAAACGTGCTGAGCACGTCCTTGATCGCCACGCCCGGCGCGAACGGGGTATATCGCTTCGGATCGAAGGTCTCGGTGCTGGCCATGCCGCCGGCCATCCACAGCACGATGACCGCGTCGGCGGTCGCGCGCGGCCGCGGTCCCCTGGGCGTACCATCCTGGCGCGGCGCCGCGCTCAACCGCACGGGCTCGCGTCCGAACAGCGAGCCGAGCGTGGCCGCGGCCGTCACGCCCACGAAGCCGCGCCGCGTCAGGCGTGAATAGACGTGCCGCTCTTCCTGCGTCAACTGCTCCGGCTGCTGGTCGGCATCCATGGCGTTTCTCAGAAGATCAACTGGAATTCCGGCTTCATCAGCACCGCCCAGAGCAGATCCGCGACCGCATCGGGCTCAGGCCGCTGCGCGCGGCCGCGATCGGCAATGGCCGCTTCTGCCGCCTGGCGTTCGAGGGGAGATGGCGCCCGGCCGAGCGCGGTCCAGAAGATTCTCTCGACCACGGCGCGAACCGACGTCACTGGTGCGGGGACCGGCAGCGCGGGGTCCGCCGCGGGCGGCAGCAGACGCTCCATGTTCGGTTCCGCATCGAAGACGAAGAAGCGGACGGAGGGATTGAGGGTGGATCCGATATCCGCGCGATCGTTGTCGAGATCGAACGTGCCCCGGAACCGCGTGAAGCCCCGGCCCGAGATGTCGTAGACCAGTCGCGACGAGTTCTTCAACGCGATCCGGTCGGAGGCGGGACTGGCTGCCGCGCGCAGACCCGAGCCGTCGATCGGCGTCAGCGAGCCCAGCGGCACGGCGCCGCCAGGACCGGCGAGCTCGGCGTGCACGAACACCGGCAGCACGCGCTCGGGCGCGTTGGATCCGGTGTCGGAGACGATCACCCACAGCCTCGACGCGCGCGAAATGTCGGCGTCGAACATCCGCCCCGTGGCGTTGCGCCCGCCCGTCGACCCATTGAAGAGACTCCGGGGCTCGGGCGCCAGCTCACCGATCATGCGGCGCGCGCCACGCATCAGCCACTGCGTGAGGATCTCGCCATTCACCAGCTCGAGCGCCTGCGGCGTGGTGAAGTCGGCGGCGCGCACCGACGTGACCTGATCCCTGATCGGGCGCCCCAGCGCCCGCGCCAGCTGCGACGAGTTCGCCTTGTAGTCGCGAACGTAGGTGCCGAAGGTCGCCGGATCGGAGTCCGTGCGCGGGCCTCCGCCGGGACGGCGCCCAGTGTCGCCGGTGCCGACACCCATCTGCCCGCCGGCCAGCACGTTCCATTCGCCGGTGATCTCGCCGATTGCGTCGGCAAACTGTTCGGCGGTCAGCCGCCGCACTTCAGGGCCGGTGAACACGTAGGCGACGGCCGCGGGCTCCGAGGCGCGCGAGACCGCCGGCAACTGGTAGGCGCGCGACGTCAGGATCGTCGCGATCAGATGTTTCACGTCGTAGCCGTGCGCGACGAAGTCGGCGGCCAGCCAGTCGAGCAGCTCGGGACTCCAGGGCCGTCCGTCCATTTCATCGGGGTTCGCGACGATGCCGTGGCCGAGCAGCCGCTGCCAGATCCGGTTGACGATCGTCCGGGGCAGGCGTCCATTCCGGGGATCGGTGAAGAGCGCGGCCGCCGTCGCGCGGCGATCCGCGAGCGACGGGGTGTCAGGCTGACGATTCAGCTGCGGATACAGGAACGCCGGCCCGGCGAACTGGTTCTGCGCCACGTCGCAGCGGTACAACTGCAGCC